>Ga0209101_1002760_pt1 | contig 11206 bp, 12 predicted proteins | sample ConPoolayeCmetaG_FD_185481 | JGI IMG/M metagenome (GOLD analysis project Ga0209101, IMG submission 185481) | Hot spring microbial mat communities from California, USA to study Microbial Dark Matter (Phase II) - Cone Pool mat layer C metaG... ... | reverse complement strand
ATGGACGATCTCATGCTTTGTTTTCAATCCGGTGACCTGGCGGGCGCGTTCAATCAAATCGTCATCCAGAACGATGTTTGTGCGCATCTCACATTCCTTATGTGTATTATAAGGCTTTTCCTGGGGTGCTCAGGCAGGAGACCGTCTTAAACAGCCCAACCTGGGTGTACTGAAATATTGCTCCTGGGTCTCGATTTGAATGCAAACCGAGAGGTGTCAAAATTACCGGAGAGATTTTAGACTTCTAAATTAGAGAGCATCAAGGTTCAGATAGGCCATCTTGAGTAAAGGAGAAAATTTAGGAAAAATGTCACTGGTCTGAGGGGAAGTCTTTGTTATACTATTGGCAGGATGATACGCAAAGTATTTTATTTTGTTTGAGCTGGTCTGATGGAGCGCCCGGGTGGCGCTCGGCGAACGCCTTTGTACACAGGAGTCGCGCGCTGAAGATGGCGTAGAATTGATACCAGAACATCTCCGGGCCGCCTGTGTGCAACAGGCGGTCTTTGCACTTAGAAAGGAGGTGTTTTTGGTTGATCAATCGGTTAAAAAACTCTTCCCTAACGGCAGATGAGCCGTTCCAATCAAACTTGATCATCAACATTACAAAAAGGAGGTGTTCATCATGCGTGAGCGTCTGACTTGGTTCTTTGCTTCTCGTTGGGGCATTATTCTAACCGGTGCGATCATCGGCATTGTTGCCACTGTGCTCCAGAAACTGGGCAATCCCAAGAATATGGGCATCTGTGTTGCCTGCTTTGAGCGCGATATAGCCGGTGCCTTGGGGTTGCATCGGGTCGCCACGGTTCAGTACATTCGCCCGGAAATTATTGGCTTTGTGTTGGGTTCGACCCTGGCTGCGCTGGTTTTTAGCGAATTCAAAGCCCGCGCAGGTTCGGCGCCCATTGTTCGCTTCTTGCTGGGAGTCTTTGCCATGATTGGAGCACTGACTTTCCTGGGTTGCCCATGGCGCGCCAATCTCCGTCTGGCAGGGGGCGATTTTACGGCTATTCCAGCGCTGATTGGTCTGGCGGCTGGTATTTCCATCGGCGTTTGGTTCCTGAAGCAAGGCTACACGCTCGGCCGAACCCAAAAGACTTATCCTACTGTGGGATGGATTATGCCGGCTATCATGCTGGGGATGTTCTTGTTGTTGATATTCCGCCCGACTTTCTCAGAAGGCGGTCCAATCTTCTTTAGCGAAAGCGGCCCGGGTTCTCTCCATGCTCCGCTTTTGATCTCCCTGATTGCCGGTTTGCTTGTTGGTTTTCTGGCTCAACGCACCCGCTTTTGTACTGTCGGGGCTATCAGAGACGTGATTTTGATGCGCGATACCCATTTAATTAGCGGAGTTGGAGCTTTGCTGGTTGCAGCTTTTGTGATGAACCTGCTGCTTGGCCAATTCAATCCAGGTGTGACTGCCCAGCCCGTTGCCCATTCCAACCATCTGTGGAATTTTCTGGGTATGGTTTTAGCTGGCCTGTCCTACACCCTGGCAGGCGGTTGCCCGGGTCGGCAACTATTTTTATCCGGAGAAGGCGATGGCGATGCCGCCGTCTTTGTGCTGGGGATGATTATTGGAGCGGGGATCTCTCATAATTTTGCCTTAGCAGCCAAGCCGGATGCGATGGTTGATGGTGTGCTGAAGGTGGGCGGCCTGACGCCCTTTGGCATGGGAGCAGTCATTCTGGGCATTGTGGTCGCTCTGGTGTTTGGCTTTACCATGCGTCAAAAAACAAACTGAGGAACACAAAGGAGGTAATGATGACAGTGCAAGTTGATGCGCGCGGATTTTCCTGCCCGCAACCGACAATGCTCGTTGCTCAGGCGATTGATCAGGGCGAATTCCCGATTGAGGTGTTGGTGGATACTGTCACCTCGCGCGAGAACGTCGCCCGCATGGCAAAAAGCCGCGGGCTGAAAGTCGAGACAGAAGACCTGGGTGGCGAATTCAAACTCACCCTCACCCAAGCATGAGTTCCGACTCTCTGATTTACCTGGATAATGCAGCAACCTCCTGGCCAAAGCCGCCAGAGGTTGCTGCGGCTATGGTGGCTTTTCTAGAGCAGGTTGGCGCAAATCCGGGCCGTTCGGGGCATCGTCTTTCGATCGAAGCGGCGCGGATTGTTTACGCCACTCGAGAAAAGATTGCGGCTTTGTTTAACGCACCTGACCCGGCGCGGGTGATCTTTACCCTCAATGTCACCGAAGCCCTGAATCTTGCCCTGTATGGCTTATTGCGGCCAGGCGATCATGTGATTACCTCGAGCATGGAGCATAATTCGGTGATGCGCCCGCTGCGGGCGCTGGAAAGTTGTGGTGTGCAATTGACCGTGGTTCCCTGTGCACCAGATGGAACACTCAACCCGACCGATGTGGCGACTGCCATTCGAGAGAACACGGTTCTGGTAGTGCTGAACCACGCATCTAACGTTTGTGGCACAATTTTGCCTGTCGGTGAAGTGGGCCAAATCGTCCGTCAGCGGGGCTTATTGCTGCTGGTGGATGCTGCTCAAACCGCTGGCGTCTTGCCTATTAATATGCAGGCCGAGGCAATCGACCTGCTGGCTTTTACCGGCCACAAATCGCTCTACGGACCGACAGGCACCGGCGGGTTGGTGATTGGACATCGAGTTGCATTGTCGCAGTTGAAGGCGCTCAAACAGGGGGGTACCGGCTCGCGCTCCGAACGCGAACAGCAACCGGAATTTGCTCCCGATAAATACGAATCGGGCACGCCAAACGTGGTCGGGTTAGCGGGGTTGGAGGCAGCTTTGGACTGGATTCAGCGGCGCGGTTTGGCGGAGATTCGCGCCCATGAGATGAGCCTCTGTCAGCAATTGCTGGACGGGATGCAAGCCATTCCAGGTCTGACCCTTTACGGTCCTCGCCAGGCTTCACTGCAAACGGCAACGGTCTCTTTCAATATTGACGGCCTTGAACCTTCTGAAGTCGGTTTGCGGTTGGATGAGCAATGCGGCGTTCTCTGCCGGGTGGGATTGCATTGCGCCCCGGCTGCCCATCGCACCCTAGGTACTTTTCCTACTGGGACGGTGCGTTTCAGCCTGGGTGCCTTCAATACCTCCAAAGAGATTGAGATTGCTCTTTCCGCCCTACACCATCTGGCGTTAGAGAGACATTAGGCATGCAATATGTGGTTATCCTGGTCTATTCTACAACCCATGCGCTCCAGATTGAAAAACTGCTCCGAGAGCATGGTGTGGAATGTAAATTGATCCCTGTGCCGCGCCACTTGAGTTCGGACTGTGGCATTTGCGTGCGCATTTGGCATGCTGATTTGGAGCTAACCTGGGCTTTGTTACAAGAAAGCGGAATCGAGTATGAAGGTTGCTATAGATTGTAAAGCGGTCAAGGGCAACCAAAAATTAAACCTTCAGGTTAGCCCTGCAAAAATAAGATTTATCCTTTGCGCTGAGTAGGGCGGGGTATAATGGTTCATCACGCATAACCTTCATTGATTTCTAAATCTATTCTATCCGTCAAAAATGATCTTGTTTGACCTCCTCCTTGAGAATTTGCCCGAAGGCAAAGTCCTTTCCGTTGAAGTTGGTTTATTCTGGACGGCGGTGACGGTGGAGAGTGAGCAGGGGCTGCGTTGCGGTCTGGCTGCCACGCATCACCAGGCTGAGCACGAGCACGCCGAAGCGGTCGTGAAGCAGGCTGGCGAACTGGAACAGTGGAAAGCCGGCGATTTAGCCCAACTGGTTCACGCCAATAGCTCCACCGAAGTGGCGATTGGTCTGGCTACCCTGAACGCTCTGCTCCCCGAACCCGCTCAAAAAGTATCCTTAGCCGCCGAAGACTATATCGCCCGCCAGGGTGAGCAGGCGCATGTGGCTTTGGTGGGGCATTTCCCGTTTGTCGATTGGCTGCGCAGCCGGGTCGCCCAGTTGTGGGTGTTGGAGCTCAAGCCGCGCCCCGGCGATACTCCCTCCGAGCAAGCCGCGCAAATCATTCCTCAGGCGGATGTGCTGGCGATCACTTCCTCGACCCTGATCAACGGGACCTTTGAACGCCTGTTTGCTCTGCGTCGCCCAGATGCCAAAGTAATGCTGTTAGGCCCCAGTACACCGCTCTCGCCACGCTTGTTTTCGCTGGGGATTCACGTCCTCTCCGGCTCGCTGGTGCGGGATGTGGAAGCCGTGCGCCGCTGTGTGCGTCAGGGCGGGAACTTCCGCCAGGTCAAGCGCTGCGGCGTGGAGCTGGTGACTCTGGAAGCCACCCTTTGAGCGGAGAATCTTAATTCGGCGCGATTTCGTTGGGGATAAACTGCGTCTGAAAGGTCTGGGGGTCGAGTGATAGGCGGCTCAGGTGCAGGGCGGCAATGGGTTCGAGCGTGGAGAGGGGGGTGAGCAAGCGCAGTTGCTTGATTTCCGCCTGGTGATCCAGCAGGATGGCAAGGCTCAGGCAATAGCCGTCGCGGTCGGTGAGGGCGAGCAGTTGGTTGGGGAAGAAGCGCGGGCCAGGCCAGATGGGCATCTCGTGCCAGTTTAGCGCTATCTGCTTTGCCGAGGCAAAATAAGCTGCCAGTTGGTCGGTGCGATACTGACGGCGCACTTCCGGACTGCGCGGTTGAACCGCGGCTGAAGCGCGGAAATGATAGACGGCCGTCCGACTCTGGCGGAGAAAGTAGTTCAGCAATGGCTGAAGTTCGTTTTCGATCGAGATCAGACAGATGGTTTGAGGGGCTAGCAGTTCAATCAGGGCAAATTTATAGTAGATTCCACCTTGTTGCGGGTCAATCAAGCCATCGGTGTCATAGAGGATCACTTCGGCTTTCTGGCGAAAGCCTTTGCGCACCAGGCGCGAGATGGCGGTGAGCATGGTGAGCATGTTGCCCCGCGGCGATAGGGAGGCGACAAAGCGCCGCCAGACCTGGGTCGGGTGCTCCAGGTCTCCGCTTGCCAGGCTGAGGGTGGTGGGGGGACCGAGAAAGGCTTGCCCCGGATCGCCATCCAGATAGGCGCAGGGACGCTGCTGGGCAAGCAGTTGCGCATACAGATAGCGGCAGAAGGTGCTTTTGCCCGAATCGGGTGCGCCGATCACCATGATCAAGCCGTGCAACTGATTCGGGCGCAGCGCTTTCCAGGCCGCGGGGATGTCGATGGCGTCTGGCAATTTATTGGGCTAAGAGCTGTTCGAGGACCTGTTTTGACTTTGCCTCGACGACCGCATGTTGGCTTTGACCGTGTGCATCCATGGTCACCACAGCCGGAAAATCCTTGACTTCGATCACCCACATCGCTTCGGGAACGCCGAATTCGAGCTTATACACGCCGAGCACGCGCTGCACCGACTGGGCGATCCATGACGCCGCGCCGCCGATGGCATGGAAATAAACTGCCGGCACTTCCTGGCAGGCTTGCAGGGTTTTTGCCCCCATGCCACCCTTGCCGATCACACCTTTGAGATTAAAATGGCGCAGCACATCTCCCTGATAGGGTTCTTCGCGGGAGCTGGTCGTCGGCCCGGCAGCCACAAAGCGGTAGTCCTTGCTCTCTAAGCCGGATACGACCGGCCCGCAGTGATAAATCACGCCACCGTTTAGCAGCGGTTTGATTGCCTCATAAACTTCTAAATCATCGCCCTGCGGAGCGCGGGTTCGATAGATAAAGGTTTCAACCAGCCACTTGTGCACCGCATCTCGCCCGGTGACCATCACCCCGTTGAGCGAGACCGGGTCGCCAACCTTCAAGCTGCGAATGACTTCATCGGATATCGGAATGGTTACCTGGTGCATGGTTTGATCCTTTCTTTCGGGTTCAGCGCACAGACACCGTGGGTAAAGGGATTAATAGCGAGGTATCTTCGTGCGTTTGGGTTCTGGTTTAGGTATAGGTAGCTTCGCCATCCCGCCAGACCAGGCGACGGCGGCGATAAGCCCAACACATGTAGGAAACGGTGACAAAATAACTGGCCGGCAGGCGGTTGAGGGCGGTGATCTTGGTGCCCAGGACGGTGGTTTTGCCGCCAAAGCCCATCGGGCCGATGCCTAACTGGTTGGCTTCTTCGGTCAGGCGTTTCTCCAGTTGGGCAAGTTCGGGGTTTTCGTTCTCCTCATCCAGACGACGGAAGAGGACTTCTTTAGAGGCATAGTAAGCCGAGCCGCGGTCGCCGCCGATGGCAACCCCCAAAATGCCCGGCGCGCAGCCCTGCCCTTGTGCCTGATGGACGGCATCCAGCACGACCTTGCGCACCCCTTCCAGATCGCGGCCGGCTTTTAGGGCGTTGTATGGCAGCGAATACTGGGCGCCAACGTTCTCACAGCCGCCGCCCTTGAGCATCAAATCTACCGTCAGGGTATCGCCTTCCACTTCTTCAAAGTGGATCGTTGGGAAGTAATTGCCACCCAGGTTGTTGCCGCTGTTCTTGCCGCTCAGCGCATCAACCGAGTTGGGGCGCAGATAGGATTTTTGGGTAGCCTGCACGACAGCCTGCTCGATCTGTTGGCGCAACTGGCGCGTTGACCAGCCTTCGGGATAATAAACGTAGAAAATGGGCGTGCCGGTATCCTGGCAAATGGGGGTCTGATTGCGCCGCGAAAGCTCCACATTTTTCAAAATGGTCTCCAGGGCACCCCGCGCGGCTGAACCTGGTTCTTCTTGTTCGACAGCCTGCTGAAGGGCTGCTTCGACATCGGGAGGCAGATCGGTGGCTGCCAGGCGGATCAGTTCGAGAAAGTGAGCGGTCAAATCGGGGGTCATCTTCACTCCTTCATTCCCACAGGGTACGATGGCTTAAAAAACCTCACTGCTTCTATTTTATCCCCATTTTGCCTAACTGCAAAACGCGTCTTGAGGGTTTAGACAAGAAATAACACAAGGATAATCACGGAGGCAACGGATCGGCGCGGGTTCTGTGCTCCGTTGCTAGCATCGCCCTCGCAATGGCGCGGAGAATTTATTGTTTGACAGTAGCCTAGGCAAACAAGGTGTATTTTATGAAAACCGTGATCGGCTTTCCCGAATCGCTTCGAGAATATCTCTCTTTGAAGTGGGAAGTTTTACGCTTCGCACTTCAAATGGCGAAGTACCCGGCTCACGCTCGGGCCGAATAACGAAGATTCGTCCGTCCCGACTTCTGATTTTTACTTGTCCTTCCACCAAGGCTCTTTCCAGCAGAACTGAAAGCCGCTCACGCGCTTCGGAATAAGAGTAAACAGTCATCGCTACACCTGAAGAACTTGATGCACTAAAAATCATTTGGCGATTCACAACCTAAAGAAAGCAGAAGTAAGACTGCTATTCAAAGTCTTTGTTTGAAGCATCATGCGAGCCCTTTATTTTTCTTCTCAAACGCCTGTTACCTGTTAATTGTAGCCTTCGTGCTCCTTGATTTTTTCCAAAAGCAAGACTATTTTGGGCAATTCAATCGTTACTATCTCCCAAATAATGTCCAAGTTTACGCCGAAATAATGATGAATCAATCTGTCACGGACACCAGCCATACTCTTCCATGGAACAGCGGGATACTTTTCTCGCAACGTTGCCGAAAGATTATTTGTTGCTTCGCCAATAATTTCGAGATTGCGCATCACCGCATCTTGGGTCTTATTATCAACCATAAAGGCTTCGAACGTCATTCCGGCAGTGTAAGCCATCAGTCGACGCGCGGCTTCTCGAATATCACTTAACAAGTCGCTGTCTCTACGCTTAGACATAGATAATATGTGCGGCAATATCCCTGGCGATACTAGCTATCCTGATTCCTTGCAGTCCTCCTGGAGTCAGGATATCTACCTTCCGCCCTAACAGTCTCTCAAGATACTCAGCGAATTCTACAAAGCGGAGGCCAATCGGTCGTTCAAACTCAACGATGATATCCACATCACTTTCCTCAGTGGCTTGTCCTTTGGCAAAAGATCCAAACACTCCAATCTTCTTTACGCCGTACACGGTGGAAAGGTAATCTCGATTTTGCTTTAACAGGGCTAAAGTCTGTTCTTTTGTGGACATCTATCCATCCTTCAACAACACTATAAACGGCAGCTAACTTTGTCCTCGATAACCAACTTGTTCATCATCTATATCTGGTAACGGTCAGAATCCGTGAAATACTTGGTAGCTTGTTTGCCTTAAATTATACCCGCCTTGATAGAGAAACCGATTAGCCTGACTTAAAAATTGCTCGGCAGGTGGTTCGTTTTTGCAGAAGGTTGATTCGGGTTACATCGATCGCCAGGCGGATGCTGGGGATTTTCGTTGCATCAGGAAAAACGCCCAACTCCAAACCACCCGAAGGGCTGTGAAAAAGAAATCCTCTATGTGGAGATTACCCGTCAGCGCATTTTAGACTATTTCAACGGCACGCTACGCTATCGTCCGATCGGAAAACCCGTTTATCAACCGACCGGCAGGGAGAAAGTCTCCCAGATACCTGAAGAATGGAAAGAGCCTACTCAATCCCGACTTTAATGGCTTACTCCCATTCGATGGTCGCGGGGGGTTTGCTGGTCAGGTCATAGACCACCCGATTGACCCCTTTGACTTCATTGACAATGCGGTTGGCAACCCGACCGAGCAGGTCATGGGGTAGCCTTGCCCAGTCGGCGGTCATGAAATCCTCAGTGGTGACCGCTCGCAGGGCAACCGTCTCCTGGTAGGTGCGCTGATCGCCCATCACCCCCACCGATTGCACCGGCAAAAGGACCGCAAAGGCTTGCGCCGTGCCTTCGAGCTGTTCATCGGTATAGCGCAAGCGCAGATAGCCGGCTTTCTGCAGTTCTTCGGTGAAGATGGCGTCGGCCTGGCGCAGGATTTCCAGTCGCTCGGCGGTCACTTCGCCCAAACAGCGCACCGCTAGGCCAGGACCGGGGAACGGCTGGCGCCAGACGATTTCGGCCGGTAGCCCTAAAGCTTCCCCGACAACGCGCACTTCGTCTTTGAAGAGATAGCGCAATGGCTCCACCAGTTGAAATGCCATCTCCGCCGGCAGTCCGCCCACGTTATGGTGCGTTTTGATGCGCTGAGCCTGGGCGCGGTCGGGAGCGCTCGATTCGACCACATCGGGATAGATCGTCCCCTGCACCAGAAAGGGCGGCCTCCCCACCTGCCGCGCCTGGGCTTCAAAGAGGCGGATAAAGGTTTCGCCGATGATCTGGCGCTTCCGTTCGGGGTCGGTGACCCCTTTCAAAGCCTGCAGGAAGGTCTCGGCAGCCTCGACGACGATTAATTCGATCCCCAGATGAGCCTGTAAAGCCTGGCGTACCTGGCGCGCTTCCCCCTGGCGCAACAGGCCGGTGTCCACAAACACGGCGATCAGTTGCTCCCCGACCGCTTTCTGAACCAGTGCCGTTGCTACAGTGGAATCTACCCCGCCGCTGACTGCCGAGAGCACGCGCTGATCGCCAACTTGCTGGCGGACACGCTGGACGGTTTGTTCGATGATTGAGGCCGGCGTCCATTCGGGTCTGGTGGCGCAGATTTGCAAGACAAAGCGGCGAATCATAGCCAGGCCGTTGGGGGTATGACGCACTTCAGGATGAAACTGCAAGGCATAATAGCGGCGTTCAAAATCGGCCATGGCTGCGATGGGAGAACGCTCACTGACCGCAATGGCGACAAAACCCGGCGGTAGCGCTTCGATGCGATCGCCGTGTGACATCCAGACTTGCTCTTCCTTCTCGATCAATGGATTGGGTTGCAGTGGCATGACACGGGCAAAGCCATATTCGCGTTGCGGGGCGGGGTTGACTTGCCCACCAAGCTGGTATGCCAGGGCTTGCATTCCATAACAGATGCCCAGGATGGGCAGACCGCTCTGAAAGACGTAATCGGGAATGTGCGGCGCGCCGGCTTCATAGACCGACGCCGGCCCACCCGAAAGGATAAAGCCTTTGGGTTGCAAGGCGAGAACCTGCTCAGCCGGCGCGTTCCAGGGGAGCAGTTCGCAATAAACCTGGCACTCCCGCACCCGCCGGGCGATCAGTTGCGAGGTCTGAGAGCCGAAATCCAGGACAACCAGGCTGTCCATGTCATTCTTCAAAGACAATGGTGTTGTTGTCCATCGAGCGGATGCGGGCCAGGCTTTCGATCGGTACGTTGAGGTATTCCAGAGCTTGCCGCCCGCCTTCAAAGGTCTTTTCGATCAACGCCCCGATGCCGACAATTTGGGCGCCGGCCGCTTCCGCCAAGCGAACCAAACCCAGAATCGTTGCGCCGGTGGCAAGAAAGTCGTCGATGATTAAGACCCGCTCTCCCCCGGCTAAATATTCGGGCGAGACAATGAGCTCTACGGTGCGCCCTTTGGTGTGTGAAGGCGTCAGGGTGAGATAGACCTGATCGGGCATGGTGATCGGTTTGTGTTTGCGGGCATAGACAACCGGAATGCCCAAATGCATTGCGGTGGTGAGCGCCGGGGCAATGCCCGAGATTTCGGCGGTCAGGACTTTGGTCGCTCCCACCCGTTCAAACCGCCGCGCCAGCTCTTTGCCGCATTCGTCCATCAGCCGCGCATCCACCTGATGATTGATAAAGCTATCGACTTTGAGAATGCCGTTCCCCAAATTGCGCCCCTCTTCCAAGATTCTTTGTTTCAATGCTTCCATTTTGGACCTCCTGAGATAAAGAAAAAGATCAACCGAAAAGCCCTAAATGTTAGCGGGCTTGTTGAACCAATCATAGAGCAGTCGTTAACGGGTGTTTTCTTTGAGACGGAAGCGGCAATGTCTCTGCCGTGAGTTCTATCGACCGATTTTACCAAAGAAGACGGTCAATGGAAGGGCAGCGGGAAGGTCAGTTTTCTGGCGATTTTTCTGCCCTTGCTACCCTGGGGTTGGCGGCTCAAGGCTTACAACCTTTGTTGACGAACCATTGAACATCATTTAGAATCCAAATACCGACAAAAAACCTCTGTTTCGTGCGTTCACAGAAGGAGCTAACTGATGGCAAAATACCCTTTCCCGTCCAAACGGGCGGCCGTATACCGCGATGTTCCCGACGACCAGTGGTATAACTGGCGCTGGCAGTTGAGCCATCGCCTGAACACCGCCGATGAGATCGGTCAGGTCATTCCGCTCAGCGAAAGCGAGCGCAAGGCGCTCAACGCCCCCAACCTCTTTCGCGTCGATATTACCCCCTACTTTATCTCCCTGATCGATCCCGATGACCCCGATGACCCGATCCGCAAACAAGTGATCCCCACCGCAGCCGAGATGGTGCCGTTCACGGCGATGATGGAAGACTCC
>Ga0209101_1002759_pt1 | contig 11206 bp, 6 predicted proteins | sample ConPoolayeCmetaG_FD_185481 | JGI IMG/M metagenome (GOLD analysis project Ga0209101, IMG submission 185481) | Hot spring microbial mat communities from California, USA to study Microbial Dark Matter (Phase II) - Cone Pool mat layer C metaG... ... | reverse complement strand
CTGGATGAGTTGCAGGGCGTGCTGGAGCGGGTCTTAATGGGGCGTATCCAGGTCCAGCCGCACTATTATCTCATCTCCTGGGAGAAGGCTGCGCGCGATGCTGAGGCCGACGATGCCCGCATCGCCACCCGCACCGAGGCCTGGGCCAAGGCGCTCTTTGCCGCCGCGGTCATCCAGGGGCTGACCGGCTGCAAGATCTACGTCACCGAGCGGCCCTACCTGCCGGTGGCCGACCCGGCCGAACTGAAGGCAACCATCACCCTGGACGGTCCGCCGCCGGCACTGCGCGGATTGCTCGGTGAACGGGGCGACACGGTCAGCCTCTACGGGCGGGAGAAGGGGGAGCGCAGCGGGCTGGAGCAGGTGCTGGACCTGAGCGCGGCGCTGTGGACGGTGACGGCGGATGTCCACAGCCCCAATCGTCCGACCAAAGACAAGTACATCGCCGAACGGCTGGGGACGTTGAACACATCGCCGTTGGCCGGCGCCACGTTTTACAAAGAATTCGGTCGCCTGAACGAGGGGCAATCGCCTTATCCAACGCTGGCGAGAGCCTGCGAGGTATTACTGGAGATGCAAGGAGGTGAACTGATGGACCTGGTTGAAAAGATCGCGCAGAAATCGTTGGAAATCGCGCTGCCCTTTGGCGCGGCAGGGCGGGGCAAAGCGCGGCGGTATGAACTGGTCTTCCGCGAGGCCGTCTCGGCGATGCGCAAGGCACAGCAGGTGATCCCGGAGATGCGGGAGGCAGCCCTGGGCGGACAGCGGCCCTCGGAGCAGAGCATCGCCGAACTGAAGCGTCTGACGGCCGGCACACTCCTGAAAGGGCTGGAGCGCCGCCAGGGAAGCGGCCGGGGCGAAATCCTTGTGCGCGCCTGGGGGGAGGAGCTGGGCCGGCTGGTGGGGGAGTTCGTGGACATCCTGGTAGACGAACTCTACCTGGGCCGGGCCGGCGGCAGTTTCGCCCGCTTCCTGCGGTTGGAGAACCAACTGGCCGATGGGATCTATTACTACACGGACCGCAATCTCTCCTGCCTGTGGGAGGAGTACAAACAGCAGAAGGTCGCCCGGGCTGAGTGAGATGGATTTATGAGTGTGGAGAGTACGCGCGTCACAACTTTGCCTGTATACTCAAAATTGGCCAACATGGCGGAAGTACCGTTAGAAGTAGCACAGAGGCTTCCGCCTGGATGGCAGCTTTCACAACATCAAGTGGAGACCTACCAGGCATTGACCGAGGGCAACACAAATGTAGTTTTCAACACGGCGATGACGGGCGATGGAAAGAGCCTGGCAGCCTATCTGCCTGTGTTAATACAGAGCTATCATGCTTTTGGTATGTATCCAACTATTGAATTGGCTCGAGATCAGGCACGCCAATTTGAAGGATACTGTGATTCTTTTCAGTCATCGGTGACCTATTTGCCACTATGGGGTGCTGAAATCACTCGCCTGGTAGAAAAACATGGCTTCGAAAGAAGAGGAGAGTGGCTTGTAGCCCAGTTCAAGAATCACGGGGTCATCCTAACCAACCCAGACATCTTTAACTTGGTGATGAACTATCGGTATCGCACTTTCGTCCACAGTGCCGTTGAACTGCCGTACAGCCTGGGCACTGGCTACGACTATTTTGTTTTCGATGAGTTCCACATTTTTGGGATACCACAAATTGTCTCTGCCCTGACGGCTGTCCTGTGGCTGGTAGAACACAACCCCTCCCAGCCCCCTCGGTTTGTTTTTTGCTCGGCCACCCCTGAGCAGAAGCTTGTGGATATGGTGAGACGAGCAGGGCTGCGGTACACTCTCATCGAGGGTACCTATACTACCGGGCCAAATCCCGACTACCGCCAGATTCTTCACCAGACAGAGCTGCACCTGCACCAGTTGAGAGAGCGGGAGAATGTAGAGGATTGGCTCGCCGCCAACATGAACATATTGGTCAATTTGTGGCAGTCAGCCACCCAACGCCGACCCAAGGGGGTAGTGATCGTCAACAGTGTGGCGGCAGCCCGGCGTATCATCCGGCTGTTGATGCAGGAACTCGCTCCTCACGGCATCACCGTTGGGGAGAATACCGGGCTAACTGATTTAGAACGGCGGCGGCTGGCGATGGAATGCGATCTTATCGTTGGCACTTCTACTATTGATGTGGGTGTGGACTTCGACATCAACCTGTTGATCTTTGAGGCTACCGGGGCCGGCAATTTCCTGCAGCGCTTTGGACGACTAGGCCGCGTACGTCGGAACGAGGTTCCTTTCGACAACTATCAGGCCCATGCCCTTCTCTCCGGCCGTACTCCCTGGCTCTACGAGCGGTTGATAGAAGGATTAAAGCGAGAAGGAGTCGGTGAGGGGGATGCAGTAGATCGTCATCGGACGCTGGCGACCATTGTGGAAGAGGCCTTTCCACCACGCGAAAAGTTCTTTCCCTACGCCCGTCGCTGGGGCGTGCTGCAAGGCGCCCACGTCGTCGAAGTATTGCGGGACCCCAAGAAGGGTGGAGCTTACGAGTCGTTGGCCGAGGCATTGGAGGAACGATACAGTCGCCTGTTCAACATCCCTGGGTTCAAGAGCGCGAAGAGTCGCTATTGGGGCGTCCGCTGCAAGATGGAGGGCGGGGAGCGGGTGCTGGACGAAGTTCTCAGTTTCCGGGGCACTTCGCCTTTTCAAGTGGGGCTATGGGATGCCACAGTGGATCCACCAGCTTTCCGTACTTATGATCTATTCTTCGTTGTTCAGACTGCTCAGTTCGACGTGGTTGCCCAAGACGTTTTCGAAGAACAGCTTTCGCAGCAGGGGCTTGGGCTGGAAGAGTTCAAATACGTTATGAGGGGTAAAGGCGACAAACCTCTCTACCTCCAGATTCGAGCCTTTTGCCCGGAGCGCGAGTCGTTAGTCTTGTGCCTGAACGAGGATCTGGCCGAATGCCCCGAGTTGTTGGAAGTCGTCCGTGTTCTGTCTGGCTTTCGTATCGCGGAACCGCGCACCAGCCGCGCCCTGCCAACGGTAAATGATGTGCTCAAGCGGCAGGAAGTAGTGTGCTGCATCAGCAAACACGACCGGCGCGAACTATGGCGTCGGCTGCGCCTGCCTCCCCTTTTCCCACTCTATCGCCTGCGAGATCGGCGAGGGAATCACGAGTATACGGTTGCCTTTGGCAAAGCGGCATTGATGCTTGAGCCGCTGCTGTGGCGTCTGCGAGACAGAGACGAAGATGAAGCTCCTATTTAGGGAGGGACTACTATGATACATCAGCAGTTGTTACGACGAGCCGTAGCTGGTCGCTCTCCGGCTTTAGTAGATTTCGTGGAGACTATCGCTCCTCGTTTGCTAGAGCGGTTCACGACCATTCCGGCATTGGGAGGAAGCGGCCAGCCACACTTACCTGCCGACCTGCAACTCCCTGAAGGGGTGATACGCTTTACCGAGGAAGAATTGACCCTCTTCAGTGAGAAGAACCCGGATCAGAACCTCACAGCCCATATCCTCAATGGTCTGTTCGCCGGGCTACGTCTGGCTGAATGGCTTCCGCCCGGAAAAGCCCTCTCCGACACCGAACAACGGCTGTGGGTGCTGGGTTACATCGTTCACGACTACACCAAAGTCTATGGCATTAAGGTGCCGCCTGGACAGTTAGACATGATCCGGCAGGTAGTGCGTCGTCTGGGCGAGGAGTTAGGCTTTGGTGGATATATGTCCGACTGGTTGGACTATCTAGACGATATTGTCTTCCTGGCACAGAATACGCAGAAGGTGGAGGGAGCCAATCTGAACCTGCGCGACTACCGATTAAAGACGCGCATCCGTCGTCTGGACGTGTTGCGCCTGCTGGCTTCGTACGCCGACGTGCTGGTCCATATCAAGTCCCCTTCAGAGGTGATGCTGCTTGCTGCCGATGGAAGGAATCGGGCCGAGAACCTCCGTGAGACTCTGGCTGACCTCTTTGGCGTCGAGCAGGCTCCTCGCTTGGCCTACCACAAACTAGCCGAGGTGCGGGGATTGCTCTCTAACCTGATCAACAACGCCATGCTGGCCGAACTCAAGCAGCAGGGATATGAACCCTATCTGTTCTTCCCCAATGGTATTGTCTATCTGGCAGGTCCCGGTGTAGAGGCACACGTGGAAGCCCGGACAGTGGCCGATAGGGTGTGGGAGCGAGTACTGGGTATTGTCAGCGAGAGTGAGAGTTTCGGTATCAAGCCATGGACGACGGGGTTGCTGGTTTCTTCCGGGCTTTACGAGATGGCAGGACTTGCCGGTGTGCTCGATGCCGGTCGGCGACAGGTGATGCGTCTGACAAGCAACAACTCACCAGCTCGTTTATATGGCTTTTTTACCGGCCAGTCGGAAAATGACCGCAAGAAAGCCTTGGCCAATGATATGGAGCAGGTCAAAGCGGAGCGGGAGAAGCTGATCCGGGCTGAAGGGATACCGGCCGACGAGCGGGTTCACAGACTTGGCGAGTTCTTGGGGATGGTTTACCGTACCGTCCGGGATCAATTCGAGAAGGCTCCGGACATTCAGCCTGTGCTCCTCAAGATCCTGGGACTGGAATGGCAAGTCGAGGAAATCCAGCCAGAAGGGGGGGAGCGTCGGGGTAGAGCGAAGCGTGTACGCATAATTGAGGGTGATGAGTCCCGTGAGGGGTTCTGGGAGAAAGGCGGTGTCTACTTTGGTTGGTTCTACGCAGCGGCGCGATATGTGCAAGCACACCCTGGCTTAGATGAGACAGGGATTGAGGACACGATGCGGAATATCAGTGAGCGAGTGTTGAGCTGGGTGGAAGAGGCCGGATTAGAAGCCAGAGCCGGCAAAGGCTTAGATGAGGCGATAAAGGATTATGCCGCTACTCAGATCGAAGTAAATGGCCTGAAACTCGATGCGGATAGAGACATACGGAGATCGTTTATCCAAGAATTGAACCAGTATATGGCGGCCAAAGCAGAGCGTAAGCGACTGTGTAGTATGTGCTCCAGCCCCTATGAGGCTGTTGGTCAAGAAGCGACCGAGGTTCCTTTTGTCAACCAACAGTACAGTAACAAAAACCCACTTAACGTGGCCATGCTCACTCGGGGCATTTGCCCGGTGTGCCGTGTTGAGATGATCCTCCGTTTGGTCCAGCAGGAAAGGATCAGTGAAGGGTCCAAACCAATACAACTCTATCTCTACCCCACCTATTTCTTCACCTTGGAGACAGAGCGGGTAGTGAAGGCTTTTATGGTCGAGATGAGAGACCTGGACCTGTTCGCTCTCCATCGGCACCTGCGCTCGGAAGGTTTCTCGTTTAGAGCATTCCTGCACTTCGATGGCTTTCTGGGCGACGATAGCCATACCCGGCGGGGGGTACGCACACCGCCTTATCGAGAGGATGAACCGGCCGGTCTGGTTTTTGGTTCTCTCACCCCATCAGGCCGCAAGACGACTGACACCGACGCCTGGATAATTCCCGCTCTCCTCTCGGTTGGCATTCCATTGCTGCTGGATGTAAAGGCTGTGGCTACTCCTTCCTTTGTACCGCTCTTCCAATCGGGAGCTGATTTTCGTGAGACGACGGTGCTGGACGGCCCACACGGCTTTGTGAGCCACGTCTGGGGACGTGACCGCTTCCGAGTGGATGAACTGGAAGAGGTTTTGATCAAGCTGCTGGAATTGTACGATCTGCACATGGACGTCTTTGCCGAAGGGTATGACCCGCATTGGCCGCAGGTCAATGCTGTAGCCAAAGACGTGGCGACCGATCCTCTCCACGTCTTTAGCTATTATGAACGCAAGGAACGGAGTGGACGGGCCAGGCAGCGCAAAGGAAAGAAAGGAGGTCAACAGCCGACGTTCAAAGGTGTCTCAAGTCAGGATCTCGAACGGTATCTCGAAATCTATCACGTTTTGGGAGGTGAAACCGATATGGGCATCATAAGCAAACTGGTGGACGCCTACGCCGCTTTCTACCGGGCGCGCAAATTAGATTCGGCCTACGGGGTGTTGCGGCCTCTGAGCACGGCTATGGACGTTATCGTAAAGAGTGCCCCAGATACAGAGCGGGATGACCTGCTCCTGCTTGTAACCGGTGCTGTGCACGATGACATTGATCGCGTCCGCGCGGATCAGGCCGAAGGGTGGATTCCCCTCAAGACCGAGGAGCCGGAGCAAAAGTGGTTCCCACTCCTCCGCAAAAAGATCGAGGAATTCGGCCAAATGTGTGTGGACGATCTATTCTACGGCTACTGCCAGGGCGATCGTGCAGTGCTCCGAGAACGGATGAACCGACTACGCTCGGCCGCGCGGTTCTACTATCTGCAAAACTATGGCTATCAGAAAGAATAAGGAGGCAACCGATGACTACTCTGAGCGATCTCGAGATGCGTGAGGATCTGTTCTTCAATGCGATCCCCCAACTCCCGATGGGGCGCTACGTTCACTTTGTCCTGCTGCGGGAGACCGAGTCCTTTCCCATCTTCCAGACCGATGGGACTCTCAACGTTATCCGCATGCAGGCTGGGCTGAAAGACGAGGCCCTCATCTCTCGCCTGGTGATGTTCAAGCGCAAGCAGTCTTCGCCCGAGCGGTTGACAGGACGCGAACTGTTACGCCAACAAGGCATCATCACTGACGAGAAAGGTAACCGGTTTTGCGAGTACAACAGTGCCAACTTCTGCAAATCCTGTCCCGATTGCATCCACTATGGTTTTGCTATCGGCGACGCAGGTGCAGAAAAGTCCAAAGTCTATACCGACTCTGCTTTTTCCATCACTCCTTACGAAGAGTCTCACAAGCCTTTCTCCTTCAATGCACTCTACGAGCATGGGACAATGACTCAGCGTGGGGAAACACGAGCCAGCTTTGGCGAGCAGGACCACGTCGTGCCGCAGGTGTTCTTTCCGGCCATTGTCACTTTGCGCGACCCAACCTACGAAGGCTTTCTCTATGTGTTGGGCAACATCCTGCGCACCGACCGGTACGGCGCTACTGACACCCGCACAGGTAAGTTAAAGAACCATCCCCTGGCCATCGTCTTTAGCAATGGCGAAATCTTTTCCAACCTGCACTACACTCAGGCCATTTACGATCATCTGAAGGAAAACGGCCAGTGGAGTCAGCCATTGGTGAGAGGGACTGTGCTGAAGGCGGGCGAATCTGTCTATGCCGCGCTGATCGCGCAAGAGCCAGTGGTGAAGATGGAAGAGTTGGTAGGGGATAGGTTGGCCGCGTTGTTAACCGAGGTGCAGGAACTCTACCAGGACGAAACGCAGACCAGGGCTCTGCTGAAGGCGTTGGACGTCAAGACCTGCAAATACGCTGAGGACTATGGCGCGAAGAAGAGCTGAGGAGGGAGCTGATGCATATCGCACGCTGTCGGCTGACCTTGCACGACACTCTGTTTTACGCCACCCGGGAAATGGGCACGCTGTATGAGACGGAGCGGTACATCCACAACTATGCTCTCTCGTATGCGCTGTTCAACGACACCATCATTCAAGTGCCGTATTTCTGTGCCTCCTATAGACCGAACTATCCCGAGGACCTGAGGAAACTGAACGAGGTCGGCATTTATGTCACACCAGCACGGCCACTGGTCTGGGATTACGTGCTAGCCACCTGGAAGATGGCCCAAGTGACCTATTACCGCAAACCGGAGCGATTTGGAGGCAAGAACTACCCGGTGAACATCGGGCGGGCAAAGGAACTGGCTCCAGGCAGCACTTTTGAGTTCTTTGTCCTCAGCGAAGAGCCGGTGACCCTTCCGCGATGGATTCGGTTGGGAAAGTGGATGAGCAAAGCCGAGGTAGCGATCCTATCAGCTCAGTTCAGTAAGGTATGCCGGGCCGACAAGCCATTCATTGCTGCCTGTCCCCTTAATCCTCTCGATACACCTTTGCAAACCATCGCTTTCGACCTGATCTCTATGCCACCAGTGAGCTTGATAAACAACGCCCGATTGATGGGAGCGTACTATGAAATTGATGGCTTTAAGTTGCCAGTGGGTATGAAGTACACTTTTCCACTAGAAGAAACATAACCAGCGGTAAGGACGCATATAATACCCTGGCAGCGCCCGTTGAGCTTTTCAACCGCTGGCATCCGCCCCATTGGCGATGCGAAGGGCGCACATAGTTGCTGAGATATGGCACTCTGCTCATACCGTGCTTGTAGATAAGGAGGCAAAAATGGTTCTGAAGACATTACAACCCTACGCCAACTATTTCGTCCCCGCCATCCCCCGCACCCCCACCAACCGCTACGCCAGCATCATTCTGTTGCGGGAGACCAAGTCCTACGCCATCTTCACCACCGAAGGGGGCGAGCAGCAGGACGTGGAACAGGTCCCGGCCGGCCTGGCCCACCCCGAACCGACCACCCGCCTGGTCATGTTCAAGCGCAAGCAGGTGGCCCCAGAGCGGCGGACCGGCAAGGCCCTGCTGCGGCAGTACGGCATCTTTCCCTATGCCATCAAGGACGGCCGGGTCCTCTACGGCGACGAGGCGCTCCGGGAGAAAAACCACTACGACGACTGCTACCTCACCGAGGGCCTCTGCACCCACTGCCCGGATTGCCTCATCTACGGCTACGCCGCCGTGGAGGGCGAGGGGGCGCGGCGGGCGCGCCTGATGACCGACACCTGCTTCACCATCCGTCCATACGAGCTCATCCAAAAGCAGATCAAGTTCAACGTCATTGACGAGGCCGCTTACACCTCCGGCACCATCACCGAATACGACTATACCACGCCGGGGGTCTTCCTGCCGGCCGTGGAGACCACCGTGGACCTGACCGCCGACGAGTTCGTCTACGTGCTGGGCAACATCCTGCGCACCACCCGCTACGGCAAGGAGGGCAGCCGCCAGGGCTTCGTCCGCAACCACATCCTGGCCATCGCCTTTTCCGATGTGGAACTCTTCGCCAACCTGGAGTTCACCCAGGCGCTCTACGATGCTCTGGTGGATGCCGGCAGAGACCTGGCCGCCGACGGCCTGACGCTGGCCGACCTCCAGGAGAATGCCCCGGCCGTCATCGAGCGGCTGACTGCGGGCCTGGCCGGCCGGCTCACACTGGTCGCTGGAAAGGAACTGGAGGCCATCCTCCAGGACGTGCGGGCCCTCAACCAGGACGAGGCCCGGCTGGCCCAATTCCTGCGCGACCTGCACACCCGGTCGGCCTCGTTTGCGGTGTAAACGGGGCCGCGTTACAATCAGGATGTCCCCCAGCGAGACCGGGCGCTGCTCTGGGGATAATTCCGCCCGGATAAAGCGCGGCCTGCCGGTCTGTCGGAGTGGTCGGACCGGGCGCATGCCGGGCAATGGAGGAGGCGATGAACGAATTGAAGATTACTGTGAGGACGCTGACGCCGCTGTGGACCGGCGGCGTAGACGGGACCTGCGACCGTCTGCACGAGACGGGACTGATCGGTTCGCTGCGCTGGTGGTACGAGGCCATCGTGCGCGGGCTGGGCGGGTACGCATGTGACCCGACGGAGCACAGTTGCACCTTTGACGAAGAAAAGTATCGCAAGTCAAAGGCCAGCGATGAGCGTCAGCGGTTGCGGGATGCGGGGGTGTGTGACGCTTGCCAGTTGTTCGGCTGTACGGGATGGGCGCGGCGATTTCGGCTCCAGGTAATCGCTCAGGACAGGCCAGCATGGGAGGGCAACCGTAGCCTGAACGTGAAGCCTTATGGGCGCACTCGCGGATGGTATCTTTTTCCAGGGCGTGTCGGTACGGTGACTCTTGTATTGACCGGGGAGGAACAGGCACTCTCCCAACTGCTGGCTCTGTTTCGTTTCCTGGAGGCATGGGGCAGCCTGGGACCACGACCCCAACTGGGATACGGAGTGTTTCGTATTACAGAGATAGAGGGTGAGGCGATGCCACCTTTCTCGTGGTTCCCCTTGGGGGAAGCACCTGTTGGCAACCTGCCAGATTTGCGCACTTTCACCTTTTTTAAGCTTCGTTTTACCTCTGGCGGGAAAAACTGGTGGGACCAGGTCTCAGGGTTATCTCCATTGCGCGGAAGACCAGAATGGCCTGTTGTACAACATATAGCAACGGAGGGCATGGTACCAGTCATGCCGGCGTTCAAGAATTATCTGCGTTTCGAGCAGCGATGGTCTTCGGTAGAATTGCCCCACTGGCTCTTCGGTACTTTGAGGGGAAACGAACGGGCGCGCAGCAAGGTAGCCTTCAGTTGGGCCTACCGCCTCTCCGACAAAGAGGAATGGGAAATACGAGGCTGGGTGTACCTCCCCGACGATTTGTATAGCCGGGCTTTCGGTACTGAGGTGGTTCGTGTGCTGAGGGAGGCTTTGCAGCATTCTGCACAGTGGCAACGCGCCATGGGGCTGTCCACCCCTTTCCGCAGCGCTTCGATTGCTTATGCCCCCTCACCGACGCCCTGGCAGCGGGCCGGCCAGGCAGCCATTGCTCGCTTCTTGAACTCGTTTGCATCGGAGGCTATCTCATGATTGAGAGCATTCATTTTCGTGACTTTCGGGGCATTCAAAGAGGGGGCATAGAACGTTTCCGCCAAATCAACCTTCTGGTAGGGCCTAACAACTCCGGTAAATCTACCGTGCTTGAAGCCCTCTACCTGGGTGCTACGCTGAGCCGCCCGGTGACCTGTACGGTTCATTATCCATCCGGAGACGTGGACACCTATGATGTGACGGTATCGGTGCCCGACCTGCCGGGAGAATACCCCATAAAACGGTTGTGGGCCAAACACAATTACGCGGGACTGCTTCCCGGTCTGAATACGTGGCAGCATGGTCTCATCAAGGTGGTAGTGCAAGATCCGGGAGTGCCGGTGGATGCGTTTGATTTATATCCTGGCGGGCAAGGCTTTGCGGAGGGAGAGGAACAGATCACCGTTTTGTTAGGGATTCCGGTTCCCCTCCAGATGGAAAAACAGGATTTTGTATCTGCCCTTTGGGGAAGCAACCTTGAACCGTTTGAGAAGGGTCATGTGGTGTTCTGCTGGCAGCGGGAGTTGAGTCACTACTACCGGGGAAGCAGCGCCTGGCTCCTGCGGGGAACACCAGCCACGCTGGGACATGCGTTGTTCTTTGACGCTGAGTCTATGCGCCAGCACATACCGTTGGGATTTTATCAGCGCATGTTGGGAACCGTGCCAGGTTGGACTCAGCGCATTGCCCAGGCCTTCGGCCGCGTTTTCAAGATAGATTGGCCTTTCGTCGTCCAGTTCACGCCGACAGGGG
>Ga0209101_1002758_pt1 | contig 11212 bp, 9 predicted proteins | sample ConPoolayeCmetaG_FD_185481 | JGI IMG/M metagenome (GOLD analysis project Ga0209101, IMG submission 185481) | Hot spring microbial mat communities from California, USA to study Microbial Dark Matter (Phase II) - Cone Pool mat layer C metaG... ... | reverse complement strand
GTACTAAATAGTCGCGCGCGCCTTCGGGGCTCGAGCTGGTAAGGATAGGGGTCTGGAATTCGTTGAACCCCAGCTCGATCATGCGCCGGCGGAGGCTTGCGATGACGCGCGATCGAAGCATCACGTTTTCGTGCATAACAGCGCGCCGGAGATCGATAAACCGGTATTTCAGCCTCAGGTCCTCAGCCACTTCTTCCTGTTGAAACACGGTAAACGGCAGGCTGGTGCATTCCCCCAGCACCTCGTATGCATCGGCGTTTACTTCTATCTCTCCGGTCGCCATCTTCGGATTGATATTCTCCTCCGACCGAAACGCCACCACACCGTCGAACCGCACCACGGTCTCCTTGGGCAGCCTTCCGACCGCATCCTGAAACGGCGCAGACGGATACACTACGACTTGCGTGAGGCCGTAGTGGTCCCTCAGATCGATAAATAATACACCGCCGTGATCCCGCCTGTTGTGAATCCATCCCGACAGGCGCACCCGTGTGCCGATATGGCTCTTGCGAAGCTCGCCGCAGGTATGGGTCCTATATTCGTGCATGTGAAACGCCCTTAAGTATATTTTTCGGAAAGTTACCGGTTATGTGTTGAAATTTTCCGGTAATAAAAATACTATATGGTAGAGAAGGGCACGGCGCGGTGCGAAACCATTGTGTTCCGTCGCTGCGCAGTACTCTGCCGGCGGCTCGACAAATCCCGAGTTCTCTACGGAGTGCAATCGTTTCATGCCTGAGACAACCGACCAGTCAATCGCGCAAAGCCTTTTTAATTTCCAGGCCGCGCTTACGCAGAGCGGCTCATCGCTCGAAAGTTTCATCAGCGAGTATTACCTCTCGAAATGGCGCGGCGATGCAATGTATCATGTGATGGCGATACGCACAAGTCTCATTAACGCCATGCAGCAGTTTTTCGCCGACGAAGGGTTGTTCAACATGGAACGGATCTCCATGAGCCCGGTCACCGATCCGCTGGCGCACGACGTCGAGCACCTGCCCGCCATATCGTACAAAGGCCACACGTACGTGACCACGCACTCGATGATTTACGCGAAATTCCTCGCCTGCTTTAATCCACGGCTCAAAGGCATATTCGTCGACTCGCCCAATATCAGGCTCGAACTCGAAAGCCCTGCGGGACGGCAGCGGAAGAAATATCTTATCGATTTTTCACAGATGGACGTCGAAGTGCGCCGCAACCGCGGCGTCACGCTTGAACAGTATTACCACGATACGAACGGCGTGTCAAAGATTCTCGCCGAGGATTTCGAACGAGCTCTGTCGTTTTTTGAGCGCATGCTTGTGCGCGCCGCCGAACATATTAACGCGAAAAACGCCGGCGATCTCCGCGCGCTCGGGGTACGGCTCGACGTTCCGGAGATTCCGCTGCCGCGGTTTTACAAGGACGAAGCGGAGAGGAGATTCGGCAAGGCCGACCTGGAACGCGCGCTCGGCCGCACGGTCAAGGGACAATTCTTCTGGATCACCGGCATCCTGCGCGAGAATTACGATCTTGTGTACCCCTACCTTCGCCCCGACGGCTCACGGGTGGCGCTGTCAGAAGCGGGCTCAGACACCATCTACAACTACGATCTGTGCGCGCGGGCACTGCGGGCCGACGGAACATACGGCGATGCATACGAGGTGCTGTCGGGCGCGGTGCGCGAATGGCTGTATGAGCCCATCATCCAGCGGCTTCTTGACAACAGAATTATACCGGTCAGGCCGGTATTCTCGAACGGCAACCTTGAAAATATCGACGAATTGGGGGGGTACGGGCCTTTTATCACGGCGGTAAAAGCCGCCGATCCCGACGGGAAAGCTTTGTTTCCGGACACCTTCGGCGGCGGCATCGGCGTGGAACGCACGCTCTTTACGCTGTGCGCAGGTGAAAAGATAACGAAAGTGGACGACGTGACGCTGTTCGGGAAGAACCCGGACTCGCATCCGTTGTACCTTTTCTGATTTCGTCTTGTTTGTTTACGGTATACGATGGAGGGAATACGGCGGCCGCGATGCGGACAATCCATTCCCGGCCTTCGACCGGATGTTGTACAAGGGACGACAATTTTCATGGACAGCATACAGCAGGAACAAAAGCAGATGCTGAGCGCGGCGAGAGCCGGCGTAATACCCGAAGTATCAGGCGCTGAAAAACTTGCCTGCGCCGAAACCATTCTGGCCCATACCAGCGAAGGGGTGTTGATCACCGACACAAACTCGGTGATACTGTCGGTCAATGCCGGCCTCCTTCGGATGACCGGATATAGCGAAAACGAGCTTATCGGCCGAAAACCTTCATTGTTCAAATCGGGAAGGCATGACGCGGATTTTTATCGCCGGATGTGGGACGCCGTAGGCAACGAGGGGACATGGCGCGGCCGTGTGTGGAACAGGCGTAAAAACGGCGAGATATTTCCTGCCGAACTTGTTATCGAAACGGTGAAAAACGCCTCGGGCGCCGTCTCGCACTATGTCGGCGTCCTCATTGACCTCTCCCCACTCACCATCAGCACTCCCGAACAGAACTACTACGACGTCATTACCGGCCTGCCCAACCGCCTCCTGCTTAACGACCGGCTTGAATTCATGCTCGCGCACGCGAAGCGCAACAGCCAGATACTCGCCGTCCTGCTTATCGATCTCGACCGGTTCAAGTCGACCAACGACACGCTCGGATATGCGGCCGGCGACTTTATTCTTCATTCGGTCGCCGACCGGCTGTTGAAAACCGTGCGCGAAGTGGACGCGGTCTTCAGGCTGGGCAACGACGAGTTCGCGGTGGTGCTTGAGGAAATCGCGCAGATCGAGGATGGTGCCAAGGTGGCAAAAAAAATCCTCAAGAACGTCTTTACGCTCCCGCTGCATCCCCCGGGGAGCCAGCATGAAATCTATATCAGCGCCTCCATCGGCATCAGCATCTTCCCCCACGACGCCTCGGACAGGGAAACGCTTCTGAAAAACGCCGAAGCCGCAATGTACAGGGCAAAGGAACTGGGCGAAAACAGCTACGAGCACTACACGGCCGGTATGAACCCCAAGGCGCTCGAAGTGCTCACCATCGACTACCGCATGCACAAAGCGCTCAACCAGAATGAATTTCTCGTGTATTACCAGCCGCTTATCGAACTGGACAGCGGCGCCATCATGGGCGCCGAGGCGCTTATCCGCTGGAAACATCCCGAGTTGGGAATGGTTTCTCCGGCCCAGTTTATTCCCATTGCCGAAGAAAACGGGCTGATAATTCCAATCGGTGAATGGGTGCTGAGGACCGCATGCGGCCATGCAAAATCATGGCATGAAAAAGGTTTTTCGAACCTGCGCGTATCGGTCAACCTGTCGGCGCGCCAGTTCCAGCAGCACAACCTGACCAGGAAAATCGAGGAGTCGCTAAAACAGGCGGGATTGGCGCCGGAATTCCTGGATCTGGAGATAACCGAGAGCCTGTCGATGAAAAACGCCGATCTCACTATCCGCACCCTCCGTGAGCTGAAGCAGATGGGAGTGTATGTAGCGCTTGACGATTTCGGAACAGGATACTCGTCGCTGAGCTACCTCAAACGCTTCCCCCTTGACACCCTGAAAATCGACCAGTCGTTTATCCGCGACCTGGCGAGTGAACCCGACGACGAAACGATCGTGGGAATTGTGATAATGATGGCCCACACGCTCAAGCTCAAGGTCCTGGCCGAGGGAGTCGAGAACGCAAAGCAGCTCGCGTTCCTTCGCAAGAACAAATGTGACAGGGCGCAGGGCTACCTTTTCAGTCCGCCCTTGCCGGTCGAGGAATTCGAGAAACTTCTGAAAAAAACCAACGGACGGTTTCAGTAAAACGCTTTTCACATCATCCAGCACGGAATCCCGCAAAAGCCTGCCACTCCACGAGTACGGCCGGACTTCGTTATGGTTGTTTCCACCCGTGTCATCGATTAAATTATTAGGTACTCCTCCCTATTCATCGTCACAGTGCCGACGAGAGCGGACAGCGGCCAGACACGTGTTTTGGATTTTAAACTTCCGGCTTTGCCGGCCGAGGACCGGTTGGTATGAAAGTCCTTGTTGTTGAAGACGATGAAAGCGTGCGGCATTTTCTCAACGATGTCGCGGTCATGGAGGGCCATGAGGCCACGATGGCGGAGAACGGCCTCGCCGGGCTCTCGGCGTGCAAGCAGTTCGAGCCCGACCTGATTATCTCGGATATCGAGATGCCGCGGATGAACGGCCTGGAGATGCTGGAGAAAATCAGGCGGTTTGACAACGAGTCAATCGTGGTGATGATTACCGGACACGGCAGCGAGGATTATGCGATACAGGCGCTGCGCCTGGGCGCGCACAACTACCTGAAAAAGCCCGTTCACCACGGAGAACTCACCGGACTTTTAAAAAAATACCAGTCGGTTGTCGCCAACCGGACCATTGTCGGCGCGGTCCCCGGCAAAACCATCAGGCGCGAATTCACCATGCAATTCGACAACAACCTCGACGCCGCCGACAAGATTGTCGATCACCTCGTGCTGCAGGCAGCCGACCGTCTCAGCCGTAAGGACCGCCTCGGCATTCATCTCGGCCTGCTGGAGCTTTTAGCCAACGCAATGGAACACGGCAACCTCAAGATTACCTATGATGAAAAAGCGCGTGCACTCGAAAACAACACGCTCCAGGAGCTTCGCGACCAGCGCTCCAGCGATCCGTCACTCTCTAATCGGCGGGTAACCGTTGATTTCAAGTCCGATGAAACCGGGTGCCAATGGATTATCTCCGATGAGGGGGAGGGGTTTGACTGGAAATCGGTGCCGGATCCGCTCAATCCCGTTCATATGACGTCACACAACGGACGGGGCATTATCATCAGCCGCCGCCATTTCGACGAATTCGAATATATCGGCAAAGGCAATGTGGTGCGGGTGAAGAAATACGCCAACGGCGCTGTTCACTGATTGAGCAATAGCCTCACTGTTTCCCCCGCGGCCATAAACCCGAATATCGCCGGCATATACGAAATGCTGCCGAGGGGCTGCCGTTTCCGTCCCTTTACCAGCTCCGGCCCTTCATCATCGCTGGCGTGGGCTGCCGTATGACGCGCCGTCTCGGTCGAATATACGCACCGCACCCCCGTGAATATCCCCAGCCGGTGAAGCTTTTTGCGGACAAAACGCGCGAGCGGACAGTGCTGCGTTTGCGCGATATCCGCGATATGGATTTTTGACGGATCGGTGCGGCCCGCCGCGCCCATGCTCGAAACTATGGCAATGCCGGATGACGCCGCCGCGTGAATAAGCCGGACCTTAGGTGACAGGCTGTCGATCGCGTCGATAATTGCGTCGGGACGGGGCTCGAGGAGCGACGGAAGCGTTTTTCCTTCGACAAATTCGGTGCGGATATCGATATCGCACCGCGGATTGATATCGCGTATGCGGCCGCAGGCAAGCTCCGTCTTGTACCTCCCCAGAGTTGAGTGCAGTGCGTAGAGCTGACGGTTGATATTGCTTTCTTTCACCGCGTCAAAATCGACCAGACGAAGATGCCCCACACCGGCGCGGGCCAGCGCTTCGGCAGCCCACGAACCCACACCGCCAAGGCCGAACACACTCACCCGCGCATCATCCAGCCGTCTCATAGCTTCGGGGCCAAGCAGCTGCATCGTTCTGATGAAAGCGCTCATGTGCATACGCTTCCGAACAGCCGCATCCCGTTATCATACGTCTGTTGCGCAAGTACCGCAGTGTCTGTATGCCGTATGTGCGCTACCGCTTCGGCGATCCGGACGATATTTGCCGGCTCATTAACGGGACTGGAAACCCCCGGCGGCGCAAAGTCGGGGCTGTCGGTTTCGATAAGCAGTCGATCGGCAGAAACAGCAGCGGCCGAACGCCGGCCTTTTATGTTATAAGAGCGAACGACTGCTCCCGAGAACGAAAGGTATGCTCCGGCCCGTTCGAGCGCCGGCGCCATCTCCGCCGCGCCCGAATACGAATGCACTACCGCGCCGCACCGCAACCCCTCCTCTTTGAGGATTTCAACGAGCCGCTGCCATGCTTTGCGGCAATGTATCGAGACCGGACGCTTGAGCGCGTTGGCCATTTTCAGTTGTGCGCGGAAAAATCGCTCCTGCCGGCCGCGGTCAGCGTCCTCGACGGCAAAATCAAGGCCGATTTCCCCCACCCCCGACGGCAAAGAGAGTAATTGCGCCTGAAGCGCATCGAGCCAACCCTCAGGCGCCGAGTCAAGGTACCAGGGATGAATGCCAAAGGACGGAATAACGGATTTGACGGTTTCGGCAATATATTTCACGCGTTCCCAGTCGTCGAACCGGGCCGCACAGCACACCATGCGCGCCACGCCCGCTTTCCACGCGCGTTCCAGGACACGCTCCACATCGTCACCCAACCGCTTGTCCTGAAGATGACAGTGGGAGTCAAACAGAATCATTACGGAACTTCCCCGAGCACATACTCCATCCAGACCTGCGCGATGAGCGCATGGCCGGCGTCGGTCGGGTGCACCCCGTCCTCGGCCCAGTATGACGGCGGCACGCTGATTGACGCCGCCGCGAATATCCCGTCGTAGGGCACATATATCGCGTCGTACTTGCGCGCCAGTTCGCGGATAACCTGTATTTTCGGGTCTAAATCGTCGCGCCAGACCTCGATACCCGGCGGATGCGCGAGCAGGAACGGCTCACAAATAACTATGGTGGGATTGCTCGCTTCTCTGGCCATTGCTAAAAGCGCGTCATACTCTTTCTCAAAAACATCCACCGGCGTGGGATCATTGCTGTCATAGCGGCGCCAGGTGTTGTTGATGCCGATCATGAGCGAGAGCAGGTCCGGCTTCATCTGCACGCAATCCTCTTCCCACCGGGCCAAAAGATCCCGCGTGCGGTTGCCCGATATTCCCCGGTTATTGATCGAAAGGCCAAGGCATGGATACCGCGCGATGAGCCACTTATAAATTATCGACACATAGCCGTTGCCCATGGGACGGTACGCGGGCTCGCGCCTGCCGCAGTCGGTGATACTGTCGCCCTGGAAAAGAATGTTCATGCCTTTTTTTAATTCGACCGGCATAGAAATGCCTCCGGGTGTTTTGTTAAGGACGCGTGTTTGCCGTTGGTCTCGGACGTATTATGATGTTTCTTGGTCAGCGGAAGAATTGAATCGAACGAGTTTCGGCCAGTCAATAGCACCATTGGTGAAGCAAAACTCATCCATGAACTGCCTGGTAAACTTGTTAAGCATCTGAGAATATGATTGAACAAAAGAATCATTTTTCTCTTTTGCCTTATGGCCAAGCGGCTCAATAATGTCGGTGTATAGGTTGCTTTCACCCGAAATAAATTCCCAAAAAACTTGACCACAGTATTTAAAATATTCCCCTTTGTCGGGGTTATTATCTTTCCCATAACAACAGCCATTAATTGCCATGATATTAAGATTTGAATTGCTCGTACGCAACGTTTTTTTCGCTGTCTTGAAATCAGAAATCATCTTGGATATTTGACTGCTATTGCCCCAATTTGGCCCTGATTTTATTGTAACAATGTACCGTATATTATTCTTATCGAACTCAAGATCAATTCCGGTAATCCCGGATTTTCTTCCGTTATAGGCCTGCGCGTTAATGAATATAGCGAAACCTTCAAGCCAATCGCCAAAAATGGTTTCTTCATTCGATGAAATATGGGCATCAACAATACCTCTTACTATTTGATCTGCTGTAAGAACATATTTTGCCTTAAAGAGATACGGATTTTTTCGCCTCAAAACATCCTTAAGGCTTAATCTGTCAAGGCTTTTGATTCGTTTTTCGTGAAAAATTCCAATGTTCTCTTCAACCCACAGCGTAACGCTTTTTGAGTTTAGTTTTTTCATAAAATGCTTTTGGGGTTTTCCGTTCAAACAGGTACAATGGAACAGCTTTAAATTCCTTTTCAACCATTTTGCAATATTCGGACACAATATCAATTCCGATGGAATGTCTTCTCATGCGATTTGCGACAACAAGCGTAGTTCCTGAGCCCATGAATGGATCAAGAACGATATCATACTCTTTTGTGAAAAGCTTAATAAACCACTCCGGTAATCCTTCTGGAAAGGCTGCGCTGTGATTTTTATTACCGCATTCGGTTGCCAAATGTAATACATTAGTAGGATATGCCTTGTCTCTGTTGAGCCAATGGGAAATATTTTTTCCAAAGCCGCTTCCGACGCGGGAATTATCACGTATTTTATCGGTTTCGCTTAAATTCCTCAGGCGGGTTGTTGCCCAATCGCCCATAGGTACCATTACCGCTTCTTGGTACATATTAAAATTTCTCGATTTATTGAATTGCAAGAGTCTTTCCCACGCATCCCGAAATCTATTAGGCCATTTCCCCGGATAGCAGTTTTTTTTATGCCAGATAAATTCCTCAGTCCATAGCCAGCCTTGTTTTCGCATCTCAAGGATAAGCTCAATTACATAGGTACTGCGTTCGCCATCAACAACTTTTTCCTTGATATTTAATATAAAAGTTCCGGTTGGCTTGAGTACCCGCAACAACTGTTTAGTTATCGGCAAAAACCATTCAACGTACTTATCGGGATGTATGCCGCCATATACATTCTTTCTCTGGTCAGCATATGGCGGCGAGGTAACTATTAAATCAATTGAATTATCGGGTATTTTTAATAATTCCTCTTTTGCATCGCCATGAAATATTTCAGTTTTTATTTCCATAAAACAATATCTCTGTTTTTCTTAAAGTAATACGGCATGTTTTCTTACAAGAATATACATAGAAAAAACAGCGATTACAAAAGTAATTCAAGGGCAGTAATCTGTTTATTATCAATTCATTACAGATTATCTCGCCATAACGAATGTTGGGAGTAAACAATGATTGTGCTCATTTCTTGAGTTAAAAATTTTCAGCTTGTAACTGGATCCGAGCCTTTCTTCAACAGAAATAATCCTACATTCCGCAGTTGGATACGGCGCTGCGGCCGCACAGGGCAATGGATACGAATACGTTCGGCCGAAGGCCGGTATACCGTACCCGTATGAACGGAGTGAAAATCTGTTGAGCGCTCGGGCGTGTTTCGACAGGCTCAACACACCGCTTCAGGCGGCGTGGACATATCACTCGACGGATATGCCCTGCGCCGCCTTCACGCCAGTTTCCACGCACGTATTCGCATCCACCCCCACTGCGGAATGTAGGTTTAATTAAAATCCAGGTATTTCAGAACATGCTTCTCATCACATATTCCCTGCGAGGGGTGAAACTTAAAAACAATTCTATGCTGTCATCAACGACAACGAGAAGAGTGGAACGCGGATTTCACGGAGTGGCCGGATGCACACGGATCGGAAAGGAGCAGCACAACGTTTTTTTTGTACATGATTGTATGATCCGCGAAAATCCGGACCATCCGCGTCATCCGCGTTCAATTCTTTGGTTCTGGCTGCGCCAGGTTAGCGGGAAGGATGGTTAAATATGTATTTTGGTACGCATAGGGTTCCTTGGGGTATGGTAACGTGATTTTGTTGTTGACATTATATAACTCATGCGATCTATATTGTCAACATGTAAAGTGACGCATATTTCACGTTATTAGCCATTATGTCAATATTGAACGGATACTATTTAATAACGGCGGAGGAGCGGCGCAGATGTCGGTGAGCTGGGGCCATCTCGGTATCGATGCGGGCAAAGCGATGGATGTGCGTGACGTCTGGGCGCATGAAACACACGACCCGGTTACCGGTGGTTACAGCACGAATGTCCCCGCCCACGCTACCGCGTTGCTGCGTCTTTCCGAATCGGGCGAATTTCCCATTCCACCCCTTGTGGGCACGGACAGTGCCGCGGTATTTTTCGAGAGCGCCGACGGCGCAGCAAAGGTCATGGCGCAGGAAGTGACCCTGACGACCGCAGGAACGGATGATGCGGCCGATTGGGACGTTGAGATCTTTCCGTTCCGTTTCCATGAAAAACTCGATGCGCCGGTGTATATCGATTACATCTGTTCGCTCAACGTGAAGGCGGGCATAGGGGATTGGTGTATCGATAGCATATCACAGAAGGACTGGGCGTTTCCGGGCGAAAGACTTGATAACGCCGGATGGGTGCGAATCGTGCAGAGCGGCAGCGGCACAAGCCGCACGTTCAACACGGTGGTAAACGCCTCGAACCTCGGTCCGGGCCGGTATCGCGCCCTGATTAAGCTACGCAACAAGGAACCGCGCACCGGCATGGACATGAGTCTTCAGTGGTATGACGTGGAGATTGCGGTGCATACCGCCGTGAGCGGCAGTGTTGAGTGGCCGTCCGGGCCGGATGGTTTTTGCCGCCGCCGGCGGGGGGCAACGCGCCTGGAATTGCTTTCGGTCAATGGCAGGCCTATCGCGACGGCAAACGGATGGCGGCAGTTGTCCGCCGTCCGCAAACACCTGCCGCGGGGCGTTTACATCACGTGGTATGAGAACGCGCCTGACGCCAGGACGGCGGCGCGTATTCTGGCGGGAAAATAGCGCCAGCGCATCACGATTTAAAAAAAGCGTATCTGAAGGAACAATCATGGCTCTGTCGTATGCGGTTTTCGACGATGGTTCATTTTCAATAGAATGGGGAAGCGGTGCCCTTGTCGCATGCTATCCGGGCATTGACGGTCTGCCCCTGCGGCCGCGCTCGATTGCGGTCACGCGCTCGGAAAGCTGCGCGCAGATTCGCTACGCGTTGGATCGAGGCGCGCTTGTGTTGTCGCTGCGCGCGGACGAAAATGGCTCGGTGACCGTGGGCTGCGAGCTTCGGAATTTTTCTGCTCAGCCGTTATGGGTGCATCCGCTGATGAATGCACAGATGCGCAATGCTGATTTCATCTACCGGATGGGGCTTGGCACCGGCGGGCCGTCGGGTGTCGTGCGGCGTTCGGCGGCAATGGCAAGCGCAGCCGAGCCGGTCGAAAGCTACGGCATGGCCGCAATCGGCGCAGCATCGTCGAATATATTAATCTACAGCCGGGAACACGACAGGTTTCTCATGACGTTGCGATTCTACGCCTCACCTGTATCAGGCGATCAATGGCTGGCCGCCGCCGGTTTTCGCACTGAACGGGCAAAAAGCGGGAACGTGGTGCTGCCCGATCTGCATTTTTCCGTGCATGACTCGCTGGATGAGGGACTGAAGACCGCGGCCAGGGACATTGCGGCAGCCTGCGGCGTCCGGC
>Ga0209101_1002755_pt1 | contig 11222 bp, 5 predicted proteins | sample ConPoolayeCmetaG_FD_185481 | JGI IMG/M metagenome (GOLD analysis project Ga0209101, IMG submission 185481) | Hot spring microbial mat communities from California, USA to study Microbial Dark Matter (Phase II) - Cone Pool mat layer C metaG... ... | reverse complement strand
ATGCTGCCGATATGACAGCCGCAGCGCCTAGGGCTTAGGCGGCCTGAGCCACAGTTAGCCATTTATTGAGCCACACTTAGCATTCTATACTGTTCTGCGCAGCGTCGATAGCAACCGGCCGCACCAGCAACCCGGGCAATACCAACGCCGACCGTGACGCTGTTGTAAGCGATTGTCCACTATCGGACCCGGGCGAAGCTGGCTGACGGCCAGCGCGCTAGCAGCCGCGCTGCGCGGGTTCTTCGCGTGAATCACCGGTTCTTCGTGTGAGTCACCGGTTCTTCGTGTGAGTCACCGCGTTGCGAATTGTCGGGCAGCGGCTGATCTGGCGGCACGCCGTATTTGGCTTGCCGTGCGCGTCCCCATGGGCAGCCGCCCAGCGTCAGCAGCATTTCGATGCGCTGAAGAAACCTGGCCAGGCGATTGCCTTTTCTGGCAGCCGTGCAAATCGGGCAGCGCGACTGGCAGAAATCGGGATCGAAAATGGGCATCGTGGGGAACCTGCAAACTATTGGCTGGCCCCGCGACCGCGTCCGCCCCGGCCGCCCGGGCCATGACGATAACGGCATCCGCCCAGACCGCGACCGGCCGGCGGTCCGGCCGCCGCGCCGCCTGCACGGTGGCAGTTCTTGCTTTGGCACTGTGGACACTCGGCCGGCCGGCCGGTTCCGAACGGCACTTCCCACGAGTGCCCGCAATCTGAACACTGGAAAACTCGCATCTGAGCCATAGTAAACACTCCTCCTTCGATCAGCAGTGTCAAGCCTTCGGTAAGCGCCTGGGCGACTTTGCGTCTGGCCGACTCGATGATGCGGGCGAACGTCTGGCGGGAAACGCCCATTCGCCCCGCAGCATCTTCCTGATACAGCCCCAGCAGGTCTGCCAAGCGCATCGCTTCCAGTTCGTCGACAGTCAAAGTGACCCGTTTTTGCTCCTCGGCCGGCGGGCCGACGGGACGGAATTGCCGGCAGACGGGCTGCCAGGCGACTCTGCGGCACAGTTTCGGACGCACCATATAAACAGCCTCCACGCCATTATAAGCATATGCTCATAATCGGTCAACGGCTTACAAGGCTTTGTTTTGCAACGCCTTTGCCGGCACACGGCTAACAGCGTTGCGACTTCTTCAAATATGTTGCGTATAATGTGCTATTCCGGTATAACTACACTTGTAGGCAGCTTGCGGGCGGAGAATCGATAAGCCGCGCAGATGCGCAGCGGCTTATCGATGGGGCCGTCTACATACACAGTTTGATAAGGGCCGACGGATATGCGAGAGTGCTGTGCCAAAGGCGCTTTTTACATCGTGATTTTCTCGGCTTTCGTGTTGCTTCAGGGAGCTACGCCCGGCTGTGCCTTGGCGGCCGATACCGCCTCAGACAGCCCGCCAAAGCCGCAATCCGCGAAAGCTTCCGCAGGCGATTTGTCTTCAGCCGATGTGCAGCACAACGGAAGCCAACTACAGCCAAGAGAGTTGGTCTCCCAGCTCGGCCACCACAGTTGGCAACAAAGGAGCAAGGCCGCGGCGTCCCTAACCGCGCTGGGCGCGAACGCGGTGCCCGCCTTGAGAGCCGGCCTGCAACATCCGGACCCTCATGTGCGCCGCCAGTGCCGCCGATTGCTGATCGAGGTGCTGGAGGCGGACTGCGAACGACGTTTGGCGGCTTTTATCGCGGGCAAAGACGACGCCTTCGACTCGCCGCTGCCCGGCTGGCAGGCGTTCAGTCGGCTGGTTGGCGCCGACGCGCTATCGCGCGAGTTGTTTGCCGAGATGTACCGCGCCGAAAGTCCCGTGCTGGAGATGGTTGAAACCAAACCGAAGGAGGCCGGCGAGCTGGTCTTTGCGCGGCTCAGCGATATTGGCGCCGCGCGTGGTCTGGCGGTGCCGCACCTGCCGCGCGGCACCGATGTAGAGGCGTTCTTCCGCGGCCTGAGCGGGCTGGAAGCGCTTAGCACCGATGTGCCACGGATGGCGGTGCTGCTTTTCGTGCTGACGCATCCGGAAGTTCATCCCCACTTACACCACAATACTGCTCGCATTGCCGTGATGCGCGGCATCACGTCGGCGCTGGCCTCCAAAGTTTGTGTGGATCATGTGAGCGGCCACAAGTATCGCCGACCAATGCAGCGTCTGTTGCGGTGGTGGTTGCAAACGCCTGAACACATCGAGGTGCTCCCGCAAAAGGTGGCACTTATCGAAAAGTACGCGCTAGAAGAAGCACTGCCTTGGGCTTTGGAGGTCGTTCTTACCTGCCAGCGCAACGAGTTGGTGCCGGGCGGCCACTTCCGGCAGCAAATGGTCATGGATGCCACAAGGGCCTTGGCGCTGGTGGGCGGCAAGAAACACGCTGCCGCATTGGAGCGTTTGTTGGAGTGCGACGAGGCGGTAGTGTCGGTGCCCGGACGCCAGCCAACCCCGGGCTGGACGGTGCAGATCCGCGACATCGCTTTGGCTTGGCTGGTGTACGTGACCGAGCAGGACTTCGAGCAATACGGACTGCGCCAGGCGAAAACGGCGTTTGAGCAGATAAGAAAGAACCCGCAACATAATCTTCCAATACAGTCTTTGAGTCTCGATGAGCAGTCGCGGGAGAAGGCCCTGGCCCGTTGGGCCGCCTACGCCGCTGAAAACCCTCTGCCGCCGTTGCCGGCAGAGTACAAAGCGCAGCCGATAAAGGTGGCCATTCTTCCGCCGTTTTCGGCGGTTCCCCCTAGCTCTGCCCAACCGCCCAGAAGGTCCACCGTTGCCCCGCAAGGGCCGGGGGTGGTGCTGGCCGAGCGCAGCACCATCAGCTTGCTGAAGGGGGCCGAAGAGCTTCTTGCGCGGCGCGATTACGCGGGCGTGGTGGATATCTTGCTGCGGATTATAAGCGACCCCCAAAGCGCGGCATTTCAACCGGACACCGGTCTGGGCCTGTTCCGCTTCACAAAAGCGGCCGCTTTGCGGCTGATGCGCACTTTGCCTGCCGAAGGGCTGCGCATCATGCGCGTCCACTGCGCCGATTTGGCCCGGCACGAGATGAACGCCGCGCTGGAAAGTACCAGCCAGGCATCCCTGGAGGCTGTAGCCGAAAAGTACCCTGGCACGCAATCAGGCAACGAAGCTGCAATGTTGACGGCGCTGGCTGCGCTATCGCGCGGGCGAGCGCTAAGGGCGGCGACCATCTTGGATCGCCTGCGCAGCGAAGTTGTCGACTCTGATCGGCTGGAACCGGAGCTTTCGGTTTGGCTGGCGATCTGTTGGGTGCGTGCTGGACGGCCCGACGAAGCACAGCGCGTTCTGCAAGGTTTGGCCAATTACCAATACCGAGAGGTATTGGTGCGGGGTGCGTCGGCCCTGCTGCCGGAGCGCCCCGATGCAGCCCTTGCCTGGCTGCAAAAGCACTTCGGTTCGACAGAGGCCGGCGCCAAACCAGCGCCGGTATTCGCTCACAAGGTGGAGGCCGACTCAACTGCATCGGGCACGCCGCATTTGAGGGGCCAGCTTTTGATGCCGTTGACCACCGACGGCGAAATCGCGCAGTGGCTACAGCAGACTCGCCAGGCGGATGCCTTGGAGTACCGTCCGGCTGTGCCGCGTATAACGCCATTGGTGGTTGGCCGAACGGCCGTCACTCGCACTCTGACTCATATTGTTGCCGTTGACCTGGACAGCGGCGAATTGTTGTGGGAAAACCCTCTAAATGATGCGTTGGGGGAATTGCTAGAAAGACGACGGCGCGGACAAAGCGAACTCCCCCCCGAACTGCTCCTTCCGCAAGCGCTGTCCAGCGTGCTCCGCCGCCGGGTGTGGGAAGACGCCATTTTTGGGTCTATCACCAGCAACGGCCGATACGTATTCGGCGTGGAAGATTTGCCCTCCGGCTTGGGTCCCCGATATAAGCGCACGGTTGTCGACGCCAACGGCATGCGCCGCTGGGAATCGGAACCGGCCCGTCGCACCACCAATGTGCTTACCGCTTACGACCTGCGCACGGGAAAGCTGGTCTGGGAGATCGGCGGGCCGGCCGACAGTTGGCAGCCTGCGGCGGGGGCGTTCTTCCTGGGGCCTCCGCTAGCCTTGGGCAATAGCTTGTTCGTACTGGCCGACATCGAAGAGGAAATCCGCCTGTTGGAGCTGCACGCCGACAGCGGCGCCCTGGTGGGCGAGACCGTACTGGCCTCGCGGCTGAAACCGGCCGGATCGGCGCTGTGGCCGATGCCCTATCGTCCCAGCGATGCCCTGCGCCGTCAGGGCGCCACGCCGGTGTACAGCGATGGAGTGCTGGTGTGCCAGACCTCGGAGCACGACTTCGCGGCCATCGACCTGGCTACCAGAGAGTTGCTGTGGCTTCACACCTTGCCAGAAGAAGAAACCAGTCCCAGTCGGCGGGCGATTGTCTTGGGTGGGCGACTGATCGACTCGGCACAGGCCGCAGCGCAATCGAGCACGTGGATCGATTCCGGCGTAGTGCTCGCTGGCGGCGTGGCGATCATCGCACCATCGCAAGGCAACCGCCTGTTGGCCATCGGCCTGCGCGACGGCCGGTTGCTGTGGACCGCCCAGCGGCGCGACGCACTGTTCGTCGGCGCCGCCGACGGCCAGCGGGTGGTACTGGTGGGGCGCTCTGGGCTGCGGGCGATCAAGCTGACCGACGGAACACCCGCTTGGCCCGAAGAACTTCTGCCGTTGCCGGCCGGGGCCGCACCCGCCGGACGCGGACTGCTGGCCGACGGCCGGTTCCACCTGCCGCTGAGCACCGGTGGGTTGATGATCGTGGATGTGCGCAGCGGGCAGCCGATGGCCGAATGCCGTATGTGGGAAGATTCGACTCCGGGCAGTCTGGTGGCTTTCCCAGACGGCGTCGTTTCCATGAACATCGACGGTTTGATGCGCTTCGAAGCGCTGCGCGTGCAATTGCAGCGCTTGGAAGTCGCATTGCAGCAACGGCCCGACGATGCCGATCTGCTGGCCGAGTACGCCGCCGCCTTGATCGCCGACAACCGGCCTGCCGAAGCCTTCGAACACTTGCTGCGCTCGCTGACGCTGCGCCCGAGCCAGACGGCGCGGTTGCTGCTGGTCGATGCCATAGGCCAGGGATTGCGCAGCGACTTCAAGGGCTTCAGCAAATTGGTTCCCCGGGCCAGGCCCTTGCTGGAAAAGACCGATCAGTTCCAGCCTTCGATGCTTGCCTGGGCCAATGCGCTGCGCGAGCACGGCGAAATCAGGTCGGCTTTGGAAGTTTGTCTGGCCGTTGCCGCCGCCGAAGCCAAGCCCGGCGAGTATCTGCCGGCAGAAGCCTTGCGCCGTGTGCGGCGCGACAGGTTGTGGGCCGCGCAGTTGGCGGCCATTTACGCATCAGCCGAACCAGCGCAGCGCAACGCCTTGGATGAACTAATCGCCGCCGAGTTGCGCAATCCGCAGATGCTGGCATATCTCGGCTGGCACAAGGCTGCTCATCCAGTACGGCTGCAACTGGCCAGACAAATGACCGGTCAGCCATCTTTGCGCGCCGACTTGTTACTCAGACAGGTGCTTGCCGACGGACAGCCGGAAGAACAACGTGCTGCTGCTGTTTTGCTGGCATCGCTGTTGCGCGACAGTGGCGAGATTCTGGAGGCCGCCGAACTGTACCGCTTCCTGCTGGAACGATGGCCAGAACAGGTCTGTCTTGACGGCAAGACCGGCAGGGAGCTGGTGGAATTGCTGCCGGCCGACGACCCGCTGCGCAAACTGCTGGTTGCACAGCAGACATGGCCTAACGGAAAGGTGTACGTCGAAGCGCTTGCCGGCAGTCGGCAGGCTGCTAGCGCATCGCAGGCGTGGGTGACGGTGGTTCCGGTAGATGCGTCGCCCGGCACGTCGGTAAGCCATGCACTCTTCGACTCTTCGACGGGGTTGACACTGCTGGACTCGCAAGGTCGCCAGCGCGCAAGATGGCAGCCCGAGCGCACCCCAGGCATGGTCTACTCGCCATCGTTGTATCCGATGTATTCGCAGGTGTACACGACCGGGCGACTGGTCTTCGCGTTTGTAGTCAACCGGCTAACGGTGCTTCAGTTGGGTCAGGACTTGCCCGAAGGCGCCAGGACGCTCTGGTCGCGGCCAGTTGCTAGCGAACAGCCTTTTGGGTTGGGCGCGATATGGGTCGGAAATCGCGGCGCGGGACTTTTCGCCATGCCGGCCTCGGCCGGTTTGCCAGTAGCCGTCAGTCTGGAAGCTGTCTGTCTGCTTGGCGACAGGAAGCTGACGGCGCTGGATCCCGTCAACGGCGAAGTTCTCTGGGTGCGCGACGACATGCCCGCCGGCTGCGGATTGTTCGGCGATCAGCGCCATTTGGTAGTAGCTTCGACAGATGGCAGCCAGGCGGAAGTGCTAGACGTGCTCGACGGCAGAACGATTGCCCAGTGCACCGTGCCCCCAGCCGATCAACGCATGTTGACCATCGGAATACAGGTGGTAACCTGGGAGGCTGTGCAGAACGCCGCGACGCTGGGGCTGTTCGATCCACTGACGGGCAAGTACCTGTGGCAGCGAAAGTATCAAAATAGACCAAAAGCCTGGCCCATCAACCAGCAGGAAGTGGCCGTCTGCGATGAGCAGGGCCGCCTGGAGATCGTCGCCCTGCCCAGCGGCCGGGCAATTTGCGCCGCACAACTGGATTCGCCTCCCCATCTGCGCGAAATCTTCGTGCACAAGGCGTTTGGGCAATACGTGGCGGTCGTCAACCACGGCTTCGCGGCGGCGGCCTCGGCAATGGGTAACATCATACCCGTGGAAGGCATGGCATACGGGATCGATGCCAGCACGGGAATGCTGCGGTGGTCCGTCGAATTAAAGCAATGCGGGTTTCGTCCGGGCGGGCCGACCGATATTCCCCTGCTGGTGTTCGAACTGTCGAGCGTGGTCCGCCAGGACAACGCCTTTCGTCAGCTAACCAGGTTGATGTGCATCGATAAACGGAATGGTCAGGTGCTGGTCGACAGAGAATTCGCGGGACGGGCGATGCAGCTTTACCAGATCAACTCGGACCCCGAGGGACGACGCATCGAAGTGTCTGGCCAGAACGAAACCTTCCGCTTCCACTTTACCGACGAGCCTGCTGGCCCGCCCGGCGGCAAGAAATAGGAGCGCGAAGTAGACTCCGCAACCCCCGGTATACAACTTGCGCGGTTGGGCACACCGCGGCTTGCGACGCTGCCGTCACCAATGCCTGCCGCAGGACCGCCAGCTAACCGATGCGCATATTGCCACGGCGCCACGATCATCGCCGGTCGGCATCGATGGCAGGCTGCAATGTCTCCACTGAGGAGAACTTCTCCGCGCGAAGCAACAGGCGCGTGTCATGGGAGGCAGCGGGAAGCAAACCTGCCGGCACCAATCGGTAACGCGCTTCTGACGAAGCGGCCAGCCGAGATACTATTTCTTGGCAACCGGCAGCATTGGTTTCGGTTACAAACATCACGACCACGTCGGGCCGCGCCTGTTCCAAGTGGCCGATGCCCTCGCCGGTCAGTTGCTGCGGATCGAAATGCTGCACGACCGTTCCCTGGGCGTACCAGGCGAGCAGAACCAGGTTTTCTGGCCCCCCGGCGATGCGCTGGTTCGGGCCCAGAACCTCGGCGATCCACTGGCCCAGCACAATCTGCCGCCGCATGATCTTCGCTGCCGATAGCCTGGCTTCGGCCAGACTGCCTGCGGCCAGCCCCGCGATTAGCACGCCAATCGCCGCGGTTTTCCACTGCCTGGCTGGAGCATGGTGCATATCGGTCATGCCCGACAGGCCGGGGCTGAGCTTTCCCAGCAGGGCACTTTCCAGCGATGCGTATCCCAGGGCCATCCAGCCAACCAGCAGGATCACCAGCGGCAAGAAGTAGCGGATGTCCAGCCCGGCACCCTGGTAGCGTATCCAGATCATTCCCATCAGCCCCAGACACATTAGCCCAGTGACCAGGTTCTCAGACCTGCTGAGCAGATGGCGACAAGCCACTATGCCCAAGAGCGTCAACAGCGACCCGACGTACGTAAAACCTTTGACCGCGCGGACCAGTATCTGGCGGGCGATCCGGAAGCGACTGCCCAACCAGTCTTTGGCGGCCGACAGCCGGCCGCTTTCGGCGGCCGCTTCGCTCCCGGAGGCGATCGGCTGCGTCGCCGTGTGGCCTGCGGCCCAGTCGCGAGCCAGCGCCACGTGCCGCGCGGGGATTATCTGCCACTGCGGGTAGTCGCGCAATACGGTCAGGTTGAGCGATGTGACCGTCGTGGGCATCACCGCCAGGCACAAAGCGGTTCCCGCCACCAGCCGCGTGCGCTGTTGGCCTGCTGTGGCGAAGCGGATAGCCGGCCAGAGGACAATCGGAGCCAGCAGCACCCAGCCTTCAGTGCGCGTGTGTACCGCCAGCGTGAAAGCCGCCCCGGCGGCAGCGAAGGCCGCAAGCCGCACCTCGGCCGCAGCCCGCCATGCCCAATACACCGTACCTGCCACAAAAAGCCAGAATATCGGATCGCGTATGGCCAGGGGAGAAACGGCGACCAGTTTGCCGTGGAAGGCGTAACACAGGCAGCCGATCGCTGCCAGGCGGTCGTCGAACTGCCGGCGCAGCCAGCCAAACAGCGGCAGCACAGTCAGCGTGGCTGCCGCGACGCTGAACCACTTCGCCGCGGTCTGCCAGTCGGCCGTCAGCTTCCGCAGCAGGCAAAGTACGGCCGGATAAACATTCAGCCCGAAATCCCTGAAGGCAAGCTCTAAATCGCCTCTTTCTAGTGCTTCGGCGGCAAATAAATAGCAGATCGTATCGCCCCAGATAATGTCCCAGCGCCAGGCCGCCACCAGCCGGGGCGCCAGACATGCTGCTAGCAAAAGGGCCAGCAGAGTCCACCGCGGCCGGTAAGCATTTTGGGCCGAACGGACTAGTCGGCAGAAATCCTCTTGCCGCGGTGGGCAATCGCGCTTGAGCTGATCAGGCTGGGCCATCTGGCAGCCTCGTTCCGCCAGTGAGTTGGCGCGGACGGCGGCCGGCGCAGGTCACCTCCCGACAGATCGAATCACGATGTGCTCAAGTGGCAAGCCGACCGATGCCCTCGAAATACTCCAGACAAGCGGGGCAATTTTACCGGCCGGCGCGAAATTGTGGCAAGACTTATTCCGGGACCGGAGTGGTGGTTGCTAATCGTGCTGGTTAGTGGTGGTGCTTAGACCACGCGTTGGCCTTGGCATAGGGCCTGAAAGTCAGGATCACCGCGCAGCGGGTCGAAATCCGGTTCTTCGTCGATCAGCCGTCGGTAGCCAGGCTCGATCTCTAGAGCGATGCGCAAATGTTCCAGCGATCGCTCCTTCTTTCCCGCCAGGCTCAGGTAACACGAGAGATTGTAGTGCAACAGCGCCTCTTCTGGCTGGGCGATCAGAGCGGCTTCCATCGCCTCGATGGCCATATCTAGCTGACCAGTGCGTTTGTAGCACCAGCCCAAGGCGACCCAGACGTGAATGTTATCGGGATCGGCTTGGGCGGCCTGTTCCAGAGGCAGCAGGGCCTCTTCGTACCGCTGAAGCGCGCGTAGCGACTCGCCCCAGAGATACAAGCAATGTGCGTCGAAAGAAGTCGGATCGCCCAGACGGCCCAGCGCGGCCAGCGCATGCCTTGGCAATCCCAGTTCCAGGTAACCTTCTGCTTCGCGTTGGATCTTTCGGCGGCGATTTCTATCGACTACCCCCACGGCTACTGCCTCCCGGTGATTCGGTTTTGTGCGGCTATTGCCATCGACGCTGCGTTATCACCAGTAGTGGAAAAGCAGGTCGAACGCATCTCGGTTGCGAAACAACCAACATCGGACTTCCATGAGCGCTACACAACAGTATTGTAGCGCCGAAGCCGTCCTGGCCAACTGCAAAGTTGGCGATTTTCTGCCGTGATGCCTGCCGATCGCAGACCACTGGGACGGCATAAAACATTTACAGCTTGTGTTGACAGAATTCCTTGCGAATCCTGTTGCAACGCGGTGACACAAACGACTCAGGGCGGGACCAGATGCGTAATTCAACAGCCTTGGCAGGTTAAAAACTGACAGTTCGACCGCGATTCTTCGTTACGCGGTATCGGCGTTGCGATGCAAAAGCTTGCCTTAAATTGAACTTGACAGGCACAAACCAGAAACTACAATCGCCCCGCTTTTCCGGAAACTTTATGCCCAGGCGGTCTTGTCAGCATACTCTTCGCCGGCTCGCCATTCCGCTTCCAAGATGGTTCTTGTGTGTTTCTGCGTTTCGCGTAACCAAAGCTGGCGGAACATATTTCCTTTGCCGGAATTGATGTCCAATCGGCGGCAACATGGCGAAAGCCTGCGGCGAAACCGCGCAGCGGCCTCGCACATCGGGCCTGGAGCCGACATAAACAGTTCGATCACTACTCGCTAGTGGGAAAACACATATTGACATTCGCCATGCATGGCTACGCGGAACACTACGAAAAACCTTGTACCAAGCGGTCAGCAAGTTTGGCAAACAAATAGACGGCCAAGTGCGACGTTTAACTACACAAACCCGGAGCAGATTAGGCTTTGCGCGGGGTAAAATGATTTGTCTAGTCACTTTCAATGCGGCATTTCCGCCCGCGCGCACTATAACACTATCGGACGCCCCACCGGTGGAAACACTCCAATGCCCAATCCCAATGAAGTGCATTAAGTTTATAATCTTTTGCATAATATTGTTTGCTTTCGGATGTATCAGCTCGGAAGGCTGGCACGCCAGCAAAGCGAAGCTGACGCTCACCTCGTCCGGCGGCAGTGCTTCTTCGGAGGCTGACCAAAGCGGCCCGTGGGACGGAACCAGCGTAGGCATTCGGATTTTGGAGGCCCGCCGGCAGGGCAGTTCCCAGAACAACTCGGCCAAGGGCCAACGCGACTCGGCTGAGAAGGCAACCAACGGCGCCGCTGGCGCCGATGGCGCCAGCACACTTAACTTCGCAACCGCCGCCAAAGCCCAATCAGAGGACGACCAGCCGGCTGACCAGATCGGGCTGAGCATCTTGGATGGCCTACTGCTGGAGCTGCCTGCCGCCAATGGCGCGGTGCAACAGCCAGTCCGGCTGCTAAGTGCGCAGCAGCAGGAGCCGCTGCCAACACTACCCGGCGGCCCTGACCATCCAGAGCCGCGCGATCGCACCGCGGAGTTGCCCACGGCGAAACAAGCGGTCTTGCCAGAACCTTCGCCCTTGTTGCCCAGCACGCTGCCCGACTCCACCAC
>Ga0209101_1002754_pt1 | contig 11222 bp, 13 predicted proteins | sample ConPoolayeCmetaG_FD_185481 | JGI IMG/M metagenome (GOLD analysis project Ga0209101, IMG submission 185481) | Hot spring microbial mat communities from California, USA to study Microbial Dark Matter (Phase II) - Cone Pool mat layer C metaG... ... | reverse complement strand
TAAACCATCCCCGTTTTTTTATCCTATAGATAGAAGAAAAATTTGTGTCACAAAAATTTTAAGAGGTTTTGGTTGTTTTAATAATCTAAAGTATTATTTTCTTACCATACTTTATGACATAGAACCTGTAAGCTTTTGGGAATCGGTAAATCATCAGTTTATTACCAACCCTGTTTCTTTAAAATCTGACGATTTAGATTTAATGAGGCGAATTGATAAAATTCACACCGACTTCCCCATCTACGGAACAAGAAAGATAAGCGCTCAATTAACAGCCGATGTTGGCTATTCTATTGGAAGAAAAAGAACAAGAAGACTGATGAAGCTTATGGGAATTGAAGCCCTCTATCCAAAACCAAAATTAAGTTTTAATAATAAACCCCATCTTATCTTTCCTTATCTGTTAAACGATCTTGTAATTGTAAAACCAAATCAAGTATGGAGCGCTGATATTACATATATTAGGATGAAGGATGGATTTTTATATTTAGTGGTTTTTATGGATTGGTTTTCAAGATATATCTTATCTTGGCGGTTATCAGGTTCTTTAAAAACTGAGTTTTGTTTAGAAGCGGCTTATGAAGCATTAAAAATCAATATTCCCAACATTATTAATGTTGATCAAGGAGTCCAGTTTACCGATAAGAAAATGATTGCCATCTGGCAAAATTATAATGTTAAAATCAGTATGGATCATAAAGGCAGATGTTTTGATAATATATTCACCGAGAGATTTTGGAGAACGTTAAAATATGAGGAAGTGTATTTACGAGATTATCAAACAGTAAAAGAAGCCTACCAATTAATCGGAGAATATATTAAAAGATACAATACTAAAAGATTACATCAATCATTGGGATACAAAACACCGGCTGATATTTACTATCAAAATTAAAGAATCGTTGATTGTAGGGCAAATTAGAGGTATATCAAACTATATCAACCGATTAAAAAAGAGTATTTTTATTACAAGTTATAAATTTAAAGGAAGTTATCGTTAAAAAATCGTCTTGACAAACGGTACCACTTTAAAGTTTTGTCTACAAAGTAATGCTACCGGTCTTAATAACGAGTATACTTTTACCCCACTTAATGACATAGAACCTACAATATCTTGACAAAATTAAAATTAATAAGTATATTGTAATTTACAAGAATATGGCTGATAATATTAATAAGCTTGTCAGTCTATCAGTTTTTTCTTCGGATGAAAAAATAAAAAAACAAGCACGATCTACTATTCGACAAATAGCTAAAGAAAAAGGAATTTATCCCGCCTCAATTCATTCACTTTATATGGCGTTTGGTCGAAAAGAAGTTGGTGGTTTTACAGTTCCGGCTTTTAATATTAGAACGCTTACCTATGATATGGCGCGAATAATTTTTAGAATTGCTCTTAAAGAAAAAATTGGCGCTTTTATTTTTGAGATCGCTCGATCAGAAATTAAATATACCGATCAAAAACCAGATGAATACGCAACAGTTATCTTAGCGGCGGCTATTGCTGAAGGTTATTGTGGTCAAGTTTTTATTCAAGGGGATCACTATCAGTTTAAATCATCAATCTATAAGGAAACACCTGAGAAAGAGATTGAAAAAATCAAGCAATTAATTAAAGAATCAATTGAGGCTGGTTTTTATAATATTGATATCGATGCCTCAACATTGGTTGAATTAGAAAAACTAACATTAGACGAACAACAAAAAAATAATTATCAGATGACGGCACTTTTAACCGAATATATTCGCCAAATTCAGCCAAACAATATCATTGTTTCTATTGGTGGAGAGATTGGTCATATTGGTGGAAAAAATAGCACCGTTCCCGAATTTGAAGCGTTTATGAATGGTTATTTAAAAATAATTGAAAATAAAAAAATACCAGGAATTAGTAAGGTCAGTGTTCAGACCGGCACCAGCCATGGCGGTATTCCTTTAGCCGATGGAACCATTGCCGATGTTAAATTAGACTTTAATGTTTTAAAAGATATTGGACAAACAGCAAGAGAAAAATATCATTTAGGAGGTCCGGTTCAGCACGGCGCTTCAACCTTACCCAATGAGTTATTTGATCAATTTCCCAAAACCGGAACTTTAGAAATACATTTAGCCACTGGTTTTCAAAATATCGTTTATGATTATCTGCCAAAAAATTTAAAAGAAGAGATGTATGTTTGGTTAAAAGATAATTTAAAAGAAGAGTGGAAAGAAGGGCAAACCGAGGAGCAGTTTATTTATAAAACAAGAAAGAAAGCTCTAGGTCCGTTTAAAAAACAACTTTGGTCCTTGTCAGAAAAAGAAAAAAAACCAATACTAACAAATTTAGAAAAACAGTTTTGGTTTTTATTTAATAAATTAAGGGTTGTTGATACAAAAGAAGTAGTTGAAAAATATACCCAAATTACTTAGGTTTGTAATCATATCCCATTGTTATGCTGTCCTCCGATTCGGAGGGCGGGCTTAACCAGGAATCTATACAATTGTCATTCCTGACTCCGATCAGGAACCTATAAAATTGTCAAATTATATAGATTCCCGCTTACGCCAGGTACAGGACTGTAATCTGGCTTACGCGGGAATGACAGAAAAAAAGTTGCAAACCTAAGTTAGTTTGGTATATATGATTTGATTTAGATTTATTAATTAAAGGTTTTAATAATGGATAGAAATCTTGCTTTAGAGTTTGTCAGGGTAACTGAGGCAGCAGCAATTGAGGCAGCCAAATGGGTGGGGCGTGGTGAGAAGAAAAAAGCCGATGGAGCTGCAGTTTCAGCAATGCGCTTTCGTTTTAATCAAGTTGATTTTAAAGGAACGGTTGTCATTGGTGAGGGAGAAAAAGATGAAGCGCCAATGCTTTACAATGGTGAAAAAGTAGGGACAGGAAAAGGGGAGGCGATGGACTTGGCAATTGATCCTTTAGAGTGTACCAATAGTGTGGCTTTTGGTCGTTATAATGCGATATCTGTTATTGCTGCTGGTAAAAAAGGCTCTCTTTTGAAAGCGCCTGATACTTATATGGAAAAACTGGCAGTTGGTCCTTTAGCCAAAGATGTTATCAGTCTTGATTTTTCAGTTGAAAAAAACTTAAAAAATATCGCCAAAGCTTTAAAAAAATCAGTCACTGAGTTAACAGTGATGATTTTAGATCGAGAAAGACACCAAAAGTTAATTGATGAGGTAAGAAAAGTTGGATCAAGAGTAAGATTGATTACTGATGGTGATGTTTCTGCCTCTATTGCGACTTGTTTTGAAGACTCTGGCGTTGATGTTTATATGGGTATTGGGGGGTCAACTGAGGCGGTTTTGGCAGCAGCAGCAATGAAGGTAATGGGAGGGGAGATTTTGTGTCGTTTTAAACCAAAAAATGAAAAAGATGAGGAAAAGGTTCATAGTTTTGGTTTTAAAGATCTTAATAAGATTTATAACAGTGAAGATTTAGCCAAAGGAAGGCAGCTTTCATTTACAGCAACTGGTGTGATTGAAGGTCCGCTTTTGAGGGGAGTAGTTTTTGAGAAGAAAAAAATTATTACTCATTCGGTGGTTATTCGAGGATTATCTGGAACAATAAGATATATTACAACTTATCATCATTTATATAAATAGTTAAAATTAAAAGTTATTTTTTTAAATCTTATGAAAATTGGACTTAATGGTTTTGGTCGGATTGGTCGAGCTTTTGCTCGTATTGCTTTAAAACAGGGTTTGGATATTGCTGTGATTAACACAAGAAAAACCCCCAACTCAATGATTGCTTATTTACTTCAGTATGACTCTGTTTATCGAAAATTTGAGATGGAGGTAAAAGAGGAGAAAGATGGGATTTTAGTTTCTGGCAAAAAAATTTTTACCACTCAAACACCAGAGATTGAAAATATTCCTTGGGATAATTATGGAGTTGATATTGTTGTTGATGCCACCGGTGCGTTTACTAAAAAAGTCGATTTAGAAAAACATTTAAAAGGCAAGGTCAAAAAAGTAATTTTAACAGCGCCTGCTAAAGATGAGGAAACTCCTTTTGTGGTTTTGGGAGTTAATGATCAAGAGTTTGATTTTAAAAATCAAAATGTAATTTCAATGGCTTCTTGTACCACTAATTGTGCTGCGCCGATGTTTAAAGTAATTGAGGATAATTTAGGCGTTGAAAAAGGATTTCTAACTACGGTTCATTCCTATACCAATTCCCAAAATTTAGTTGATGATTCGGGGAAAAAACCTGATCGGGCAAGAGCGGCCGCTTTAAATATTATTCCATCAACTACTGGAGCAGCAAAAGCTGTGGCTAAAGTGATTCCATCATTAAAAGGTTTAGTTGATGGGATGTCGCTTCGAGTACCAACCCCAACTGTTTCTTTTACTGATATTTCTGTTATTACAAAAAAATCAACAACGGTTGAGGAGATCAACAATCTTTTTAAAGAATACGCTCAAAATCAAATGAAAGGTATTTTAGCTTATGAAGAACAGGTTTTGGTTTCTTCAGACTATATTAGTTCACCATATTCTTGTATTTTTGATGTTAATTATACTAAAGTAATTGATGGTAATTTAGTAAAAATCTTTGGTTGGTATGATAATGAGTGGGGCTATTCAACAAGATTAATTGATTTGGTGGAAAAATTGGAAAAATACTTATGAAAAAAATTAGGTATATTGATGAAGTTGAAATTAAAAATAAAACTATTCTTTTGCGTGTTGATTTTAACGTCTCTTTAAATCCTGATCACTCCATTGCCAATGATGTTCGGATTACTCAGGCGTTACCAACAATTAACTATCTTTTAAAAAATAACAATCGGTTAATTTTAGTTTCTCATTTAGGTCGCCCAAAAGGAGTTGATGAAAATCTATCCCTTAAAGTTGTGGTTGAGCGATTAAAAAGTTATCTTAAAAATGTCTCTATCTCTTTGGCTAAAACTTTAGAAGAAGTAAAAGAAAAAAAAGACCAAATTATTGTATTGGAAAACATTCGTTTTTTTCCAGAGGAGAAAAATTATTCAACTTTATTTGCCAAAAAACTTTCCTCTTTGGCTGATGTTTATATGAATGATGCTTTTGGTGTTTGTCATCGAGCTGATACTTCAGTGGTTGGTCCACCGCAGTTTTTACCATCATATGGTGGTCTTCTTTTAAAAAAAGAAATCACGATGCTTGATAAAGTTTTAAAAAATCCCCAAAAGCCGGTGGTTGCGATAATTGGTGGAGCAAAAGTTTCAACAAAAATTAATCTTTTGGAACGATTGGCCAAACTTGTTGATTATTTGGTTATTGGTGGCGGATTGGCAAACACTTTTTTATGTGCGCAAAACTATTCAATTGGTAATAGTTTTTGCGAGTATGAGGCGACACAAATCGCTCAACGATTTTTGGCTAAACAGATGAATAAAAAACCCTATATTGTTCTTCCTAAAGATGCGGTAATGGTCAAAAACAAAGAAAGCAAGGAAAAAATGGTGGTAAAAATCTCTGAAATTCCAAAAGATTACTGTGTTTTTGATTTAGGGCCACAAACTTTAGCAGAGATTGGTTATATTTTAGCTCAAGCAAAAACCATTATTTGGAATGGACCAGTTGGTTATTTTGAAAATCCTAATTTTCGTGATGGGACTGATTTTATTTATTACTCAATTACTCAAAATTCAAATGCTATTTCGGTTGTTGGTGGTGGCGATACTTTAGCCGCTATTTCTAAAAAAGAGTATTTAGAAAAAATCACCCATATTTCAACTGGTGGGGGAGCGATGCTTGAGTATATCGAAAAAGGCACGCTTCCTGGAATTGAGGCTCTTAAAAATAATTATGAATCATAAAATAACTTTAACAACACCAGATAAGATTAAGATCGTCGGAATTTTATCAAAAAACAATAATGAAAAAGTTATTATTCTTTGTCATGGGTTAACCATTAATAAAGATGAAGATGGTATTTTTATCGAGTTATCAGAAAGTTTAGTTAAAAATGGTTTTGATTGTTTTCGTTTTGATTTTCGTGGCCATGGAGAAAGCAGTGGTAAACAAGAAGAAATGACAGTTTCCGGAGAGTTAACTGATTTAACAACAATTTTTAATTTTATTAAAGATAAAAATTATAAAAAAATTGGTTTGCTTGGGGCTAGTTTTGGTGGTGGGATTGTTTCTTTGTTTTCTTCTTTTAATCAAGAAAATATTTTTGCGTTGGTTTTATGGAATCCAGTTTTAGATTATTCCTCTTGGATTTATCCAAAAAATAATTGGGAAAAAAATATTTTGGAGATAAGGCAATAAAAAAAGCAGAAAAATTTAGTTATAGCGAAGTTAGTAGTCGAAAATATAAGGTTGGAATAAAACTTTTTAACGAAATCAGATTTTTAAAGCCTTATGAAGAATTAAAAAAATATAAAAAACCACTTCTTTTTGTTCACGGTGATAAAGATAGTTATGTTGATTATCAAAATAGCGTGAGATTTTCTAAACTATTAAAAGCTAAATTAATTACCATAAAAAATGGTGAGCATGGATTTCAAGATAAAAAAGAGTGGAGAGAAAAAGCAATAAAAGAAACTGTAAATTTTTACTCTTCAATCTCAATCGCCTGAGTTGGACAGCTGTCTTTGGCTTGTTTGATTACTTCCTTGTTTTTTTCTAAATCCGCCCCTTCTTTCACTTTTGATTTTCCATCTTCCCCGATCTCAAAAACCTCAGGGGCAATGGCAACACAAGTGCCGCAACCTAAGCATTTGTCTTTATTAATTTTAACCTTCATAATTTTTTTTATAACTTATAACCAATTTTTCGCAAAAAATCTTTTCTTTGTTTTTTATCGTTTTCGTTTTCTATCGCTAAAGGTTTTTGACCATCAACGATACCCAAAATCGCTCTTCCTTGTTTAGTTTCAGCAACGATTACTTCAACCGGATTGGCTGTTGCGCAAAAAATTCTTGTGATTTCTGAGACATTTTTTAGCCGATTTAAGACATTGACCGGGTAAGCGTTTTTTAAAAAGATAAAAAGCGAATGACCCGCGGAAACATTTTTAGCGTTTTCTACCGCCAGTTTTATCATCTCTTCATCAGTTCCTTCATATCTTATTTTTCTTTCACCCGATGCCTCACAAAAAGCTAAGCCAAATTTAATTCCCGCAACCGCCTCAACCAAAGTCTCATAAACATCCTCAACTGTTTTAATAAAATGGGACTGGGTTAAGATAAAATTAACCTCTTTTGGTTTTTTAATAGCAATATTTTTGATCTCCATAATGATTAATATTTTAGCATGTTTAAAGATGAGTTTTCTACATTTTTATAAATTACCGCCAGATCATCACGATACTCTTCTTGCCAGCCATATTTTTTGGCTTCTTTTTGGAGTAAAAGATCTAAAAAACTGCCAGTTGTAATTAAAAGATAATCGGTTTTTAACGCTTTTAAACGTTTGTTCCAGTTGTCTTTTGTCTGAATAATTTCTAAAAAAACCTGATAGGGGCTTTTGTCTTGATTATCTTTCCAAGCCGGCATTCGACCATCAACAAAAACTTTTATTTTTGGCTTTTGCCAGATTAAAAACCCGCCCCATTCATACATCGAAAAAACATTACCCAAAAGGTGGGGATATTTTTTATTGCTTGACAGGGACAACGAGTTAATCCTTGATTGCAATAAAGTTCCCAATTTTTATGAAAAGCAATTGTTTGGGGAAAGTTGATGATTAGAAAAAATAAAATGGCTGAGACTAAAAAAGAAAAAGCAATTTTTTCTAAAACCAAATTAAGCGTAAGCGATTGATTAATTTTAATGTTTTGAACTGCGATTAGAAAAAAACTGGTATAAAAAAAAGGTAAATTTCTTTTGGCTTTTAACGAAAGAAGACAAAAGAAAAAAAGAAGAAAAAAGAAAAAAGTCTTTTTTGCTGGTTTTTAAAAATAAGAAAAAAAGCAGTGGCAGTTAATAAAGTGCAAAAAACAATTTCGATTGATGTTGGCGTTGTCCACTCAGCAATCATTTTGTTTAAAGGAGAGGTAAAGTGGTTGATGATTTCCAGATAAACTTTAAAGGAAAACGGATTAAAAAATGTGGTAATTACTGAAAGGATGGTTATTAAAAGATTTTTTACCAACAACTTATCAATCAAAAAAAATCCCAAAACAAAAAGCCCGACAAAAAAGCCAATATGGGTATTAACCCAAACAAACATTAAAAAAGGAATAAAAAAAGAAGATAGGGTTTTTTTTCTTGGGTAAGAAGAAAAAGAAGAATTAAAAAAAACAAAAAGGTAAAAATTTGGGAGCGAAGACTCAAAAAAAAGTTGCTGAAGAAAGAAAAAAATAAGATAAAAAGAAATGATTTTAATTAAAAGATGCCTTGCGTAATTTTAAGCCACAAAAAAGCCGCCAAAACAAAAATTAATCCATTAAAGACAACAAGCCCTAAAAAACCAAAATGATTAAAGATAAAAGCAAGTAAAATACCATAAAAAAATGGGGATTATATGATTGATAATTTTCTAAAAAATAAGAAAAGTTATTGGCAAGACAGATTTTTGGGTTGTACCAGATTTCTTTGCCGCAGCGATAGTGCCAACCAAAATCAGTGTCTTTTACCGGCAAAAAAGCGGCAAAAAAGATCGATAAAAGAAAAAATGTAATTAATATTTTTTTATTGATTGGCATTGGCAATTTTATTTTATAAAATTTATTCGTGAATAAAAAAACGTTTTTTTTATTTTACTTTTTGGTTTTTTTACTTTTTTGGTGATTAACTTTCCTGATTTTTGGGCTTGGTATAAAACACTATCATCTTATATTTTTACCGGACAGGTTTCTTATTTTGACCCAGCTGATATTAACAACTACTTAGCCATTATTAACTATTCCCAAAAAAAAGACAACTTTTGGCAAAAAATCTTTACCTTAATTACGAAACAAAGCCAACCTTTGTTTATTTTATTTATAGTCTTTCTGGTTATTTTTTAAAACTTTCACCAATTAAAATATTTTATCTTCTTAGATTTTTATCAACAATTTTTTTAGTCTTTGTTTTATGGTTTTTAATAAATTTTTGGTTAACAAAAACAGCGGATAGAATTTTTGCCCTTTTGGGAATTGTTTTTGGTGGGGGATTGGGTTGGTTTTTTGGGAAACGTTTTATTGGCGCTGATGTTTTTATTGGTAGTTTCACTTTTTATGAATCCTTTACTAAACCCCACGAAGCTTTGGCGCTTGCTTTTTATATTTTATCGATGACTTTTTTTGTCGCTTCATATCCACTAAAGATTTTTTATCTTTTTTAATCTGTTTTTTTAGCCTTTTTTGTCTTGATTTTTTTTATCCATATCTTTTTTTATCGTTTTTTATAGTTAGTTTTTTCTTTCTATTTTTAATAGAAAAAAAAGAAAAAAAATTGATTATTTTTTATTCTCTCCTTTTAATTGTTAATGGATTGGTTGCTCTTTTTTATTCAAGTTTTTCTAATATAAAAAATGCCTCGCCATCACCAAGTTTACTAATGCTTATTATCGGTTATGGTTTTTATTTTTTAATCTTTATTTTTGCGATTTTTTTTCAAAAAAACAAGGATAAAAAAATAATTTTTCTTTACCTTTGGTTTTTTCTATCGCTGATTTTAGTTTACTCACCTTTGCCGTTTGCTCGTCTTTTTATTCGTGGTTTATTTTTTCCTTTAGTATTGATTTCATTAAACTTTATCCGCGTTTTTTTTCCAGATGAGCGGGGTTCTTTTTTAAACTTTCTTTTGGTTTTTATCAGTCTTTTTAGTACGGTTTTTATTACTAGTATGCGGATAAACGAAGCTGGAAAAACCAATCCTTGGATTTATCAAAAAAAAGAAGTGATTTCTGCTTTTTCTTTTATCAAAAACTCTTCTTTTGATGGCGTATTAGCGGGTTATTATTTGGCTAATCTTATTCCATTTTTTACCGGCAAAAAGGTTTATTTGGGACATCCTAATCAAACACCCGATTTTAATGCTCGTTATTTAAAGATGAGTAAATTTTATCAGGGTAAGTTAAGTAATCAGGAGGCAAAAAAATTTTTAGAGGAAAATAAGATTAGTTTAATTTCTTATTCTGATGAAGAAAAAAGTTTTGGCAAAATCAATCGCTATTCTTTTTTAAAAAAAATTTTTTCCAATGCGGTGATTGAAATTTTTAGTTTTTGAAAATATTTTTTAAGAATTTAGCAGGGGTGGAGGGAATCGAACCCCCATCAAAGGTTTTGGAGACCTCTATTCTACCATTGAACTACACCCCCTGCTCCCAGGCTGAGTCGAACAGCCATCAGAGGTTCCGCAAACCTCTATTCTATCCATTGAACTATGGGAGCGTTTTTATTATATATTTTATCAAAAGATAGGATAAAATATAAGATTATGGAAAATTGTGTTTTTTGCCAAATTGTTGCCGGTCAATCACAGTTTTTTAAGATTTATGAGGATGGCGATTTTTTGGCATTTTTGGATATTTATCCCCGGGTTGAGGGTCATACTTTGGTGATTCCCAAAAAACATTATCGCTGGGTTTATGATGTTCTTAATTTTGATGCTTATTGGGAGGTGGTGTTAAAAATAACCAAAGCGATGCAAAAAGCCCTTAATCCTTATTTTATCACCTATGTCACTCATGGTTTGCAAATACCCCACGCTCATATTCATATAATGCCAAGGCAAAAAGGAGAGATAGATTTTGTGCCTGAAATAAAAAATATTAATAATGATGCCTTAAATAAAATTGCCGAAAAAATAAAAATACATATCTGATTTTAAAATGACATCCAAGTATATCGATTTTAACTACAAATTTGTTTATCATCTTGTTTCTTTAATTCCCAAAGGTAAAAGTCTTAACTTTTATGGTGAAGCAGCCAAAATCTTATCGCTTCAATCACCAAGATTTGTTGGCCGAATTCTTCCCGACTTCTGCAAAATTTAAACCATAAAAAATAAAGGCTTGTCAGAACAATAAAAATAATTAATAAAGATTAATTTTGTCGTACTAAAGAGTAAAATTATTAAATGTTTTATGTAAGGTTAGTTAAGAATTTTTTATCATCTTGCTCTGTTCAGGTGGTAAAGTATGTTAATAGAAAAACAATTGTCGTTAAACATAAGGTAATGTCTAAAATCAGCCACCAATTATGATATAATTAGATTGATAATAAAACCTAAATGTAAAAAATGTAGTGATAAAAAGTTTTGGAAAGTAAGAAAAGGAAAGTTAAAGTGTGTCAATTGCCG
>Ga0209101_1002753_pt1 | contig 11223 bp, 8 predicted proteins | sample ConPoolayeCmetaG_FD_185481 | JGI IMG/M metagenome (GOLD analysis project Ga0209101, IMG submission 185481) | Hot spring microbial mat communities from California, USA to study Microbial Dark Matter (Phase II) - Cone Pool mat layer C metaG... ... | reverse complement strand
AGCCAATGGCATTACATGCATTCACCCGTCTCGTTTCACCGACCGTCAGGCAGCCTACGCACAGCCGCTGTTTGCATCAGAGCTCATGCCCATATTGACCCCAATTGCGGTGCACGATGACGCGCCCATGCCGCTTTTGGCAAACCGCGGACTGCATCTGCTTGTCCGCCTGAAATCAGTTTCTCCGGAGGGCGGCGCGAAACACCGCTACGTCATCATCCCCATCCACCGCTCCGTCAGCCGTCTTATCATGCTTCCTGCAGAAGAAGGCGGGCACACGTTCGTTCTTATTGAGGAACTGACCAGACATTATATAGATCGATTTTTCCATGAAGAAGAGGTTGAAGAATGCATATCGATGCGCATAACGCGCAACGCCGATATGAGCGTGCAGGAAGACCAGGCGTTCGACCTTCTTTCGGAGATGGAGTCTGTGCTGGAGGCGCGGACGCGAAGCGATTGCGTGCGTTTGGAAATCGAGGCAGCCGTCTCGCCGGCAACCAGTAAATTCCTGCAGACGATTTTCGGCGTCGACGACCTTGGCACGTACAGCGTGCCGGGTCCTGTCGACCTGTCGGTGCTGATGAATCTCGGTTCGCTGAGCGGTTTTGATAAATTAAAATACAAGCCGTGGCCGCCGCGCCAAAACCCGCGATTCATCAAAGGCAAGAGTATTTTCGAGACCATTCGCGCCGGCAATATCCTGCTGTACCATCCCTACGATAGTTTCGATCCGGTTCAGCAGTTCGTTGATGAAGCGGCGGACGATCCGGACGTCGTTGCTATCAAGCAGGTGCTGTATCGTACAAGCAAAAACAGCCCGATTGTCGCGGCGCTCGCGCGCGCCGCCGAAAAAGGGAAATACGTGACCGCCTTGGTCGAACTGAAAGCGCGGTTCGACGAGGAGCGCAATATCGAATGGGCGCGCGAGCTGGAAAACGCGGGCGTCCAAGTCATCTACGGAATCAAGGGGTTGAAGACACACTGTAAAATCTGTATCGTCCTGCGTAAGGAACCGCAGGGACTGCGCCGTTACATGCATTTCGGCACCGGCAACTACAACGAAATTACCGCCCGGCTCTACAGCGACGTGAGTTACCTGACCTGCGACGAGGACTACGGCATTGACGCATCGGCCTTTTTCAACACCATCACCGGCTGTTCCCAGCCCTGCCCGTACCGCAAGATCGAGGCCGCTCCCCACGGGCTCCGCAATAAGCTGATCTCACTTATCGAAGCGGAAACGGAGCGAAGCAGGCAGGGGCACAAAGCGCGCATCATGGCAAAAATGAATGCGCTGGTCGATGTGCACATTATCAAGGCGCTCTACGCCGCATCGCAGGCCGGCGTGAAAATCCGGCTCAATGTCCGCGGCATCTGCTGCCTTCGCCCCGGCATCAAGGGACTGAGCGAAAATATCCGCGTCATCAGCATTGTCGATCGCTTCCTCGAACATGCGCGGATATTCTATTTCCTCAACGGCGGCGATGAACAGGTATTTATTTCATCGGCGGACTGGATGCCGCGCAATCTTGATCGGCGAGTCGAGCTGCTCATCCCGGTGGAAGACGCCTCAAGCAGGCAGCGGCTGGTGCAGATTCTGGAAACGCATCTCGCCGACACGGTTAACGGGTGGCAGCTCAAAAGCGACGGCAGGTATGAACGGCTCGCTGCGCCGGGGAAGAAAAAGCCGGTTAGGAGCCAGGAAGAAATATATCTGCAGGTCTGCGCGATGACGGAGGAAAGCCGCCGTCAGCAGCGTATCATGTTCGAACCCCTTCGGCCGCCGGGGCGGAAAACATAATCATGACAAAACCGACGATAGAAGAACTGTGTGCGCAGTACTGCAATGAAGACGCGCACAGCGGGCATGTGGCACGGCTCGCATCGCGGCTCTTCGAGGCCATGCGCGCCCCCCTGCACCTGCGGCCCGGGCTTGGCCGCCTGCTCGAAGCGGCCGCGCTTTTGCATGACGTCGGCTACAGCGTCGATCGCGCATATCACGCATCGGCCGGCGCCGCCATAGTCAAACGGGCCGGCATACGCTCATTTTCATCCGCCGAGTGCCGTACCATTGCCGCGGCAATCCTGAGCCATCAGAAACGGGTCGCATCCACAGCCGCTGACACTATTGGTACGCCGGATGCTGACGCAATCAAAATTGCCGCGATTCTGAGAATCGCCGACGGGCTTGATCATGGGCATATTCAGGACGCCGATATCGTGGTGGTAAAACTCCGCGGACGGATATTCGAAATTGCGGTCTCCACTCCTGGATATCCCGGCAACCTTGACTCCGCCGAACAGAAAGCTGACATCTGGCGCAAGACGTTCCGTCCCTACGGCATCAGGATAACCGGCGTGGGGCGCCGAAGGGGGATACCGCGGTTTGGCGGCGTGGTCAGATCCGACGATTCTGTGCTTGACGCCGCACGCAAAATTTTGTTTTTACAATTCCGTACGATCGGCGACAACCGCGCCGGAACGCTTCGGGGCAGCGATCCGGAACGCCTGCACGATTTCCGCACGGCGCTCCGGCGCTTCAGGACTGGACTGCGCTTGTTCCGCAAGCACATCGGCAAGCGCCAAGCGGCGGATCTTGACGCCCGCATCAGCGCCTTCTCGCTTCATCTCGGCACGACGCGCGACCTCGACGTATGGCTGAAATACCTTCACAGCGCCGACGTTATGGGAAAAATGCAGAGGCACCGCTCGTGGAAAAGCTACCTGGCGGCGCAGCGAGCGGCGCGCAGGCGTCATCTCGACAGGGTTTCCATGGTCATTAAGTCGAAACAGTATGCGGAACTCATGCGAAATATGGCGTATTTTCTCCGCGTTCATCTGCCGGGGCTTGCGCGCACCCGCCAATCGGCGCTTCTTCGGCGCTTTGCGGCCGCAAAAATGCTCCACCTGTATCGCGGCATCCTAAAACAAAGTCCTACGATACCCGCCGACGCTGAACGTATTCATGCGCTTCGTAAGAAATGCAGACGCGCCCGATATGCCGCGGAATTTTTCGAGCCGGTTCTCGGACCGGCTGTCTCGAAACTTGCCCGCAAGCTCAAAGACGTGACCGTGGCGCTGGGCGATCTTCACGACCGTGATATCGGAATCGGCCATGCGGCAAGCGCGCGTTCGGCATGCGCCGATCCGCTGCGGCTTATCCTGGAGCAGCACCGCGTCCGCCTGCTTGTCGAATCACAGCGCCGATGGGACGATCTGCGGTCACCGCACGTGACGTCGAAAATCATCGGCACGCTCGTAAAATTGAAAAAAAGAAAACCGCCATGAACTGCCTGCCAGTATGCTATTTTCCTTTTGACCGCCGCGCATACCGCAACAGCGGGTACTTGTGCGTCGGCATAAATTGTCACCTCGTATGAATATCCTTCAACCGGACAACGGAATCGGGCGGCAACCGCCCCTCTCCATTCTAGCGGCAATACACGGCGGCGCCGACGCCATGCTGCCGTTCGCGCACGCGCTGCGCCTCGCGCTCGGTTCAAAGGGAGTGATTGAAATAATCGACGTTCGCAAATCCGGCGCCCGCCGGTCAGACACAGGGGTACGGAAACTTCTGGAGCGATGGGGCGTGCTGCCGAAAGGCTCACGGCGCGAAGACGTGGACACGCTGGGGCTCAGGGTCAAGAAAATCGTCAAACCCGGCCATGCGAAAAAGGAAATCAGCAAACGTCTTGAAAAAAGCGAACATGACCTGCTGGTCATCGGCACTTGTGAACGCAAAGGCATCGCCCACCTGTTCAGTTCCGACCTTGTCGAACACCTTGCCAACAAGCAGCGGCAGACGACCCTGTATATTCCCGATCGCGCCAAACCGTTCGTAAACATTGAAACCGGCGCTCTGAACCTGCATACCGTCCTGGTGCCTATCGCCGTCGATCCGCCGCCTGAATCATCCTTTGTCATGGTTCAGCGCCTGAGCCGTCTGCTTAACGGCGGCACCCCCTTAGAGGTTATCGGGATGCACGTGGGCGATATGGTCCCGTATGTGTCAGCGTCAGTAATGGAAGATCTGAGCTACAGGGAATTGACCGTTCAACCCGGAGAGGAGCCTGTCGCAAACTCGATAGCGAGTGCCGCCGACAGGGAAAAGGTCGATTTAATCGTGATGGCCACCAACGGCCGCGATACCATCGCGCAGCATATCGTGGGAAGCGTCACCGAGCAGGTGCTGCGCAAAACACCCTGCCCGGTGCTGGCTGTTGCGGTGGAATGAGCGGAACACTGGAGCAGCAGTGAGTCAATGACGCGAAGACGTATGTATTTTTTAATTATTGAATCAGATGTTGCCTATGAGTCGATAAACACCCTGTTTCAAATCCGCAATCCGCAATCTGATATCTGCAATTGTAAATGCCGAAGGAGGGAGTCGAACCCTCACACCATTGCTGGCAATGGATTTTGAGTCCATCGTGTCTGCCATTCCACCACTTCGGCATGCATGCTCAAACTCGCTCCTTAAGCACCCTGCTGCGGGATGCAATTGATGCAGATAAAATTACACCATGACGTCGGCGGAGGCAAGGTGGGGCGTTGGGGATATTGTCCCCCATTGTCCTATGCGATGCTGACTACTGACTTCTGAATTCTGACCGCTGGTTTTGTTTATAGCGGTTCCGGTTCCTCATCCTCGGAGTCCTGTTCCGTATCGTCCTCCGTAAATTCAGCGGTAGTATTCATGTCTTCGATGGTATTCCAAATGATGGTGTCGGCGTTCATCTCGATAAAATCGCAGATATCCGACACGCTTGCGTCAGCATGGCCCTTCATAAACTCATGCAGCGACATACCGGTCGACAACATGATATTACGCACAAGGTTCTCGTCAAACAGCCTGCAATGATTGCCTTCCATACCCGATACTTTCCGTGATGGCCCGCGCCTGCGGCGCATGACCGGCTTATTCTGTTGCATTTTATTATATCATGAGCCGGGGTCGTGGTCAACAGTGAAATCATGCCTCGACAACACCTATATTTCCATAAGGCCCGCTTCCGGTATCTTCAGGGATACCATCTTTTACGCAGAGCGCATCATGAATATTCCGTTCGAATCCTCGGAATTCGTCATGGCTGCAGGCGGCTTGTCCTGGCATTTTTCTAAGCCCTCCAACCCCGATCGGCTGCTCGACAGCCTCACTGAAAAGCAATTCGAGAAAGACAGGTTTCTTCCCTATTGGGCGGAGTTGTGGCCCGCCGCGGAAGTGCTGTTTACGTTTGTCGCCGGCCGCTCCTTCGATCGCCGGCTGCGGATATGCGATCTCGGCTGCGGGCTGGGTGCTGTCGCATCGTATCTCTGCGCCACAGGCCACCGGGTGACGGCCCTGGACATTTCCCCCGACGCGTGCGTGTATGCGCGGCATAATATCCTTCGCTATGGCTCAATCGCCCGCGTTGCGTGTATCGACTGGCGCTCTCCGCCGTTTAAGGCTTCCTTTGATATTGTGATCGCCGCCGACATACTGTACGAGCAGCAATGTCTCTGTCCTGTTCTTCACTTTCTCGAAACCTGCACAACACCGCAGGCACAGGCTTTTATCGCCGATCCGCGCCGCGCACCGTGGGAGACATTCAAGGCGCAAATCCAGAGGCGGGGATTCACAGTATGGGCTACCCACTCACAGGCAATAAACGGCGGGAGAACGGTTGTCGAGGTCGTGCATCTGAGGAAAACATACGGTTGATGGTCATGGTGAAGGCGCCGTAATCCAGAAGCATGTGAAGCGGCATGGAGACTACCGGATGTACGCCAAGAGGCGATCGACCGCCGATGAGGAAAAAAAACGTGCTGCCGTCCAGGTAACGGCTATCGCCGCCGCGGATGCAGCCGCAAAGATCCACAGGGGGATGGGCGCGGCGTGGCGCCGCGGCACGGCCGGGGCGGGTGTGCGAATTCCATGGGGAGAAATCCTTGAAAACCGGGTTTTGGTACAACGCCGGATGGTGCGTCCGAGATTGTCGATGATCTGTTCCCGCTCCTGCGGATTGAATATCCGGTACTTGCCCTCGAAACCGAGCGACAGGCAGATATAATACACAGCCAGCACCTCGCGCATCTTTTCCGGTTCAAGAAGCATCTTGTCAAGTTTGCGGAAAAATTCCTCTCCGGCAATATTATCGCCGAAATACTCCAACTGCAACGGACTGGAGATCCAGTGCTCCCTGCACGGGCCGGGGATGCTCAGAACGGTTTCGTCCAGAAGCGCCACGAGTGCATATTTCGCCGCGGCGATATCAGCGGCCTGCATGCCGATAACGGCGCAATTTTTTTCGAACAGGTTCAGATAATACTTGATGAGCTTGATGAGCGGCGCGGGCGCGCCGAGATCTTCGGCCTCGCGCATGCGGATCACAATCAGGAACAGGTCGGTGCACAGGGAATCAAGCGTGGAGCGCTGCGCGTCGCGAATCCTGGAGAGATCCAGGTTCAGGGTATGCCCCGTAATCGTATCGGTAAAAGAAGCGGCCATGGATTACTCCCTCAGCGCAAGCATCTCCATCTTGAGATCGCCGTAATTATTGGGAAAATAAAACGCGATGGTTCCCGATGTTTTGATCCCCTGCCAGAAGTCGCTCGTCTGGTCAAGGCTGAAATACAGAAATCCCGGCTTTGTCGACAACCCTTCGGGCGGCTGGGCCGCATGGATAAGCGGAAGGCCGGGCATGGCCGATGGGATGAGCAGTTCCAGCCGGTCGCGCGAACACATTTTAATGCGTTGCAGCGTTCCAACCAGCAGCTCCTTTTCCGGCGCCGACGCCGAAACGCCGAAATAAAACCGCGCGGTTGAAAGCAGCCGTTCATCACCGACCTTGCAGACATAGGTGGCCGTGCCGGTTTTTTCTATCGGTATCTGTACGCAGCCGGCCGAAAGCTCGGCTCCGAGAACCGACTTGATCATCCTGAAAAAAATCCCGAATACTTCCCGCAGGCTGGTATGCTCGTAACGGGGAAGCTGCCTGATGGAGACGTCGGCGGAAAAAGTGCACAGCGCGCCCGCAAATTGCGTCAGCAGCGTAAAGAGTTCGAATGGATGGATTGTCGGAGCGACATGGCAGTGGTTGAGAAGCGGCGTATATGTATTGATTGTCTGCAAGAGCCTGAACGCCGTCTCCTCGCTTCCCTTGAATTCAGCCAGACCGCTCGCCTTCTGCCTGCGGCCCTGCGAAAGCGACGCGTTCTTCGCCAGAAGGACTTCGAGCAGCGATCGGATATCATTCATCAGGCATGCCGACGCGCCCACGAAGAGCAGCGGTGGTATATATGTTTCATCGATCGCCACCTGCCCCGCCGCATTACGCACCAGCCGCGCTATCTGCATCGCAGAAAAGTTATCCCGCGACTCATCTTCGTAGAGCACCACGAAATTCAGGCCGCCGATTTCAATGTCCTTTTTCTGCGTGCCGTGCACCTCGTCCACGACCGCCGTAGTGCGGCTCTGAAACCGCGGCGGTGAAACCGGCGATGCTCCAACGGGAGCCACATTTGCCTTGCCCTCGATAGCAAGCGGAAGACCCAGATAGACATTGAGCGCCTGCGTGTCGTGGGAAAAATGCTCGCCGAACGGCCGTACCGGCGGCAGGGCGCTGTCCGCGGGCATATCAAACGGCGTTCCATCGGGCATCACTCCGCTGCACCGGGAAATCGCAAACGAGCCGTTTAACACCGCGTCGGCATTCAGGGTATACGAAGTAACTCCATACCAGTGAGGCTGATACGACGCGAACCGTGAGTTCAGTACATTGAGGAAATAGCGGTCCGCCTGTTGAAAATGCTGGGGCTGGAGAAACATGCCCTCTTTCCATACGACTTTGCTGGTATCCGCCACGGTTTGCGTCTCCAGGAAGGATGGTTCAGTGCGCCTGCTTCAAATTCATATACCGATTATGTCGCTATTGTATATTTTGATATTAGCAACTTAAAGAATATACATCCAGCGACAAAGTGTTGTCTTCATAAACGCACTATCAGCCCACTTTTCAGAGGAATGGTTTGTATATGCGATTGGTATCAGTCTCTCTTTCAGCAGGTTGGATTCTTCTTGGCTGCGCCGCCGCGATTATTGCCGCAGGGGAAGGCGGCCTCACCGTCAAAACCGAACCCCAGGGGATAGAAGTGTGGATTGACGAAAAATATGTCGGCGACAGTCCGATAATCGACAAGAAATTGAAAGCGGGGCGCTACAGGGTCAAGCTGGTTGATCCCATACAGCATACCAGCGTTGAAGAAGAGGTGCTTATCCAGGAGGGTAAGGATATTGTGCTTGAGAAAACTATCAAAGGGAAATTCGGCTCGCTCAAGGTGACAAGCGATCCGGAAAACGCAAACGTATATCTGCTCACGTCGCTGGGTAAAACGCCGGTGACAAACGACTTCATGAATCCCGGCAAATACCGTGTCGAAATTCGCCATCCCAACAAGCGCTATGCCGTGGCGACCGGCGATATCGTGATCCCGCGAGGGGAGACCGTAACGCTTGCGAAGACGCTCGAAAAGACGAGCGCATTCAACATGAAGGCGCTGGCGAGGATGGGACTTGGCGCCGGCGCAATTGCAAGCTTCGTCTGGGCGATTGTCGAGCAGGGCAACAAGAAGATGTATGAAACAAAGGCGGATTATTCGATTAATCAGGAGCTCCAGGATACCCCCGGCCTCGATCGCCGGTATAAGGACGACATGCATTCCGCTGCGGTGAAACGCACCATCGGCATCATTCTCGGCTGCACCTGCGTCGTCGGGTTCGAAATCGTGGCGTTTTTTTAAGAGCGGGATATGAATTCTCCTCAGCAGAATAATAACGATCAGCCTCCTGCGGTTGATAGAACCTATGTCGAGGGCAGCGACGGCGCTGCGCAATTCCACGCCCTTGATTCAGGCGTCCGTATCGATACGAATGCCCTCCAGACAGGAAAGAAGCCTGCGGTCGTTTTCGAACGTACCACGCTGTCATTACAGGCGCTCAACGAGGGAGCTGTGCTCGGTTCGGGAAAAATCGTCGGCGTGCTGGGCGCCGGCGGTATGGCGAAAATCTATAAAATATGGAACGAAAAGCTCGAAGTGTTCCGCGCGATCAAAATAATGCTGCCGTCGCACGAGCAGGAACTGGTGAGGCGTTTCGAAACCGAAGCAAAGATTACCGCCAAACTTCATCACCCCAATATCGTTGAAATCTACTCCGTCGGCGACTTCAACGGCCTGCCGTATCTCGAAATGGAATATATCGAGGGGGAAGCGCTTGATTCGATAATCAACCGCAGCGGCGTTTTGCCGCCCGCGGTCTGCACTGCGGTCTGCATCTTCATCGCCCGCGCCCTCTCCTATGCCCACAGCCAGGAATTTCTCCTCTACGGCAACACTTACCGGGGTGTCATCCACCGCGATCTGAAACCGGCAAATATCATGATTTCTTCAAAGGGCGACGTCAAACTTATGGATTTCGGCATTGCCCGTCCCACCGAAACCAGTCTTCATACGGTTGACGGCAATATCGTGGGAACGATGCAATACCTGTCGCCCGAGCAGCTCGACGCCGGCGATATCGACTGCCGCACCGACATCTATTCGTTCGGCGCCATCCTGTATGAAATGCTTACCGGCGCCAAGACCTTTCCGCAGAAAACCATCACGAACCTCATGAAAATGAAATCGCTGAATCAGTACCGGCGTCTCACAGAATTCCCATTCCCGGTACCGCCGTCTCTTGCCAAAATCGCCCAGAAATGCCTCGAACGGTCGAAAGAAGACAGGTATCAAAACGCCGGCGAACTGCTCCGGGCGCTTGAGAGGGCGCATGGCTCATTTACGCAGGACACGCCGGAACAGGTTATGCGGCAGTTTATTGCCTCGCCGCATCAATTTACCGTGTTCCGCCGTTCAGGGCTGAAAAAGGCCCTGGTGCCCGCGCTTGTCGGCGCAGGTGCGTTTGCCGTCATCGGTCTCACCATCGCCATCCTTCTTGCGACCCGGCCGGAGCCGGCGCCGACCGCATCGGAAACACAATCATCTGTTGCCGATTTCAGCGGGCCTGCGGCCGGCCTGCACGACGCCATTCCGCAAACGCCGCGCCAACCATTGCCGTCCGCTCCCGACAATGCAGCGGCCGAACGGATCAAATCCGTACAAAAAGCTCCACCTGTCGAACGGGCACCGCGGATCTCTCCGGCGCCCGCTTTACAGAAGGCCGCGGCGCCTGTGCCGAAAACGCCTCCCGCTCCGTCCAGGCTTGACCAGTTGAAAACCGATTATCATACCGATGATCTGCTCTCCATCGCCCGCCGCTGCCTTGAAAGCAATAATGCGGCCGACGCGATTGTAGCGCTGCAGGCCCTTCCGCCGAATTTCCCGGATCAGGAGCTGAAGAACCTCTATCTGCTTGAGGCATATATTGCTGCAGGACGGCAGGGGGAGGCCCGGTCGCTTGCCGCCGCAATCTCATCCGGCGATGCGCAGTTTGATTTTCTGCGCGGCCGCATGGAGGAAAAATCATCCAACGAAGACAAGGCGCTTGGATATTATCAATCGGCGCTTACCAAGCCAAGTAACGTGCGGGATATCCAGACGATTAGAAAAGACGCCCTGTATCATACCGCGCTGATTTACGATAACCGCTATCGCCGCTCCCCCACCACCGAAACGCGGCTTCAGGCGCTCAACGGCTGGAATGTAGTGAAACGGTCGTATGGCAATACTCCCGAGCACCCCCGCTTCAAGACAGCCAACGAAAAGCTGGCCGCAATACAGTAAGGGCGGCCTCGCTGTCGCTGTATCTGTCTCGCTCGCAACCGTAATTCCGCCGGTCGCCGATACTTTTTAGTTTGTTTTTCTACACTACGGCGAAAAGGGCAAGAGCGGCGAACGCGGCACTGCGGAGGAACCCGGCACGGTAAGCCGCCACATCCCGCAGTACGTACCAACGCACGACAGGCTGGGCCAAGCTGTAAACGGAAGATTCCAAAGGAATAAAAAAGCGTTGAGTCCCGCCATTCTAAAACATATTTTAAACCTAAATTCCGCAGTTGGATGCGGCGCTGCGGCCGCAATCTGTTGAGCGCTCTGGCGCTTCAGGCGGCTTGGACATATCACTCGGCGGATATGCCCTGCGCCGCCTTCACGCCATATCATCTCAACATCTTGCGACCTCGCATCCACCCCAACTGCGGAATTTAGGTTAAACTGCTCTGATAAAAAAACGGCTCTCTTCCAGGC
>Ga0209101_1002752_pt1 | contig 11224 bp, 11 predicted proteins | sample ConPoolayeCmetaG_FD_185481 | JGI IMG/M metagenome (GOLD analysis project Ga0209101, IMG submission 185481) | Hot spring microbial mat communities from California, USA to study Microbial Dark Matter (Phase II) - Cone Pool mat layer C metaG... ... | reverse complement strand
GATGAACCAACTGGTCTTGGCGTAATACAGCAGTGGGGTGTCGCACCGCCAGCAGAAGGGATAGGTATGGGTGTAGGTCTTGACCTGGTGCATGATGCCCCGTTCCTGCAAATGCTGGATGATGAGCGGGTCGGCGTCTTTGACGAACATGCCGCGCCAGGGCCCGACCGCGCTGATGAAGCGTCCTTCTTCATCAACCGTCTCTAGCACGGGCAGGTCGTATTCCTTGCCGACCGCCATGTCGTCTGCGCCAAAGGCCGGGGCCATGTGGACGATGCCGGTGCCCTCTTTGGTGGTCACGAAATCGGCGGCGATGACGTAGCAATAATCCTTGTCTACCGGCAGGAAGGTGAAAAGGGGCAAATATCGTTTGCCGACCAGTTTGCTGCCTTTCATTTCCTCGACAATGCGGTAGCCCTCATGGCCGTTTAAGGCTTCGGCCATCAGCTCGCGGGCCACGATAAGCCGCTCGCGGTCTGGGCCGTCGCCGTGCTCGACCACGACATAATCCACGTCGGCCTTCACCGCCAGCGCCACGTTGCCGGGCAGCGTCCAGGGCGTCGTCGTCCAGACCAGGAAATAGGTGCCAGGTTCATCTTTGACCGGAAACTTGACATAAATGGAAGGGTCGTCCGTTTCCCGATAGCCCAGGGCGACCTCGTGGTCGGACAGAGGGGTGCCGCAGCGAGGGCAGTAGGGCACGACCTTGTAGCCCTGATAGATGAAATCGCGCTCCCACAACTGCTTCAGAATCCACCATTCCGATTCGATGTACTCATTGCGCAGGGTCACATAAGCCTTTTCCTGGTCAACCCAGAAGGCGATGCGGTCGGTCAGCGCTTCCCACTCGCGCACGTAACGGAAGACGCTCTCGCGGCATTTTCGATTGAATTCGGCCACGCCGTAGTGCTCGATCTCGCGCTTGCCGCTGAAGCCCAGCTCCTTCTCCACTTCCAGTTCGACCGGCAGGCCATGCGTGTCCCAGCCGCCCTGGCGGTAGCAGTAATAGCCTTTCATGGTCTTATAGCGTGGGAAGAGGTCTTTGAACACCCGCGCCAGGACATGATGGATGCCGGGCAGGCCATTGGCGGTTGGCGGCCCTTCGTAGAAGACGTAGGGCGTGGCGCCCTCGCGCTGTGCCATGCTTTTGTGGAAGATGTCTCGCTCCTTCCAAAAGGCCAGGATCTCTTCTTCCAGCTTGGGAAAGTTTGCCGCACTGGGCACTTCTTTGAACATCGTTCAGTCTCTCCTGTGTATAGATCAAACAAAAAGGCTTTCGTCCCCAGGGGACGAGAGCCTCGCAACTCCCGCGGTACCACCCCGATTAGCTTTACCGCTCGTCTCACAGGGTACACCAGAATACCCTCGTCCCAATAACGGGGGGCGAAACCGGCCAGGCCTACTCGCCCCGCCATTCAGGGGCTTTCGGTTGGCGACTCCGGAGGGATTTTCGGCAGGAGCATCACACCCGGCTCGCACCTGTTCCGGGCTCTCTGCGCGACCTGGACTGCCTACTCTGCTCCATCACAGCCTCTGTGTGATTGATATTTGTGGATAAAGATACCACGAAACGGGCGAATTGTCAATTGTGGGGGTCGTTGACATACTTGTAAATCTATGATATGATACACGCGCGTCTTGAGTGTTGAGTGCGCTATAGAAGAAGAAACCGGATGAATGCAGAAAGGGGTAGCTCAATGAGCAGTATGTCCAGAACAGAACTCATGGTTCGTCGTCTACGGGACCTCCAGGTGAGCACGCCTGACATTGAAGCGTCGGCTGTGGTCAGCATTGACGGGCTCAGCATTGCCTCGTCACTGCCGGGAGGCATCGAGGAAGATCGGGTCTCGGCCATGTCGGCCGCCATGTTGTCGTTGGGGGAGCGCATCGCCCAGGAGATGGGGCGCGGCGCCCTGACCCAGGTGTACGTCAAGGGCGAGCGGGGCTTCGTCATCCTGACGGCCATTGGAGAAGAGGCCGTGTTGACCGTGCTGGCCCGCGAAGACGCCAAGCTGGGCCTGGTGTTCTTCGACATGAAGCGCGCCGCCGACGATCTGAAGGCCCTGCTCTAAACACGCAGCGCGCAGGCGGCCGCCCGGCTGGCCGGGCAATGGCCTGGCCGTGGGCGACCGGTTCAACGGCGGCTGAGCGTCCGTCAATGTCGAGCGGCTGAACTCAACCATACCATTTCCAATTTGCGAAAGGACAGACTCTTGAGATTCTCAGTAACGGTAACTCCCGCGAAGCCTAAGTTTGCCCCCTTGGTCTTCACCGGAGGGATTGATGAACATTTGCCTCTCATCGCTGATTTGGGATACGATGCGATTGAATTGCACATCGCCGACCCGGCGGCGCTCGACGTGCGCGCCCTGCGCCAGAAGCTGGATGCGCACCATCTGTCCATTTCGATGGTCGGCACGGGCCTGGCTTTTGGCGAAGAGGGCCTCAGTTGGATCGACCCAGACCCGGACGTTCGGCGCAAAGCGATTGAACGCATCAAGGCGCATGTGGATTTTGCCTCTGAGTATCAGGCGGTGATCGCCATCGGCCTGATTCGGGGAAAAACGTTCAGCAAAGACCCGGCTACGGCCGAATTGCAGAGGAGATGGGTGGTGGACGCCTGTCGGGAGTGCGCCCGCTACGCCGAGGGTACGGGCGTCATTTTGGGCGTCGAGCCGATCAACCGGTATGAAGTGGAATTCATCCTGACCGTGGATGAGGCGCTCGCTTTTGCCAGGGAAGTGGACTCGCCGACGGTTGGCGTTCTGATTGACACCTTTCACATGAACATCGAAGAGGTCTCGATATTGGACGCCATCCAGCGCGTGGGCAAGTCGATCTGCCATGTGCACCTGTCGGACAGCAACCGCTGGGCGCCCGGCTTCGGCCATCTCTGCATCTTCGATGTACTGACCGTCCTGAAAGAAATTGGATACGACCGCTACATTTCCAGCGAGATTCTGCCCATGCCCTCGCCAGTCGAGGCGGCAACCCAGGCCATCACCTACGTCAAGTCGCTGTTGGCCCGCTGCTGAGAAGAAACTGGGGATTGCGGATTTGGGATTGGGGATTTCGGATTGGGGATTGGGCTGTCAGGTGTCATCGCGGGGAGCCCTGCGGGCGACTTGCAATGACACCTGATAGCATTTCTCCCCCCATAAGCGGCGTGCCCATGCGCCGTGGGGGAGCTCAGCATGACGGGACAGGGGGCCGGGCTGCCAACGAATTCGGGGAACGGATTGAACGGATGGGCTGCTGCGCGGACTTGTGGTAGAATGAGGGAGAACATAAGGTGATCATCACGTTCTACCCAGGTTGGAGAAAACGCTATGAGAGTGAAGTATGACCGTGAAGAGCGTATTGCCTTTGGTTTGCAAAAGGGCTACAATCAACAGGCAACATTGGCCTTATGGGTTCTGGCTGGTGTTCGAGGACGAAACAACGGCCTGGAACTGCTGAACTTCCGAAATCATGCGGGGGAGGAGTGGGCTTATGGCGGTGTACAGTGTTCAAACCAAACTCAGCCCGGATGAAGTCATCCACAGGGCAAACGAGTTTTTCGGTGAAAATGGCCTGGGCCTGGAAGCGTTCGAGCGGAGCTTTTGCTGCGCGTATTTCGAGGGCGGCGGCGGTTACGTGATGGTCACGGTTGAAAGCGAGGGGGACAGCCACAAAACGGAGGTCGAGCTGGAAACCCGCGAATGGGACTATGATGTGCAGGAGTTCATGCGCAAGATCAGCTGATTGAGGTAGACCCCCTGATCTGCCCCACGGCGCGTGGGCGCGCCGCTCATGGGGGAAGAAACGCCGCCCGCTCCCGTCATGCTGAGCCGAAGGCGAAGCATCTCGCGCTGGCGGGCGTTGAGATTCTTCGGCGCTATCGCGCCTACTAAGAAACTAGCCGGTCATTGCGAGCGAAGCGAAGCAATCTGCGGGTTGGCGGCCGTAGCATAGGGCCTCGTGCCCGTGCCTTGTGCCCGTTACGCCCACAAGGGGCTATGCTACATTGCTTCTTCGCCCTACGGGCGACTCGCAATGACACTCGGCGGTGGTTTCTTCACCAATGAGCGGCGCGCCTACGCGCCGTGGGGGAGCTCAGAATGACGGGACAGGGTAGTTTCTTAGTAGCTGCGATCAACGTGGCGCAGATAGTAAGGGCGCGTTGCAACATGTCTTTACTTCTGCCGACTCGCCTGAAATCTTGGATGTAACTAATGCATGTGGCAAGTTCACATGCTTGCTATTTCCGATGTTATACTTAGCGAGCAAACATCGGGGGAAAGGAGGCCAGTTAAATTACATTTCTAATCTGATTTGAAACTGGCTAATGTTTTTGGATATCACAGCACTGCCTCTGGAATTGAAGTTTGCAATAAGAACTTCTTCGTTGAGCACACGTTCGTGGCTATCTTTCTTAACTTTCATTCCTGAGAATGAACGTACCGGAATGACATGATAGCCCGAATACAGTTCTCTGATTTGAGGCTCATCGTATGAGGATAAAATCCATTTGCATTTGGCTCTAGCAAGTCTGTCGGCCAATCTCCAATGGTCATCCCAACTGCGCATGTTATGCGCATAGTTACACTTATTATTTGGATATGGGGGATCGATATACATTACGGTAGTGTCACGATCATATCTATCAATACATTCTGTCCAGTCTAGACATTCTATAATGACCGTTCGCAGTCGTTTGTGAACAGGTTCAAGCTTCTGACGCAGATGTTTTAACGCACCTATTAGTCTGTTGCCATGTCCACCATCAGAAATGCTGGTTTGAAAACGTGGATAATCCAGTTCTCCACCCCAACCAGCCATGAGTTATGTAATAGAACCGATGGGCGCGTTGTACATCCGTTAGTTTACACGGCTCTAGACTTGCTAAACGTTCAAATTCTGCTCGTGACACAAGGTCCCAATCGAACGATGCAATCAGTTCTTCCGGTTTCTCTTTTAGTACCCGGAAAAAGTTTATTAACTCTTGATCTTTGTCATTTAGAACTTCGACATCGCTGGGAGGTTTGGCGAACAAGACCCATGCTGCGCCTGCAAATGGCTCTACATAACAGGTGTGAGCGGGCAACAATTCAACAATTTGCTTACGCAGTCTCGATTTGCCGCCTACCCACTTAATCGGACTGTTTACTGCGTGGTATTCCGGATTTGTCATAGTTATTCTCTTGATCTTTTTCAGGTTACAGGTTTCTGAATGTCTCTATTAGGGACATTATAGCACATTGTTGCCCAAATGTCAAGTCGCTCGAGAAGATTTTTAGGGAAGGTTCTTTTGGTTTTGAAATGAGGTAAGGAGGCCTTCGCGCAAGACGGTCATGCAAAGATTTGGTGAGAAACTGCGTGTTCTTAGACTGTATCATCGGGTTACGTTGAAGGATTTAGCTTTGCGTCTGGGTTACAGTACCCACAGCCATATAAGCGAAATAGAAAGCGGGAAAAAGAAACCAACTGTTGATCTCGTGGTCAAAGTTGCTTGTCTCTTCAACGTTACAACTGATGAGCTATTAAGGGACGACCTGGAATTGTCGGTACAGAACTTTGGCCAAGGAGGCAAAAGGTAAGTGTCTCTGCCTTTAATTGACAGACCTCCCACGCCCCTTGAGGTAGAAAAACTCCGTTTGGTTCTGAGCACTTATCAGGACGGCAGCGGGCAACTGGCCTATGGACAGAGCAGAGCTATAAAGCCGATCCGTCTGCAGCCGGCGCATGTTTAATTCGGCTAGTGGAAAGCTGGTACGAGGAGGTGAGTATCAGGAATAAAGGCAATGTCGATACCTCAAAAAGTTACTACCTGGCCCTTCAGTGGGATAGACGTTCAGGTGTTTACCAACTGTTTCAAATATCTATCAGTTTGCCAGCGCCTGAATCGCTCGAATGGGTAGCAAATGGAAGAAGACTGCTTGCTCGAGATCAAGTCGGGACGGTTCTGGAATGGTATGGCTATTCTGGCGGGCAACTCAAGTATTATCCGTTTGCAGAAAGTGCCATCTGGTCTTCGGTGCCGTTTAAGCTGGAGCCGTTGCAGGCGGAAGTTGTTGAACACAATTTATTGCGGAAAGTGAGAGAGTACTTTCCTGCACAATGGAAAAGAATAGCTGATCGAGTTGAAGATAATGGCCTTTAGCCCTCATCCTCTCCTCTTGATTCTTGCAGCGGTTTCAGCCGCGGGTAGAGTTGGCAGAAGCGGCGGTACAGCGCGTCGTAGGTTGCGGCGCGTTCTGCATCCGGGGTGATGGCCTGCTCATGCCAGCGGACCGTTCGCCGACAGGCCACCGCGGCGTCCGGGTAGACGCCTACCCCCACGCCGGCCAGCATGGCCGCTCCCAGCGCTGCGGCCTCTTCAGAGCAGGTGCGATAGATCGGGCGGTTGAAGATGTCGGCCTGGAGCTGCAACCACAGGGGGTGTCGGGTCGCGCCGCCGGAGGCGATGACGCGGTCGGCTGATGCGCCCAGGTCGAGCATGAGCTCCAGCCCCTGCCGCAGAGCCATGACCACCCCCTCCATGACCGCCCGCGCCAGATGTGCCCGGCCGTGGCGCAGCGTCAGCCCGACGAACGCGGCCCGCGCGTGCGGGTCCATGTGTGGCGTGCGCTCGCCGGCCAGGTAAGGTGCAAACAACAGCCCCTCGGCGCCAGGCGGGACCGTCGCCGCGGCGTCGGCCAGCTCCTGGTATGACAGGCCGACGACATTGTCGCGCAGCCATTTCAGGGCCAGCCCGCATGTCAGCACGCCGGCCTCCAGGTGCCAGCGGTTGGGCAGGACGTGGCAGAAGCAATGCAGACGCAGCTCCGGATCGTAGGTCGGTTCGCGGATGGGCGCGAACAATTGGCCGCCGGTGCCTATGGTGCACGACAGCAGGCCCGGATCGATCAGCCCGTTGCCCAGGGCCTGCATGGCCTGGTCGCTGCCGCCGTAGATCACGGGCGTACCGGCGTGCAGGCCGACTTCCGCCGCCAGTTCGGCGGTCAGGCCGCCGGCGACCTCCGCCGAGTGATGAATCGGCGGCAGGATGGCCTCTGCGATGTCGAATTCGGCCAGCAGGGGCGCGCACCAGCGACGTTGCGCTGTGTCGAACAGCAGCGTCGAGCTGGCGTCGCTGGGCTCGCTGCCCGGTGCGCCGGTCAGGCAATAGCGCAGATAGTCCTTGGGCAGCAACATCTGACGGGTCGCTCGCACCGTCTGCGGCTCGTGCTCGACCAGCCACAGCCAGGAGACCAACATGAAGCCAGCGGCGACGGGGTTGGCCGTCCAGCGGCCCAACTGCTCGCGGCCCACCTGCCGATAGACACGCTCAACCTGGGCGGCGGCGCGCTGGTCGGGCCAGATGATGGCCGGGCGCACCGGCTGGCCGTGGCCATCCAGCAGGACTGCGCCGTGCATCTGGCCGGACAGGCCGATGGCCGCCACGTGAGCGGGTGAGACGCCCGATGTCGCCACGGCCTCTTTCAGCGTCTCGATGGCGGCCTGTCGCCAGGTCGCGGGGTTTTGCTCTGCCCAGCCCGGCCGCGGCGTCTCAACTGCGTACTCGCGCGCGGCTAAGGCCAATGTCCGGCCATCGGCATCCACGACGATTGTTTTGGTGTTGGTGGTGCCCAAGTCTATGCCGATGAGTATGTGGTTCATTCGACCTTCCCCGTAATCGTCCCTAAATTGCGCCAGATGAAAATGGTTTCATAAAACTCGCTGGAGCGGCGGCCGGTCCGCCGGTTGACGTGGCGGTTGAGCGTCGCTTCGACTTCTACGCCTATCGCCCGCGCGATGTCGGGATACAGGTCGTAACGGTCGCCGGCCACCACGATGATGCGTCCGCCTGGCCGCACGCTGTTGAGAGCGTTGTGGAAAACGGCGATGATATTGCCCTGGTATTCTTCGCGCGCCCTCTTGCTCGAGCCGTTGGCGGCCGGCCCAATTTCTTCCTGCCGGTTATCCTCCAGGCCGAGCAGATGATAGGCGTAGATGTGTTGTTCATGGTAGTCAATCAGGCCGACATACGGCGGACTGGTGATGATCCCATCGGCTTCGGCGAAGGCGATCCTTCGGCTGTCGCCGTGGTGGATGGTGACCGCCGCGTTTGTCCTGACGGCCATGAATGCCTCGATGCGCTGCACCGTGTCCAGGCTGTATCTCTCGAAGAACTTGAGGGCCTCCTGAGTCGGCGCACAGACCCGATTGTGCTTGTGACACCAATAAGGCTCGCGTTGCGGGTGAGCGGGAAAATCCAGATCAAAATGCGTGGTCAGGCGCGCCGACCTGGCCGCTCGACTCAAGATGACCTTCAGCAAGTCCTGGTACTGGTAGCCTTCGGAACGGATGAGATCGCGATAGGCGATCAGTTCGGCCAGTGCCTGGGGGGCGTACCAGCCCTGCAGGTAATCGTTGTCCACTCTGGTGGGGACTGAATAGACAGCCGGTTGCTCAAAAAACGAGAGCTGTCTGATGCGTGGTTTGGCCCTTTCCCTTGTCTTGCGCAGGATGTCCCTCACCTCTCGCCGCGCCGTGCCCAGGTCGTACTGGTCGGTCTTGACCTTGCACAACAGCACGTTAAAGGCCGAAATGTCGCAGCCAATGGAATGAATGCCCAGCTCATTGGCCTGCACCAGCGTCGTGCCGGAGCCGACAAAGGGGTCCAGGACAGTCTGGCCGGGCCGAAAGTACTTGCGCAGAAAGATCTCGACCAATTGCGGTACGAATTTGCCGAGATAAGGGTGCAGGCCGTGGACGTGTTTCGTTCTCAGTCGCTGGGGCAGGTCCCGTTCGCGCCAGTTTAAGTTCAGGCTCTCCAGCGGCGTATCAGGCGTTACCGCGCTGGCGTCCGTCGGCGGGTTGGATTCGGCGTCGAAATAGATGGGTACTCTCCGTTCTTCGTTGGTCAGCATCTCACATCCAGGCGCGGCTGCGCATCCACCAGTACATGGACATCCGCTTAGCCTCCGGTGGGGATGTGGGCTTCTACCAGCGACCGGGCGGCGTTTTCCAGCATCTCACCGATGACTTCGGCGGGCCGATGGCCCTGCGGGTGGCGGAAGATTTCCGTGCCGCACACCAGGAATTCCGCGCCCAGCCGCACCACCTCGCCGACGGTGCGCGTGGTCACGCCGCCCTGCACCTGGATAACGCCGGTGAAGTCGGGGCGCATGGCCTCGATGTAGGCCCGCAACGCATCGGCGGCAAACGTCCCGCGCGGGGTGTTCGAGCGCGAGGCCGTCACCGCCGCCTGGAAAGTCAACATTCCGATACGTGGCAGCGTTGGTTCCAGCAGTTCCCACACGGCCTGCGGCTCGGCCGGCGGCTTCATCCCCGCGCCGACCGTTTCGATGACCGGGCTGGCGCAGGCACCGGCCGTCAGGATGGTGTCCACCAGCGCGGCCAGCTCGTAGCGGTCGGCGATGGCGTCGAGCTGGAAGCAGACGGCGCCGAACGGAATATGGGCGAAGGCGCGGTAACGCTCGCGCGGGCTCTCGGTCAGCAGATGCAGGTTCAGGTAGGCGCCGTGGGCGCGGACGAGCTCGCTGAGGCGGGCCAGGAAGCCCGGCGTGAACACGCTGACGTTCGTTTCGGGCCGCACCGCACCGAAACCGCCGTAGTCCGGGAAGTTGATGTCCACATGGAAGGTGCGGATGCGGGCGGCCAGCAGCGCGACCACCTGCTCCTCGATCCGCTGTTGCAGCTCTTCCGGCGGAGTGGTCATGATGTGGCCGTCAATGATGGTGACCAACGCAGGGTTGAGCTTGATGATGCGGCCAGCCAGGACGTCGTCGCGGCTGAAGGGCGCAAGCAGGGAAGAAGTGCTGAAAAAACGTTGGGCATCTGTTGTCATTTCTAGACCTCTCGTCATTGGATTCGGGTGCATCATAGCGATACGTATTATAGACCGGGTTGAGCCGCAAGGCAACTGTGTTGTGTTCCTCGTTTGCATGGCTGGCGAACTCATGGTATGCTTGTGCCTCTACTACACTGTGTGTTTCGAGGGAGACGGAACGTGGAACTGTTACGTGAATTGGCTTCATGGACGGCGGGTCTGGCGCAGACGCCATACGCTGCTGTGGCTCTGTTTGCCATAGCGTTTGCCGAATCGTCGTTCTTTCCGGTGCCGCCGGATGTGTTGATGATCCCGCTGGCGCTGGGGCACATCCCATACGCGCTGTTGTTTGCGGCGATAGCGACGGCCGGCTCGATTCTCGGCGGCATGTTGGGCTATCTCATCGGCAACCAGGGCGGGCGGCCGCTGTTGGTGCGCTTCTTCAAGCCGCACAAGATTGCCCTGGTGGAACGGCAATATCAGCGTTACGATGTCTGGGCGGTCGGCCTGGCCGCTTTTACGCCCATACCCTACAAGCTGTTCTCCATCTCGGCTGGGGTCTTTTGCCTGGATTTCAAGCGGTTTGTCCTGGCGTCGGCCCTGGGGCGGGGCGGCCGCTTCTTTCTGGTGGGACTGGTGATCACCATCTTTGGCGAACCGGTCAGGGCCTTCCTGGACACCTACTTCGAGCTGGCGGTGGTCGCTTTTGCTGTCTTGTTCGTCGGCAGCTTCCTTGTGCTCAACCTGTTGGCACGGCGGCGCGCCCCCGCCGGCGATAGGCCTGCTCCTCCGGCGGCCCAAATCGGGCCGGCCTGCCCGGAAGAGTGAGGAAGAGCTTCTGTCGGTCGGGTTTCCATACCCGACCGACGGCTGGCCGTCATTCTGAGCGAAGCGAAGAATCTCAACGCCTGCCAGCGCGAGATGCTTCGCCTGCGGCTCAGCATGACGCAGGCGAGGCTTCTGCTAACCCGCCTGAAATCCTGGATGCCCCGAAGAGTGAGGGGGCTTGACTTTTGTGTCCTTTCGGGGTATGCTAGGGGAGCAATCGTACTGTTGCGCCTAGCGGTGCCTGGCGAGGTTTCATCAGAGGAGGACAGCATGGGAGGTCTCTACTTAGGAGGCGTTGATATTCGTCAATGGTTGCTGGTGAGCGTCTTGTTGTTCCTGAACGTAGCCATACTGGGCTGCCTGTTTCTCATCATCACCGGCAAAGTTGTGCCTTGAGCTATTTCTTTACCTGAGAAGGCGACGCATTTTGGACTCATCCGTCAAGAAGCTACTCCAGCGCGAATATTGGGGCATCATCGGGATTCTGCCACTTCTGGTCATGGCGGCGGTTTGTGCGATTGCCTTGACGCCGCGGATGAGTTCGGCTACCGCCAACGGCTTGCTGGTATACGTCTCGCC
>Ga0209101_1002751_pt1 | contig 11227 bp, 6 predicted proteins | sample ConPoolayeCmetaG_FD_185481 | JGI IMG/M metagenome (GOLD analysis project Ga0209101, IMG submission 185481) | Hot spring microbial mat communities from California, USA to study Microbial Dark Matter (Phase II) - Cone Pool mat layer C metaG... ... | reverse complement strand
GCAGCGGATGCCACCCGCGACCGATGAGCAGTGACACTGCCACGAATGCTGGGAGGAACAAGTATATCCACCGTCGGCGATCCAAATACAGCAATAGGGGAGCAATCAAATAGAACAGACATATCATTGGCACAAAGTAATACCCAACTGCGTGCAAACCAGTTATGTAGAAAGTCGAAATTTGGATAAGAACTGGTAGCTCGTAGAATCCTTCCCACATTTCTGTTGGTCTGGGCAGTGCGGTTTTGGCGATTACCGCAGGTAAGGAAAGGATCAGATATGGGCATACCACATTTGTGAGCTTGCTAAGCAAGTATTTCCTGTATTCGAACTTGTAAGAAAGATGCTGGAATAAGTATCCAGCGATGAACAGAAAGAAGACTGTTCCGTTAGTTAATATGCTAGCCAGTAAATTCCTCTGCTCTGGTGCGTCCGACCAGTTGAGCAACCACATCGTATGCCCAACGACCACGTAGAGTATTGCCAAACCACGAAAACTGTGGATGTAGTTCAAAAACTCCTTTTTCGGCCGAGCCTGCTCAAGGCCTTTAGGCTGCTGAGCTTTGCCGAGGATCTCGGTTGTGGACTCAATTGCGGACATTTGTTTTTCTGTCGATAGATGCTGATCTAAGGAAGCCGACAATGGCATCTCTGCCCAGTGTATCCCCGGTTGTTTTACGGGTACCCGATTGTCCGATTGCAGCCTTGCGAGCAAGCCTAACGCGAGCCGCCGAGAAGTCTCCGTGGGTTGCTTTCCAAGAGTGTTGCCTGTTTGCCTGATGTGCCGGGCAACTTCGGCTGCGGACCGACATCATTAGGCTCAGCGCGATCAGCCATCGCTGCACTCGCACGCTGGCCCAGCGCAACGAAGCATTAACATTTCCCATTTGGGTGATCTTGCCATTGATGGCCGCTGTCAGCAAAGCTGCCATCCGCGAACATCCGCTGTCCCAGTTCCACGACCATCAATGCCAGCAGCAAGAAAGTGTGATTGCGCCGATTATCCATATGTGCCTTGACGATCGATTTGATGGTATCCGGATCAAGCAGCCCCCGTTGGCGGCAGCGCTCGGACAACAATAACCCCTCGACCATCGGCCGCAGTTGGCGGCGCAGCCACAGTCCAAGGCGTTCGTAGGGCTGGTAGCCTGCTATTGCTAACTTAGCATATACCCGTTGCTTGAAGGACGCGATCGCGCAAGCCACAGGCCCGGCGCCCACTCTAGCGCCCGTGTTGACGTTGACAATGTCGAGAAACTCGGGCCGATTATGGCGCAATATGTACGATTGTATCGTATCGCCCAACTTTGCGGCCGGCGGAAGCATCATCAGGCAATCCACCAATTCGTTATCAAGATATGGCAGCCGGGTTTCTACCACCGAATCGAACTCCGCCAGCGACAACGCGACTTCCCGGTGCAATCGCTGCGCGAGGAATAAATGCCAAATGCGATGTACGGGCGGGGAAATACCCTCAGACTGGCGCAGGCAGCAGCGCAAACTATCACGGGCCAGCGCTTCCAGCTCGCGCCGGTCCGTGCCCACCACCAGTCGGCCGTCAATTCCCTCCAGCATATAAGTCCGCAGGTGGGAAAAGGCCCAATCCGCCAAATCCGCTTCGGTTTGCAGGGCCAACGACTGGCGGTCCAGCGAGTAATTGTATGCCTTCGACATGTGCATCAGTTCGCCTGCGTGACCGCGCAGCAATACCTCGATTCCCAATTCTCGGTAGAAAGGCAAAGTGGGCATTTCCACGCATTGCGACAGGTACTGCCCATCGGTCAAGTACACCATCTGGCGAAAGTGTGACTCGAAGTTGGTGAGAAAATCCCGGCCGACGGTGTAGTTGTGATGTTCACTGCCCGCCAGCTTGGCCATTTGCGACGCGGACTTGTGATCGGCAGACCCTGGAATGCCAAGCACCACTGTGGTTATTGGATAACGCTGGGTATCTATAACCGCCAGAATTGTCCTGGCGTCTAGTCCGCCCGAAAGCGATAGCCCGATCCGCCCGCCTCCAACCAATCTTCGCTCGACCGCCTTGCAGAACGCCGCGTTGGTCCTTTCGAGCAACTCGGGTTGGGTCACTCCGTCGGCAGCGGGCGTTTGAAGTCGCCAGTAGCGGTCAACAACTAGCCGCCCGTTTGCTGCATCGTATTCCAACCATGACGCCGGGGGCAAACAATACACATTCTCGTACAGCGTGTCTTCGCCCAAGTACTGGCCGAAGCTAAGGAATTGAGCCAATCCGCGCAAGTTTACCCTTGCCGTAACCCGGCCGGTGCCGAACAGTGCCTTGATTTCCGAAGCTACCAGAAAGCAGTCGGACGCTTTTGTGAAATATGTCGGCTTCATGCCGAAACGGTCGTTGACCACCACTAACCGATTTTTATTGCCGTCCCAAAAGACTGCAACAAATCTGCCATTCAGTCCCTCAAAGAAAACACGCCCAATTTTTTCATAGCCATGCAGCAATAACTCGGCTTGGCTGGCCATTTCGAGCCGGACACCAGCAGACCGAAGAGCCTTCTCCACGTCTTCGGTGTCATACAGTTCGCCGTGCAGCATTACTGCCAGACAGCCGTCGGCACTAACAGCTTCTTGCAGACTGGAATTTCTGGGGCGCCAAGAAACCAACCCTATCGCGGCGCTGCCATCATTGCTCTGGTAAGATCGGCATAAATACCAGGAGTAATGCTTCATGCTCTGAAGCATCCTGTGCAGCCCTGAAACCGCATTCCGGTTCGACTTCAGCTCAACGACTGCACAAATCCCGGGCATTGGCGATCTTTTTCACCAATAGCTAAAATTCCAACACCACACCTGAGCGTCACGCTGCACGTACTGGCCTAAAGCTGGGCTTTATCGATTATTGCCTGGGCTACCCAGCTTACGGCCAGCAGTGCACAGGCAAATGTGCAAAGCGCAAAGCGCCAAGACTTGCGATGCTCCCAAATATGCCGCCGGTACACGACTGCCGCAGCAGCGAAGATCAGAAGCAAGGGCATCAGCGGCAGATGATACCGCGAGTGACCGAAAACGATTGTATGAACAGCACACACGAGGCCTGTTACCAATAATATGAAAACGTACGTCTGCCGGTCGCTTGCGGAAGCCATCACCGCGCCGAAGATCGCTGCCCAAATGCCCCCCGCGTAGCTGGCGCATATCAGCAGCGCAATCGCCCATACCGCTACCGGCGGAAGATTGCCCCAATACCCACGACTCAGTCCTGCCGGTACCTCGCGTTCCAATTGCCAGAAATTGAAGAACTTGATGACAGACCGCTTCAGGGTCAGCAATGGATGTGCTGCGATGAACTTCACGCCACGTTTCATGGCCAGCTTGTCACGTTGTCCTTGGGTCAAACTAAAGAACTCCGAGTATTCTCTTGCCAGGACAGCATACCAGGCCTGCTCGCCGCCAACGCCCACCGCATCCCAGGCGCGCCAAAGTGGCGTGTATTCGTAGTTGCCCATCATAAAGTTGCGCCCGCCCTGATTGTCGATAGCCACAAAGGTCTTCTGAACTCGTGTGTTGCGAATGCTCCACGGCGCTATAGTCGCCGCGAAGAAGACCACGGGCAGCACACCAGCCAATAGTCTTCGGTGCCAAGGCAGGGCGGTTGTCGCCCAAAGCATGAAAACAAGAACAAACGGTGGGAGAAGCCACAACACGCTGCGAGTGAGTGATGCAAGGCCCCAAAGTATCCCGAAGCAGGCGAGCCATCGTAGCCGGTATCCCCCATTAAAGAATTGCTGAAGCGCAATACACGCGGTGGCCAGCAACAAACTGAAGAGAGTCTCGGTCAACAAGAAGTTTGCCGAAAACAACAAGGACGGATAGAAACAACAAAAGGCCCCAGCCCAGACGCCCACCCGCACGGAATACATCCGTTTGGCAAGCAGGTAAACCGCAATGGCCAGCCCAAGACCCATGATCGCTTGAATGCTGCGGACGGCCTGGTAGTTTTCCACTCCAAAAAGCAGGTACACCGTTGCCAGGAAGGCCGGATACAATGGTGGCCGCATCGACGAAGGCATTCCTCCTTCGGCGAACTCGCCGCTTGTTGCCAGAGAGATCGCCAGAGCATTGAAATCGCGTTCGTCAGAGATCTCTAACGGGCTGCCATTGAACCACCAAAGCATTCCCAGCCGGACCACAGCGCCGGCCGCTAATACCAGCAGCAGCGGCCCCGAGAACCAGCCTGCGCAGCAATAGCGGGGCAAGCCGGCAGAAAGAGAAGATGGGCTGTCATCTGGTTGTCGAATCGCTGCCGATTGTTTTTCTATGCGCGACATGTCATTGTCAAAATCAAAAGACGATCGCACCATGCCGGCCCATCACAGTTCCCACAAATGCGGCATTCTGGCAGCTTCTACGTTGAACAGTTCATACAGAAAGGGAATGCGCACAAACATCAATCCTACAAACACTACCACACACACCAACAAGTACAGCATCAGTCCTTTTTCCGCATAGAGCCGTTCCGGGGCCTGAGCCGCGCTTTCTGGCTTAAAAGCCATATGCAAATACACGGCGAAAAACCCTGCTATCAGCGGAACACTGAGGATCAACTCCAGATGGTATCGCACGATAAAAACGCCCAAAAACAGCGCTGAAGCAGTGGCATAGAAGAACATGCTGACCAGCAACCGCGACTCATCGTAATGACGAAACGAACTGCGGTATGCCGCCGCGCGCGCCGGGTCGCCGATACTGCGATACTCCGAAAAACGTTTCGTCGCCATGAAGAACGCACCGACCATCCAGTACGAGATGACTAGCGACATCGGCGGAATTGCCGTAGGCGACACGACAAACCAACCCAGTGCCAAGCGAATTGGGTTATTCACCGCCTCCGATAGTACATCCAGATACGGAAGCTCCTTAGTGCGAACCGGTGGTACGTTGTACACAAGCCCCATTGCTAGTAAGGCCATCCCTGCGACGAAGAATGGGGTATTTACCATATATGCCATTACTGCGCCACACACTCCAAGCGCTATCCACTCCAGATAAGCCAGCCAGAGGCTCACGCGGCCAGATGGTATCGGCCGATAACGCTTGACTGGATGTGCACGGTCGGTGGGCGCATCGAGAATCTCGTTCAGCACGTAATTGCTCGATGCGATCAAGCAAGTTGCCAGAATTGCCCACAACAGCGGTCCAATGCTTTGGAGGGAGATAAACTCCGGGTGATAGAAGCACGCCAGTACCGTCCCGACCAACATGAATGCGTTCTTGCACCAATGATCGGGCCGGGCGATTGAAATATAATCGAGGAATCTGGCCCGCTGTGTCGGCTGCCCACTATCAGAATCTTTTCCGTGGTGTGGTGCAGCAGCCACTGACATGCGGTCGTCAGCGGCTGTGCTTACTGGTGGATTTTCTAAATATGGGCGCGGTGAGGTCATAGTTTCCCTTGGTGTTGTCAACGAGAAAGCAGAAACAGCACGAAGCGCTTTACACACCCGGGACGCATCAGACGTAACGCGATGGTAGCCCAGCCGCTTGGCGTCTTAATCAACTGGAAGACCCGCTGCTTCTGTGGTACAAACTGAAGGGGCGCCCCGAAGTCGGCCACTGGTGCTATCGGCTGTAGGCCCGGCTCTCGCACGCTGCGGAACCAGGCATCCCAGGCTCCCTCGCGCATCACTATGGCAACCGGCCGAGTATAGTGACGCGTGGGAAAGCGAAGCAAGTCTTCCCAAGCGCGATCCGATAGCTGCTCGGCACGGGCGAGAAACACCTGTGCCAAATCAGGCTCTACATGCCGGGCGGCGTATCGCAGCACGTTGGCCTTCCGCAGATCCTGGGCTGCCCAGGTTTCGGTGGGATACTCCAACTGTTCCGGCCGGTGGAGATAAGGTCTTTCGTGCTCGGCCATCCATCGGGCGTAGTGGACCAAAGCGCGCTGAGCGTAGGCATAATGCCAGTCGAGGTCTCCCAGTTCCGCTTTCATATCGAGGTAGCGGGCTATTACGCTGAGGAATACCGTGTAACTCCAACGGCGCTCGCTGTCCAACAAGTTTCTAGCGGCTATGTCGTCATTCGGATGTATGCAGCGGCCTATCAATTCCTCGGCCTTTTCCAGATATGCTGGGCTTCGCAAGTTCTCCCACGCGTCCAGTAAAGCGTTAATCGTATTTCCTGGTCCCCGTCCGGGACCGTGATACTCGGGAAAAGCCGTCTGGCTGGCCAGTCCCGTAGGTCCGTCATCCACAAGTCCTAGGGTAGTCAGCTTCCCGTCGTCCATTGCGATTGCCCAGTCGGCCAACCCCAGCACCGCTGCTTTGGCATCCTCGTCACCGGTAAGGTAGTAATAGTACAACAAGCCTGTAGTGTAAAGGTGCTCGTTACTTGGGCCACCGCCGTAGGGAACACCATTATTCGGCACATTCTGATTAGAGTAGGTACGGTGAGTGCAGGTAAAGGCATCGCAGTAGTGGTCGGTGTGCCAGAAAAGTCCGCCATTGTACGCCGTTTTGTCCTCACGCGTGTGATAAATATCAATGTCCATCACGTGGCGCGCCAGCGGCTTGATAAGCTCAAACCAACGGTCGTCGCCGCTACGCATCAATTGCACTATGGCGCCGTGCAACAAGTCATGCTGGTTGTTGAAATGCGAGACCACGGGTTTCGGGCCATCATAATATGCCTCTTCATGATCTGCCCATACGTCTCCGTAGTTCCGCCAACCATACTCGTCGACCGTTTCGCGCTTATTAAATAGGCTTTGTGTCCCGTAAAGGGCTTCGTGCATCAAGGTGCGCATTCGGTCATCTGCGTCTGTCTCGGCCGGAAGCAAATACGGCACCACGCCCGTGCGGGCATACCACTGAGGGGTGCAACAAATACGTGCGGGCGCATGGACCCAGTCCAACCACGATGTTCTCTCACCCGCGCCGCATTCCAACCACATGTGATGCGTCTTGCGTTCCCCGCCTTGCAGTTCATGGAGATCATCCCACTGGTGCGGAAAAAGCCGCAACCAGATGCGCCCCTCATGGTACTCGAGAGCTTTGGGGAACTGCTGCCAGAACTCCTCTATTGCTGCCGCGATGTGCAGATCCCCATATCTCGCCTCGACCGATGGGCTTGCTCGGAGGCCATATTCCTCGTTGTTACCTGTCATCACGCGGTAGCCGCGAAAACGGCAGGGGATACGTCCTTCTCGATTGACATGGTTGCGGCTTTGCCAGTTCTCACCACCGCTAGAGTCCTGATAGATTTCCAGTCGTTCCCCGGCCGGCAGTTCACGCCCAGTGTCTCCTGGCTCTGCCTTCCAATGCAGGAAGACTTGTTTGTCCGAGGGCAGAACAACGCCCAGCGAAAAATCTCGAAACAGCACAGAGCCAGGATCGCCTAGATCCCAAAGGCCACCCTTGTGCCTGGCTCGACGCGGGTTGTGCAGCGCCAGGCTTACCCGGACCAGGCCTGTACCGGCGAAAAACGATAGCCGTGCCCAAAATCTCAGCCAACGTGGTTTGCCGAAATCGCCCGAAAAAAATAAAGTCGTGCGAACAGGTCCCGCCGTCTCGACCCGGATGTCACTGATTCGTGGCTGCCACGAACGACCGTGAGCATCGGTCAATGTTACCTCGGTTGCCGGCCCGTGATGTCCCTCAGTTCCATGCAGCTGCACGCGGCGAAACGGTCGGAATATATCCGCTTCTATTTCGAATCGAGCTTTACCAGTATCTACAACGACTGCCCGCTTGTCACACTGAACAATCCTCACCTGCGGAAGGCCCGTCCAATCTGGCAGATAACGCTCCAATCGTAATTGCAAGGCATGGTCGCCGGCAGGCAGCGCGGGGAGGATGCCATCCACCAGAAGCCACTTGATGCTATCATCGCTCCATCGTGCCAGCGGCCGGGTTTGAAGCTGGATGCCCTCGATCGACGTGCCTTCCAGCACAGCAGTAAATGGCTCGCGCAGGCAGCCCTTGGCAAACGGGACACCGAAGGTCACCGGTTGTACTCCTGCCGGCAATGCCAGCGCGCTTCGTGCCAGTAGCGGTACGATCACGGTATCGGTTCTGTGGATGTTGGCGAGCATGGCGCCCGTTATTGCTTTACCGGTTGCTGCGGCGACTGTTGCCGGAATCAGCACAAGTATACCCTGCGCAGGGCCGTATGCACGCAACCACAATGGCTGCCGGCCAGCGCAAAAGGTGGGCGGAAAGCACCGCCGCTGCGGCTAATCTGCGCCAAGATATTTTTCTGCCCAGGCAGACAACACCAGCAGCGCCCACAGCACTGCACCGTGACGGCCGGTGCCATTGCGGTGACTTTGATAAAGTCGGGCAGCATACTGCTGGTCGACGAGTTCCGCTCCGCGGCTTCTCGGCGATAATACCAGCGTTTCGAACATCTCGCGCAGCGGTCCTCGCAACCATTGATCGACCGGTATTTCGAAACCGTGTTTAGGCCGCTCGAGTATCTCTGCCGGCAGCACATCCCGGTACGCTTCCTTTAGTATCCACTTGGTCTGTCCGTTGCGGACCTTCAACTCCGAGGGAATCTGGGCCGCCAGTTCCAGCAGCTCGTGATCCAGTAATGGCGGACGCACTTCCAGCCCGCAGGACATCGATGCACGGTCCACCTTTACAAGAAAGTCGTCCGGCAGCAATGTATGAATATCTGCCGTTATCATCCCGGCCAACGGGTCTTCCGTCGGCGCAAGCATGTAATAGCGGCGAATCATCTCTTCGGGCCGGTAGCCGTTAACCTCCCCCCGCAGATCGGGATGCATCAGCAATTCCCGGTGCGGCCTTCGGCACAGCGCCACCGTGTTGGCATAGGCATCGGCCGGATCGAGCGACATATTAGCAAGGAAGGTCTTCGCCCGCAGCGCACGGGGAAGCCAATCGGCCTTGGGCCACACACGCGCCAACGGGGCCAGCAACCCTTTGCGAATCCCTTGAGGAATCCGTTGCCTCACCGATGCCTCCCACAGGTCGTGCGCGTAACGACTGTAGCCGCCGAAAGCCTCGTCCCCGCCATCACCGGCGATCACCACTTTCACACTTCGCTGCGCAACGCGCGAAAGCCACAAGGTGGGCAGCGCAGACGAGTCGGCAAACGGCTCGTCATAGTAATGCACCAACTGTTCAATTGCTCCGCCCGCCTCGGCCGTCAGTATTTCCTCGGTGTGCATAGTGCCAAATTGCCGGGCAACCTGGCGCGCGCAGGGTAACTCGTTGAAGTGCGACTCCCTGAACCCGATTGAAAATGTCTGAATCGCCGACGGCCCAACCGCCGCTTGCTCGGCCACCAACACACTGGAATCGATACCTCCACTGAGAAACGCACCTACCGGGACATCAGCAATTTGATGTACCGCGACCGCCTCCCTGACTTTCTCCCGCACCGCTTCCTTCCACTGCTGGATGCTCTTTCCCTGAATCGGTGAAATCACTAAGTCCCAGTAACGCACGGCAGGGGCGTCCAGGTTCTCTGGTCGTACCAGCAGTGTGTGCGCCGGCGGGAGCTTTTCCACGCGGGCAAAGATGGAGCGCGGGCTGAGTATCATCCCGTACGCCAAGTAATCGCACAAGGCATGCACGTCCAATGTGCGATCCACATCGGGATGTGCCAGAATCGCCTTGATCTCTGAGCCAAAGATCAATTTCTCGGCGTCGCGGTAAACATAAAGGGGTTTCAGCCCCACTCGGTCGCGCCCCAGAAAAAGTCGTCCCCTGCGGCTGTCCCATATTGCAAAGGCGAACATTCCCCGCAAGCGGTCGACCAGATTCTCTCCAATTTCCTCGTACAGATGTGCCAACACCTCGCAGTCGCTACGTGTGCGGAACTTGTGTCCCTTGGCCTGAAGCTCGCGACGCAAATCAAGGAAGTTGTATATCTCCCCATTGAAGACCACCTGCACCGACCCGTCCTCGTTGCCTATTGGCTGGTCGCCGCTGACCAGGTCGATGATCGCCAGCCGTCGATGTGCCAGACCGACCCCTGGAGCGGTGAAAAAACCCTCTGCATCCGGGCCGCGATGTGCGATCGCCGCCGCCATGGCGCGCAATACCGCCGGGTCCACCGGCCTGTTGACATCACGGTACAGCACACCGGCTATGCCGCACATCGTATCTAATCCCAAAAGGCAATCACAACAACTCTTGCCGCCACCACACCTTAGCTCCAGCGACAGACATTCCCAGGCAAACCCCAACAGGGCGGCGACACTACAAATCTACGCCACATTGTGGTCTTTATCACTGCCATGGTGCGCCGCGCGGCCGTTGTTTCGGGCCGGTCAATAATCGACATTCGCAAAACGTGGCGACACGCCGCACTACGATAAACCTTGTATCAGGCAGTCACTACGTTTCGCAAAGATCAATAGTTTAATCGTGACTGAATTGGGAGTACTGTGGCCTGACACCAATAGAGCATTGCCCTGGCGAACTGCGACAAGTCATCTACCTTCGGAGAGCTGCGCCGTATCGACCTCTGAGTCCCGGGGGAAATTCTTGGCGCAAAAAGGTCGATCAGGCTGATTGCGGTAGCGAATCACCCGAGCGGGATTCCCTACCGCAATGGCGTAATCGGGAATGGGCTTGGTGACCACCGCACCGGCGCCGATCACGCAGTGCTTTCCCACATCGGCCAGCACCACCGCCCGGTCTCCGATCCACGTGTCCTTGCCGATAGTGATCCGCGGCCAGACGCCCGGCTGCTCGCGGATAGGAACGTCCAACCTGTCGAACCCATGCTGCCGGCCGCCATTGGCGATCGACACGTGCGAGCCTAGCAGCACATCGTCTTCCAGCGTGATGTCTCCCAGACAGCAGAAGGCCCCGATATATACCCGCTCGCCGATCATCACCGTGGGATGGGAAAAAATGGTGCCAAAGCCAATATGGGCATCCTTCCCGCATCGCGGCAACACCCACCGATAAAACCCCCGCCGCAAATAAACTCCCACCATCCCCGGCAGGAGGCTGAAAAACTGCACCCACCCGGCAAACGCCTGCTCCCGCCCGGCCCACATGGCGGCAACACGATACGCCAGCGCCGCCGGCGCTGCAACCGACCACGCGATGATGTTGGCCAGTGATTTCAGAAAAGCCTTAAGCATGTTTATGGGCCGTCAGTGTGGCGTCGCCGTCGTTTTTCTCGACTTGGCCGCCGCCAGCCGATAAACCTCTAGATGCTTGCTGGCGCTATTTTCCCATGAAAACCTCGCCGCCCAGCGCCGCGCCGCTTC
>Ga0209101_1002749_pt1 | contig 11236 bp, 10 predicted proteins | sample ConPoolayeCmetaG_FD_185481 | JGI IMG/M metagenome (GOLD analysis project Ga0209101, IMG submission 185481) | Hot spring microbial mat communities from California, USA to study Microbial Dark Matter (Phase II) - Cone Pool mat layer C metaG... ... | reverse complement strand
TCCTGGATGGAATCCACCTGGCTGCCGTGCAAAGCCGCATGTGCGGCAACTCCCCGTATAATCTACATAACTTAAGCGGAATGTAGCATAACAAACGGAATCTGTCAAATAAAGGGAATCAACGGCGATGTATCGAATCAGCAAACAGGTGCCATGAGCGGGTCGTTTCTTTGTAGGCGCCGCCCCTTCCCGTCATGCTGAGCCGAAGGCGAAGCATCTTGCGCTGGCAGGCGTTGAGATTCCCTTCGCTGCTCCTTCGCTGCGCTCAGGACTGCGGCTCAGCATGACGCATTGAAGCTTCTGCTGACTCGCCTAAAATTCTGGACGCACCCCTTCGCTTTGCTGAAATTGTCACTTCAAGCAAACTTTGGTATAATCGAGACAATTCCAAGACAGGCGTGAAGAAAACCCATTCATCAGCAAAACAGGAGGTCAGAAATGGATATCGGCAAGTCATTCGGTTTCATGTTCAAAGACGAAAGCTGGATCTCAAGAATTCTGGTTGGCGGACTGTTGGGACTCGTTCCTATCCTCAATTTTGTCATCTATGGCTACATGTTGGAAGTGATCAAGAATGTCTCCGAAGACCAGGAATTGCCTCTACCAACCTGGGATGATTTCGGCGGGAAGTTCATGAAGGGCCTCATGGTGGTCATTGCCGGCTTCATCTACTCCCTACCGCTCATCGTCGTCTGGGTTGTCTACTTCATCGCCGTGATGGTCATCGGAGGTGCAGCAAGCTCCCGCGAGGGGATGTCCGAAGCCGGCGGAGGTCTGTTCTTCGTTTGCACGATTGCCTTCTACTGCATCGTGTTCATCTACAGCATCGTGGTCTACCTGTTTATCATGTACCCGGGCCTGATGCGCTATGCAGATTCAGGGGAATTTGGCGTGTTTTTCCGGTTTGGCGAGAACTTCAAACTAGCGACAGCCAACCTGGGTCAGTACATTGTCATGTTGTTGGTCATGCTGGTTGCCGGTCTGGTCGCTGGGACCGTCGGTTTAATTGCCTGCGGCATTGGTGTCATCTTCACGTCCTTCTGGGTTCTGCTTGTGGCTGGGCATCTGTTCGGCCAGTACTGGAAGCAGAACAGACAGGTAGTCGAGGCTTACACATGATTGTCCCCTCTGTTGGGCGAGGGAAAGGCTCCCTCGCCCAGCCTTCTTTCTCCGACAAACTATCTCGTTCGATAACAAGCTGCGTGGAACCTGCCGTAGAATGGCTTGCCAGGCTCATCATTGACCATTGGCTGCTGATCGCCAACGCGATGCTTTTTGTCTTTATCGCCCTGCCTTTTGCTGCCCCGATTCTGGAGGCCATCGGCCTGTCCCTGCCGGCCAGGGCTATTTTCCTGGCCTATCGCGTGACCTGCCATCAGTTGCCGGAGCGGTCTTTCTTTCTAATGGGGCATCAAGTCGCCATTTGCTCACGTTGCTCCGCGATTTACCTGAGCTTCTGGGGTGTCGGACTGTTCTACGCACTGGGGACACTGGTTCGGCCCGGCAAGGTGCCGGTGTGGAAATCGCCGCCGTTGTGGGTCATCGCCATAGCCGCAATCCCCATGGCCATTGACGGCCTCACCCAGCTATCAGGCCTGCGCGAGAGCACCAATCTCTTGAGAACCGTAACCGGCGGACTGCCGGGCGCGGTCGCCGCCAGCGTGATGTATCCGTACATGCACACCGGTTTCAAGCAGGCGCGCGAAGTCTGGGAGGCGGGCCAGGTTCGTTGGTTCAGCTCTACCGGGGAACGGGGGGACGACGGATGAACGCGCTCGTCGGAGTGGCGACCAGTTTCGGGCTGTCGGCTGCCGCCGGGCTCAACGCCTACCTGCCGTTGCTCATTGTCGCGTTGATGGCCCGCTTCACCAGCTTGATTACCTTACAGCCTCCCTACGACGTGCTGACCAGTTGGTGGGCCATCGGCATCCTGGCCGTGCTGGCGATCATCGAAGCCGTCGTAGACAAGGTCCCGGCCGTTGATTCGGTCAACGACGTCATTCAGACCGCCATCCGCCCGGCAGCTGGCGCTGTGTTGTTTGCCTCCAATGCCAACCTGGTCAGCGAAATGCACCCGGCGCTGGCGCTCGCCTGTGGGTTGTTGATCGCGGGGGGTGTGCACGCGGCCAAAGCGACAGTCCGACCCGTCGCGACAGGTGCCACCGCCGGCCTCCTGAATCCGGTGGTCAGTTTCGTGGAAGACATTGTGGCCGTTATCACCACAGTATTGGCCATCGTCGTGCCTTTGCTCCTTGTTCTTGTGATATTGCTCGTGACTGGTTTCGTGTTGTGGTGGCGACGCGCGGGCGCACACGCAAAGAAAGTTCCAACTGGATAGGGAAAGGGACAGCCCAGATGCAAGATCACAATGCCAACAGAATAGCAGCTCTCATCGTAATTGTTCTGGTGTTACTCTCTCTGTGCTGTTGCTGTGCCATCACGGCGGTCTATCTGGAATCGGAAACCCAGTTCTTCTCCAACATATTGGGCAGCCTTCCTGTGATTCCTACAGCAGGATGAACGACGAAAACCCTGTAAGACAGAAGTTACAAGCCATACCGCAAAAACCCGGCGTCTATCTCATGAAAGACGACGCCGGCCGTGTGATCTATGTGGGCAAGGCGGCTAACCTGAGCCACCGGGTCCGCTCCTATTTCCATGCCTCGGCGACACACACCCCCAAAGTCAGGCGGTTGGTCGCCAACATCCAGGACGTTGAGTTTATCATCACCGATTCGGAACTGGAAGCGCTCATCCTGGAAGCCAACCTCATCAAGAAATACCGACCGAGGTACAACGTCCGTCTCAAGGATGACAAGCGTTATCCCTACATCCGCATCCGGTGGGCCGAGGATTTCCCCCGCATTGACATCACCCGCCAGATGCAGCGCGATGGCTCCCGCTATTTTGGCCCGTTCACGGCCTCATGGGCCGTTGCCCAGACGCTGGATTTGCTCCGCCGGCTGTTTCCCTACCGCACCTGTGACCGCGAGATCACCGGCAGGGATGAGCGGCCCTGCCTGTATTATCACATTAAACGTTGTCCTGGCCCGTGTATTGGCGCTGTCTCGCGCGAGGAGTACCGCGCGACCATCGAGCAGATATGCCTGTTTCTGGAGGGCAAAACCGAACGCATCGTTAACCAACTGATGCAGAAGATGGAGCAGGCCGCGGAAAGGCTGGAGTTCGAGGAAGCCGCCAGATACCGCGACCAGCTCCAGGCCATCGAGCGGGTCGTCGAACATCAGAAGATTGTGACGAATCGGTTCAAAGATCAGGACGTGATCGCCCTTGCCCGAGCCGATGGCGAGGCGTGCGTCCAGGTATTTTTCATCCGACACGGCAAGCTGATTGGCCGAGAATATTTCGTTCTCGAAGGTGCGGCAGACGAAGACGCGCAGCACATCATGTCTTCGTTTGTCACCCAGTTCTACGATGAGGCCGCCTACATTCCACCCGAAATACTCTTGCCTCAGGAGGTGGATGAAGCCTTAATCATCAGTTCCTGGCTCAAGTCCAAGCGGGGCAAAAAAGTGAACCTGCTTGTGCCCCGCCGAGGCCTGAACAAGGAACTGGTAGAGATGGCGGCCAAAAACGCCGCGGAGACCCTGAACCATCTGCGGGCGCAGTGGCTGGTGGAAGAAGGGCGCAGCACTGAGGCGCTCACTCAGATTCAGCAAGCCCTGGGGCTGACCGCTCCCCCCAATCGAATCGAATGTTACGACATCTCCAACTTGCAAGGGACAGCGGCTACGGGCAGCATGGTCGTTTTCGTCAAAGGCGCGCCGCGCAAGAGCGATTACCGCCGCTTCAAAATCCGCACCGTCGAGGGCGCCGACGATTACGCCATGCTGCGAGAGGTGCTCGACCGCCGCCTGAAGAAACTCCTACAGGCCGATTTAGAGGACAGGCGGGCCAAGAACCAGGAGCCTTCAAGCTGGACTTTGCGCCCTGACCTGATGATCATTGACGGCGGCAAGGGACAGCTCAATGCAGCGTTGGACATACTGAGGGAGCACGGTTTGACCGACATACCGATCGTGGGCCTGGCGAAAGCGCGCGAAGAGGTGTTTCTGCCAGACAGGGCCGACCCAATCCTGCTGCCGCCCAATAGTGAAGGCCTGTTCCTGATCCAGCGCATCCGCGATGAGGCGCACCGCTTCGCCGTCGAGTATCATCGAAACCTGCGCGGCAAAGCAGCCATGAGCTCCCAACTGGAGGATATCCCCGGCATTGGGCCGCGCCGGCGGCAGGCGTTGTTGAAACACTTCGGTTCGGTCGAAGCCATTGCCGAGGCCAGTGAGGAAGATTTGCTCAAAGTGCCGGGCATAACTCGGCAGATTTCGAGAAAAATTAAAGAGTATTTGTAGCTTTGTCAGTCCAGTACTTAGAATCAGTCATGCAGCAAATTTAGAATCGCCCCACGGTTCAAAAGGACATCGCCAATCACACGGCAGCAGCCGAAGAGGCCGCCCCTGGCGACTTCTGCGAGTGGGACGAGACCACCAAATGCGCTGTATTGCCGGTCGTGCTGGACTATCTCTATTCGGGCCAGCCCGACAAGGCCTGGGCAGAGTTGGCTCGCCTGTATCCTTACCCCGACCGCGAACAGTTCAGGCAGGAAATTCTGACAGGCGTGGGGGGAAGCCCACTATACGTGTTCCCATAGGAACAACACGGCGTCAGGGCGCAAAGGTTTCGGGGACTCCTTACCCCTCTGCGCCCTGACGTCTCTAATCCGAAACTTTTACGATCTGACCTTCGCGTCGCGCTATTTCCAAAATGGCACTGGAATCATCTTCTAACCACTGATGTTCCCCGCATGGGATTGGCTCTATTCGGCTATCTGTACGCGCTGCTAATCGCCACAACAGGTCCAGGTCTCGACGTTTAAGGTCACCGTCGAACTTTGGGGATACGACGATCAAATCGATGTCGCTCCATGGGTCAGCCTGACCAGTGGTCTGAGAGCCGAAAATCACCGCAAAGTGAATATCAAAGCCATTCTCAAGCAAGCGACGCAGGTAGTGCTTCACTGCTTCGACAACAGACTGGCTAACCAATGGAATACCCCCTCGGCGCGCGCCAGGTAAACCTGAGCCTCGGCCACTGTAAGCGTGGAAGGCAAGAGATCCGGGTAGGGTCACTCTATATTGAACATGTTCATCTCAGCCAGGACATCGGTTTGCTGATGATCCAGGTCGAGCGATGCAATCTCTGCCAGACGCACCAAATTATGTAGTCTTGGTGCGAGGTCCCGAGTCCGTTCACAAACAAGGGCCTTCAGCATCTTCTCCAGCCCCAAGTGGGCGAAGAACAAACCGTGGCGGGTTCGGCCAAGGCTGACAAGTTCGCGTGCTACTTGCCAATCCTCATACGCGCTGCTGCGCCAATAAGAGACTTGTTTATCAATGTCAATCATTGCGCGAAGCCCGTTCAAGCCGTGTGTTTGGTCACGATTTGGGTGACTTTGTCGAAGCTCGGCTTGAGCGCGGGATACAGGTCGCGATAGATGCCATAGTACTCCTCGTAGAGCGACATGTTTTCCGCGATGGGCTCGGTGCGTTCCACGATGCGGATAGCCGCGTGACAGGCTTCTTCCACCGTGTGGTAGAACCCTGCGCCCACGGCGGCCAACAGCGCGGCGCCGTATGACGGCCCTTCGGTCGAGTTGATGGTCACGATCTCTGTCTGGAAGATGTCGGCTTGAATCTGTCGCCACAGCGCGCTGCGCCCTCCGCCGCCTGAAGCCCGCACCTGAGTTACCGGAATGTTCATTTCCTTCTGGATGATTTCCATAGAATCGCGCAGGCTGTAGGCCACGCCCTCCAGTATGGCGCGGATCACATGGGCGCGCCCATGCCGCCCGGTCAGCCCGAAGAAGACGCCTTTCGCGTTGGGGTCGAGATGTGGGGCCCGCTCACCCATCAGATAGGGCAAGAAGAGCAACCCCTCACAGCCCGGTTCAGCCCGCGCCGCTTCTTGGGTCAGCAGCTCATAAGGGTCAATGCCAGCCGACATACCGACCAGCATTTCAGGACCGCCGCAGTGGTCGCGGAACCAGCGCAGAGACAGCCCCGCCCCCTGCGTCACCCCCATGACGTGCCATTTGCCTGGCACCGCGTGGCAGAAGGTCTGCATCCGACCTTTGGGGTCTAAGCTCGGTTGCTCGGTGAAGGCAAACACTACGCCAGACGAGCCGATTGTGGACGACACGATGCCGGGCTCAACCACGCCATTGCCCACTGCGCCGGCGGCCTGGTCGCCGCCCCCGCCGACCACAGGGAGGCCCTCAGGCAGGCCGGTCAACTGGGCAGCCTCGCCGCTCACTCGCCCACTGACCACCGGAGACTCATACACTTCCGGCAACATCGAACGGTCTATGCCCAAATCCTGAAGCACCTCATCTGACCAACGGCGATTGCGTACATCGAACAGGCTTGTGCCAGATGCATCCGAAACTTCTGAGGCAAACTCGCCCGTCAGCTTGAAACGGATGTAGTCTTTGGGCAACAAGAACTTTCTGGCTTTTGAGAAAACGGCCGGTTCGTTGTCGCGCACCCATAGTAGCTTGGGCGCGCTGAAGCCGGTCAGGGCCGGATTGCAGGTCAGCTCGATCAGCCGCGCCGCACCCACCCTGGCCGTGATCCAATCGCACTGGGCCTGACTTCTCTGGTCGCACCAGATCAGCGACGGACGCAGCACCTCATGCTTCTCATCGAGCAGGACGACCCCGTGCATCTGTCCGGTCAACCCCACGCCTTTGATCTCATCCGGTCTGACGCCAGCGGCAGATAGTACGCGCCGCACGGAGTTCACGGTCGCCTGCCACCAGTCACGGGGGTCTTGCTCGGCCCAGAGCGGCTGCGGTGTGTAGAGCGGGTACTCCTCCGTCGCGCCCGCGACAACTGTCCCCCGCTCGTTCACCAGCAGCGCGCGGGCGCCGGTTGTGCCGATGTCAATGCCTAACAGATATGCCATGTCTTCCCCCTAATGATAAGTTTTGACCCTTCTCGCGCACTCCCGGCCGCTGACGAATTGCGAGCGAGACGCCCATAGCCGGGGCTGCGCGTGTTTGTTTCACTTCCTGTGCCAGGGCTAGAGGTCCAGGATTTCCGCTGCGTCTTCAGTCATTTGCTCCTTTGGTTTGACCGGCAATTGGGGCAAGGGCGCGAGCCTCTCAGGGTGCGGCGCCCGCAGGCGAATCAGGTAGGCTTCCAACCAGCCACGCGATTCTTCTGGATGTTCAATTGACCAGATGACTTGTTCATGGTCAACGGCGTTGATGCGGTCGTTGGCCGCGCGCAGGGCATCCATACAATTCTTCAGGGCGACGTCGACCGGCATACGCTGTGGGTCAATGTCTATCCCGAAAAAGCCCTGATACCCGTACATCTTGAGCGTATAGAGCGCCGCTTCCGTCTCCTCCGGCGCAAGCACGCCGACGTTCAGGTCCTGATCATAGTTGCCGAAGGGCTGGCTATTCCAGTGTGTGTGGGCCAGCCGGCCGTATTCCATGATGGACGCGAAAGCGTAAGGCACATCCTCATACGCCATTTTCATGTGTCCTACCTCAGGGTTCATGGCGCACAAGGCGTGGCCCTCGGCCAGAAGTTTCCTGTTCTCGGGATGTTGCAGCATGGCCTCGACCTTCTGCCCCAGCAAGATACCCTCGAAACTGGTGCCGTAGAGAATATGGCCGCGCGGTTCGTAGGGCTTGGGTTCCTCGGCCACGCGCACGCCTGGCACAGCATCCATCGCCTCGGCCAGCCCCTGCGCGAAACGGTCCTTGGCAGCCACGAAATCCATCCCAAACGAATTTTCGTAACCATCTCCGCCGGGCCATACCACGGCGAAATCGGTATTCAGCTCTTTGTTCATTTGCAAAGAAATCTTGACTCGCTCGATAGCCGCCCGGCGTACACGAGGAATGGGCGAAGCCAACGAGCTCCACTCAAACTGAGCATCGTAGAATAAATTGGGTATGACGGTGAGAATCTTGATGCCCGTATCGCGGGAAAATGACTTCCACAGTTCGAGGTTCTCTTCGTTGATTTCGTTCGGGTAGTGGGCTTCCATGCCTTTCAGCCCATAGTCGGCCAATTTAGCCGCGATGTCCAGTCGCTCGGCGATAGACAGGCTGGGTGTGTAGCGGTCATGGAAACGCCCGCCACCTGGCGAAAAAAACCAAATGCCGGCAGAAAACTTCAGGTCGAGCTCAAATGATTTCAAATGCCTGACCAATTCTTCCGGTGTCCGGCGCGTGGCCTGTCCCCTCAAATCTTGCAATCCCATGTTTATTCTCCTTTTCTCTTGTGCAGTCTAATGATAGAATGAACCCGATCTAGCGATTCTTGCGCAATTGATCCAGCATAATGGCTACGATGATAACCAGGCCGATAGCCGCGGGTTGCCAATAGGCTGGGAAGCCCATCAGAACCAGGCCATTGCGCAACACCTGCATGATGGCTGCTCCGATCAGAACGCCCAGAATGGTTCCCTCTCCACCCATGAGGCTGGTGCCACCAATGACCACCGCCGCAATGACATCCAGCTCATAGCCCTGAGCTGCCGTAGGCGCGGCGACTCCGAGCCGGGCCGTCATCAGCAGGCCGCCGATGCCGGTCAGGAACCCGCACAAGGCGTAGACCAACAGCTTGATGTTGCCTGTGTGAATACCGGAAAGAGCGGCTGCCTGTTCATTGCCGCCGACAGCATATATTCGGTAGCCCCACACGGTTCGGCTGAGAAAAATCGAGACGATCACCGCTAAGACGAGCATGAAGATCACCGGCAGGGGCACATTGAGGCCGAAGATAGGCGCGTCATACTGGCCCAGCATCTGGAAACCCTTGGGCAGGTCGCGCACCGGCCAACCGCCGGTCAGACCGTAGCACGTACCGCGCGCCATGCTCATCATTCCTAATGTAGCGATAAACGGGGGCAGTTTGGCCCGACTGATCAGCAGGCCGTTGACTATTCCAATAAACAGCCCCATGGCCAACCCGCCGAGGATGCCCACCGGCACGCTGGCGCCGTTGGCGTAGAGCATGGCCGCAGCCAGGCCGGACATCGCCATATTAGAACCCACTGAGAGATCAATGCCGGCCGTGATGATCACCATACACTGCCCAAACGCGCTGATGGCGATCCACGAAAACGCCCGCAGCACATTGAAAATATTGGTCGCGGTGAGGAATGTACCGGTTTGGATGCTCAAAAAGACGATCATTACCAGGAGTATAACCGTGATTCCCAGTTCCTGGCCGCGGATCAGGTCTGTCCATCGTCCGGCTGAAACTTGTACCGTTGGCGTGGTAGGTTCAGGCTGGGAAGGCGTGTTTTTCATTGCGCTCATAGGTGGTCTCCCTTCTTGTAGAATCGCTATCGCCGTACATCTCACCGCTGGCATAGGCCATGATTTTCTCCTGAGTGGCTCCTGCCCGTTCCAGTACGCCTGCGATACGCCCTTCGTGCATGACGATTATGCGGTCACTCATGCCCAATATTTCTGGCATTTCTGACGAAATCATGATAACGCCCAAACCTTGCCGGGCCAGCTCGCTCATAATGGCATGCACCTCCGCTTTGGCGCCTACGTCAATTCCTCGCGTCGGCTCATCCAAGATCAGGACCTTCGGATGAGCGGCCAGCCATTTGGCCAGGACAACCTTCTGCTGGTTGCCACCTGATAGAAACATGGTTCTCTGCGCCAGATGTGGCGTGCGTATGGACAGTTGTTCCGTGTACTTTTGGGCGATTTGGATTGCCGCTTTGGTGTTGAGCCAACCCGCGTGAGACAGATCATCCAGCGAGGGAAGGATGATGTTGTGAAATACCGACAAGAGCAATACCAGTCCTTGTTTACCTCGGTCCTCAGGCACCAGGGCAATGCCAGCTTCCAGGGCATCCGCAGAGCTCTTGATGTCAACTGGTTTGCCCTCGACGATGATCTCTCCCGCGTCCCGACGGTCGGCGCCAAATATCAGCCGCATCGTCTCCGTGCGGCCTGCACCTACCAGGCCAGCAAAACCCAATATTTCCCCCCGCCGTAACTGGAAACTGACGTCTTTGACGGCCGAGCCGCGCGTCAGATTTCTAACTTCAAGAATGGGCTCACCAATTTCGGCTGGCTTCTTGACGAAAATGTCTTTCAGTTCTCGTCCTACCATCATGTTAATCATGATTTCCGGCGTTACTTCACTGATCGGACGGGAACCAACCAGACGGCCGTCTCGCAGCACCGTCACCCGGTCTGCTATCCTCATGATTTCTTCCAGGCGGTGAGAGATAAAAATGACGGCAATGCCCTGTTGCTTGAGGTTCTCAATAATCTGAAACAGTACCTCAACCTCTTCCTCGCCAAGCGCAGAAGTTGGCTCGTCCATGACAATAATCCGCGCGTTGACGGCCAACGATTTTGCGATTTCTACCATTTGTTGTTGGGCTACGGAGAGCTGCCGAACCTTGGCATGAGGCGGCACCCGGGCTCCCACACGTTTGAGCAGACTTTGGGCTTCTGCCTCCATCTGGCGCTTATCTACAAAGCCCAACAATCCCCCAAGTCCCTTGGACTTTGGCTCACGGGTGATAAAAATGTTGGCAGCCACCGTCTGGTTCGGGGTCAAATTGAATTCCTGATAAATGATAGAGATGCCCAGTTCCTGGGCTCGGTGTGGGTTGTCAATCTGAACTACCTCGTCGCCGATGCGGATTATGCCGGCATCTTTGGTGTATGCGCCGCACAGAATCTTCATCAGTGTAGACTTGCCCGCGCCATTCTCACCCACCAACGCCATGACTTCGCCAGGATAGGCGGCGAAAGTGACGTTGTCCAGGGCCTGGACGCCCGGGAATCGTTTGGATATGCCCTCCATCAAGAGTATGGGTTTATCCGCCAAAACTCACCTCCCTTTTGGGAAAACAGGGAGGCTGAGATTTTCAGCCTCCCCACAGTTTCCTGTGCCGCGACAAAACTCAGAACGGCGGCGGCAATTCCATGGTGAAGTCTTTCTTCTCCCACATCTCAGCCATGCGGTCGACGTTCTTAGCGGTGACCAGGTCCATGCCGGAGTTGGTGAAGTCCTCGAATTGCTTGCCGTTGACCAGCTTATCGTAGATCATCTGCACGGTGTCATAGCCCCAACCCCAGTACTTCTGACCAACCAGACCCTGGATGAGGCCCTCTTTGACGTACTCCAACTCCACCGGCAGCGTGTCGAAACAGATGGTCACC
>Ga0209101_1002748_pt1 | contig 11237 bp, 4 predicted proteins | sample ConPoolayeCmetaG_FD_185481 | JGI IMG/M metagenome (GOLD analysis project Ga0209101, IMG submission 185481) | Hot spring microbial mat communities from California, USA to study Microbial Dark Matter (Phase II) - Cone Pool mat layer C metaG... ... | reverse complement strand
GTGGGAGGAGCAACAACATCAGCCGGGCAGTTATCGTGTGTCCCATCACAATATTCCGCCACATGTGGCGGAATATTGTGATGGGACACACGATAACTGCCCGGCTGATGTTGTTGCTCCTCCCACAACAGTGTGTCGTCCCATCGCCGGACCGTGTGATGTCGCCGAACACTGTGACGGGGCGCACAAAACATGCCCAACCGACTCCTTCCTCGCAGAGGGAACCGAGTGCCGTCCCGCTGTTGACATCTGCGACGCTCCGGAGATGTGTACAGGCAGCGCTGCTGCATGTCCCCCCGAGGATTACACCAGCGTGAATGGGACCGCGTGTGACGATGGCAATCTCTTCACCGAGAATGATGTATGCTCCAATGGTGTCTGCATCGGAACGCTCCTCTCCGGTCTTTGCCCGACAGCAGTGGAAATAGGCACGTTACCTTACCTAGCAGGTGGCGATCTCAGCGACAGGCCCAGTAGCCTCACCACCTATGGCGATCTTTGCGCTGCCGAGAGTCAGCCAAGAGGAGAAATGGTGTATCTTCTTACGGTTGAAAATGGTGTGACATATCAGATCCAGGTTGCCCCTCAGGGTGGCGGTTCCTTCGCTTTGAATCTGCTCGGCGTGTGCGGCGAGAACGAATCATGTTTCGGAGCAGGTTCCGGTGGAGAAGGTGAGACGATTACAATTGAATACACTGCAAACGGTGACGGAACCGTCTATCTCGTCGTCGAAGGAACGGGTGCCTACGAACTGGGCGTGACAAGATACGGAGAACCTGACGATGATACTCCTCTTCCCGACGAGGGAACAACCGATGAAATCCAGAGCGACGAAGTCTCTACCGATGAGACTATTACCGATGAGGTGGTAGTACCAGATGATGCTCCCGTTGTCACTGATGACGCTTTCCCAGCAGACACCGATAGCGTGAAACCGGATGCCGACACTGGAAAGCCAGACACGACTGTAACCGACGAGGATACCGAAACACCCGATGAAAAGGCTGACGAGACAGGTGATGCTTTGCTTGCTGACGAAGATCTCGTCATCGCGCCTGACGCTACAAGCAAACCGAAAGAAAGCGGGTGTGGCTGTTCGGTGCTTTTCTAGGTAACTCTTTCTATCTTACCTCTCCCCAGCGTTCTACTTTCGAGAGAATCGTTTTCTTGCTCTCCAAGGTTTCTCACTGTTGCGAGGGACTCCTGTATTACCTTGGTGCATGCGGCAACTTCCTTTGCCTTTTGGGGGCTGTGAGCACTGAGTACCTGCTGGAGGGTCTCCACCTCTCTCGTGATAAACCCATAGGTCTCATGTGCAAAGTACTCGATTCGCCGGTTTATAATCTCGGTGATCTCAGAAACAGCGCGGAAGAGGTTTTTCTCGACTTCGTCAGGTATCTGCTTTCGATACCAGCGGAAAAATATGCGTCGGAAGAGCGTCATGGGAAAGAGAAACCACAGGAGATCAAGCGGTGTGTCAAAGATACGGCCAACGCGGATGTCGGGCGTGACTGGTCGCTCATCCGAAAGATCGAAGGCGCGATCAGGCAATTTCATCCCCAGCGCATCGAGGATCCGCTGATCAAGGCGATCACGGAAAGCGCGTAGGTAACGCTCGAAATGATACGTGGCTGACCGCACTTTTTCTTGAAAAGTGGTTTGCTCACGCGCTGCCACAACAGCAATCTCTTCTGCGATATGCTCTTTGAGCCATGATTCGAACAGACGGGTGGTCTGATAGAGGTTACCATGCCACCGCACAGACTCCTCATCAAACAAGTAGAGCAGTTTTTGCACAATGGTATCTCGGTAGGTAAACAAGCAATTTTCGACAAACGGGCGCGTTGTGTTGAGACAGCCAGTCATAATCATCTGAATATCCTGCCGTGCTATCCCCATTGTGCCTACCTCGGCGGAGACTGCACGCGCGAGAGCAGACCGCTTTTCTTCCGTGTCCTCGGCGGCACGAAGAGCAATGCGAAGGTACTCGAGACAGGTCTCAGCAAGCACGGTTGCCTTGCGGCGACGAAGCACCGTGAGAGCCGTATCGTAATGGGTAATCAGCGGCCGTAGAAACCGATTCACAATCTCTGCCTGATAAATCGCCGTGTCCACCCGAACACTATAGCGAAAGAGAGGTGGTGCCGTTGGCAACACTGCAGCGAGCTGTGTCGATCCATAGGAAACAAGTTCATCTGCCTGCTCCCGAGAAATGAGATCGCATTTGGTCATTACTATCGCAACGCCGCCGCAGTAACGGATCGCCTCTGCGATGAGTTCTCGATCGGCTTCACCAAGGGGCCGTTCCGCACTTACTAGATAGAGGGCATAGCCGGCGGTGGGGAGAAAGCGACGCGTCTCGTCGGTGTTTTGGAGGTGGAGGCTCCCGATGCCGGGCGTATCCACAAAAATAAGTGGCTGAAGCACTGGTGACAATGGTACTGTCACCTCGACTGAACGCACTTGTTTCACGTTAGCCGGGTTCTCCTTTTCGGAGACATACCTGACAATCTCCTCGATCGTGATCATGCGCCGTTCGCCCGATAGACTCTCCACTACGGCACTGGGCTCTGTGCCATGTCGTACCCGCGTCACGACCGCCGTGACAGGCACCACCCCAACCGGCAGGATATCATGCCCGATAAGACTGTTGAGGAATGAACTCTTCCCCGCCTTGAATTGGCCGAGAATTGCCACCTCTAGGGGAACATCGTTGGTTAGAAGTGATTCAACTGCTAAAATCGACGCATCGAGCGCAGAGATACCGATCTCACGGCAGGCGTGAGACACTGCCGCAACAAGTCGCACCAGGGGTTGCGTTGAATTCATCAAATCACCGGGCGTTCTTGAACGCCTTTCTCCCAGCAAAGACTGCTGCCGATCCTAGTTCTCGCTCAATGCGCATGAGTTGATTGAATTTCTCAATCCGCTCACCACGACACCCGCTCCCAGTCTTAATTTTTCCTGCATTCACCGAAACGGTAAGATCTGCAATGAACGAGTCAACCGTTTCACCACTCCGGTGCGACACAAAGCAGTTATAGTGATTCCGGTAGGCAGTCTCTATCGTTTCGAGCGTCTCGGTCACGGTACCTATCTGATTGAGTTTGATGAGAATGGCGTTGGCGACTTTTGCTGCAATACCCTTCTCGAGGATTTTTTTGTTGGTGCAAAAGATATCGTCACCAACCAATTCTATTATACCGCCCAGTCGTCTCGTAAGTTCAGCCCATCCCTCCCAGTCGTCTTCGGCAAGACCATCTTCGATCGAAACAATAGGATACTGCTTCACCCACTTCTCCCAGAGCGCAATCATCTCTTCAGATGTCATCGTTTTTTTCGTGCTCTTGAAGAAAAGGTACTTCCCATCTTCCCACATCTCGCTCGCCGCCGGATCGAGGCAAATGGAGACATCGGCACCAGGCTTAAACCCTGCCTTTTCGATACCCATAAGAATAAATTCGACCGCCTCCTCATTCGACTTGAGGTCGGGCGCGAAACCGCCTTCATCACCGACGCCGGTCGAGTAGCCCTTGCCCTTGAGCACGCTCTTGAGCGCGTGAAACACCTCGGAACCCATCCGAATCGCCTCGGTAAACGAGGGTGCATTGTGCGGCGCTATCATGAACTCCTGAAAGTCAACATTGTTGTCTGCATGCTTCCCACCATTAATGACATTCATACAGGGAACTGGCAGGATATGAGCATTCGCGCCGCCAAGATAGGCATAAAGAGGCATCTTTGCTGCTGCCGCGGCTGCTCGTGCAAAAGCCATAGAAACCGAGAGAATTGCATTGGCACCGAGGTTTGTCTTGTTCGGTGTTCCATCAAGTTCGATAAGCGCGCGGTCCATCTCCCGTTGGCTTCCAAAACATTTTCCCACCACAAGTCGTGCTATCTCACCGTTTACATGAGAAACTGCCTTTTGGACCCCTTTCCCGTTATAGCGATTCTTGTCACCATCACGCAATTCGCAGGCTTCTCTCTCACCAGTCGAGGCACCAGAAGGAACAGCAGCACGGCCACAGGCACCTGAGGAAAGAGTTACCTCAGTCTCCACAGTGGGAAAACCGCGCGAGTCGAGAATCTCCATCGAACGAACCGAAGAAATCGTGTACTCCATGGTATCCCTCCTCTCAAGCGACAAAAAACCCTCGAGTTATCAGCCGGCAGAGCATCGGCAGTCACGGCGAACTCTCTCGTTGCCTTCCATGATAGGAAAAAAGAGAAATCAAGTCAAGAACGGCGACGAATCGAATCAAGACATCTACCATCTTTCCGAACAAACTCGTGTCGAAGCAGTGCACCGCCATCCGCACGCAATTATGCTAACCTGTAATAGAAATGCCCTGCCCCAAACTTGCCGCATCCCATTGGCCGAGAGGGTGTTTGCGATGAGATCGGCATGCCCGCGGCGGATACCATCGAACTTGCCGATGGCAACCGCCACCGGACCGCGTGGGCGAAACGAGGTAAGATCGCGGATGATATCCATGATGGATATGACAAAAACTACGACAACCGCGCGGAAAGGAGTGCAATGCGCTCTCGATACTCGGCGCGGGGCGCTGTTTTGAAAAGTGCGGTGTAAAGTTCGAGGGAGGCATCCCGCTGTTTCCGGTCGCCGGTGAACTCGTAAAGGTAGTAGGTAACCGCCGCCCGATCGGCGTCGCTCGCGCATTCGCCGAGCATCCGCTCGAGCGCGGCGGCGGCGGCGGCGGCATCGCGCCGCGCGACGATACGCTCATTGAGAAGGCGAGCCTTGAAGTTGAAGTCCTTGCGCCCGACCGCCTCGCTGATCGCGACGGCCTCTGTCACCAGGGGCTCCGCCTCGGCAATCCGCCCGGTTTCGAAGAGCATCTCGGCCTTCTCGAAAAAGAACTCGCAGAGGAGATTCTTGAGCGAAAGGTCGGAGGCAATCGCAATGGCGCGATCGTAGTACTTCTCGGCGTCGGCGTACTGCTTGAGCCGCTTCGATACATTACCAAGCATATTGTTCGCCATGGCTATATGGCGGGAACTGCCCAGTTCGGCGGCAATATCGCGCTGCTGTTTGAACGAGCGCATCGCCTCTTCGTAGTTGCCCATCCACAGAAGCAGTTCACCCATGTTGTTGTGAGTGTAGGCGATGTAGAACTTCGAACCGAACTTCTGATACACCTCGAGGCTCTCGCGGTAGTAACGCAAGGCGTTGTCGAAGTCATTGAGGTAAGAACAGGAAAGACCTAGGTTGAGTTTCGCGACAGCAATATCGAGCTCCGCGCCCAGCTCCATGGCAAGCGAGAGCACCTGCGTGTAGTACTCCTGCGCCTGCCGGTAGTCGGCGCGGTAGTAGGCAACGCCGCCCAGGTACCGGTATGAGACCATGATATCGGCACGGTCATCCTGCTCTTTGGCCAGTAAGAGCCGCCGATTGAAGAACTCGACTGCATTGTCGAGATCGCCACGATAGTAGTGAATGAGGCCAAAGTAGCCGAGCACGGTAAGTTCGCCTTTCTTATTGCCCAAATGGCGGTAGGCGTCGAGTGCTCGTTCGAGCAGTTCGCGTGACTCGTCGTAACGCCCTTTCTCAAGGAGGAGGTAGCCGAGTTCCCGTTCGTTGTCAGCACGTCGTGACACATCATCAGCAGTGAGCGTTATAGCAGTCCGATACGATTCCTCAGCTTCCTTCCACTTACCAATAAGGCGGTACACACCACCCAATTTGTAATAGATATCCGCGCGCCCTTGTGGCTCTTCGATATAGGATAATAGCGCATTGTAGAAACGAATCGCATCTTCGTTTTGGTAGTGTGCTTGCGCATAGTCGGCGGCATGCGATAGGTAGTGTCTCGTCTTATCGCTTTCTTCGGCACGTTCGTAGTGGAAAGCAATCTCTGATGCGTATTTATCATCCGACCCATAAGTGCGTTCCATCGCCTCGGCAACCATACGGTGCAATATCTTGAGCCGGCTTCGCAACTGCATGTCATAGGCAGCCTCACGGAGCAAAAGGTTACGAAACGAGTAGAGCAGTTCTGTGATCGGCATCCAGATGCGTTCTTCGCTTCCCTCCAAAAGAAGCGAGGGAACATCGTGTCCACGCATAATCTCGGTAAAGATAGAAACATCTATTTCGCGGCCAAGCACCGACGCCGAAAAAACACCCTCCTTGAGGCGCTGGGAAAGTCGATCTATGCGGCTGATGAGAAGAGCGTTAACCCCCTGCGGAATGTCAACATTTCCTCCCAATGCATCATAGCAGCCATTACGCTGTTCGAGCAGATTGTTATTCTTCAGATAGTAGCAGATTTGCTCGATGAAAAAGGGGTTCCCATCGCTGCGGCGCATGATAAGATCGCGCAGATTGTCACCAATCGGACCTTTGAGCAACTGTTCAGCGAGCACCGCCGTCTCTGATGCCTGTAAACGATCAAGCGCAATCTCAGTCATTGATGTTCCGGTATCAATGTCGAGTGTTGGCTTAGTACCGTCATCTCCATAGCGACCAAGAATTATGAGTGCAAAAGGAAAATGGGCAGTTTGACGGAAGAGGACTTTGAGTATCTCACGTGAATCATTGTCCAACCATTGAATATCGTCTATCGCTACAATAAGCGGACGCGCCAGAGAAAGCGCCTTGATAAATTCCTTTACGGCATACAAAGTATTCTCGAATCGTCCCTTCGCATCGAGTTTTTCGTAGAGGCTGTCCTTCCACTCGATGCCGACAAGCGCTGCAAGAAACGATTTGGTACGAGAGAGCTCTTCGGTGACTTCCTGAACGACACGTTGATCGGCACATGAAGCAACCCCTGTCACAACAGCCGCCCACCGTTTTTCGAAACGACGTTTCTTCTCGTCCAGATCCTCAGTGTCACTCTGGTCGAAGAAGCGTTCGAAGAAGGTGATGAAAGGATTCATTGACTTGCGTAAGATTGAATCGGCGGCGAGCGAAACGAGGTGCATCTCGCCGGAGACCTGCCGCTTTATCTCGGCGAGCAGACGGGTCTTGCCGATGCCGGCGTCACCCCACAACGCGATCACGCCGGCGTTGCTTCCCTGTCGAAGTGGTTCGAGGGCGGTAAGTACTCGCTGCAATTCTGCCTCTCTGCCAACCATCGGTTGATCGAACGAAATCCCTTCGCTGATGTTTTTCCGCCCGCGCAGGGAAAATACTCGTATTTTTTCGGTCTTTCCTTTGAAATGCTGTTCACCGAGAGACACTATGTCATACCGTTCCTCTATTTGCCGTGCAACTGCCTCCGAAAGCCATATTTCTCCCCATGCTGCCCGCATCATGAACCGTGCTGCAAGGTTAACTCGGTCTCCGATGACGGTATAGGTCGCGCGACGTTCGCTCCCCACAAAACCGGCATACACTTGTCCCCGGGTAATACCTGCCCGGAAGGGGAGGTCAATGCGATCTTTAAAGGCAAGAATGAAACTCACGGCGCGCTGGACATTGTTCTCGTAACTGACCGGCGCGCCGAAGAGGATCAGTATGTTGCCGCCCTTATCACCGAAGTCAACGAGGTTGAAGTAGCCGCCAAAGGCATCTGCTGTCTCGAGAACGGCGGCGGTAAAGAGATTGAGTGCCTCGAAACTGGATGGTGGTTCAAACGACACGAATACCGGAACAATGTCTCGAAACTCGCCTGTGAGCGTTTGTTCGTAGAGATGCTCCGGATAGAAAAGGCGTCCTATTTCTTTCGAAATCGACTGCTCTGTTTCTACGACCTCAGGGATTGAACCGTGAAACTCGACGCGATGGAAATCTCTGTTGTCACCTACCGGCGTTGCGCGCAAAGGGACACCATGAGCCTGCATGAGAGCAGCCTGGTCCATAACAATGTCACCTGAACAGGCGTGGTGCTCGGCAGCGGCGCACCCGTCTATCGCTTCACCCCGGAAAAAAAAGGTACGATGATAGTCAGTCCCCGGTATACCCCATAGAACCGTCCCATAGGAAAGTCCTATCTTGGCACTCACGGCAAACGAACCGAAGGGAGTCTCATGCGATGGATTCGATTTGAATATCCGCTGTATCTCGGTCGCTGCCGCGAGAGGACTGGTTATGTTGCTCTCAGGGAACATCGCAGTGAAAGCATCACCGGCAAATCCCGTGACAAAACCTCCGTACCGGTAAACCGCCTCAATGACAGGACTAAAGGTCGTATTGAGAATGTCGCCGATGTACTCGGCTCCTACCTTCCCCTGTTGCATCAGTTTCTCGGTCATCGAGGTAAAACCAGAAACATCCACAAACATGGCAGCGGCTTTCAGTTCGCCGTGAAATGTACCCTCCCGATAGTGTCGTTCAATGAAGAAAGGGATCAGTTGACGCATAAAATCAAGCCACTCTCACAGTATGGACATGCGAGAATCGTACGCAATTCCTCCTCTAAATGCAAGTTTAGAGAGACGATGTTTTTCTCAGCAGTCACGCTCGTTACAAATGCCGTCACCTGATTGGTCTTCGGTGGCAACATCGCAGATACTGTTCTGGTTGAGATCCCAGCACTCGAAGGTGACCGGCCCGCTCGTCCCCTCAGCGCTCCACTTGAAATTATCAATGAGGACAAGCGAATCGAGTGAGGTGTCAGAGGTATCCCATATAACGAAGCGCAACATAATAGTCTCACCCGGCACCACTGGCGCGCTTGTCGCAAGCCACTTGGTCGCCCCGGCGTTTGCCGGGTCGTAACCGGTACCGGCAAGGGCCGATGTGCCATCCGGGCAACTGTATCCGGTCTTGGGAACACACACCGTAAAGAAGTTGGTGCTGTTAACGCTGATGTAACTGCCGTTCGAGTCGAAGGCAATGTTCTTATCAGCCGGTATCGGCTGTTCACCTGGACCGGGCATCCATGAGGTATCGAGGAGCACAACGAAGAAGTCGTTGTAATACTGGCAGGTGTAATGGTAATACTCCTGCGAAAAGAAACGGAAGTTGAACGAGAATGAATGAGCGTTGGTCGGTACCTTGAGTTGCACGGTCAGCATTACCGAGTCGTTAGAGGGATTGGACCCTGTACTTGCAGGGCATGAGGGACTCGTCTTGGGCAACGTTCCTCCGTGCGGAGCAACGAAGTCAGCCGGTGGCTGACCGAAGTCGTAGCGGTAGGTCACCGTCGTGGTCGGGTCGGGATCATTGTGGTTGTCACGGGCGCGGCCTGATGAAAGCGACGCCATGGTGGTTCCCTCGATGGCCGCATTCGAGGGATCGGTGCCAAACTGTGACATGACCGCGGTCTGAATATCAACTGCGGAGGAACCTTGGTTGAGAAGACCAGCTGAGCAGGTGGCATAATCGCTGCACAGAATCGCCTGTCCATCAGCCCGAGTAAGGGTTGGTGTCCCCACGATTCCCCACGAACCATTCTGGGCAATCTTACAGATTCCCATTGCTTTAAGAAGGTCGATCGCCGTGATGCCGCTGAACTTCTGGGTGGTACTGCAGGGAACTGGTTTCTCGTCAATCTGACCATTGCAATCGTTGTCTATGCCGTCACCTTCGACCTCGACGGCCCCCAGATTGACCAGCGCTGGATTCTGGCACTGTGAGGCGTTGTCACAACAGTCGTTCTGGCACACTGTCCAGCCATCGCCGTCTGCGTCAAGTCCGTCATCAACGCCGCCCACACAGTCATCGTTTTTATTGTTGCTACACAGAGCACCCGTCTCAGGAACTGGCAGGACCTGACCGAGACAGGGACCCCACCCGTTGCCGTACTGACTGCACACCGCCTTCCCCCCTTTACACTCACCAACCCCTTCGGTCCCGGCAGGTCCTGTGTAACAAGGGGCCTCCTCGTAGGGGAGGCACACACAACCCTCGGCACCGTCACTGTAGCCGTTGTTGACAATGTCATCGCAGTTGTTGTCTACGATATCGGTGCAAACATCGGGCTCAGGCAGAATCTCGCCGTAACACTGACTCCACTGGGTGCCATCCGGAGAGCATTTCCGCTTACCCGCCTTGCACGGACCAACGTTCTCGGTTCCCGCAGGACCGCTGTAAGGACACACCTCTTCTTCGTTAGGAACACATATCACCTCGGTCGAGTCACTGTCAGGCCACTCGATCTCTGCCTCCTCATCACTCATCCCTCCCGTATCGGTCGTATCAGGGAATTCATCGGAAACGTCATCCTTTCCTCCGTCGTCGGGATCCCGGTCACCGATGATATCGCCATCGTCGTCAGGAAGCACCGTCTGATCGTCCGGCATTATCTGCTCGCCGCCGATATCGGGAAGCCCTGCCTCGGTGGTGTCCCTATCGTCATCACCGCCACCTATCCCCCAATCGAAGTCGGCGCCCCCGTTCTCATCGGTTTCGTGAGACGTTTTACCGCTGCACGCTGCCAAGAACAGTGCACAGACAAGGACACATCCTCCGAACAACCGTATCGCCATGGACACCTCCCTTTGTTTTTTTGTGACATCACACGGATTCATCAACAGTCGCGCTCATTGCAGATGCCGTCGCCAGACAAATCCTCGGTTGCAACATCGCAGACGCCATTATTGTTCAAGTCCCAACACCGGTAGATCTCGACAAGATCGAGACCGGCGGTGTAGGCATAGGAGACATACTGCGAAAAACCATAAACATAGAGTCCCACCGGCTTGTCGGCGGTCAATTTGTGGGCGCCATCAGCCGAGTCTATGTACTGGCGCAACCAGTTCGTTCCCGGTATCGGCGTGAAGGAATTCGAGTTCATCGCACTCCCATCTATCATGATGTTCGTATCGGGCTGGGCGACGAGCGTGAGACGATCGTAATCATAGTTCGGCGCGACAAGGAAAATGTAGTCTTTGCGGAACTGTTCGTTCGGCGCAATGAGCATCATCGCTGGATCGCCCGTCCCCGCGCCGGCATCTTGCGAAGCAAGGATTTGGGCAACAAGTATTGGTTTGTCCGCGGTCACCACGAAGTCGGCAGTCGTCGAGAACTGGTGGAATTGTCCTGCGTTCAGTACCACACTTCCCGAGATGCCACCGCTCCACGCAACGGTAGTGCCATCCTGGGCCGCAAGAATGCGGAAGTAGTCGGCCTCACTGCCGCGCGGGCGTGTCCGGACGACGACATAGTTCTGTCCCCACGAGCGGAGCGGGAAAATCTGATGCTCGAGGTGGTCGCACGCCCATTGGTCAGCTGGCACAAAGGTACAGTAATGACCACCAAAAACCGCTATTTTTTTGTCAGCCTCGATGAAACTCCCGGTAAGGTCGGGACCGTAGCAGGTGCTCCC
>Ga0209101_1002747_pt1 | contig 11239 bp, 8 predicted proteins | sample ConPoolayeCmetaG_FD_185481 | JGI IMG/M metagenome (GOLD analysis project Ga0209101, IMG submission 185481) | Hot spring microbial mat communities from California, USA to study Microbial Dark Matter (Phase II) - Cone Pool mat layer C metaG... ... | reverse complement strand
AACAAATAGAATGGCAAGTTTGGTGCGCAGCGCCATATTGCGGAAAGCCTGTAGCGGGTTCCGTCCCGAGACCCTTAAGCGAGAACTGGCATTGCTGGTCATCGTTTTTTCCTCCACTAAGAACCTGTCTGAAAAACCGTACAGGCGGTATCCCTATGCCGCCTATACCGACGCATAGGGATGCGTCGGTTACGATTTTCTGGGGATGCGTCGGTATACGATTCCCGGATAGCACTAAGTTTGTTTGTACCACTCGATTGACCTGACCACACCCGCCTCTTACGCTGACCTGTATTATGAGAGTGAGCCGGCTTTGGGCACAGTCTGCAATGATATCCTCTCTGCGGACAGCCGACGGCTATGGTTCCCCATCGTCAGCCGATCCACCAACGTCACGAGCGCGGCTACGGAGACCGGCTTCTCCAGGTAGAACTCGACTCCCATAGCCTCGGCGATGCAGCGATATCCCGGGTCGGCTGAGACTATGACGACCTGTGTGCTGTTCTTTCTCAATACCTCGCTTTGCTCGCGCAGCAGGTCGGTGCCGCGCTCGTGGCCAATGTGGACATCGCAGAGGAACATGTCAAAGTGATTGCGGGCCAGCAGATCGCGGGCCTCCTGGAGCGTCCCGGCCTCGTACACCAGGTAGCCGGCCCTGCGCAGCGCCCTGGCATACAGGTGTCTCTGGCTGGGATCGTCTTCCATCAGCAAGATTGTCCTGGGTACTGCGGCCTCATTGTTGTCTGGTGCCACTGCTGCTGCCTGGTGCTTATCCTTCCTGTCATCCCCACCGCCGATCTTGCGGATGGCCGGTAACAGACTCACATGCATGGCTGACTTGGGGATAAAGGCATCTGCGCCGGCGGCCAGCGCTGCCTTACGAAAGTCTGGGGTGTCCATCATCGTCAGTGCAATGATGGTCGCGTCGGGCAACAACTGCTTCAGGGGCCCGATGACGCTCAGTCCCGACATGCCGGGCATCATAATGTCGAGCAGGATGACCTGCGGCCGCAACTCTCGCGCCTTCTCCAGGGCCTCCTGACCACTGCTGCACGAGCCAACAACGGCTACCTCCTTGCACATTCCCAGAAACTGAGTGGCCGTGCTCAGGAACAAAGGGCTATCGTCTACGAGCATAACGGAAATCGGTGCCATTTTAATCTCCCGCCTCGTTTGTGGCTGGTCGGTCTGCTGGTTTGTTGGGATGTCCAACGCTTTACAGAGCATGCAGTATGAGGTTGAAACGGACATACAGGTAACGCTCCCAAAAGCCAGGCTATCCTGACCGATGGTAACTGCCCACCCATGCCGGCTGAAGTCGCCCGCCTTGGGCCGCAGGCCTTCGGTCGGCCTCCGCCGACCGCTGTTTCCGCGTCGGCGCAGGCCAACGCCCGGCACCGCAGGCGCCAAGAAAGGCCGATTTTCCAATCGGCACACGGCGGCAGGCAGTCGGGTAGGTAATTACGACTGATGACGCTTCCAGTATAATGCAATGGAGGTGGTCTGTGAAGCGCAGGAAACCCTGATTTCGGGGGCAGAGAGAGGGGGTAAATTACCAGGAGGGCTCCGTGTAAACTACGGAGAGTACGGGGGACATGCCACATGAGGCATGTGTAGGACAACTGCGAGCAGTTGTCCTACAATCCCGTCGTAGGGCAACTGCTCGCAGTTGCCCTGCTCAATCGAGGAGGCCATGTTCGCGGGCGTAGCGCACCAGTGCGGCGCGGCCGCGCAGGCCGAGTTTGTCCATGATGTTGGCGCGATGGCTTTCGACCGTACGCACGCTGAGGCTCAACAGGTCGGCGATCTCGCGGTTGGTGTAACCCTGGGCGATCAGACGCAGAATTTCGGTGTCGCGCGGGGTCAGGGATTCGATAGGCTGTTCGTCGGTGGGGGAAGATGGGACCAGGCCCTTGAGCAACACGCAGGTCATGGCCGGGTGGACGTACAGGTCGCCGCGCCAGACCACGCGAATGGCGTTGATGAGTTCGGCTTCCACGGCGCGCTTGACGATGTACCCGGCGGCGCCGGCCCGGATGGCCTCCCGCAACATACGTTCGTCCTCGTGGACGGTGAGGATGAGCACGCGCGTATCCGGCAGTGCGGTCTTGATGCGCCGCGTTACCTCGATGCCGCCCAGGTCGGGCATGCTGAGGTCCAGCAGCACCACGTCCGGGCGCAGTTCGCTCGCCAGGCGCAGCGTCTCGCGGCCGGTGGCTGCCTCACCCACCACCTGCATGTCGGGCTCGGCGTTGAGCAAGACGCGCAGGCCGGCCCTCAGTACACCGTGGTCATCCGCGATCAGGATGCGAATTGGCATAGGGGACCTCCACATATACCGTAGTTCCCGTTCCGGCGGTACTTTCGACAGTCAGCCGCCCGCCCAACATCTCGGCGCGTTCCTGCATGCCAAACAGCCCCAGGCGGCTACTGCGTCTTGCTCTCTCGGCGTCAAAACCCACTCCGTTGTCCTCGATGATTGCCACCACCCGGTCGCCCCGTCGCTTCAGGATTACGTCCACGTGGCTGGCCTGGGCATGACGGACCACGTTAGTAAATGCCTCCTGCACGATACGGTAGAGCGCCGTTTCCACCTCTGGCAGCAGGCGGTCCTCTGGGGTCAGCCCCACCGTTTCGAACGCCACGGGGATGCCGTACTGCTCGCTGAAGGCCTCAAAGTACTGCTCCAAAGTGGGGATCAATCCCAGCAAGTCGAGCGTGGCAGGGCGCAGGTTCGTCGCCAGCCGGTGCAGGTTCTCCAGCAGCTCACCAACCATCGCCTTTAACCTGGCAACGCACGCCCTTACCGCCTGGGGATCATCTGCTTCCTGCTCCAGCATACTCAGGCCCAACAGCAGGGACGAGAGCGCCTGGCCGGTCTCGTCGTGGAGTTCGCGGGCCAGGTGGCTGCGTTCGGCCTCCTGGATCTCGACCAGCCGGCGCGAGAGGGCCTGAAGTTGGGCGCGTCCGTTGCGCACCTGCTCGAACAGGCGAGCGTTCTCGATTGCCGTGGCCACCGGCGCCGCCAGCGCGGTCAGCAGGCGCATGTCGTCCTGGTTGAAGCCACCTTCCTTGTTCATCGTTTCGAGCGCGCCGATGATACGCCCCTTACTACGCAAGGGGACACAGAGGAGTGAGCGCGTCGTAAAATCGCTATCCCGTTTGAGACTATCGAGCCAGCGCGGGTCCTGCAGGACGTCCGGCACCAGTGCCGGCTCGTCGTGTTCGACCACCCAGCCGGCAATACCCTGGCCCAACGGCAATCGCCGGCCTACCAAAGAATCCGCGCCCGGGCCCGAACCGGCGGCGAAGTACAGGTCATCGCGCTCCTCGTCGTAGAGGAGCACCGAGGTGGCCTGGGTGCCCAACAGCCGGTTGGTTTGAGTGGTGATCAACGTCAGCGTTTCGCGCAAATCGAGAGTCGAGTTGATGATCTGGCCTATCTCGTTCAGCGCCGCCAACTCGCGGTTTCGCCGCTCCATCTCCTCCTGCACCCTGATCCGTTCGGTGATGTCGCGGGTCATGCTGCCGAGGATAAAGCCGCTTTCGGTCTGGACCGGGAAGAGGGTCGCCTGGACGACGCGGCGCGTTCCGTCAGGACGCAGAACGTCGTATTCGACGGGCTGGTTCAGCCAGGGCGCCTGGCCGGTACTGAAGAACTCATGCAGGCTGAGTCTCATCATCTCGCGGAACGATTCGGTGTCGCGGTCCGGCGGAACGAGCCGGAAATGGGCGTCCAGGATGGGGAGACCGAGCACCTCTTCTCGCTTCAGTCCGGTGATCCGTTCCTGGGCCTGATTCCACTCGGTGATGCAGCCATGTTCGTCGGTCAGGGCGATACCGTCGGAAGCCTGCTCGACGACGTTGCGGAATTTCCTTTCGCTCTGACGCAGCGCCGCTTCCGCCCGCATCCGCTGTGTGACGTCCTCAAAAACCGTGTAGAACAGATGGGGTTTATCTTCTCCCTGTCTTAAGAGCGGCATCGTACTGGCGCTCATCCAGCGAGGCTCCTGGCGCACGGGGTCAAAGATACTAATGACCATGTCCTGCATTGCCTCGCCCGGTCTCAGGGTAGCAGCCGCGGGCATAACATTCTTGTGTTGCCATGAACCATCCTGGCGGATACCCGGCTGAGCTGGAGCAGCCGGTGCCTGGCCCTGTATCTGATCTGGCGTCAGGCCCAGAATGCGTCGGGCAGCCGGATTGGCGAACAAGATGTTCCCTGTGGCATCACAACACAACACACCTTGTGGCATCAGTTCGACCAGGATTCGAAAGTATTCTTCGCTTTCACGCGATGTCTCTGACGTCTGCCATAACCGGCGGTAGCGGTTGAGGCGGGTCAGGGTTTTCACCCGTGCCAGCAGCTCGGGCTCGTCAATGGGGCCGGAAAGGTAATCGTCGGCGCCGGCCTCGAGGCTCTGCAGGCAAACTGCACGGTCTGCCGGCAAGGCAAGCACGACGATCGGCACTTCGGTCAGGGCGGGGTTGGCGCGCAGCCGCCGGCAGAGTTCGTCTATGTCGGGTATCCTGACATCGAGCAGGATCAGGTCCGGGACGAGTTCCATCGCCTGGGCCAGCGCCTCGTCGCCATCACCGGCAACGGCCACGCAATAGCTCTGGCCAGCGAGGAGCGCTTCCAGCTCCTGGCGTATCGCCGGTTCACACCCGACGACGAGAATGGTACTGAAGGTGCTTTCTTCCATCTGTCATCTCAAAGGGGAGCTTTTCATAAATCAAATAAGGGATTCCCAGATGATTTTAGCACAAATCGTCGCAAAATGCACCTCACGTTTGCGATGGGCACCGGAGCAGTATCTCTCACTACTCCCTCAAGCCAGGACGAAATGGGGACAATGGGTTGCTCCCGTCGAGTTTCTCCGGCTGATCAATGCCTGGTCACCGGCCCTCTGAGCCTGGAGACCGGGTCAACTGTTTTGTCTCTGAGTCTCGAGCAGCCGTTTCTCAGGAGTGCGGGCCAGGCGGTGTTCACCGCTGCTCCATCGGTTCCCAGTGTTGGTTGGACCCGAGGTTAGGATTGAAACTCGAGTCATTGGTCAGGATGTACTCGCCCAGATTGTTGGCCCAGGCGTGACCGTACCCGGCGGGCAGTTCTACGACTTCCTCACGATAGGGATCGAAGAACGCGTCCATATCCCGGATCGCCCGGCTGCGGTCCGCTGCCAGACGATCATAAATTGCCTGACGAGCATACCAATCTTGCAAGTTTTGTTCGCGCATTTCGCGTCCGGTGCGGGCATAGATCTCGCCGATCTGGCCGATATGATGAATGCGCTGAATCTGTTGCTGCGCCAGGAATTGGATGATGGACTTGTAGGCGGCGTACCAGTGCGGATTAAGGCGGAATGATCTGATCATCACCGAGAACAAATCGGCGGTTGCGTCCAATCTCCCGGCAGCGGTTCGGAATGAGAACAGGTAGTCCACCCACCAGAATATCACCTCGCTCAATCCGAATGCGGATGCGACCGGAGCGCGAAAAACCTCGACGACACCATACATTTCCTCCTCAAGCGGGCCTGCCGGCCCTGTGTAACGGAGCCGCACCTTTGCCCCCTCTGCCCAGCCGCCGGTGACCGCTGCCTCGGATTTGACCAGGCGTGGCAGGTCGGGCTGGAGCTCCTCGTTGATGATCTGTAAGTCCCGCATTGAGGAGCGGTAGCGCGGCAGCACGATCTGGTGGAAAGCATCCAGCACCTGCATCGGCGGGCGCACCTCGGCTCCGAAATAACGGGAGCCGACCGGGAACATCATTTGGACCAAAGGGTTGTTGGTCCAGACAAAGTTCAGGTTAGGCAGGATTTCGAATGCCTCTGCCCCCTGCGGGTTGCAAATCTGAACGCTGACCACTGCCGGCATCCCGGGATTATCCAACAGCCAGTGGCATCCGCCCTGAATCTGCCACCCCACCGGGGCGAGCATCCGAAACATCTCCAGCCCGGTACCTTGCGTGTCAGTGTAGACGAATTGTTTCAAACGCATCCCGCGTACGGCAGTCGCTGGTGATTCCGTGGCAGTCTGGCGCGCCGTACTCCAGACCAGGCTTGAGCCGCAATATTGGCAGATGATGGATGCTTCCCCTGATGGTTTGAGGTCTGCACCGCATTGGGGACATTTCAGCGCCGTGACCCGAGGTTCATTTGGAGAGGGCATGGCTCAATCCTCCTTCCCACTTACACTTATCACAACGCAAAAGCTGACGATGCCGCCTGACGAGGTGCGGCTGAGCCACAGGTGTAAAAATGCGTGACTGTTCAGCGCTGACTGAAGTCAGCCTCTTTGGGCCGCAGGCCAATGGTTGGCCTTCGCCGACCAGGTCTCTCAGATACGCACATGTAGGGGCGCAGCGCCGCTACGCCAGTACCCGGCGGAGGCCGACAGCCGGTATGAAGTGCCCATCCGAAAAACGTAACCGACGCATCCCTATGCGTCGGTATACCCGGCGGAGGCCGACAGCCGGTATGAAGTGCCCAGGGAGGACGATTTCAATCGGCTGAATAGATTCTTTTCTTCCGGGGGTAAGACTGTGAATGCTGGCCGTAAGGACAACGAGGGATGAGGCGAGTATAGAGGAGGGCGAAGTTCCTGCCGTTGCCCGTCGGTTAAACGCACACGAATCATAGCGGGCCGTCTCCTCCCGGGCGATGGTCACAGGAGAGTATACCCACTATGCCAGAAAAGCGCAAGTAACTTTCGGGATGTTCATTATACGGAACTTACGCAGTTCACGTGACCGGCACTTCCAGATTCCCTCCCACAGGCACTTCCTGGGATGCGAAACCTCCCTGTGCAGGCTCCCGGCGACCGTTTACGGAGTGCCGGTCACGTTCAGGGTGATAACTGCGTAACTCCTAATTTTCTGGTGCTTACTTAGCTTCCTGACTTCCACCAAGGTTTACGTGGCAGATATTCCCGCAGCAACGCATCCTCCTGCGCCTGCTTCTTCCAGGCCGGCTTGAGGCTGAGCGCCTTGTGCAGATACTCGCGCGCCTGCTCGCCCTGTCCCAGCCTGGCATGCACCATCGCGCCATAGTACCACGCCTCTGCCGTCTCCGGGGCGATCTCCAGGCAATGTTCAAAAGCACGGGCAGCCTCGTGATAACGTCCTGTCGCCATCAGACATATCCCCAGATCGCACCAGGCCTGATCGTGCTCCGGTACATCTTCGACGACCTGCTCAAGCGCCGGCACGGCTTCCTGATAACGCCCTATCCGCATAAGGGTTTCGCCGATGATAAAGTAGTACGCCCTGTAAATGGGCGAATCCGGCACCAGGTCTATGGCCTGCCGGTAGAGCGCAATGGCCCGTTCATACTGCTTCTGACCAGAGAGTTGATTGGCCTGCTTGATGAGAGCGTTGGCTTGTTGGGTTGCGTCCATTTGAACATCTCCTGGCATCAAGGTTCAACATAGGGTCGCAGGGCCGACTCCAGCGTCCCGCTGGCCGGCCACGCGAAATAATCCTCCTCCTTCTCCGAGAACATGTGGAGCATCGGACAATCGTCAACAGTAGCCTCGACCGTCGCCGTGCCGATTTCCTTCCCTGACCGGGCCGCGTAGATCTTCATCTCGTAGGTGGAATTGTAGACGTTGAGCAGGAAGGTCTCTTCGCTGTCGTCGTCCTTGTAGTCGCATTTGCCCACAAAGTCGCCGCCGATGCGGGTCAGGCAGGCGACGAGTTCGACTTTGGTGTAATCGCCGCCATAGTCCACCATCCACGGCACGGGCAACTCGAGCGTGCTGGGGGACATCTCATAGTAACTGTTGTCCTCCGGGCCATCCCGCCTGAACACGAGGACGGGATGCACCCGCCCTGGTGCCGGTTCGTAGGCAGTGGCCTTGTCCACTGTGCCGCGCCGGCAGACCGGCTCGAAGTCGAAACTCATCAAGGGCCGCCCGGTCGGCGTCGAGGCCGGCGTCAGGGTCAGCGCACCGGTTCCGCCGCAGGCGAGCAGGAATATGCTCACCACAACTAACACAATACCTGTTTTTGTTCTTGACATTGGATTTTCCTCCTGAACATTTATCTCCGCGTCACCATCGGCAAAAAAGCGCCGTACGGCCAGCAAAGGGATGCCCATTCTACACGCAGTTCCTCGCCTTCGGTGCTGGAATTACCGCTCTTTTCCATTACGATACCGACACGCCCATGACTATTCGCGGAATTCTGACCCGACCAGAACAACTGATCATTGACATAAAAGGATAATTGATCCCCATCGGCCACGGCACGCAAAGTGTTCCACGCGTCCCCCTGGTTGATGGGACAATCTGTCCAGGTACGTAGCGCGCCGGCGAAACGTCGACCGTTGTAATAATAAGCTATGCCCACGGCACATTGTCCGCCGGTGCGATAATATAATACGTACCATGTATCCCATGCGCCACCACTAAAGAGTGGCTCAGGGTTTCCCCGAATGACAATCCCATTCACGCAAGTGCTACATCCGCTCCGCCACATACGGGCCTGAAAATCTGTTCGGGTCAGATCCATTTCGTAACTGATCGAAACCCTCTCTCCCGGCGTGGGGCCGCGGGTGTAAATGTAACCCGTGTCGGTGTACCATTCTCCGGCATGCACCGTCCACCCTGCCAGTGAGTGATTAAAGCCGATGCGTGTACAAGTCGTCGCCTCCGCAGGTTGAAGAACCCCGTTGTTCTGCAGCAAAAGGTGAGGGATGACTCTTGCATCATCGGTGGACGGAGATGGCAGTTGACCGACATCGCGCCCACCGACAACGGTCCCCGGAGCCACCGCTATCGCGCTGCTGGTGACAACGAGCGACATCACCAGCAACAAAACGACACGAATCCAGAACAAATGACGCATGCTTTCCTCCTTTTGTTGACCGAAATGGGTGTTCAACCTTTCACCGGCCCCAGATTGTAGGACAACTGCTCGCAGTTGTCCTACAAAGCGGCCAGGCCCGACGAAATTGGGACACACTCAGGCGACGGGAAGGTTTGGCGCTTTGAGGCGCGTCGTGTATAATGGACAGGACAGCCCCATTATACCGATCAAACGTCACGGAAACGTCACGGCGAGCGACAAATATGGAACAGTTGAACATTTCGCTGCTGGGTGCTTTCCAGGTCATCGGAGATGGCGAGCCGATCACCGATTTCGAGGCCGATTCGGCCCGCGCGCTGTTGGCCTATCTGGTCATGCACGCCGGAACGGCCTTCCCGCGGACGGCCCTTGCCGCCCTCCTCTGGCCCGATCAACCCGAAACGGACGCTTTGCACGCCCTCCGTCAGGCGCTCAACCGCCTGCGCCGCGCCATCGGCGACCAGAATGCCGACCCACCTTTCCTCACCATCACCCGCACGACCATCCAGTTCAATCCCGGCAGCCGCTATTGGCTGGACGTGGCGGCCTTCAAAGGCCTGATCTCAGCCTGTAAACACCACCCTCACCGCCGCCTGGAAGCGTGTCGCTCCTGCCGCCAACGGCTGGCCCAGGCGGCGGACCTCTATCGCGGGGACTTGCTGGCCGGTTTTTTCTGGAACAGCACGCCTTTTGAGGAATGGCTTCTCCTGGAACGGGAATCCCTGCATCGCCAGGCGATAGACGCGCTGTACCACCTGGCTGCCTGCCACGAGCAGCGGGAGGAGTGGGACGCGGTGCTGCGCTATGCCCGGAGACAGATAGAATTGGAGCCCTGGCGGGAGGAGGCGCACCGACAACTGATGCGCGCGTTGGCTCTGAGCGGGCAGCGCAGCGCGGCGCTGGCTCAGTACCAGACGTGTCGGCGCATCCTGGCGGCGGAACTGGGCGTTGTACCAACGACGGCCACGGAGGCGCTACGCGCACAGATCGAGGCCGAGACGCTCGCCCCACATCCGCGACCGCCCCATAACCTGCCGACGCAGTTGACCCCCTTTATCGGGCGAGAAGCCGAATTGGAACAGGTCGCCGAACGGCTGAATCACCCCGATTGCCGCCTGGTGACGCTGGTCGGGTTGGGTGGCGTGGGCAAAACCCGCCTGGCGCTGCAAATCGCCCGCGACGAGCGGGGCGCGTTCCGGGACGGCATTTACTTTGTGTCCCTGGCTGCCGCCCATACGATGGATTCGCTGGGCATGGCGCTGGCCCAGGCCGTGGGTGTCAACCCGCGTCCGGGCGAAGACCTGAACGTCCAACTGGTGAACACCCTGAAGGGTAAGGAAGTGCTGCTCGTGCTGGATAACCTGGAGCGGCTGGGCGCTGGTGGCGAGTTGATCGTGGACCTGTTGCAGCGTGCTCCCCAGATGCGTTTCCTGGTCACCTCGCAGCGGACGCTGAATGTCGTCGGCGAATGGGTGTTCAACGTCAGGCCGCTGGATTACCCGCCGGATGACGCCGCCGACGCTGCAAGCGACGACTACAGCGCCATCCAATTCTTCTGCAAGAGCGCCCTGCGCCGGCAGCCCGACTTTGCTCTCACCTCTGATAACTGGCCTCATGTTGCCCGCATCTGCCGGCTCCTGGGAGGGATTCCACTGGCGCTGGAGTTGGCAGCCGGCTGGCTGCATGCCCGCTCCTGCCAGGAGATCGCCCAGGAGATTCAGAACGACCTGGACTTTTTGCGCACCTCGTCGCCGGGTGTGCCCGAGCGCCATCGCAGCATCCGCGCGGCGTTCGACTACTCGTGGGCATTGCTCACAGCCGAAGAGCAGACCGTCCTGCGTCGGCTGGCCGTCTTTCCCGCCGGTTTCAGCCGCGAGGCGGCGCTGTACGTGGCCGCCACAACGGAGGCCGCCCTGGATGCCCTCGTGGACAAGTCCTTGCTTCAGCGGGTAACCTACGAGTCTCCGCATCCCATCACACGCTACAGCATGCACAACCTCATGCGTCGGTACGCAATGGACCGGCTGGTCAGCACCCCGGACGACGCCTTCTTCGCCCACCAACAGCACTGCGAGTACTATTGCGCACTGCTGGCCCGTTTGGAGAACGACCTGGTAGGCCGGGCACCGCGCCGGGCCCTTGAAATCCTCAACGACGAGGTGGACAATATCCGCGCCGCCTGGGAATGGGTGGTTGATCAGGGGGATATCTCGCAGATGGAGCGGGTCCTGGAGGGCCTGACCTGTTTTTACACGTTACGGGGCCGGTTTCAGGAGGGCGAAACTGCTCTGGGGCGCGCCGCTGAGAAACTCCAGCGGGGTAAACTGGCGTCAGAATGCACTCAACCTGTCATCCATAAACTTGCCGCGCGCCGGGGTATGTTCCTGG
>Ga0209101_1002745_pt1 | contig 11251 bp, 6 predicted proteins | sample ConPoolayeCmetaG_FD_185481 | JGI IMG/M metagenome (GOLD analysis project Ga0209101, IMG submission 185481) | Hot spring microbial mat communities from California, USA to study Microbial Dark Matter (Phase II) - Cone Pool mat layer C metaG... ... | reverse complement strand
TCGTAAGTTGTTACTGCTCAATAACTTGTGATGCAGCGTTCGGCGAACTTATGGTCGCCGTAAGTGACTGTACTGCAACGGTTTACGACTTCTCCTGTCGGAAAATGGCAAAAGTCGAGCTAAGAAATCCGAGATTATCCACTTATCCTGCTTGCTGGCGCCTGCAAACCATCATTTCGGTCATATAGGGACAACCCAAAAAGACCATTGGCGGTGTCCGTTTCTTGTTGATTCGCCTTGACCGGCCTGGGGGAAAGCAATATCCTCCGCGCGCGAATGTCCATCTTTTCACGTGGCATATCAGCCTCTTTTGGAGTGTGGGACAGCATGAGGCCCCAACGAATACTGCTTGTCGTTGCCGCCATTGTTTTTGGGGGGTGTTCGACGTGGGAGGGGCTTTCATTGCGATCCCAAAGCCCTGAAGAGCCAGAGCCTCCTCTGACCACGGTGTCGCTTATCGGCGATCTGGCGGTGCCCTACGGGATGTTTCCGGTGGTATTGGAGAACGTGGGGCTTGTTACTGGGCTGAAGGGCACGGGCAGCGATCCGAAGCCAGGCCCCCAACGTTCGGCGCTGCTTGCCGCCATGCAGAGTCGCGGCGTGGACAAGCCGAACGCCGTGTTGGCCTCCAACGATACGGCGCTTGTGTTGGTGCGGGCAGTGATCCGGCCGGGGATTCAAAAGGGCGACACTTTCGACGTGGAGGTCCGCGTGCCCAGCAACAGCGAGACCACCAGTTTGCGGGGCGGTTATCTATTGGAGACCGACTTGAAGGAAATGGCCGTTTTGAATGAGAAGATCGCCGCGGGCAACGCGTACGGCCGGGCGGCCGGGCCGGTGCTCGTCGATCCCTCGGCCGACGCCAAGAAAGATCGGATCAGCTCGTGCCGTGGCCGCGTGTTGGGCGGCGGCGTCGCCCTGAAAGACCGCCCCCTGGCCCTCGTCCTCAAGCCGGAACATCAATCCGTCTTCAACAGCGCCCGGATCGAGACGGCGATCAACAAGCGATTCCATAGCTACGAAAAAGGCATCAAGGTTGGCGTGGCCAAGGCGAAAACCAACGAGTACGTCGAATTAAAATTGCATCCTCGCTACAAGGACAACGTTCAGCGCTACGTGGCCGTGGTGCGGTCGTTGCCGCTGAAAGAGTCGGAGACCGAACGGAGCGAACGCCTCGCGTTGTTGGAGAAGCAGCTCTTGGACCCGATCACGTCGTCGCGCGCCGCGCTCCAGCTCGAGGCGATTGGCAAGCAGGGGATTGCCGTGTTGAAAAAGGGGTTGACCGCTAAGGAGGCCGAGGTTCGTTTCTATTGCGCCGAGGCCCTGGCATACCTCGACGACTCGTCGGCCGCCAAGCCCCTCGGCGAAACCGCCCGCAACATGCCCGCCTTGCGCGTCTTTGCCTTGACGGCGCTGAGCGCGATGAACGATTACTCCTCGACCGAGCAACTCCGCGAATTGCTCCATTCGCCGAGCGCGGAGACGCGTTACGGGGCTTTTCGGGCGTTGTGGACCATGAACCCGCTCGACCCAGCCATTCGGGGCGAAAACCTCGGCGGGCAATTCAGTTATCACGTCGTCGACTCCGATCAATCGCCGATGATCCATGTGACGCGGAGCCGAAGGCCGGAGATTGTTTTGTTCGGTCGCCACCAGGAACTCAGCTCGCCCTTGGCGGTCGAGGCGGGGACCCGCGTCCTGATCACGAGCCGGACCCCCGGCGAAGTGGTGTTGAGCAAGTTCGTCCCCAACGAGCCGGACCAGAAACGGGTTGTTTCGGCCTCGGTCGACGAAGTGATTCGCGCCATCGTCGAACTGGGAGGCGCCTATCCCGACGTCGTCCAGGCCTTGCAACAAGCCAAGGCCGCGGGCGCGTTGGCAAGCCGGCTGGAGGTCGACGCTTTACCGGAGGCGGGAAGGACCTTCGAACGCGAAACGGATTCCGCGGATGCCTCCGCTTCGTCCGCTGCCCAGCCCGTCGTCAATAGTCCCGTTCCGGACCTCTACCGACATCAAGGGGATGCCAAGTCCCATGCCGACGCCGATTCGGTGGACCGGTTCCAACCGCGGGCAGCCGAGAGCGAAGACAGCGAGGAAGGAGACTCCTCCGACGCCAAATCCCAGTCTTCCAAGAAGTGGTTCAGCGGGATATTCGGTCGCGGCAAGTAACGCGCCGCCCACCGAATTGCCGGTCCCGGCGGAAGCGAGGAGACTTTTGGCGCCGAAGCGCGTCGGTCTGGCGTTCACCCCAGGGACCGCCGCCTGGCTTTCGGAGAGTGGATTTCCACGGAACCATCCGCGCGATTGGATTGAGTCTGGCCATCGACCATGCTGAAAGCCCTCGAACTCGTTGGTTTCAAGAGTTTCGCCGACAAGACGCGGTTCGAGTTTCCGCCTGGAATCACCGCGGTCGTGGGTCCGAACGGCTCGGGCAAATCGAACGTGGTCGACGCGATCAAGTGGGTTCTCGGGGAGCAAAGCGTCAAGAGCCTGCGTGGCAAAGAGATGTCCGACGTGATTTTCAACGGCTCTAGCTCCCGAAGGCCGATGAACGCCGCTGAGATCACCCTCACGCTGGACAACAGCCGCCGTCTTTTGCCGATCGACACGCCCGAGGTCCACATCACCCGCCGCGTCTACCGCGGCGGCGAAAGCGAGTATCTTGTCAATCGGACGCCAACCAGGCTTCGCGACGTCCGCGACTTGCTGGCCGGCACGGGGATGGGCACGCAGGCCTACAGCGTCATCGAACAAGGCAAAGTCGATCTTTTGCTTCAATCCTCGCCAAAGGAACGGAGGATCATCTTCGAGGAGGCGGCGGGCATCAGCCGCTTCAAGGCCCGAAAGGTCGAGGCCCTTCGCCGCTTGGAACGCGTCGAACAGAACTTGCTCCGCCTGTCCGACATCGTGGACGAGGTCGAGAGCCGCCTGCGGAGCGTGAAGCTTCAGGCCAACAAGGCGCGCCGCTACAAGGAATACGCCGATCGATTGCAAGCCCTGCGCACCCAAGTGGCCTTGGTCGATTGGACGCGGCTGTGCGAGACGCTCTCCCGCCTCGAGGCGGAGGCCGCGGAACTTTCCCAACTGCGCGACGGGGGCATCGCCGAGGCCGAATCGCTGGAAGCGCGGCTCCAAGAGGCCGAGGCTCGAGCCGCCGAGTTGAACGAGGCCATCCGCCGTTCCGAGGCCGAAACCGCCGCGGACCGCGAGCGGATCGCCGCCGCCGAGGCCATGATCGAAATCGAGCGGGCGCGATGCTCCGAAACCGAGCAGGAGATCGCCCGCCGCCAGCGGCAACGCATTGCCTTTCAGAGCCGGGCCATCGTGGTCGAGCAGCAACTTCGCGAGACGCGGGAAGCGGTCGAGGCAGCCGAGGCCCGCCAACGCCAGGTTGCCCGTCAGGTGGGCGAGAAGGAAAGGGCTCTCACCGAATTGCTCGCCCGAATGGACCAGATACGGGCCGAGGTCCAAGAGCGGCGGGCCGCCCAGGTGGAGCAGACCCGCGCCGCCAGCTTACTGGGCCGCCAAATCAGCGCGATGGAAAGCCAGGCCGAGGCTGCGCGGGCCGAACGCGAACGTTGCCAGATCCGGCTGTCCGAAGTCGAAAAGCAGTGGGACGCCATCCAGGCGGAACTCGATGCCTTGAATCGCCACCGCGAGGAACTCGCCGCTTGCTCCCAGCAAACCCAGGAACGCATCGACGAATTTCAATCGCGCGTCGAACGCTGGCGCGGTGAACGCGACCAACGGCAGCGCGAACTCGCCGAACTCCAGAAGCGGCATACCGCCATCTCGGAGCGCGCCGCCGTCCTCGAGGGGCTGGAACAACGCCACGAAGGCCTGAGTCCCGGCGTCAAGGAAGTGCTCACCGCGGCCAAACACGGCGAGGAGGCGGCGTTTCGCCATGTACGCGGACTCGTGGCCGATCTGTTCCGCGTGAGCGTCGAATCGGCCGTGCTGGTGGAGGTCGCCCTTGGCGAAATGGCCCAGCACGTCGTGGCCCGTCCCGGCCGCGAACTACTCGAGTGGTTGCAAGCCCATCCCCAGCGATTCAGCGGCCGGGTGGGATTTGTCTGGCTCCGCGAGCGGCCGGAAAGCGAAGCTGGGGACGAGGTGAACTTCGACGGCTGGCCCGGCGTCCTCGGGCGTGCCGATCGTTTCGTCGAGACCGAACCCGAATACGAACCACTCCTTAAACGCCTGCTCGGCCGCACCTGGTTCGTGGAGAAGCTCAGCCACGCCTTGACGCTGGCGCAAACCCCGCAACACGTTTGCCACTTCGTGACCCTGGCCGGCGAACTGCTTACCGCGGACGGAACGCTCTGCGTCGGCCCGCGGCACGCGGCGAGCGGGCTGATCTCGCGCCGCAGCGAATTGCGCGCCCTGCGCGGCCGACTCGCCGGGTTGGAAACTGAGGTCCAGCAGGCGGAATCGGCGATCTTGCGAGTCCAGCAGCAGCTCGCCGAGGCGGAAGACGGACTCCGCCAGGCGGAGGCGGACCACCGCCAGGCGGTCGAGACGCTTGCCCGACATGACCGCAAACTCGTGGCGGCCGAGGAGCGCAAGTCGCAACTCGACCAGCGGCGGATGGCGCTCACGACCGAGTGGCGAGACGCCGAAGGCCGCCTCGACCGCGTCGAGGCCGCCCTGCGCGATGCCCGCCAACAACTCCAAGCCCTCGAGGCCGACGCGGCCCAGCGCGAGCGCGAGCTGATTCATCGCGCCGAGGAATTGGCCCGATGCGAGACCGAGTGGGCCAATCGGGGACGCGAGGCCACCGAGGCCAAGATCGAACTGGCCAAGAGCGAAGAGCGGCTGGCCAATCTCCGCGCTCGATTGCGGCAATTCGAGGAAAGCCAAGGAGAAAGGCAGCGGGCTTTGGCCGAAAGCGACGAACAGCTTGCTTTGTGCCGTCGCCGCGTCGAGGAGTCGCAGCGGAAGATCCTCCGCGCCGAGGCGGAGATCGCCGAATGGTATCTCCACAAGGAAGCGTCCGCCAGCCGCACGGCCAACCTCGTTCGCCAGCGAGAGGATAACCTCGCCGAGCGAAGCCAGCTCAGCGTCGCCGCGCAGCGGGCCCGGGCCAAAGCCCGCAAGCTCGAAGAGAAGCTCCACGCCAAGGAGCTGGCCGCCAATCAGGTCCGACTCGAACGCGATACTCTCGCCGAACGCTTCCGCGAAGACTACGGCATCACGTTGGCGGAGCTGGAGCAAGACCCCGACCAGGAGCAACCGTGCCAGCGGGAGGAGGTCCAGAGGGAAATCGACGAGCTGCGCCAGAAGATCAACAGCTTGGGCAACGTCAACCTGGAAGCGCTGGAGGAACTGAATCAACTGGAGTCCCGCTACACCACGCTTTCCAGCCAGCACAAGGACCTTTCCGACGCCAAGAATTCCCTCCAGCGGATCATCGAGCGGATCAACGCCGACAGCCGGCGCCTGTTCGCCGAGACGCTGGAAACCGTCCGCGGCCATTTCGTCACGCTGTTCCGCGACCTTTTCGGCGGCGGCCACGCCGACATCGTGCTCGAGGAGGGGGGCGACATGCTGGAAAGCGGGATCGAAATCGTGGCCCGGCCGCCCGGCAAAGAGCCGCGAAGCATCTCCCTTCTCAGCGGCGGCGAGAAGACGCTTACCTGCGTGGCCTTGCTGTTGGCGATCTTCCGTAGCCGTCCCAGCCCCTTCTGCGTCCTCGACGAAGTCGACGCCGCCCTCGACGAAGCCAACATCGACCGATTTTCCAAGGTGCTCCGCGACTTCCTCTCCTGCACTCAATTCATCATCATCACGCACTCCAAGAAGACCATGACCTGCGCGACGACGATCTACGGCGTGACGATGCAAGAATCGGGCGTGTCGAAGCAGGTCTCGGTGCGTTTCGAGGACATCAGCGAAAACGGCGAAATCCTTCTCTCTCGCGGCCAAAGCGACGGCTCCTCGCCGCCGACCAGCGAAGGTCAACAGACCCGGGCAGCCTGACCGTGGATGAAACCCAAGCCACGGAATCTCGTGCCGCGCTTATGATAAACGGGGGGACAAGCTCCGAAACGAGTTTCCAGAAACACGGCCCTGGGGCGGACCTGTCGCTCCGCTTCGCGATCTGCCATCATGGGATCATGGAGGCTATCCCAAGAGTTCCCTCTCCCTCCGGGAGAGGGTTGGGGTGAGGGTAAGCCAGCATCGGGATCGGCCTGAAAAACACGCTGCGATTTCAGTCACCCTCACTGCCGGCCCTTCTCCTGCGAGCCGGAGTGGGGCGGTTTTCGGGATGGGGTCTTGGAGCCTTGGAGAACACCATGACCAGCGGCTTGTTGAAAATCGCGGGCGGGACCGTTTACGATCCGGCCAATGGCGTGCACGGCGAGGTCCGCGACCTTTGGGTGTCCGGCGGCAAGATCACGACCCCGCCAGCCCAGCCCGAGCATCATTCGTTCAGCGTGCTCGATGCGTCTGGCCTGGTGGTGATGCCAGGCGGGATCGACATGCACAGCCACATCGCCGGACCGAAGGCCAACATCGCCCGCAAGATGCGGCCCGAGGAAAAACGGTCCGCTCCCAAAGTGCTCCGCACCCCGGCAACCCACAGCGGGACGCTTGGAAGCGTGCCCAGCACCTTCGCCACTGGTTACAAGTACGCCGGGCTGGGCTACACCACCGCCTTCGACGCCGCGGTGCCGCCGCTCGGCGCCCGGCACGCTCACGAGGAATTGGCCGACACCCCGTGCATCGACAAGGGGTTCTACGTCCTCATGGGCAACAACCATTACGTGATGCGGGCGATCAAGGACCGCGATCCCCGGCGGCTCGAGGGATTCGTGGCCTGGCTGCTGGGCGCGACCAAGGCGTATGGCGTCAAGGCGGTCAATCCTGGCGGGGTGGAAGTCTGGAAGCAGCGTCAGGCCGGCAACGTCGCGGACTTGGAGGATCGAGTCGCTCCCTACGACGTCACGCCGCGGCAGATCCTCCGTGGCCTGGCCGAAGCCGTGGACGCCCTGCGGTTGCCCCACGCCCTACACATCCATTGCAACAATCTGGGACTGCCCGGCAATTGGACCACGACCCTCGAAACGATGCGCCTGCTCGACGGTCATCGAGGGCACATTTCGCACATCCAGTTCCATAGCTACGGCGGCGGGGAAGGCGACGAGGGAACGTTTTGCTCCAAAGTCGCGCCGCTGGCCGAGTATGTCAACGAGCACGAAAACATCACGGTCGACGTCGGTCAGGTCCTCTTTGGGAAAACCACCAGCATGACCGGCGACGGCCCACTCGGCTATTACTTGCACAAGATCTACGGAACCAAATGGTTTTCCGGCGACGTGGAACTCGAATCCGGATGCGGCGTCGTGCCGATCGAGTACCGAAACAAGCGGCTGATCCACGCCATCCAATGGGCGATCGGGCTGGAATGGTTCCTTTCCGTCCGCGACCCGTGGCGCGTCGTCCTCACCACCGATCATCCGAACGGGGCTTCCTTCCTGGCCTATCCCCAGATCATCCGGCTTCTGATGGATCGCAGTTTTCGAGCCGACGTGCTGAAAACCCTGCCCGCCAAGGTTCGCGAGCGCACCATGTTGGCGGACCTGGACCGCGAGTACAGCCTGTCGGAGATTTGCGTCATCACCCGCGCTGGTCCCGCGCGAATCCTCGGGCTGGACCAGAAAGGCCACCTCGGTCCCGGGGCCGACGCGGACATCACCATTTACACCCCTCACGAGAACCCGCAAGTGATGTTCGAACTGCCGCGTTACGTGATTCAAGGCGGGCGAATACTCGTTGAAAACGGCGAGATCCGCCAACCGTTGACCGGCCGAACACTCTACAATGTCCCCCAGTACGACCAGGGTTTGGAAGCCGACATCGCTCGCTGGTTCGACGAAAACTACTCCATCCGTTTCCGCAACTTCGCGGTCGAGGAGAGCTATTTGCGGTAGCCCCGCGAGGCCAAGCCGCGCAGGCGGACCGTTAGGCTCGAACGGTGGTTTTCAGTACAAGCGGCTCATCGGCGCCGTGGGCTTGACAAGCGCGGTCGTGGTGGCCGGTCCCGCCCAACGGAACGGATGGTAGATGTTGTTGGACGACCAGGCGGGGGCGTAGTCGCCGTTGATCAGGTCCACCCCGGCCCTCGGCCGCTGGTTCGAGAAACCATACCAACGCAAAGCGGCCATCCTCCGCATCCGCTCCTCGGCACGGAATTCCGCGTTTTGCCTGACCACGGCCTTCGGGTCCGTATACTGCTTCTGATATTGCTCGTAGAACCACATCTCCTGCGTCGGCGCCAGTTCGCCCGGCGAAATGCTAATCGACGACTTCGTCTCGGCCTTGGGGGCCGGCTTGTCAGCCGCCACCAAGGGCGATAGCAGGAAAAGGCAGAGCACGAGCGACATCGTCCAAAACCGCTTCATGAGCGTTGTCCTCGCAAGGGTTACCGACAGTTCGTCCTACTCCTGCCTTTTCGGCCAACCTGGAGGTTTCGGATTAGAGAAGTTCTACCGATTTTGCGAATCATAAGACGCGCGTTGTTATCGCCAACACGAGCTTATTGCCCGTTCGAGAAACATGACAGCCAGTGGGACTAAGACACCCAAAACCCATCTCTAGGGTGATATTATTCCAGCATCACGACGGGTCCAACGGGCACGATTCGGCTCGGCCAGGGGTTTATCGAACTCGCGAGGTCGAGCCCCCACGATAGCTGGTCCTATGTCATTGTCCGGGTAGGGGTCGAAACGCTCCGCCTTCCGGCGCTGGTAAGCCGCTGGACCAGGACCAACCCATCGTGGTGGGGCGACGCAACCCATTGTAGAGGAAGCGACTACCAAAGCAGCGGCCCATTTGGCTAGCCCGGGCATGATCGGATCCCTTCTTTTTTAACCGTGGCCAGCGGATTATAGAGATCGCTTTGAGCGACAAGAAGGCGAAAGTCTGCTGAAACGGTCCGTGGCGGGTTATAATGGGGATTTTCCGGAGACCTGGATAGGGATTGGCTAATCCCAAGTGTGGAGTGTGAGCAAGTCATGCCGCGGAAACCGACCGAAGAAGACATCTTCAAAGACTCGACCATGACGTTCGGGGAACACCTCGAAGAGTTGCGAGTCTGTCTGTTTCGGGCCGTGGCGGGACTTTTCGTGGGCCTCATCGTCGGTTTGGCCGTGGGGCGCTACGTGGTCGAGTTCATCCAGACGCCGTTGACACGGGCGTTGACCAAATACTATCAGCAAGACTCGTTGAAGCGGGTCGAGCGCGAGTTGTCGAACCTGCAAAGCGGCGAACATCCCTCCCCTTACGTCGTTGGACAGATCCAGGACCTCGTCAACAAGGATGGCCTGTTGGCGGAAAGGATCTACATCGATCCGGCCGCCGTGATCGATCAACTCAAGCACCTCTACCCAGACCGCTTCGGCTGGCTCGAGACACCGATCCGCGATCCCCAAGAGCCGCTTCGGGCGAAAGATTTCCTCCACGTATTCGTTTGGAGATCTGCCAAGGAGGACCCGCGCGTGAGCGCCAAGTCGCTCAGCGCGCATGAGCCTTTTATGATCTATCTCAAGGCCTCGCTCTTGGTGGGCGCGGTGCTTTCCAGCCCTTGGGTGTTTTACCAGCTTTGGATTTTCGTGGCGGCCGGACTGTACCCTCACGAGAAGCATTATGTGAACGTTTACCTGCCCTTCAGCGTCGGTTTGTTTCTGTTTGGGGTCTTGGTGGCGTTCTTTTTTGTTTTCGAGCCGGTGTTGGACTTCCTGTTCACGTTCAATCGCCACCTCGGCATCTCTCCCGAACCGCGGATCACCGAATGGCTGGGATTCGTCCTTATGCTTCCGCTGGGTTTCGGCATCGCCTTTCAGTTGCCGCTGGTGATGCTGTTTTTGCAGAGGATCGGGGTCTTCACGGTGCAGATGTATTTGTCCTATTGGCGAGTCGCGATTCTTATCATTTTCGTGATTGCGGCCATCCTCACCCCGCCCGACCCTTGGAGCATGTCTCTTTTGGCCTTGCCGCTGAGTTTGCTCTATTTCGGCGGCATCCTTCTTTGCAAATTCATGCCCAAAGGCAAGGGCCTCTTGCCCGTGGAGGAGTAATCTCCATGCACCCCAATCGGTGTCATCGCGTGCCTGTCTCAAGCACGGCGCGTTTCTCGGCTGAAGCTCGTCGTGTTCAAGGGAGAGGATAGTCCGTGCCGCGGTTTGCCCTCGAGATTATTGTCCCGCGATACGCTATTGCGAGCCAGCAACGTTGGAGCTTTGTGCATCGTGCCTCATGGCCCTCGATTCGCAGATCACGTAGCGGATTGTGAGGCCGATGAGAATCATGCACGCGCCGAAGAACGTCCACGGAGCGGGTACTTCCCCGCGAATCAGATAGGCCCAGACCGGGATCAAGATAGGTTCCACCATCCCGATGGCGACCGTTTCCTGGCTGCTAATGGCTCGCAGAGCACGAAGCAGCAACAAATAGGGCAGGGCCATTTGGAGAATGCCGAAGGCAGCGAGGGCAGCCAGTTGCGGGGGAGTGGGCCAATGGCCGAATTGCCAAACCCAGGGCAATAGCATCAGGGCGGCCACGGCATGGTTCAGGGCCACAAGCCAGGCCGAATTCTCATCCCGCAGGCGGCGCATCAGGACCACCACCCCGGCATACGAAATCCCCGCCGCCAGGCCGCACGCCGCCCCAAAGGCCGCCTGTCCCTGCAGCTCGAACGAGAGGATCGTGCTCACGCCCAAGACGCCAAAGCCCAGCGGGATCAGGTCCCGCCGCACGATCGGCTCGCGAAAGAGAAAGACGGAAAAGAGAAAGACCCACCACGGGCAGGTGCTTTGCAGCCAGATGGCGTTGGCCGCGGTAGTGTGCGACATGGCGGTCAAGTAGCTCACGTTCATGAGCGTGAAGGCCATCGCCAAAGGCACGAGGCCCCAGCGCCACCGCGCCCCGCGCACGGCGGGCGCCAGGATCATCGCGGCGAACACGGCCCGCCAGAAGGCCAGCGTCAGCCCGCGCGTCGAGGCAGGCCAAGCGTCGAAGATGGGCCACTTCGCGAACAGCCCGCTTGAACTCCACAAGACCGCCGCGGCCAGAACTGAAAGCCGTCCGACCAGTTTGCTTGGGCCGGGCCGGGCAGAAGGAACTTCGGGCGTCTCCACCGGTCGGTCTCGTGGTTTTGGTCTTCAATCGGAACAGGGCTTGAACCGCTTGACACGGCAGGATCGCTTTCATATCACAAAAGCGCCGCCGCCACAACCGACCGGCCGGCGGC
>Ga0209101_1002743_pt1 | contig 11265 bp, 7 predicted proteins | sample ConPoolayeCmetaG_FD_185481 | JGI IMG/M metagenome (GOLD analysis project Ga0209101, IMG submission 185481) | Hot spring microbial mat communities from California, USA to study Microbial Dark Matter (Phase II) - Cone Pool mat layer C metaG... ... | reverse complement strand
GCGGCTTCGAGAATCTCCAACACACGCCGGGCCCCCACCTTCTGGCCAGCCTCGAAGGCATCGTGCACCTCGTTGATAATGAACAGGTTAGCGCCGCCGAGCGGCTCGGGTTGGGGTCGCGCGGCGCTCACGACGCGGCACCCCCTTCGCCGGGGGCAATTCGCCTCGATCTCAAGAAATTGTCCAGCTCCTCGATGTCGTACAATACTTTTCGCCCGATTCTGAGATAAGGCAGCCCCCAGCGACGTTCACAACGATCGTTCGCGAGCGATTGCTTCGAGATTCCCAAGTACTTGGCAGCTTCCCGTGTGTTCAAGTATCTCTGTGCCATCTCGTCACCTCCGCTACCGAATTTCGCGCGGATGTACCACGGCGTCAAGTGTTTAGCAGCGGCGGCACCTTGCGCGATGACGCACTTAACACTTGTCATGCCAACGTCAGAGCGAGAGGGTATCGCTAACGCGAATTGAGGGCGTTTGTGCCCCCGGTGTGCCCCCGAGGGTCTATTCGAAAATTCAGTGAGTGGCTAAGTGATTGATTTTACTGGTGCCCAGGGACGGAATTGAACCGCCGACACGGGGATTTTCAGTCCCCTGCTCTACCAACTGAGCTACCTGGGCACGCCAGGGATGGGAAGTATGGCGAGCGGTGGCCAGCCTGTCAACTATCCGCCTGGCGCCATTCTGGCCTCCGTCAAAGCCGCCCAGCTCGATGGGCGCGCTTCGGGGAGAGGAGCTTTCCAGACCCCGCGCTCGCGCCCTACCGGGTCAAAGTCGTTGGGGCAAATTGGCCCGCGGACGGAAAGGCCAAGTGCGCCCTGGGAGGGCGTTGCAGGTTGCAACTACCCAAGGCGATGTGAATGGGGTGGCCGATGACGTGGTGGGGCGCAGCCCGACCCGGCGTCGACCGGCCGTGGCAGAGGTGCAACAGCGCTAACCCCGACCCCAAACGTCTTAATCCTCTTCTGACCGAGGCGGGTTTCTCAACTAGAAAAAGCATTCGAAGAGGGTTAACCCTCTTCGAATGTCTTAATCCTCTTCTGAGCGAGGCGGGTTTTTCAACAGTCTGCCTTCAACCCACAGAAACAGCTGACAGAGGGGAGTCTTAAGCCTCTTCTAAGCGAGGCGGGTTTTTCAACGCCGGGGCTTCGAGGTGGTGGCGGAGCTCGTCGAGACGTCTTAATCCTCTTCTGAGCGAGGCGGGTTTTTCAACGGGGGGCCCGTACTGGCCGCTAGAGCATGGCGAGTATGTCTTAATCCTCTTCTGAGCGAGGCGGGTTTTTCAACCCTGCATAAGATCGTGGTGGGAGGACGACGTGGCGGCGTCTTAATCCTCTTCTGAGCGAGGCGGGTTTTTCAACCCTGGACGGTGACGTGGCGCACGGGTTGGCACGCCACCGTCTTAATCCTCTTCTGAGCGAGGCGGGTTTTTCAACTCTCGCCGCCACGCCAGGGATCGCCTGGCGTGGGCGGCGTCTTAATCCTCTTCTGAGCGAGTCGGGTTTTTCAACCTGCGCGAAATCGCGCAGCCTCCTAAAACCTATATAGGTCTTAATCCTCTTCTGAGCGAGGCGGGTTTTTCAACGAATTTCCGGACATCTTCGCCTGGTGCGTGGCGGCATTGTCTTAATCCTCTTCTGAGCGAGGCGGGTTTATCAACACGTGGCGGCTAACAACACCAAGAATTATCACGCCCCGCGTCTTAATCCTCTTCTGAGCGAGGCGGGTTTTTCAACTGATATGGGGGAGCCGGTCGTCGCGGCCAACCCCGCCGAGTCTTAATCCTCTTCTGAGCGAGGCGGGTTTTTCAACACGTGGCGGCTAACAACACCAAGAATTATCACGCCCCGCGTCTTAATCCTCTTCTGAGGGAGGCGGGTTTTTCAACCGGTATTATCGAGGGGGATGTGCGCGTCATCGCGCAGTCTTAATCCTCTTCTGAGCGAGGCGGGTTTTTCAACCGGTGTGCGTGTGGCACGTGCTCTGTGCATCTTGATTGGGTCTTAATCCTCTTCTGAGCGAGGCGGGTTTTTCAACGTTTGCGCAACGCCTCTATGTTGAGGCGTCAGAGCTTGGTCTTAATCCTCTTCTGAGCGAGGCGGGTTTTTCAACTCACACAGCCGCCTCGCTACGAGGCGGTTTTTGTTTTGGTCTTAATCCTCTTCTGAGCGAGGCGGGTTTTTCAACCTTGATTGGCGTGGTGGATTAGGACCACATGACGCGTGTCTTAATCCTCTTCTGAGCGAGGCGGGTTTTTCAACGCAAGGATATCGGATCATGCGGAAAGGGGGGCTTATAGAGTCTTAATCCTCTTCTGAGCGAGGCGGGTTTTTCAACCCTCCACCTGGCGGCGCTTGCCGCCAAGGTGACGGAAGGTCTTAATCCTCTTCTGAGCGAGGCGGGTTTTTCAACGTTGCGGTTGGTAGGGGTTGTTTGGGAGGTTTGGCGGATGTCTTAATCCTCTTCTGAGCGAGGCGGGTTTTTCAACTTGTAGGTCTGGTTGCTAGGGGTTGCAATGTTTGCTGGTGTCTTAATCCTCTTCTGAGCGAGGCGGGTTTTTCAACTTGGCGTGCTTCCAATGCACCTGGCGGCACTCGCCGCCAGTCTTAATCCTCTTCTGAGCGAGGCGGGTTTTTCAACCCATGGCGTATGAATCCGGCGATCCACTCGTTGGTCCACGTCTTAATCCTCTTCTGAGCGAGGCGGGTTTTTCAACCCGCCGCGATAACGTCGGCGGCGGACGACCACTCACGTCTTAATCCTCTTCTGAGCGAGGCGGGTTTTTCAACCGGCGCAGTACATCTTGGGCATCAAGGCGCTGCGTCACGTCTTAATCCTCTTCTGAGCGAGGCGGGTTTTTCAACGGCGGCGGTACGTGGCGCCCGCAGTATTGGCGTCATGTCTTAATCCTCTTCTGAGCGAGGCGGGTTTTTCAACCAGTATGCACTGCCTCGTGTACGAGGGGCAGCGCGCTCGTCTTAATCCTCTTCTGAGCGAGGCGGGTTTTTCAACTGTAGATGAGGCCACGCGGCGCCTGGATTGGCATGCGTAGTCTTAATCCTCTTCTGAGCGAGGCGGGTTTTTCAACGATGCACACGGAACCGGGATGAAGCAGCACGCTTACTGGTCTTAATCCTCTTCTGAGCGAGGCGGGTTTTTCAACGCGCAGTGTGCGCCCTCACGGAGCTGCTCCGGCGATGGGTCTTAATCCTCTTCTGAGCGAGGCGGGTTTTTCAACGAGACGGGGCTGGATCCCGAGGCGCGGGTTGTCCGCCGAGTCTTAATCCTCTTCTGAGCGAGGCGGGTTTTTCAACACAACGTGGCCGCCATGGCGGCGGCGGTCCGTGGCGCCCGTCTTAATCCTCTTCTGAGCGAGGCGGGTTTTTCAACGGGAGCTGCCCATCGAGCGGCTGCGTGAGATTGCGCAGGTCTTAATCCTCTTCTGAGCGAGGCGGGTTTTTCAACCCGCTGCGGCGGCCAAGGACTATCTGCGTCGCGCCGAGGAGGTCTTAATCCTCTTCTGAGCGAGGCGGGTTTTTCAACGCTGCCGCGGCGGCACGCGACTATCTGCGTCGCGCCGAGTCTTAATCCTCTTCTGAGCGAGGCGGGTTTTTCAACAGGGTGACGCGCGCGTCATCGCGCACGCCACCCCACAAGGTCTTAATCCTCTTCTGAGCGAGGCGGGTTTTTCAACTACCGTGTTAGGGAGGTGGTGCCGTGAGCACCACCCCGTCTTAATCCTCTTCTGAGCGAGGCGGGTTTTTCAACTCTGCGTCGCGCCGAGGAGGAGCTTGCCCGGCGCGACAGTCTTAATCCTCTTCTGAGCGAGGCGGGTTTTTCAACCTACGCGGGCTGCTGACCGGGGTGAAGCTGGCCGGGTTGGAGTCTTAATCCTCTTCTGAGCGAGGCGGGTTTTTCAACCCGGCCGGTGGCCTGGGCGCTCGCGCGCGGTGCGCGAGCGTCTTAATCCTCTTCTGAGCGAGGCGGGTTTTTCAACAATTTGGAACCCGCCCCGCTTGCAGGGCTTGCCACCCTGCGTCTTAATCCTCTTCTGAGCGAGGCGGGTTTTTCAACGGGGATCATCCCCGTGGCGCTGCCGCTCGCCCAGATTGTCTTAATCCTCTTCTGAGCGAGGCGGGTTTTTCAACCCTGGTTTGAAATCTACAAGATCCTCCTCTATGCCAAGGTGTCTTAATCCTCTTCTGAGCGAGGCGGGTTTTTCAACGCCACACCCGCGCCGCCTCCCACGGTGCCGTTACTGTCGTCTTAATCCTCTTCTGAGCGAGGCGGGTTTTTCAACTCGGGAATGGCCGAAATCAGCCGTTATGCGTGGCTAAACGTCTTAATCCTCTTCTGAGCGAGGCGGGTTTTTCAACTTGCCGCCAGAGTGACGGAAGTCCCCCTGGCCGTAAGGCGTCTTAATCCTCTTCTGAGCGAGGCGGGTTTTTCAACCTCTGTCGAGTTGAAGGCTTCCAATCTGGCAATCGGGAGTCTTAATCCTCTTCTGAGCGAGGCGGGTTTTTCAACGATATTTAACAAGGTTGATGGGAATGCCGCTCAGTTTGAGCGTCTTAATCCTCTTCTGAGCGAGGCGGGTTTTTCAACTTGTTGTTGTAACCAGGCACGTCGCACTCGTGGAAGTCTTAATCCTCTTCTGAGCGAGGCGGGTTTTTCAACGTTTTTCGGCCAGGTGCACCTGGTCGTACTGCCTTGACGTCTTAATCCTCTTCTGAGCGAGGCGGGTTTTTCAACCTTGACGCGGATTGGGGCGCGCGGGTGGCGTGCTATGCAGTCTTAATCCTCTTCTGAGCGAGGCGGGTTTTTCAACAATCGTTTTGTGGGGGCACTGCCCCCCATGTCGTTCACGTCTTAATCCTCTTCTGAGCGAGGCGGGTTTTTCAACGCTGGGCGAGACGTCCTAGACTGTCTCGTCCAGCTCCAAGTCTTAATCCTCTTCTGAGCGAGGCGGGTTTTTCAACCAAACCCACCTTACAACGAGGTGTGCTTTCACCTGGTCGTCTTAATCCTCTTCTGAGCGAGGCGGGTTTTTCAACGCCAGGTGCACCTGGTCGCGCTGCGCCTTAATCTCCTTCGTCTTAATCCTCTTCTGAGCGAGGCGGGTTTTTCAACCAGGAGGCGGTGCGTATCGGGGCTCAGGGCGGGAGCGTCTTAATCCTCTTCTGAGCGAGGCGGGTTTTTCAACCGCTGCGGCGGCCAAGGACTATCTGCGTCGCGCCGAGGAGTCTTAATCCTCTTCTGAGCGAGGCGGGTTTTTCAACGTGGTCCGGGAGGTGGCGCCGTGAGCGCCACCCCCCGCCGTCTTAATCCTCTTCTGAGCGAGGCGGGTTTTTCAACATCCCGAGGCGCGGGATGTCCGCCGACCCGCGCCTTCGGGTCTTAATCCTCTTCTGAGCGAGGCGGGTTTTTCAACGCCAGGTGCACCTGGTCGTACTGCCTTGACCTGTCTTACAGTCTTAATCCTCTTCTGAGCGAGGCGGGTTTTTCAACGGCGATGGAACTCGTCGCCGGAGCGTTGGGCCGCCGAGTGTCTTAATCCTCTTCTGAGCGAGGCGGGTTTTTCAACCTTCTTCCCCACTGCCTCCCTACCACCCAACACCCGCACGTCTTAATCCTCTTCTGAGCGAGGCGGGTTTTTCAACGGGAGGTTTAAACCGCTAGAGGTGGTCTTTCAGACCACGTCTTAATCCTCTTCTGAGCGAGGCGGGTTTTTCAACGCACGTCACAGCTAGGGAGCTGTGGCGAAGCCGGCACGTCTTAATCCTCTTCTGAGCGAGGCGGGTTTTTCAACATGGACCACGGCAATTCGTAGTTGTGAGAGCGTATCGGTGTCTTAATCCTCTTCTGAGCGAGGCGGGTTTTTCAACAAGGCGAATACAGGGTAGCGGACTTTGCGGTTTTGGGGTCTTAATCCTCTTCTGAGCGAGGCGGGTTTTTCAACTTGCTGCCCCGCGTCTATGTAGTTAGGGAGGTGGTGGTCTTAATCCTCTTCTGAGCGAGGCGGGTTTTTCAACGTTTAAGATGTTGCAAGCAACGGGGCACATCGAAACTCGTCTTAATCCTCTTCTGAGCGAGGCGGGTTTTTCAACGAGGGATTATATCACCTGGCAAAGAGGTGTGTGCGATGGTCTTAATCCTCTTCTGAGCGAGGCGGGTTTTTCAACAGGTCGAGGGCCGGCCGGTGGCCTGGGTGCTCGCGCGTGGTCTTAATCCTCTTCTGAGCGAGGCGGGTTTTTCAACGTTTCGCATTCATAATGCGGTCCGTCTCGTCTCCCGTCTTAATCCTCTTCTGAGCGAGGCGGGTTTTTCAACCGTGAGCACCTCTCGTCGTACTGGCGGTGCGCGCCCCTGGTCTTAATCCTCTTCTGAGCGAGGCGGGTTTTTCAACCACGCGGCCTCACGGATTTGCTCAGGCGATGGAACTCATGTCTTAATCCTCTTCTGAGCGAGGCGGGTTTTTCAACTAGACTGTCTCGTCCAGCTCCAACCCACCTCGCCATGAGTCTTAATCCTCTTCTGAGCGAGGCGGGTTTTTCAACTTGGACACTGACGCGCGGATCGTTCGTCGGTCTGCGGCTTGTCTTAATCCTCTTCTGAGCGAGGCGGGTTTTTCAACGGGTTGGACACTGACGCGCGGATCGTTCGTCGGTCTGCGGGTCTTAATCCTCTTCTGAGCGAGGCGGGTTTTTCAACCCTTGGGGACTCCCACCGAAACCCTCCCCCACCACCAAGTCTTAATCCTCTTCTGAGCGAGGCGGGTTTTTCAACAAGGTGAGCGTCATCCATTCGTAGAGGACGGCGCGTTGTCTTAATCCTCTTCTGAGCGAGGCGGGTTTTTCAACGAGGAGTGGGTGACCTCGGCCCAAGTGGCCGAGGTTGAGTCTTAATCCTCTTCTGAGCGAGGCGGGTTTTTCAACTTTCGAAATGGGGGAACACTTTCCCCCTGTGGGTTATTGTCTTAATCCTCTTCTGAGCGAGGCGGGTTTTTCAACGCGCACACATTGAGGACCTCGAAAGAGCGTTTGAGGAAGTCTTAATCCTCTTCTGAGCGAGGCGGGTTTTTCAACATGTGAAAGACATTATTGGGAATCGTTTTGTGGGGGTACGTCTTAATCCTCTTCTGAGCGAGGCGGGTTTTTCAACCCCTGGCATATGACGGCCGAGGAGTGGGTGACCTCGGTCTTAATCCTCTTCTGAGCGAGGCGGGTTTTTCAACGATTTCGAAATGGGGGAACACTTTCCCCCTGTGGGTTATGTCTTAATCCTCTTCTGAGCGAGGCGGGTTTTTCAACCATACAGCGCGGTTATTGAGACGGCGCGGAACATAAGTCTTAATCCTCTTCTGAGCGAGGCGGGTTTTTCAACGGCAAGCCATCATTAGTCGCATTACAGGACTCGAGATGTCTTAATCCTCTTCTGAGCGAGGCGGGTTTTTCAACCCATATATCCCCTGGCATATGACGGCCGAGGAGTGGGGTCTTAATCCTCTTCTGAGCGAGGCGGGTTTTTCAACCATAATCCGCGCACACATTGAGGACCTCGAAAGAGCGTGTCTTAATCCTCTTCTGAGCGAGGCGGGTTTTTCAACGGGCGCCGTTCATGCTGCTGGATGAGGGAGAGTATAAAGGTCTTAATCCTCTTCTGAGCGAGGCGGGTTTTTCAACGTAGGGCTTCCCGGCGGCAAGATTGACGCTGAGGAGTCGTCTTAATCCTCTTCTGAGCGAGGCGGGTTTTTCAACCTGGAATCGCCGTCTTACACCAAGACGGCGTAGTCGAACGTCTTAATCCTCTTCTGAGCGAGGCGGGTTTTTCAACGATTTCTGCTCCACAACGCGTACAAACTAGTGGCGCATCGTCTTAATCCTCTTCTGAGCGAGGCGGGTTTTTCAACCCGCTATGGCGGCAGCGGTGCGCGGTGCCCGCAGCATGTCTTAATCCTCTTCTGAGCGAGGCGGGTTTTTCAACTTGGCGTGCTTCCCATGCACCTAGCGGCGCTGGCCGCCAGTCTTAATCCTCTTCTGAGCGAGGCGGGTTTTTCAACCAGCGAACCCCGCTGCCCCAGAACCGAGTACTGCGCCCACGTCTTAATCCTCTTCTGAGCGAGGCGGGTTTTTCAACGGGGTGGGACGTAACCACTGACGGATCCCTCCATAACGTCTTAATCCTCTTCTGAGCGAGGCGGGTTTTTCAACCCAGCTGTTGAACCCCGCGCCCTCTTCTCCGGCGCCTTGTCTTAATCCTCTTCTGAGCGAGGCGGGTTTTTCAACGTCCCCGCCTGCCCCCACTGCCTAACCGTCCCCGAAACGTCTTAATCCTCTTCTGAGCGAGGCGGGTTTTTCAACCCACCCAACCTACTTCGACCCCCGCCGCCGCGACGAAACGTCTTAATCCTCTTCTGAGCGAGGCGGGTTTTTCAACGGAGCTCCCGCTCGAGAGGCTACGCGAAGTTGCGCGGGTCTTAATCCTCTTCTGAGCGAGGCGGGTTTTTCAACCCTATGAGGAATGGGGGATCCAGTGCAACTACTAAAAAGTCTTAATCCTCTTCTGAGCGAGGCGGGTTTTTCAACGTTGAGACTTTCCTTAGTGGAACTCGTCTCCACCAGGGTCTTAATCCTCTTCTGAGCGAGGCGGGTTTTTCAACTCGTGGTGGCGAGGCAGCACGCTCGTTTGAGCGTGCTGTGTCTTAATCCTCTTCTGAGCGAGGCGGGTTTTTCAACGACAGTCTAGGACGTCTCGTCCAGCTCCAACCCCCTCGGTCTTAATCCTCTTCTGAGCGAGGCGGGTTTTTCAACGCCTCATCGCGAGGTGGGGGTTTTTTTTTCGTCTGGTCTTAATCCTCTTCTGAGCGAGGCGGGTTTTTCAACGGGAAGCACGTCGTTGGCGTGCTTCCCATGCACCTAGCGTCTTAATCCTCTTCTGAGCGAGGCGGGTTTTTCAACTAACCCGCCACCCTGCTCTCGTAGAGTACCTACGAGAGCGTCTTAATCCTCTTCTGAGCGAGGCGGGTTTTTCAACGCTTTACAGCTGGTACTCGCGGCGCTTCGCCGCGAGTAGTCTTAATCCTCTTCTGAGCGAGGCGGGTTTTTCAACTACCGAGGGCAGGAGGCTCAAAAAGCTTCGCGCGCTTGTCTTAATCCTCTTCTGAGCGAGGCGGGTTTTTCAACTGGCCGCCAGGGTGACTGAGGTCCCCCTGGCCCTCGCGTCTTAATCCTCTTCTGAGCGAGGCGGGTTTTTCAACGCGGACGCGGGGGGGCCCGGAGGTCGAAGGTGAGGAGTCTTAATCCTCTTCTGAGCGAGGCGGGTTTTTCAACCAACACCCTCGACCGCCTAACCCGCGCCGCCCTCCACAGTCTTAATCCTCTTCTGAGCGAGGCGGGTTTTTCAACCCCTCACATTCGGCCTCGAAGTAGAATGCGGTCTCCGTCTTAATCCTCTTCTGAGCGAGGCGGGTTTTTCAACGACAACACTACCAACGACACCACCCCCGGATACTGGTGGTCTTAATCCTCTTCTGAGCGAGGCGGGTTTTTCAACCTTCCAGGGCCGCTCCCTATTCGACTACATCGTTGTGTCTTAATCCTCTTCTGAGCGAGGCGGGTTTTTCAACCCACCTAGGCAAAACCCGCGGCATCCACGTTGTAGGCGTCTTAATCCTCTTCTGAGCGAGGCGGGTTTTTCAACCACACCGAGGGCGTCACCACCCAGGACATCCTTACCAACGTCTTAATCCTCTTCTGAGCGAGGCGGGTTTTTCAACCCTGTCTTACAGCAAGGCGTGTTTTCACCTGGTCTCTCGTCTTAATCCTCTTCTGAGCGAGGCGGGTTTTTCAACCCATACAGGAACCAAGACGGACGCAGTCGCCTCCGCAAGTCTTAATCCTCTTCTGAGCGAGGCGGGTTTTTCAACTTGACCTGTCTTACAGCAAGGTGTGTTTTCACCTGGTCTCGTCTTAATCCTCTTCTGAGCGAGGCGGGTTTTTCAACGAGCGGATTGCTGGTTTGAGTGGTAGGCAGTGGGGCAACACCGTCTTAATCCTCTTCTGAGCGAGGCGGGTTTTTCAACCGCGGCGGCGGCGGCCAGGGATTATTTGCGTCGCGCCGAGTCTTAATCCTCTTCTGAGCGAGGCGGGTTTTTCAACTTGCTCGGCGCGATCGTTGGTCGGCGGAAGCCGCCGAAGGTCTTAATCCTCTTCTGAGCGAGGCGGGTTTTTCAACTAGGAAGGTGGAAGCCTTCCTACTTAGGTTTTTTTGTGTCTTAATCCTCTTCTGAGCGAGGCGGGTTTTTCAACCGGGGGCGAGAGCTGCCCGTTGAGCGCCTGCGCGAGAGTCTTAATCCTCTTCTGAGCGAGGCGGGTTTTTCAACAGCTTGCTCGGCGCGACCGCTGGTCGGCGGAAGCCGCCGAAGTCTTAATCCTCTTCTGAGCGAGGCGGGTTTTTCAACAGATCTGCCGCGACGACATAGGTGAGCCGGTCGTCGCGTCTTAATCCTCTTCTGAGCGAGGCGGGTTTTTCAACGGTGGAGGTGGAGTCCCGCCTCAGCGGGACCCGCCTCGTCTTAATCCTCTTCTGAGCGAGGCGGGTTTTTCAACGCAGGGAGGCCATGGGATATTGTGGCGAATGAGCTAGAGTCTTAATCCTCTTCTGAGCGAGGCGGGTTTTCAACGCAGGGAGGCCATGGGATATTGTGGCGAATGAGCTAGAGTCTTAATCCTCTTCTGAGCGAGGCGGGTTTTTCAACAATTCAATTCAGTGAGATCGTGCGGACCGCCCGTGAGGGTCTTAATCCTCTTCTGAGCGAGGCGGGTTTTTCAACGGAACGGCTAACAGCAAACCCGCCTCGCTCGGACTCGCGTCTTAATCCTCTTCTGAGCGAGGCGGGTTTTTCAACGCAGTGTGCGCCCTCATGGAGCTGCTCCGGCGATGGGTCTTAATCCTCTTCTGAGCGAGGCGGGTTTTTCAACGCACCACCTCCCGTCGCCGTGGCGGTACCCGCCCCTGGGTCTTAATCCTCTTCTGAGCGAGGCGGGTTTTTCAACCCGCACCTACGTTGTCAGGGAGGTGGTGCCGTGAGCACGTCTTAATCCTCTTCTGAGCGAGGCGGGTTTTTCAACCATCGTGACCGCCGCTGCCGTGGCGGCCAGGGATTATCGTCTTAATCCTCTTCTGAGCGAGGCGGGTTTTTCAACGCTTTCCGAGGCTGAGCGCCTCGGTTGGCAGGAGGTCAAGTCTTAATCCTCTTCTGAGCGAG
>Ga0209101_1002742_pt1 | contig 11265 bp, 12 predicted proteins | sample ConPoolayeCmetaG_FD_185481 | JGI IMG/M metagenome (GOLD analysis project Ga0209101, IMG submission 185481) | Hot spring microbial mat communities from California, USA to study Microbial Dark Matter (Phase II) - Cone Pool mat layer C metaG... ... | reverse complement strand
ACCACAGACACATCGTCGAGCGGTCCAGCTCGAAGCCCTGCCGCGCGAAGATGTGCTGCAAGCGGTGCAGCGGGAGATAGTCACCGAACTTCGCCGTCACCACGTAGGCCAGCAGCCCCGGTCCCGGCAGCCCCTTGTCGATCGGCGAGCCGTTGGTCTTGGTCGCCAGTTCGATGTTCGGATTGTGCCCGTTCTGTTCGCACTGGCGGCAGGCGTACTTGTGCTGGACGTGCTTGACGCGGACGAACGAGCCGGGCAGGTACTCGATCGTGTAGCTGACCGCCGTGCCGATCTTCTCGCGTGTGGCCTGGCACGTCGGGCATTGGCACAGCTCGTCGGGCAACTCGTAAACCTGCTCGATCAGCGGCAGGTGGTCGAGCGATCCAATATCCCGCCGGCCGCGGGTTCGCAGCCGGCGTGATGGGCGCCGTTGCGACGGCTCGGCTTCGTCCGGCTCGGTGGGCCGATCGGCGGCGTCAATGGTCAGCCCGTCGAGCAGCCCGCCGAAGTCGAGCAGGAGTTGGCCGGGATCGCGGAGCCGATCGGCCCGCGGGCCGTAGGCCTGCTTGAGCGCCTTGGCCAGCCGCACCTCCAGCCGCAGCTTCTCCAGGTAGTAGGCATCACGCTGCTGCGTCAGGGTGCTGATCGTCGCCTCGTGTTGCGTGATCGTCGTCTGGTGTGCAGCGATGGTCTTCTGGTGTGCAGCGATGGTCTTCTGGTGTTCGGCGATGACATGCTCACGCGCGACGAGCAAGCGCTTGAGTTCAGCGATGTCATCGGGCAGGGATGTGCGTGGGGAAGCGTCGTCCATGACGCCGGAAGTATAGAACCTCCCAAGTGTCCCGAACACCGCTGCCGGAAAGCGCTATGCATCGCTGCTGGAACGACGATAGCGCGGCACACGTTTGAGGCTCGCCAGGTCGATGCCGTCCAGCAGCATCGCCAGCTCACTGGCCTTCAGCTCCACCGACACCTGCTCCGCCGCCAGCCGCGGCAGCTTGAACACGCCGACCTCGAGCCGCTTGTACCACAGCACGTAGCCGTCCTTGTCCCAGTACAAGGCCTTCAGGCGATCGCCGCGCCGCGAGCGGAACACGAACAGGTGGCCCGACTGCGGGTGCTGCCGCGTCACCTGCTGGGCCTGCTCGGCCAGGCGATCAAAGCCCCGCCGCATGTCCGTCGGCCCCAGGCACAGCCAGATCCGCGTGCTCGTGGCGCGATCCAGTTGCGTCAGCGACGGCAGGTGGATCATGCGCCGGCCTCCCGGCCGGCCACGTCGCGGCCGTCGTCCCCGGCCGGCGGGACGCCGTGCTCCAGCGTGGCCACCAGGTCCAGCAACGTCGGCCGATCGAAGCCGGGACGCACGATCACGCACCACCCACGCCGAAGGTGAAGTTCGAGCGCGCCGGCCTCCGCCCTCCCCGCGTCCCCAACGTGTTGCGCGGCCCGCGGCCCCGACACGACCTGAACCTCGGCGAAAGCCGGACCACCCGGTCGCCGCGCCGCCCGCTCAGTGTCCCGCAACTTCCGCCGCCACGCGTAGAACGATGCTTGCGGTACCCGCGTCCGCCGGCAGTACGCCGCCACCGACAACCCACTCACGGCCTGGTCACGCACAATCGCACCCCACCGCGCCGCCGCGGCCGATTCCATTCGCTTGCTCATGCCCCCAGCATCGCACATCGACTACCCCGCGCGAAGACGTGGTTCATTCAGCGGACACGCTTGTTCGCCTGGCCCGGCGGACACGCCGGTGCCCGTCAACGCGACTCACCGCGCGCAGACCAGCCGCACCCACCGGAGCACGGCTACACCGCAGCAGGGATAGATTAACGCTTCGAGAACTGGAAGCGCCGGCGTGCCTTGCGCCGACCGGGCTTCTTGCGCTCAACCTCGCGCGCATCGCGAGTCAGGAAACCAGCCTCGCGCAGCGTGGGCTCGAACTGCTTGTACGCTTTGACCAGAGCCCGGGCCACCCCCAGGCGAATAGCGCCGGCTTGCCCCGTATGACCGCCCCCGCGAACATTCACGCGCACATCCCAGTGCTTGCGCACCCCGGTCAGCTCCAGCGGCGCTACAACATCGAGCCGGTCTTGCGGCTCGGTGAAATACTGCTCGATTTCCCGACCGTTGATCAGGAAATGACCGCTGCCGGGCAGCAGCCGGACCCGGGCCACCGCCGACTTGCGCCGCCCCGTACCCCAATGTATCACCGCCGCTCCGGTCGGCGGCTCGAGCGGCAAAGCTGCCGTGGCAGCCACCGCGCCATCAGCCGCACTGATCGCCGGGGTAGTGGCCGGCGTCGTGACCGCTCCGGCAGGGGCATTCGTATCAGCGGCTGGCAGATCCGATGCGTTCACGGACGGTGCTCCTGTCATAAGGGTAGCGGCTCCGGCTGCTGGGCCTGATGCTTGTGCTGATCGCCGACATACAGCTTGAGCTTGTTCAGCATGTGGCGAGCCAAGGCGTTCTTAGGCAGCATGCGGCGCACTGCCTCGCGTAAGACACGCTCCGGATGCCGCTGAAGCATGACCTTGGCCGGGATGATCTTCAACCCGCCGGGATAGCGGGTGTAGCGCTGATAAACCATCTGCTCGAGCTTGCGCGTGCCGGTGAGTTTGACCTTGCCGGCATTGAGCACGATCACGAAATCGCCGGTGTCTACGTGCGGCGTGTAAGTGGGCTTGTGCTTGCCCATCAACACGGTAGCGATACGGGCGGCCAGCCGTCCGAGCACCTTGTCGGTCGCGTCCACGACATACCACTTGCGCTCGATCTGGCCGGGCTTGGCTTGAAAGGACCGATTGGCAGTCTTCATCACGCTATCCAAAGTCGGGGCCAACTGGCCCGCGCGAAGTACGAAGCTTCAACTATACGCATTTGCCGCCGGCGGTCAAGCGCGCCAAATCGGCGGCTAGGGCCCGGCAGGCGCCCCGGACGCAGGCACGCCAGTCGGCGCCGTATTGGCGCTGGTACTCCGGGCGCAGATATGCGTAAATCACCGAGCGCGAAGCATTGATCACGGCTCCTGTACCGTCAGGCCGCAGACACGGGCGACAATCTTCAGCGGTCGCCCCCTGAGTCCCATAACCTGGCACCAGAAAAGGCGTGTGGGGCAACATGGTCCGCAGCGCCGCCGTCCCGACGCGGTCTTTCGGTGCCACCACTGCTCCCACGCACGACAACCCCGCGTCGCCGATCAGCTCCGGCGCCGCTCCCCAACGCCCCACCAGCCGCGCCATGTGCTCGTAAAAACGCGCGCCGGATCCAAACTCGTGCACTTCATCGGCCCCCGGGTCAGAGGGACGCACCAGAATGTAAACGCCGCGACCTTCTGCCCGCGCCTGCTCAATGAACGGCTTCACGGCACCTTCGCCCAGGTAGCCCGACAGCGTGACCGCATCGGGAATGCAGTCGGCGTCAACGTCCTCCAGACTCGGCGTCGCCAGATGCCCGCGAGCGTACAGCGCTGCCGTCGAGCCGATGTCCCCGCGCTTCACGTCTCCGATGACCATCAGGCCGCGTCGATGGGCGTACGACACGAGCCGGTAGTAGGCGGCCAGCCCCTCCGCGTAGAAAGCCTCGAAAAAAGCGGCGTTGATCTTGACGGCCGCCACGCAGTCAAGAACCGCATCGACCACAGCCCGGCTGAATGTCTCGATGGCCGCCACCGCTGAGGAGAGTCGCTTGTCCGGAGGCTTGAGTTCCGGCGGGAGGCGATCCAAGAGCGGGTCGATACCGACGATTGCCGGCGTGCCCCGGGCGCGCAGCGCCTCCGTCAGTCGATCAGCGTAGTGTCGGCCGGTCTTCATGCCGTCGGCGGCAAACTCCCGATTCGTCCGCGCTCAAGTGGCCAGGCGATCCAGCACCTGTTGTTCGTGACCCTCGGGCCGCACATTGCGGAACACGTGGGCGATGCGTCCGTCGCGATCGATGATGAACGTAGTGCGCGCGATGCCCATCGAGCGCGCCCCGTAACGCACCTTCTCGACCCACACGCCGTACTGCTGCGCCACCCGGTGATCCTCATCCGCCAACAGCGGGAACGTCAACCCGTATTTCTGGGCGAAGCGCTGATGACTGGCCGGCGGATCGGGCGAAACCCCCAACACGACCGCGTCGCGGTCGCTGAATTCGCCCAGACGGTTGCGAAAACCGCAGGCCTCGGTTGTACAGCCCGGCGTGTCATCTTTCGGATAGAAGTAAAGCACCACGCGCTTGCCGCGATAGTCCGACAGCCGGTGGATTCTTCCAGTCTCGTCTGGCAAAGCGAAATCAGGTGCCATGTCCCCGGCTTCTGGTCCGGCAGTCACTAGCTCGGCATCCAGCGCCGGGGCGCTGCCGTGTGCCTCGCCACCTTCGCCGGCCGAACCTTCACCTCCGCCGGTGCCCGCCGGTGCGGGGCCCATCACGGACGGCGCAGGCGGAGCAGACTCGACATCCACCACTGGTGCTGCCCCCACCGGTGTCGCGATGGGTGGAGCGGCGGGCAATGTTCGTCGCGCGGGCCGCGCCGAACGTACCGCTTTAGGACGTGTCGCCCGCTTGGCAGTCTTAGCGACCTTCTTCGTTGCCTTGACGGCGCGCTTGACAACCTTGCGCGCCGTTTTCTTCTTCGCCGCGGCGCGCTTCACCGCCTTGACTTTCCCGACTTTTTTCTTCGCCGACTTGCTCTTGCTGGCCCGCAGTGCTTTGGCTTTTTTCTTGGCCATAGCGCTCCCTCACCGAAGAAGTGCCACCACTAAACAGGAACCGCACTGTAGTCGCCAAACTCAGCCAGGATCAGCGCCTCGCCCGACCAGGTTCGCGATTCACACTCTCCAGCGACCACGTTTTGCCGCGCGCACTCCACAGCAAGCGTGAATGCCATCTGCCCACGCCCGCGACCACGACCGGATTATGCCCGAGCTCCCCGAAGACCTCAATGGCAGACCACAGTACGCCGCGAATTCGACGGGCCAACTCCCCGGTCCCCAACAGCGTACCCAGCAACAATGGCGCGCGGGTCGCAGCCCCGGACAGACGCTGAAGCTCCCGCAACCAACCGGGCTGCGTCACCAACATCCACGCTCAAACGCCAGCCGATGCGTCCGCGGCGGTCTCGAACAGTCGAAGGCGCCGCCGTGAGCTGCCTGTGACTGTAGCGGCGGCGCAGAAACTGCCCATCTGCACTCGTGAGGGAGTACGGGTTGCCCTCACGCCCACCACCGCTCCAAATAGCGTGCCGGCCTAATCCGCTGTTGTACAAGTACTTAGGCACTCGGCTGCGAACCGATCAGCTAAGTGCTGCCCAGCCCCCGACTGTGCGCCAACAGTCCGCGCGCAGATGCGCAAAAAAAACCGCACTCGGTGCTGCGCTACTAGCGACAAGTTTTCGATGAATTAGGGTAGAGCGCGGAAGTCGGCTGTGGCCATCTATGCTGCCGCGCCCCGCCTCGGAGCGGCGGGCGCTGAGCGGCAGCGCGGGAATCGCAGCGGTGGTTCTCACATGAGGCCGGTCTGGTTTGTAATCTGTTTCAGCCTCGGCGTGGGGCTAATGGTTTTCAGCGGGTACCTGCCGCAGTCGGCTAAGGCGCGCGGCGGCGCCGTTGATTCCGAAACCGGTTCCGGACACAGCGAAAGCCGTCTGCACGACCCATTTGAATCAATCACATTGCGAGCCCCAGCGGATTACCAGTCTGGGCCAAATAAGCGTGCGGAAAACGCGCCGTCGGTGGCAACGGAGCTGCCGCCCGCTGCTAACCGGCAGGACATGGTCCTCGAAGAACCTTCGCCGCCTCCCTCTTCCGACGCACCCCAGCAGCCACCCATGTCCGATCAACGTTCGACAGCGCCGCCTGTCGCCCAGGGGCCTGGACCGACCGAGCCGGCTGGCTTGGGTACGCCCGATCAAGATTCAGCCCTGCCGGTCGACGGCAGCACGTTGAACGGCACGGTCGAGCAGCCGCCGGCGGCGGAACCGACACCGCCACTGGCCGACGCAGGTCCCGACCGTGTGGTGTGGATCGGCTGGGATGAGCTGACACTCGACGGCAGCGGCAGCAGCGGACTGGGTTTGACTTATCAGTGGAAGCAACTTTCCGGGCCGGTGCCGCTAGTGATCGCCAACGATCGCCAGGCTACCACCACCGCTCGTGGGCTGCTGACTGGCGAGGCGTTGAGTTGGCGCAACATCACCTACAAGTTCGAACTGACGGTCACCGACGCGGGCGGACAGCATGACACCGACACCGTGCTGTACACGGTCAAGTCGGCACCAGCGCTGAGCATCAAGCCGCCCGGCGAACGCCGTTTCGAGATCCGCGACGGCTATGAGCTGGCCCACTACTTCTCGTGGGTCACGAACCCGGAAACACTGGAGTCGGTCTTCGAAATCGCTTCGGAAAACGAACTGACCTTCACCAGAGTCGGCGGAGGCGCTAGTTACACATTGGGCGGCGGGCTGGAAGGCAAGCGTTACGTTTACCAGGTGGTCGTGTACGCGCGGCCGGACGAAGCCGCTTCCTGGATCGAGTTCCTGGTGGACACCGATGAGAAGATCCCGGCCATCGTCCAGCTCGGGGTCACGTGGGAAAGCCGCTGACACGCTCGGCACCTGCCCGGCGAGGGTCGCAACGTGAGCACGGTGGTGTGGTTTGTCGGTTTCGGGCTGATGATGATCAGCTTCGCCTTCCTGTTCGGCAAAGCCGAGGAGCCCGACCGGCCGCGCATCAGTGTCGAACCGTGGTGGCCGGAAGGTGACGGTCGGCGCCGACCGACCGACCAGTGACCCGTACGGGCGACACGCCGCTCCCCGGCAGCACGCAGCGAAACCCCCAGCCGGACCCGCAGTTCACGGAGGCGGCAGGTCATCGAGCGGGTCGATGCGTCTTCGGCGACTGCCGTCCCGATCGAGATACTCACTGAATTCGCTTTCCAGCTCGCTCGTCACTTCCCGACCGTCGAGCAGCCTGTCGCGCAACTGATACCACGCCGGCAGGGCCAGCATGATGCCAAAGCTGTACAGCGGGTCACTTTCTGGAGTGTCGTCTCCGTCGGCCGTTTCGGCGTGGTAGTTCTCGTGCAGATGACCTTCATCCAGCCATTCGGCCTCCATCGTGGCCAGACAGGCCCGGGCCAGCGCTGCCGCCGCATCCTCCCGACCGGCTTCGCGCAACGCCCCGTGCACCAGCAGGAGCTGGGCCGGCCAGATGCGCCCGCGAACGTAATACTGCTCGGTATAGGCCGGGTCGTCCCTGGGCGAGACCGGCGGTGCGTACCGCCCCCCGAAACGCCGCGGGTTATGCAAATGCTCACGAAGGGCCCGGTCCACATGCTGAGCGTCCACCCCGGGCAGGAAGAGCGGGTAGAAACAACACGGCGAGGCGCGGTAGTTCCATTGGCCGCGCCAGTCGCGGCTGAGCCACAGGCCGACGTCGTTGTTCCAAAGCTGGCGCTCGAGCGCGGCCGTGGTCGCGGCAGCGCGCGCCCGATAAAGGGCGGCGTCTTCACGTCGACCGAGCAGGTCGGCCATCTGAGCCAAGCACAGCGCATCCAAAGCATGCAGGGCGTTCAGGCCAACGTCGCTCTGTTCTTGGGTGTTGGTTTCAGGGTTGAAGCGCACGTCGTCCCACATCGGGTGGTTGTCCATGCCGGTCTCGTAGCGACTGGCCCACAGAGTGTGCGACTGCCACTGCGGATGGGCCGGCTCGGTCGGATTGCTGCCCCATTCCAGGAGTCCGTCTCCGTTGCCGTCGCGATTGCGGCGCCACCAAGCGTGATAGCGGCACAGCCGATGGTAGTACGCCTCGACGAATGAGCGGTCACCGCTGCGCAGATAGGTCCGCCACAGACCGTAGCTGGCGTCCGGCGGCATACCGCGATCGGCGGTGATCCCCAGCGGACTGGCAATCCCGGGTATCAACCCTTCGGGAGTCTGCACCGCCAACTGCGGCCGCACGATCTGATGTGCCAAGGCCCGGTCGTACTCGGCGGCAGCCGGCGCCAACAAGAACGTGTCCCAGTTGAACAGAACCCAGGCCCCATAGTTGCCGTGCACGCACCAGTCGCGGCTACATACCAGCAACGGTTCGCCACGGTCGGCAGCCCAGATCATGTTCCAGCCGATGCCGTACACCACCGCCGCGTATATCCACCAGAACTCCGTCGGTACGTAGGAGAAGCGCTGTCGGAAGCCCCGACGGGCGGCGGCAATGGCGGCGATCATTTGACGCTCGGCAGCGGTCAGCGGCGTATGCGCCTCGCCCGGCCGGCGCGCACCGACCGTCCGTTGCTCCAGTCGACTTCCCGGTTCTTCGGCGGGCTCGATCAGCGCCAGGAACGGGCGCGACAACGGGTGCGTGATGGTGCTGCCGGTGCGGTGCGCCGCCGGCGATGGCGCGGTGATGCACCACGCACCGCGGGCGCCGCGGGCTACCACCTCTTCCTCACGCGTGACAATCTGGCCGCGTCCCTCGGGCTGAAAAAACGTTTCCAGTCGCACCTGCACGTGACCGGCATCTTGCCCATTCAGCGGACGCACCAGCAGATAGACGCCCTGGTCCACGGCGGCGGCCTCGAACGACCAGCGCACCGGGCCGAAACGCAAGGTGACTTGCGCGTAACGGCCGGCGTAGTCGTTGGGCCCAAGCCGGTCCAGCGCCGGCCAGCGAAACTCGGACTGGTAGATGCGCGTCTGCTGGTCGTAGAGCGCCACGCGAACCAGCAGCCCATCCGGGCCGTTCAAGAGCCCCGCCAAGGTAGTGCGCTCCCAGCAGCGCCAGGGATTGAGCGCTTGCCCAGTCATCCTGTTCTCCGCAGCCCATAGGTCTCATGAAAAAAGCGACACAGGGATACTAGCAACGTGGCCGCAGGTCGGCAATCGAACGGCTGGTGTTCAGGCCGACTAGATGGCACGCGTCGAACGGCCGTAGCAACTGCCGCCTTCATACGTTAAGGTTTTGCACCGCAAGTGCTGGCCGCCGATTGACGCCGGCTGCGACGGCGCGGCAGCTTTCGGCGGAGTCATCAGCAAGCAGAGCACGTTGATGGACGATCGTTCACTCACTCCCGTCGCGGGGTCCTCGGCGCCTGTCGGCCTGCGCGCCATCGTGCGGCGACTGGGGCCGGCGGGACCGCTAGCTGTCATGGCGGCGGTGCTGCCGGCGATCGGCGGCGTCACGCTGCTGTGGCAGCTCAATGCCATCGGCCCGTGGCTGAAACAGCACGAAGCCATCGGCGTGCTACTGTACATCCTCGGCTTCACGCTGTGTGCCGGCTTGGCACTCTTGCCAACCTATGCTCAGGCTGTACTGGGAGGGTGGGCATTCGGATTGGCGATCGGGTTGCCGGCGGCCTTGGCCGGCTTTCTCGGAGGAGCGCTGCTGGGATATGTGATTGGGCTGCGTGCCACCGGCGAGCGTGTCGTGGGCCTGATCGCCGAGAAACCCAAATGGCAAGCGGTCTACGCGGCGCTGCTGGGCAGCGGATTCTGGCGGACGCTGCTGATCGTCACCCTGGTGCGCATACCGCTCAATTCTCCTTTCGCCATCACGAATCTGGTGATGGCAGCCACGCGGGTGCCGCCGGTCGCCTATGCCCTGGGCACCTTGGTCGGGATGGCTCCGCGGACGACGGCAGCGGTGCTGATCGCCAGCAATCTGAAGGAGCTGACCTTCGAGGGTACGCAACAGCGCGGGATGTGGATCGCCAGCATTCTGGCCACGCTGCTGGCTGTGGTCATCATCGGTCGAATGGCCAATCGGGCGATTGTGCGGGTGACTGGTGAGCGGCGCTAGAGCGTGTGTTCCGGGCGACGATAAACGACATGCCCGCCTTTGATCACCGTGCGGACACGCGAGCGGCCTGGAGTGTAGAACCAGGCTTCCAGCGTCGGGACGTCCAGAATGACCAGGTCCGCGTCATAGCCGACCGCCAGCGCGCCGACGCGCTGTTCAACCGCCAGCGCCGCCGCCGCATTCGCGGTACAGGCCACCAACACCTCGCTGGGAAGCATGCGGAGTTGGCAACAAGCGATGTTCATGATCCAGGGCAGCGACTCGATCATGCACGATCCGGGGTTGTAGTCACTCCCGATGGCCACCGGTAGCCCCGCGTCCATGAGACGTCGCGCGTCGCAGTAAGGGATGCCGAGAAAGAACGACGTACCCGGCAGAATAACAGCGACGCTACCCGCCGCCCGCAGAGCCGCCAAGCCGTCCGCGTCGATGTGCTCAAGATGATCGGCGGTGACGGCGCGCAGCTCGCCCGCCAACCGGCTGGCGCCAATCTGGGCCAACTCGTCGGCGTGTATGCGTGGTCGCAGTCCGACGGCCGCCGCCCGCTCCAGCACCCGCCGCGCCTGCTCAACGGTGAACGCCCCCCGGTCGCAGAACACGTCGCAGAAGCGCGCCAACCCGCGTTGGGCGATATCGCGCAGCAAAGCTTCGCCGGCAATTAGCTCAATGTACTCGTCTGGACGGCCATCGAATTCGGGAGGGACCGCGTGCGCCCCCAGGTAAGTCGCCTCCAGGTCGATCGGCTGGAGACGGTCCAGCTCGCGGATGGCCTCCAGTTGCTTGAGTTCGTCGGCCGGGGTCAGCCCGTAGCCACTCTTGCACTCCACACGAGTGACGCCATTCTCCAGCATGCGCCGCAGGCGCGGCAGGTTCTCGGCCACCAGTTCGTCCAGTGAAGCGTTGCGGACCGCCCGGCAGGTGCTTCGGATGCCGCCGCCGCCTTCCAGAATCGATAAATAGGACTCCCCCAGCAGTCGGCGGACGAACTCGCCGCTGCGATCACCAGCGAACGGAATATGTGTGTGCGGATCGATCAGCCCGGGAATCACGCAGCCGCCAGAGGCCGACAGCGTACTGGTGCCCTCGTCGAGCGGAGCCTGGTCCGCCGGACCAAACCAGGCGATTCGTCCATCGCGGACCAGCAGAGCGGCGTCATAAATCAGGTCGATATCGCGCATGCGCGGGCCCGGGACCGGCCCGGGTGGCACAACCGCCAACGTGCCAATGTCAGCGATCAGCAGCGCGCTGCTTCCCGTTCCTTCGGCACTCACTGGAACGCTCCTCCTGAAGAGGTCGCCGGCGGCAAGGCCCACCACGACACGGCCTAGACTTGTTACGCCGCTGCGCTCTACACATAATACCGGGTGGCGTGGAAACGTGCAGTTCGGGTCGCAAGCGAGGGCAGGAGAGCGACATGCGCTTCAGAACGAAGTCAGATGCATTGACGCTGATCGTGGGCCTCGGGTGGCTGGCCGCGGCTGGCGGCTGT
>Ga0209101_1002740_pt1 | contig 11270 bp, 10 predicted proteins | sample ConPoolayeCmetaG_FD_185481 | JGI IMG/M metagenome (GOLD analysis project Ga0209101, IMG submission 185481) | Hot spring microbial mat communities from California, USA to study Microbial Dark Matter (Phase II) - Cone Pool mat layer C metaG... ... | reverse complement strand
AAGTCGTTCGCCAACCTCAAGCCCTACGTGGCGGTGGAGGGCGAGACCACCCTCAAGCAGAAGGTGCGCCTCCCTCGCCAGGCCCAGGAGAAAGGCACGAAGTAGGTCGAAAAAAAAAAGGAGATGGCGTGGACGGGAGAGGCTGGGGGGCGGTCGTGGGGCCGCCCCCCGGTCGCTTTACGAGGAGGCGCGGGATGAGCCAGGAGCGAGGAGTATCGGCGTTGGACATGCTGGTTGCGGTGGCCATTGTGGGCATCGTGCTGGCCGTGGTGATACCCAACTTCCGGACGGTGCGTCGCCAGGGGGACATGGAACGTCTCGCCCGCCAGGTGCGGCAGGCGGTGCTGGATGCCCGCGTGCTGGCGATCACCGGCGGCCGCAACGTGGGTTTGGTGTTTGCTCAAGGGCGGGGCGGCTGGTACTACACCATGGCCGAGGATTGGGACGGGGACGGGGTGTCGAGGCGCGACCTGGAAACGGGGGTGGACCGCTCGTTGAGCCCCAAGGTGTGGCTCAGGTTTCTCTGCTCCGACGCCGGGGTGGGGGTGCCCGAGGGGTGGCGGGTGCCCGACCCCGCGGGTTCCGGGTGGCTGCCGGCTGGCGACGGGTTGCGCATCGGGCGCGCCCAGATCGTCAGTTTCGCCGCCACCGGCGGGGCGACGCCGTCGACGATTTACTTCCACGATGCCACGGCGCGCATGGTGGCGGTGCGCATCCACGGCGGCCTGGGGCGCATCCGCGTGCTGGAGTGGCGGCACGGCTGGGAGGGGTGGCGGGAAATGCCGTTGTGAGGGGTCACAACAAAGGGACGCAGGCGCCGGGGAGGATCAGGCGGTCGGCCAGCTGCACCCTCGGGCCGACTTCCACCTCCCCGGCCACCACGCAGCGCGTGAGGTGCACCTGGGCGCCCACCTGGGCGCCGGCGGTGAACACCGAATGGGTCACCACACTGCCGGCGCCGATGGAGCACCCCTCGCCCACGGCGCTGTGGTGGAGTTGGGCGTCGGGGGCCACCCGGGCGCCGGGGTGTCGCCAACCGGCCTCGCTCAGCAGCCCCACCACCAGCTGGCGGTACGCCCCGGGGGTGCCGGCCTCCTGCCAGGCGCCGCGCAGCGGCGCGCCGTAGAGGGCTCGGCGGTGCATCAACGTGGCCCACACCGGGGCCATGTCGGCGGGGGGCGGCGGCCAGTGGGCGAGCACCTCCTCTCCCAGCAGCTGGAAGCCGGTGAACAGGAAAGGGGCCCCGACGGCGGTGCCGCCGGGGGGCACGATGCGGCGCACCGCGCCGTCGTCCTCCAGCTCCACGGCACTCCACCGCTCGGGGTTGGGGTGAGGCAACAGCCCCAGCACCGCCCGGTCGGGGCGGCCGAGGGCGACGAGGGGGGAGAGATCCAGCGCCCCCCAGATATCGGCGTTGGCCACCAGCAGCGGACCTGGGCCAAAGTGCGGCCGCGCCGCGGCGATGCCGCCGGCGCTGCCCAAAAGCTGGGGCTCCCAGGAAAGGCGCACCTCCCGGCCGCCGGCGGCGGCTCGGGCGGCCGCCGCCACCTGCTCGGGGTGGCGGTGCACGTTGACCACGAGCGGGTGGCATCCAGCCGCCAGGAGGTGCTCCAAGGCCGAGGCGAGCAGGGGTTTGCCCAGAACCTCCAAGGCCGGCTTGGGGATGAGCGACGACAGGGGCTCCATGCGATCCCCCCGGCCGGCGGCCAGGAGCATGCCGTTCACGGGGTGAAAACCATGTCCGCGGGAGCCTCCGGGTGGGTGCGGCGCCACTGCTGCCACAGCTCCGAGTACGAGCCGGCCAGGGAGTTGGCGGGGTCCAGGTGCAGCGACAAGGCCAGGGGGCGCAGCGCCGCCGCCGGGCCCTCCAACTCCACGAAGGGTCCCATGGGGGTCTCGTCCAAGACCACCTCCACGCCGTCAAGCTGCCAAGCCTCCCGCCACTTTTGGTAGCGGCGGGTGACCTTCAGCCCCACCTGGGCGAAGATCTCCAACAGTGCCTGCGGGTCGTCGATGCGACACTGCGTCTCGGCGCGGCGCTTGACCCCCCCGTGATAGCTGGCGCGCCCCTTGAAGGTGACCAGCCCTTCGTTTCCCCAGCGGCGCACCCGCAGCAGCCGGCCGCCGCCAAAAATGCTTTCGGCGGCGTCGTCCACGATCCAGTTGTCCTCCAAAGCGCGGGGGTGGACCAGCAGCGCTCCCAGCTCCTGCAGGCGGGCCCGCACGGGGGCGAGGGAGGCCACCCGCAGTTTGATTTCCTCTTCCACGACCTCAGTATAGAAGAGGGCGGGCCGCCCTGATTGGCCTGCGCGACCCGCTTTAGCCTTTCAAGGAAGCCGGGGTCCCTGGCGCGGCCACCCTCGAAGGTGACAACCGGGTGCGGGCGGGGGCTGCGCAACTCACGACCATCTCGCGGTGAGCTTGGCGACCACCAGCGCCGCCGCGAGGGCGAAAACGAAGGCTGGGACCAGCTCATAAAGGTGCTTGGAAGGCGCGTAGGAGACCAGCCCCCAGGAGAGGAGGGTGGTGACGGTGGCCACCGCCACGGCCAGCAGGTTCCCCATCCCCAGCCGCCGGGTGGCGGCGGCCAGGAGCACGAGCAGCGCGGCGCCGGCGAGGACCACCCAGGGCACTGCCGAGCCAGGGGATTCGGCCGCCGTGCGCCCGATCTTCCACGCCACCGTCACCCCCGCGCCGGTGAGCATCCCGGCCACGGCCCCGAAGCGGTTCATGCCGGTGCGGCCCAGGGCCAGCAGGACCAGGGGCGCGAAGCTGGCGCCCAGGGCCGACCAGGCAAAGAGCACGAACCAGAACACCACCCGGGACTCGGCCAGGGCCAGCAGCAGCCCCACCCCGCCCACCGCGGCCACCGTCCACCGTCCCAGCCGCAGGGAGCGACGCTCGTCGGGGTGGCGCCCCATCACCCCCTCCACCACGTCGTAGGACACCGAGGAGGCGGCAACCAGCAGTTGGGAGGACACGGTGGAGAGGATGGCCGAAATCACCGCGGCCAGCATCAAGCCAGCCAGGGCGGGATGCAGCAAGCGCATCGCCACGATCATCAAGCCCTGCTCAGGGTCGGCCAGCGTCGGCTCCATCACCCGCGCCGCCAGCCCCACCAGTCCAGCGCCGTAGAACACCGCCACCCCCCACAGCACCCCAATCAGGCGCATGCGCCGCAGCTCCTCCGCGGAGCGCGCCGCCATGTAGCGGGTCACCACGTGGGGCATGCCGGGGTAGCCCAGGCCGATCCCCAGCTCCCCCACCACGAAGCCCAGCAGCGCCGGTCCCAGCATGCCGCCGGTGGCGGTGAGGAAGTCCGGATTGACCGCGCCCAGCCCCTGCCACAGGGCGCCAAACCCACCCAGCTGAGCCACCGCGTAGAGGGGCAACGCCACCAGGGCGCCGGCCATCAGCAACCCCTGGAAGAGGTCGGTCCACGCCACTGCCCGGAACCCGCCCAGGGCGGTGACGGCGGTGATGACCAGGGCCCCAAGGAGCACGCCCAGTACATAGGGCGACACCGCCAACCCGCCGACCGAAAGCTGCCCCAGCCCCAAGGTCGATTGGATCGCCTTGCCCGCCGCCGTCATTTGCGCCGCCACGTAGGTCATCATGCTGGCCACCACGATGGCCACGGCGGTCAGGCGAACGGTGTGCTGGGGGTCGCCCCAGCGCCGGGCGAGCACGTCCGCCAGGGTGAGGGAGCGCTGCTGCAGCGACAGCGCCCGCAGCCGGGGGGCCACCAGGTAGAGGTTGACCAGATAACCCAGCAGGCAGCCGGGGGCGTACCACAACCCGGAAACGCCGTGCACGTACGTCATGCCCACCGCGCCTAACGTCACCCACCCCGACTCCGACGACGCCGTGGAGGAGATTCCCGCCGCCCAGGCCCCCAGGGAGCGCCCGGCCAGGTGAAAGTCCTCCCCGCCGCGGGTGCGGCGCTGGGCGCGCCAGGCGATGAGCAGGAGGGTTGCCACGTAAAGCGCCAGAACGGCAGCAATGGTGCCGCTCATCGCCGGCTCCCCTTGAGGTGCGCCAGCACCGCGGCAGCGCACAGCAGCAGGGGGAACACCCAAAGGAGCAGGTGAGCGCCCAGGGTCAGCTGTGTCTCGCCCATGACCGGCAAGGATGGTAGCAGAACAGTGAGCGGCGCCGCCCCCGGGAGATGACCTCGGCCCTCGGGGTGGCTAGACTTACGCGGTGCGCAGCGTGATCTTTGGCACGGCGGGGCACATCGACCACGGCAAGACGGCGCTCATCGCCGCCCTCACCGGGGTGGACTGCGACCGGCTGCCGGAGGAGAAGCGGCGGGGCATCACCCTGGTGCTGGGGTTTGCCCCCTTGCCGGGCACGCCGCCGGATCTGGAGGTGTCCTTCATCGATGTCCCCGGCCACGAGCGCCTGGTCCACACCATGATCGCCGGTGCCGGCGGCATCGACCGGGCCTTGCTGGTCATCGCCGCGGACGAGGGCGTCATGCCCCAAACCCGCGAGCATCTGGACGTGCTGGAGCTCTTGGGGGTGCGCGGTGGGGTGGTGGCCCTCACCAAGGTCGACCTGGTGGATCCGGAGCTGGTGGAGGTGGTGGCCGAGGAGGTGCGCGAAGCACTGGCCGCTGGCCCCCTGGCCGAGGCTCCGGTGGTGCCCTGCTCGGCGCTGCGCGGGGTGGGCCTGCACGAGCTGCGGGAAGCTCTCCTCCGCAGCGCGGCGGCAGTCACGCGCCGGGAGGAGCCCCACCGGCCGTTTCGACTGGCGGTGGACCGGGTGTTCACCATGCCCGGGGCGGGCACGGTGGTGACCGGCACCGCCCGCTGGGGCGAGGTGCGGGTGGGAGACGAACTGGTGGCCCTCCCCTCCGGGCGGCGAGTGCGCGTGCGCGGCGTCCAGGTGCACGGCCAGCCGCGCCAAAAGGGGCGGGTGGGCGAGCGGGTGGCGCTGCAGCTGGCGGGGGTGACGGTGGAGGAGGTGCCGCGCGGGGAGCAGCTCCTCTCTTCCGGCCCGTGGCGGGCCGCCCAGCGCCTGGCGGTGACCCTGCGGCTCCTGCCTTCCGCGCCTGCCCTCCAAGAGGGGGACACCCTGTGGGTGCACCTGCTGGCCGGGCGCACCCTGGGCCGGTTGGAGCGGCTGTTGCCGGCGCCGCTGCCGCCGGGCCAGCGGGGACGGGCGCTGCTGCGGCTGCGCCGGCCGGTGTTTGCGGCCCCCGGCGACCGCCTGGTGCTGCGGCGGGTTTCCCCGGCGCGCACCATCGGCGGCGCGGTGGTGCTCGACCCCCACGCCGCGCCGCTGCGCCGGCGGGAAGCGGGGCGACTGGGCCTGCTCCCCGACCCCGGCGTGGATTTGCCGGGGGCCCTGGCCGCCTTCATCGTCGGCGGTGGGTGGGGGGGCGTGACGTTGCCCCAGCTCGAGGGGCGCTTGGGGATGTTGGCCGAGGGCTTGGAGGCGGCGTTGGGGCGGGTGGTGGAGGCCGGGCAGGCGCGGGTGGTGCGCACCAACCCCGTGACCCTGCTGGCTCCTGGGCACCTTCAAGCGGTGCGGGAGCGGGCCGCGGCGCAACTGGCCGCCGCGGGGCCTTTTGGGGTGCCGCTGGCCGAGTTTGCCACCCGGGTGATCCCGCCCGAAGGGCAGGCGCTGCGCGAGGTGTACCTGGAGGACCTCAAGGCCGCCGGGGTGATGCGGGAGGTGGCGGGTCGGGCGATGAGTGCGGGCGTGCCAGCGGTCGAAGATCCCCTGGCCGCGGCGCTGGAGAAGCTCTACCTAGAGGCCAAGTTCGCGGCGCCTTCGCCGGCGGAGGCGGCGGCGCAGCTGGGGGCGGATCCCCGCGCCGTGGAGGGGGTTGTGCGCTTCTTGATCGACGCCGGGCGCCTGGCCCGCATCGGCGGCAAGTGGGTGCTGCACCGCTCGGTGCTGGACGAGGTGGCGCTGGCGCTGGCCCAGTGGGAGGGTGAGTTGGTGGACGTGGGGCGGTTTAAGGAGCGCTTTGGCCTCACCCGCAAGTTGGCCATCCCGCTACTGGAGTGGCTGGACTCCCAGCGGATCACCCGGCGCGAGGGGGACGCCCGGCGGGTGCTGCCCCCTCGCCGCTGAGCGCCCGCAGTTTTCCTCAGCGCCGGGGGTAGGTGGAGGTGCGGGTGACCCTCAGGGCGTTGGCGCGCAGTGTGCCTACCTCCACCTCCAGGGCGCCCTCCACGCGCACCCAGGCGGCCACCGCCGCCCCCCCCGCCTGGGCCGGACGGAACGTCCACCCGGAAAGGCTGGCCAAGAGGTAGCGGCGCAGGCCCGGCGGGCAGGAGAGGAACACCACACGGGTGCAGCGCCCCTGGGGCGAGACCTCGGCCAACAGGCGGAACTCTTGCCGCCAGCTGCGGCCCGGCAGCCGTGCGCGGAACGACTTGGGCACCGGCAGCTGGTCCAACGCCTCCACCGGGGTGGCGGTCAACTGCAGGTCACGGGGATCCACCGGGGGGTAGGGGTCGGCGTCGGGCACCGGGGGTACTGTCGGGTCCGGCGGCACGACCCGCAGGGCCAACACCTTGGCGCTGTCGATACGCCCCTCCAGGTCAATGCCCACGTCCAACCAGACGTTGCTCTGGCCCGAAAGGGCGCGGCCGGGGGTGAAGGGGGTCTCCAGCAGTGTCTGCCGCAGTTCTTCCCCAACCCCAGGCAGCGGCACCTGCAGCAGCACCGCCCGCCGCACGACGCCCGCGGTGTCCACGTACACCGCCGCAGTGGCGCGAAACACCGAATCCAACTTCTCCACCATGGGGGAGGCGACCACGGCGGGAGCCACCGCCACGGGTGTGGCGAATGGGTTGGTGGGGGGCACGGCCGGCAACTCCACGGGCACCGGCACCGGCAGGTTGACCTTGATCTCCCACGGCTTTTGGGCGAGGGCAGAGCCGGTGGCGAGGAGGGAGAGCACGGCGGCGAGGGGAGCGGCTGCGCGGCGCATGGGGGTATCTTACCCTTTCGCGTCGGCCCAGGCCCGTCCCACGCCCACGTCCACCTTGAGCGGCACCGCCAGGGGGGCGGCGGCGGCCATCACTTGCCGGGCCAGGGTCGCCACCTCCTCCACCTGATCTTCCCTCACCTCCAGAACCAGCTCGTCGTGCACCTGCAGGAGGAGATGGGCGGCGGCAGTACGCCGGCGCAGCTCACCGGCCAGGCGAATCATGGCGAGCTTGATGAGATCGGCCGCGGTCCCCTGGATGGGGGCGTTGCACGCCTGGCGTTCGGCGTTGGCGCGCACCGCCTGGTTAGCGGAATCGAGTCCGGCAATGTAGCGGTGGCGGCCGAGCAGCGTGCTGACCTTGCCGTTCAGGCGGGCGCGCTGGCGCACCTCCTCCATGAAGCTGCGCACCCGGGGGAACTGCTGGAAGTAGGCGTCGATGAACCGTTGCGCCTGCCGCGGGGTGACGCCCAGCTCGCGGCCCAGCGCCTGCGCTCCCATCCCGTAGATGAGGCCAAAGTTAATGGTCTTGGCGGCGCGCCGCTGCTCTGCGGTCACCAGCTCCGGCGCCAGGTCGAAGACGCGCGCGGCGGTGGCCCGGTGGATATCCTCGCCGGCGGCGAAGGCGGCCACCAGGCCGGGGTCCTGGGAGAAGTGCGCCAGCACCCGCAGTTCGATCTGGGAGTAATCGGCCACCACCAGGCGGTAGCCGGGCGCGGCGATGAAGGCGCGCCGCACCTCCCGCCCCAGTTCGCTGCGCACCGGGATGTTCTGCAGGTTGGGGTCGGAGGAAGACAACCTGCCGGTGGCGGTGACCGCCTGGTTGAAGCGGGTGTGCACCCGACCCTGGGCGTCCGCCTGGCGCGGCAGGGCGTCCACGTAGGTGGACTTGAGCTTGGCCTGCTCGCGGTACTCCAGGATGAGCGCCGGCAGCCGGTGACCCTGCCGCGCCAGCTCGGCCAAAACGTCGGCGTCGGTGGAGGGCGCCCGGGTCTTGGCGGTGCGCCGCAGCACCGGCAACCCGCGCTGCTGGAAGAGCACGTCCGCCAGCTGCTGGGGGGAGTTGAGGTTGAAGGGGTGGCCCGCCTCGGCGTGCACCTCCCGCTCCAGCTCCGCCAGGGACGCCTCCAGGCGGCGGGAGAGATCCCCCAGGGCCGCCAGATCCAGGAGGATGCCGCGCCGCTCCATGGCCTCCAGCACGGGCACGAGGGGCAGCTCCAACTCGTGCAGCACCGCCGTCAGCCCCTCCCGGGCCAGCGCCCGGGCCAACTCCGGCGCGGCCCGCGCCACCGCCGCGGCAATTTCTCCCGCCTCCTCGTGGCTGGGCGCGGGCACCTGGGCCCGGGCGCACAGGGCGGGCAGGTCCACCGCCTCGCCGGGGGCCAGCAGGTACCCCGCCAGCATGGTGTCCCACGGCACCGCCTCCCCGGTGACCGCCGCACCCCCCAGCACGGCGATGAGGGCCTTGGCGTCGTGGCAGCGCAGTTGCGCCAGGTGAGGTATGAGCAGCTGGGCCGCCGCCTCCGGGGGACAGGGGGCCACCCACACCTCGCCGTCACCGGCCAGGGCCAGCGCCCCGCCAGAAAACGCCACCGCCGTTTCGCTGCCGCCGGCCAGGCGTTGGCGCAGCTGCTCCATCCCCACCTCCCGGCGGCCGGCGGCGGCGCAGGCGGGGGGCGGGGTTGCGCCTTCGAGCTCGGCGAGGAGGGAGGTGAACCCCAGACGCCGGTACAGGGCAGTCAGCCTCTCGCGGTCCACCGCGCCCCGCCGCAGCGCCGCGGGGTCCAGCTCCAGGGGCAGGTCGGCGCGGATGCGCACCAGCTCCCGGGACAACAGCACCTCCTCCCGGTGCTCGGCCAGCGCCCGCTGGGTGCGGGGCGGGGTGATCTGGTCCAGGTGGGCGTAGACCTCGTCCACACTCCCCCAGCGACGAATCAACTCCCGCGCCCCCTTCTCGCCAATACCCCGGCAGCCGGGCACGTTGTCCGAGGCATCCCCCTGCAGCGCCAGCACCTCCACCACCTGCGGCGGCGGCACCCCAAACACTTCCTCGACGCCGCGCTCATCCAGCCGCCGCTCCAGGCGCGTGTGCCACAAGCTCACGGCGGGGTCGCGTACCAGCTGCATGAGGTCCTTGTCCGAGGTGGCGAGAATCACCTCCAAGTCGGTCTCGGCGGCCCGCGCCGCCAGCGTGCCCATCACGTCGTCGGCTTCCACCTCGGGCACGGCCAGCACCGGGATGCCGAGGTACTGCAAGGCTTCCTGGACGAGGGGGATCTGCACCGCCAACTCCTCGGGGATGGGGGGGCGCTGCGCCTTGTAGCGTCCATCCAGGCGGGAGCGAAACGTCTCCCCGCCCACATCGAACACCACCCCCACGTGGGTGGGGTGCAGCTCCTTGAGGAGCTTGCCCAGCATGCGCAGGAAGCCGTAGGCGGCGTTGGTGGGGGTGCCGTCGGCGGCGCGCAGGTCGCGGATGGCAAAGAACGCCCGGTACAGGTTGGAGTGCCCGTCCACCAGGAGGAGTCGTGTCATGGGGGGAAGGTAGCACGGGTGAGGGGGGCCGTGGGGCCAACCCCGGGTCCCCAGGGAAGCGGCCCGGTTTGGGTACGTTATCTTCAACGACGATGGTCACCAACGCCGCCCTGGCCGAAGGGTTGTTCGCGCTTGCCGAATCCCACCCTCCCGGGGACGAGCGATTGGCCCTGCTGCGCGCCGCCTACGCGGTGTGGGATCACCCCCGGGAGCTGGGGGGGGCCCGGCGGCTACCCGACACCGTGCCGCTGGAGGCCCTCCCCACCCTGGCGCTGCTGCTTTCGACGCGCTCCGAGGATGCCCTGGCGGCGGCGGTGGCCCGTCTTTCCGGCCCGCGGCGGGTGGTCCGCGGGGCCTCCCGGACCGGCTTTTGGTCGGCGGCGCAAATCGGCGAAATCTTGGCGGCCTCCTCCTTGGACCCCCGCCACCTGCGGGGCGCCGCCCACTTCCACACGCGCGCCTCCGACGGCGCCGCGAGCCTGGAGGTCATGGCGCGGGCGTGCCGGCGGCGCGGCGCGGAGTGGGCGGTGGTGGCCGACCATACCCGGGGGCTGGCGTGCGTCAACGGGCTGGACGCCGAGGGGCTGGCCCTCCAGCGCCGCGCCGTGGCCCAGTGGAACCGGCGCCACGGTAACGAAACCTGGCTGGTGCAGGGGGTGGAGGCGGAGATCCTGGCCGACGGCTCCCTGGACCTGCCCCGGCCGGCGCGGGCCGAGGTGGCCGTGATCGCCGCGGTGCACACCGAGCTGGATGACCCGCGCGACCAGACCGCAAGGTTGCTGCGCGCCCTGGAGGAGCCGGGGGTGTGGGCCCTGGCCCACCCCCGCGGGCGGCTGTTCGCCCGCCGCGGCGGGGTGCGCGCCCACTGGGAGGCGGTGTTTGCCGCTGCTGCCGCTGCCGGCGTGGTGGTGGAAATCAACGGCTTTCCCCGCCGGCAGGACTTGGACGCCCCCCTGGTGCGCCTGGCGTTGGAGGCCGGCTGCCGTTTCCTGCTCGCCTCCGACGCCCACCACCCCCGCCACCTGGCCTTCGACCAGTGGGCTGTAGCCATCGCCGCCGCAGCGGGGGTGCCGGCTGAGCGCATTGTCAACTTCGCCCCCCGCCATCGCCTGGGGGAGTTTTTCCCTCCCGGCGCCCTCCCCGAGTGGGAGGTCACAACCCCATGAGGGCGGCGGCCGCAATGCCGCCGCTCGGACCGGTTCGTTCGGGACGGGGGCTTGACAAGGCTGGGGGGGGGTAGAGTCCTGCTCCAAGCACCCAGACCGGCCGGGACGGGGCAGGCTAAGATCAAGGGGGAGCATTCCATGAGCGTCATACGTCGTGCTTGGCTCGTACCCCTGGCAGTGGCCGCTGCCCTGACGCTCCTGCCCACCCCCCTTACCGGCGACTACCCTCCGCCTCCGGACCCTCCGCCTCCGGACAATCAGGACCCGGGGTACGGAGGCGGCGCGCCGGGAGGTGGCTGCGGCTACTACCCGGAGCGTCACACCTATTGCCCCAGCGGGACAGCGCTCATCTATCGCTGCTACAATCCATACGTCTGGATTTTCATTACCTGCCTATGAAAATAAGCTCCACGGCGCTCGTGGTCGTGGTGGGCTTTAGCGCGCTAACCCATGGGGGGGTGGCTGCGGCCGCCCCCCCACTCCCGCCGCCCTTCACCCCGACGCTGTTGCTACGGCAACTGCCCAGCGGCGAGGTGCTGCTGCTGGACCCCCAGGGGATGCGCCTGTCCCGCTGGGCAGTTGCCGTAGCAACAGCGTCGGGGTGAAGGGCGGCGGGAGTG
>Ga0209101_1002737_pt1 | contig 11282 bp, 9 predicted proteins | sample ConPoolayeCmetaG_FD_185481 | JGI IMG/M metagenome (GOLD analysis project Ga0209101, IMG submission 185481) | Hot spring microbial mat communities from California, USA to study Microbial Dark Matter (Phase II) - Cone Pool mat layer C metaG... ... | reverse complement strand
TTCCGCCGCGCCCAAGGTGCCGCGATTGCGGGTGACCGAAACAATGGCTGCTCTAATAGCATCAAGCGCGTAGCGGGCCGCCGACTGAGCTTCGAGTTCATTGGCGGCGTTAATTGAATAAATCGGGGTTGAAGTGCCCGCCTCAGCCAAACCAATCGCCGCCAGGGTTGCCTGCACCCCTGAATATGTAATCTGACTGGCGGAGGTGCCATCAAACCCAACCTGGAAGGTGACGCTATCCCCCCCACTCAAAAGCTTAACGCCGTTAAATTCAGTGGTCATGGCGATGCGTTCAACTTCACTCATCAAGGCCACAAACTCTAGCTGCAGCGCTGATCTTTGGCCCGTGCTGAAAACGCCGTTCGCTGACTGTTCGGCCAGTTCCGCCAGCCGGCTCAATACATTGGTAATCTGCCCAATTGCGCCATCGGTGATAGCTACAATCGAGATACCGTCGTTGGCGTTACGCATGGCCACCGTGGCAATCCGCGCATCGGCCTTCAAACTTTCGGCAATTGCCAAACCAGCCGCATCATCCTTGGCGCGATTTATACGCAACCCAGAAGACAACCGCTGATAAGCTGTTTCCAACCCGGAACTGGTCGAAGCCAAGTTCTTCTGGGCTGTAATCGACGGGAGGTTGGTTCGGATGTTAAGAGTCATGGCTTCCTATTCCTTATTCACTAGGCTCTCTCCTTTGCTTACCGTAACAGCTGTAGGGCCAGCTGCGGTTGAGCATTGGCCTGAGCTAAGACCGCTGCGCCGGCTTGCTGCAAAATATTCAACCTGGTAAGCTCGGCCGCTTCAGCTGCCACATCCACGTCGCGGATGCGGCTCTCGGCGGCTTGGAAATTTTCGCGCGCCACCTGGAGGTTGCTGATAGTGACTTCCAGGCGGCTCTCGGCGGCGCCTAAGGTGCCGCGGTTACGGGTAACAGAAGTAATAGCAGCATTAATGGCATCCAGCGCCGAACGAGCGGCGGCCTGAGATTCAAGATCAGTATTGCCGGTGATAGAGAACATCACGGCGGAGCTACCCTCCTCCGCCAACCCTAGAGCTTGCAAAGTGGCTGCTACTCCGCGGAACGATACTTGAGAAGTCGACTCGCCTTTAAAACCCACTTGGAAAACCACCTCCGCACCGCCGCTAAGCAGTTTCAGGCCGTTAAATTCGGTAGTATAGGCAATCCGCTCAATTTCACTGGTAAGAGCCGTAAATTCGTTCTGCAACGCCGAGCGTTGCGAGTTGGCGTAAACGCCGTTTGCCGATTGTTCAGCCAGTTCCGCCAAACGGCTCAAGACGTTTGAAATTTGTCCAATAGCCTGATCGGCAATAGAGATAATAGAAATACCGTCACTAGCATTTCGAATGGCGACAGTAGCCACTCGCGCGTCGGCTTTTAGACTCTCGGCGATCGCCAAACCGGCCGCATCATCGCGAGCACGGTTGATGCGCAAGCCAGACGACAACCTCTCATAAGAAGTATTGAGTCTGGCGGTGGATTGCTCCAAATTTCTTTGCGAAATAAGTGACGGTATGTTGGATCGAATATTGATACTCATTGCCTACTCTCCATGGCAAACCAATTGTTAATACCCTCTACGTTTTTATCCCCGCAGCTCATCATCACTTCAGAGAGCGCCAGGAAGATGCTGTTCAAAAAAGCCACCCCTTTTCAAAACCGGGGATGTCAAAACTTCTTATAGACCGCTTATGCAAGTCTCTTGCCACTTCCACAAAAGTGCTAAAGTTCAAGGCACCCTCAGCCGATAAAGCGTTCTTCCAGGCGGGCCTTGGCGGCCAAAACTTTACGCACATATTCCTGAGTACTTTCAGGAAGGTACATCTCGACATCTTCATACAGCGCAGCGTCCTTCATGGCCTTCAGGGCGCGTTCTTGAGCGGCCGCCACCCTGCCCTCTCCAGCGTTAAAAGCTGCTACGGCAAGTTTTTCCAGAGAGGAGGAATTTGCCGCCGCTACGGTCTTGGACTTGTTGGCCAATTCAGTCTCCCGGCTGAAAGCATCATGGAGGTAACGAAGATAACTTACCCCTAAATCAACATTCGAGGCTGGATCGAAAGGCTCGTATCCTTTCCTCATCCCGCTACGCTCAAGTTCCTGGCGCCCTGTTTCATCCAGCAGCTGCATGAGTCCCTTACTGAAGTGGCCATCAGTGCTCACCGCACTCGGATCAAAAGAGGACTCAACTGACACGATTGCTATGCTGAGCGCTGGGTCAACCCCATGCTTAAGCCCTGCCGTTTCGGCCATTTTCTTAACTCTTTCAACTCTTTCATTATGCTTAAGGCCTTGAAAAGCATCTCCCACTGGCACCCGCTTGGCGCTAAGTATGGTTGGAGTTTTGACACCGCCCCCCTCCTTAGCAGCCTCATTTGCACTTTGAGCTGCTAAGCCGACCCGCTCAACCGGCGGCGGCTTCAACTCCGGCCGAGAGAAATCAAACTGTGCCCTAACTTCGGTTTCAAAGACCGGTAAAGAGATCTTCCCGGCATTCACGGGCGGAATGGATTCAACCACTTGGGGTTTATCAGGAGAAATATCAGATAACAGCTCTTGAAAACCAGGAGCATTGTTTGTGCCTCTGATACTGGCCGAAACGAGCTTATGAGTTTCTCGAAAGAGACCGAGAAAATTAACTTTCATCTAGGCACCTCCCTTGGCGTCCTAGTAAGACCTAGATGCAGCCTGCGTGCCAACGCCTTGAGCGCTAACTTGGCTTTATCATTACGCTTTAAGCGGCAACATGCGGAGTTCCAGAACTACAATCTGATGGAAAATTGACAAGTTGACTCTCGGGTGAAGCAAAAAAGCCCGCCTGCTCGACAAAGCAAAAGAAGTCTACCGCGGCTGGTTTACCCTGCCCCCTAAATAACAGCAACAGGCCCTCAAGCAACTTTTTTTCGACCCTGCCGCAGCCATTCTTCAAACTCCGGAAAGGCAAACAGCTTTATCAGTTTATCATCCACCCCTTGATTCACAGCTTCTTGAAAGCGCCCCGGTGAAATAAGCCCGCGTAATTTCCCCAGCGCGTTCTCCACCTCCAAATTCAGGCGCTTAAGTAAATCAGGCTCCACTTCCATACGCGCGCGCTCAGCCTCACGCCGACGTTGTACCAAATATTCTGCTCTAAGCGTATCCAGATCCGGCCCTTTCCGCGCCATTGATTTCAAACTCCCCACCGACCGAGCAGCTGCAGGACATTCGCCACCTCCCAATTGCAGGCTCTCCTGCATCCCTTGAACCCTGCTTTCGCCGGGAAGCACAAATTGATGCGGGTTCTCCACCGCGCGATATAAAAACCCAATCGGACTGCGGCTAATCAAGCGGCTGTTCAAGAAGCGCAACTTATCGTAATACTCGATAATGGCACGCATACGCTGCAGGGTTTGAGCATCACGATTTGACACCAACCTTTCGGCCTGAAGCTGATTCAACCCTCTTTCTTCAAGCATCTGCACTACCTGAGCGCGCAACGGAACCGCCTCTTCCGCCACCTTCAACGAGCCCTTCAATTCACCAGTTTGGCAAGCAATAACAGCACGTGGTTTGCCGGCCGCGCCGGTAATTTGAATGACCGTTTCCCTCCCCTTTCCTAAGTACTGATAGCTAGCTATGAAACCACGCTCGGCTAGCTCGTCCAGCGCCGGATCAAGTTGCTGGCGTAAGGCGCTGGCAAAACGGTAGTTCCTCGAAATACCAATCTTCTCGTGCGCCAGCATGAAAAGATTAAACTCTAGTCTGGCACGATACCAGAAATGTTTGTCCAGGAAGCGGTACAAACGCTTTGCAACTGCGCTTTTCAAGCTGAGATAGAAGTTTAAATCTAGCTTCTTGATAAAACCGGCATGAAAGGACTTAAAAATCACCTCACTCCACATAAAAAAGCTAGGCTTAGGATTGGAGCTACGGCCATCGTTTATCTCGTAAGCATCAAGTATACCAAAATTTCGTGTGCTATGTGATTTAAGCTCGTTATCATAAAAGGCGTTGGTGGCTTTAATACGTACACCACTCAGACGATCAAGCGCCTTTTGCAAACGGATGTAACTACGTCCTTCTGTGCTCCAGTGTAAAATACGAAGTAGTTCATATCTGGTGAAGTACACTTTGCGATCGCGGAATCCGTCATCTACAGTTAATTTAATCAAGCCGAGTAAGATTTCATCATCGGAGGCGGTCGGTAATCCAAACTTATCAGCAGCTGTTATAATCCAACTTCGTTCGATAAGCTCACCGCTGCGTGTTTTAAGGGCGTCTTTAAATTCAAGTGTCTTTCTATTGGAGTCTGTACGTGTGGAAAGGACGGTAAGAGGGAATTCGGCAAGGTTCATTTCGTCGCGAGAGATGCGACGAACTTTGTGGTTGATCGCCGACTGAGGTAGCAACGTTTGGTTCATAGTTCTTAAGCGTACTTACTTTTAGTAAGTTAAACAATTATAGTTTGTGTTACATGTTATAAGTCAGCGAGGAAGGATCATAATAAACTCAGCAGGCTGGGAGAAAATATTTATGCCGGTTCACGATAAAATTAATTTTGATACACGAGATCCTTTAGTTCAATTACTCGACAGGCTTTAGTTCTAATCCCGATAATTTTTCATTCGGCGCACGTTTGTCTGATTAGGAACGCCACCATCCTTATTCGAATTCACGACAACAGAGAAATGTGTAGTATAGCGGTAACCTCAGTACGTTCAGCTGACCTCCATTTTGATTTTATAGGTGAGCCAGCAGGAAGTGGCGGCCATTGTAAATAATCGTGAATGGGAATAAGAAGGAAATAAAATTTTTAGAGCGTCGGTTGTTTTTTAATGAATTGTAAGACGGGTTTTTGTTAATTTGTGGTTCAGCATTTTGATCGGCTTATGCGATTGTTTATGGGTCGTTTCCCGATAAATAGGGGATAAGTTAATAGACGGTCTGGACGATAACTACTGGATATTATTATATTTTAGTGAGGGCTATGGTGGCTACGGTTATTGGGGTAGTTAATCAAAAAGGCGGTGTTGGCAAAACAACAACCTCAGCTAACTTAGCGGGTGCTTTAGCCATGAAGACTAAGAGAGTACTGGTGATCGATATCGATGCCCAAAGCAATCTTACCACTCACCTTGGACTTGGTTCAAAAGAGGATCAAGAAGTATTGACCGATCGACCCCCTTCTCCTGAATTTACTGTTTATGATGTTCTTAAAGGAAACAAGGCCTTAGCTGATGTTATAATTCACCGCTCTGAGAATTTGGATGTAGTGCCATCTAGTCTGATGCTTAGCGCGGCTGACCTTGAATTAGGCGGAATGGTTGGACGGGAGCTTATTTTAAAGCGGGTCCTAAAACCTTGCCTGAATAACTATGATTATATCATTATCGATTGTCCTCCGGCCTTGGGACTTCTTTCGCTGAATGCTTTGGCAGCAATTGAGCGCACGATTATCCCCGTTCAAAGTGAGTATTTGGCTCTTCATGGTGTGAGGCAATTATTGGATACTATTGATCAAGTAAAGAATATTTATAATCCATCATTAGTTGTAGGCGGGGTACTTATTTGCCTTCACGATAACCGGAAACGTCTAGCGCGGGCGGTCAGTGATATAATTAGGGCCTACTTTGGAGATCTAGTGTTTGAGACTGTTATACGGACAAACGTAGCCCTGGCCGAAGCTCCGGCCAATGGTCAGACCATTTTTGAATATGCCCCCAAGTCATCAGGGGCAGAGGACTACATGGCGTTAGCTGAGGAGGTTCTGAAACATCCGTAAGCTCGAATGAGTGCGTTCATGTTTTAATGGAGGCCGTACAATGCCTAAGAAGAAGTTAATCTTGACCCATAATCCGCTCTTGTCAGGGCCGAATTTGAGTGAGCGCGAGAGACTAGGCATTCCCTATCGAGTACTTAAGCTTGATTTAATAGACCGTGATGCTAACCAACCTCGGCGGAACTTCGCCGAAGATAAGCTCCAAGAATTGGCACAATCGATTCGGACATATGGAGTACTAAGCCCCATTCTAGTACGCCCTGGAAAAACTATCGGCCGTTACACGCTAATAAGCGGTGAAAGGCGCCTTAAAGCCGCTCAGATAGCAGGCCTTACTTCAATTCCAGCCTTAGTGGATCAGGAAGAGGATAGTTCACAAAGCCGGACTCTATCAATGCAGTTGGTAGAAAACCTTCAACGAATGGATTTGACCCCCTTGGAGAGGGCTCATGCCATAGGTGCATTAAGAGACGGTCATGGGTTAAGTGTGAGGGAAATAGCTGATCGACTAGGAGTTTCGAAAAGCATGGTTCAAAGAAGCCTCGAAATTCTTGAGTTGCCTGATGACCTAATGAATGCTCTTAAAGAAGGGGCTTCTGAGTCCAAGATCTTGTTGCTTGCCAAGATAGAAGATCCGGAGATCAGAGCAAGCTATCTGAAGGATCTAGAATCCCTCACTCGAAAGCAGCTTGAAGTCGGGATTAATAGGATAGGAAAGCAGAGCAAAATAACAACCTTAAGTTCAGAAGATCGCCGTATTACCGACGAGATTCAAAGAGCTTTGGGACTTAAGGTGAAACTGACAAGGCCGTCGGCTGATTCGGAATCAGGAAAGATAACGATTGATTTTTATTCCACTCAGGATTTGCAGGAGATTTTTAGAAGGTTAGTTGCGGAGGGTTAACCTGTTAATTGTCCCACGGTGGGACATTCTATAGGCCAGGATAAAAGCTTACCTCGGTGCACGAAATTGTAAGACTTATTCACAGCCGTATGATTTGTCCCACGGTGGGACAAATCATACGTTCTAATAAGCTAAGTCGATGAAAGGGCAGGGTCTTCAGTATCTCTCTAATCTCGCAGAATGGCAGGGGACAGGAGATTTTTCGCTTGGGCCGATGCAAAGTATTATGAAGGCCTTAGGCAACCCTCAAGATACAATTCCAAGTATCCACGTGGCCGGTACTAATGGTAAGGGCTCTGTTGCCGCAGCAATTGCCTCAATTCTAGGAGCGGGGGGAAATAGAGTAGGGCTTACGATTTCGCCGCACCTAAGTCGCATTAACGAACGTGTGCTAATTGACGGTTTGCCGGCTTCTGATGAGCTTTTGGACGAGTTCGGTGTAATGCTCAAGCGGGTTGCGGAGAAAGAAGGGATTGAGCTCACCTTTTTTGAAGGTATTACGGCCTTGGCTTTTTTAATTTTTTCCGAGCTAAAGCTTAACTGGATGGTTGTTGAAACCGGTCTTGGCGGCCGATTAGACGCAACAAACGTTCTCTCGAAACCAAAAGCGGTGGTAATCGTAACAATAGATTTGGACCATGAAGAGATTTTAGGGTGCACATTAGCTAAAATTGCAAGCGAAAAAGCTGGAATCATTAAAGCTGGTTCTATGCTTGTAGTTGGAGAGATTGATACTCAACCTTTGGAGGTGATTCTTCGAGCTGCTAGAGAGAGACAAGTCAAAGGAAGCTTTGTTTTCGGAGAGGATTATGGTGTGGAGGATCTCGCCAATGGATTCTCACGAACGTATCGGTTACTTACGAAATCTGTGCCAGTTTTTGATTTTGAGCCTTCTTTGAAAGGACGCCATCAGGCCCATAATATGGCGGTGGCTATTCAGACCTGTTTGGCACTTGGTTCTAGTAGGGAAGATTGTCAACTGGGCGTCAGGAATGTTTTTTGGCCGGCCCGCCTTGAGGAGATTCAATATCAGGGGAAAACGTGGCTTCTTGACTGTGCACACAACGTGGCAGGAGCAAGCAGGTTGGCAGAATACTTGCGTGAAAGAGGGCTCTTAGATATTTCGCTTGGGTTTGGAGTGCTTAAGGATAAAAATTGGAAACAAATAATCAATATATTAAGGCCTTATGTCGGCATGTGGAGTATTTTAAGACCTGAGTCCTTAAGAGCCCTGGATCCTGTCGATGTTTTTCAGTACCTATCGGGAATCGGCATAAGTGCGCAAATCTTTGACTCTGATTATGAAAGATTTATGTCTACTCAACTTGCTTTATGCTCTAAAAACCATGTCGTTGTAACTGGTTCGATGTATATGGTTGGGAGAATACGGCGGCTGCTCTCTAAAGAGGACCAACCAATTTGGCAAAGGTATAATTAAATAAAATATCGTAATATCAACTAGTTAAAGCGCTTGCCGCTGTTTTTTAAACTATGTTTGGAATAGTGTGGGGGTACGTTCTGACTAATGAGGGAGTTTAGCGAGTTTCGAGCTTGTTTGGAAGCTTGCCTCGAGCAAAGTTTATCTAAGCTAAGGCTCAGCGAACAGTTAAGCTTGGCTCTTCGATATGCGCTTTTCCCCGGCGGCAAACGCATTCGGCCGCTGTTTGCGCTTTGTTTGTGTAAGGACCTGGGCGGTGATACTGAAAAGCTTCTATATCCCGCCGCGGCGCTGGAATGTGTTCACACCGCTTCCCTTATTCATGATGATTTGCCCTCTCTTGATGACGATGATCTGCGCCGCGGCCGGCCCTCGCTGCATAAAGCCTTTGGCGAAGCGACGGCGCTTTTGGCGGGGGATTTCTTAGTCCCTTATGCTTTTAACTTAATAGCTCTCTCTCAGTTTTCCACCTCCCAGAAGGTGGAGTTGATGGATGGTTTGAGTGCGGCCTACATGGAGGTGTGTGACGGCCAGCAACGAGACATCTTGCCGGGCGGGCGGAGTAGGGGAGAGCTGTTAGAGTTGCATGCCATGAAGACCGGCTCGCTCTTTAAAGCAGCGGCTGAATTCGCCTCCATCGCGGCTGGATTGAAGCAGGAGGCAAAAAGCATGGCTGCCGCCCTGGGGTTGCAAATTGGGATTACCTTTCAGATTTATGATGACTACAAAGATGTCTATGCCGATACAGCAACCATTGGTCGGTCTCCTGGAAGTGATAAGCGCAATGAAAAGAGCACATTTTTCTTAAACAGATCTAGGGAAGAAGGGCGGCGGGAACTGTTGGAGGCGTATGCCAAGGTGGAACAGGGCTTTTCTGAGCTGGAAAAGAACTTGAGTAAGAGAGCAAGATTAGAAGCCGCACGTTCATTGTGTGAAGAAATGTTTGCCTCTCTTAAGGTGCTTTGAACTTGAAGCGGTAAAGGCGGCGGGCAAAATCCATTATGCGGCTGTTTTTAATCATGATTCCTTCTTGGCGAAGAAGAGAAGCCTTGCGTCCCTGTCCATGGGCAAAACCTCCCAGTCGGCCGTCGCTTTTTACTACGCGATGGCAGGGCACCTTAGGAGCATATGGATTGCGACGCAGCGCATTACCCACCGCGCGGTATGCTTGACTTCCTAAGGCCTTGGCCAGTTCGCGATAGGTCGTCACCCGGCCGGGCGGGACTCTGCGGAGCAGCGCATAACAGCGGGCACTAAAACTTTTTAGTTTCTTCACAGCGCTGCGTAGTATACCCGTGGGCCGGGCGTTATGGCAAATAGAAGGGCTTTGGCTGAACGCCAAGGGTGAACTTTGGTATATGATGCCGGTGTTGCTTAGCTATTCGAAGCTTACAGCTTGGGGTTTATGTTTTTTTGGCGGCCCATGATCGCTTAAAGTCGTGTGAGTATTTATAAGACCGCTTCTAGACATCGCAGGGTATTTCCACAAATTCAACCGCCAGATTGAATTTCTTGGCCAACAGTTTTCCTAAGTTTTGCACGCCAAGTTTTTCAGTATTGTAATGGCCGGCGTTTATAAAGTTAATGCCGGCTTCCTCTACTGCCCGTACGATATGCTCCCGCACATCGCCGCAAAGAAAGGTGTCTGCCCCGGCTTGTTTGGCCTTCTCGAACTCCGGCGAGGCTCCGCCTGAGATTACGGCTACGCACTTTATATGCTTAGGGCCGGCCGGGATGGAAAAAGCCTTTACGCCTAGCCGCTTATTGACTAAATCAAGCCAGCTTTGAAAGGTAAGCGGCTTAGGGAGCCTCCCCATAAAACCAACGTCAAGCGGCCTTGGTCTCGTGACACCCAGCAGCCGGCAAAGGCTTATGTTGTTGCCGATCTGCGGGTGGGCATCGAGCGGCAGATGAAAAGCGGCCAAGTTGATGCCATGTTCAAGGAGGAGCCGCAGGCGTTCCTTTAAGACGCCTTTAATGGCAGGGGGTCTGCCGAGTGCTTCGCTGAAGATGCCATGGTGTACGATAATCATCTGCGCCTTGCGCTTGACGGCTGCCGCGATTAGTTTTTGCGACAGGCTCACGCCCGTTACGATCTTTTCCACTTTAGGGGAACCCTCAACTTGCAAGCCGTTTAGGCAGTCGTCTTGAAACTTATCTACCTGCAGGTAACGTCGGCAGAACTCAATAATAGTGTCGCGGTGGATCATCATAAGATGTTTCCTCCAAACGGATTTTTAGCATGGCCTGGGAAAACTCTCCACAAGCTGTGTATGTCTTTTCCAGTTGTTGCCGGGCTCCGTCCACCAGCTCTGGACCGGAGTTTGCTTCCCGGCCTTTCCGTCACTTTTGTCACTAATTCCTTGAAATGACAGCAAAAGAAAGATAGCAAGTGAATTTTGTTCTTCAGTTTCCGTTCGAACCTGCCAATATTGCTGGTTGAATAATGGCCTACAAAAGAAGTGCTTGACGTGGTGATCTTCGCCACGCTGACATGGATGTGAGAAGTGGAGGAGATTGTGGGAATTAGTTTAGGCAGAAATCTAGCTGCTGTTTCGGCCCAGACCCGGCTAAATAATGCCACCAGTTCGCTTTCTTGCACTTATGAGCGGTTATCATCGGGGCTGCGCATCAACCGAGCGAGCGATGATGCTGCTGGTCTAGCGGTGGCGTTAACTCTAAATGCACAATCTCAAATTTTCAGCCAAGCTGTTCGGAATATTAACGATGGAATTAGTTCGCTTAATGTCGCCAATGGCGCTACAGCGGAATTAACCGGTTTGTTGCAGCGTCTGCGTGAGGTAGCTATTCAGTCGGTTAACGGGACTTTCTCGCGTGCTCGGTGCCTGTCGTTAGACAAAGAAGCATATGCTTTAACAAGTGAGTTTACCGAATAATTGCCGGCACCGCCTTTAATGGGCGAATGCTCATTGATGGCACCACAGACGTTTTTCGCTTGCAGGGAGGGATCGGCCTAAAAAACAGCCTGGCGCTTTCTGTGGGGCGGAGCCCGGCCCGTCAAGTTGGTAAAACCCGTAGTACCGGGTCAACGACTCGTAGGGCTTTGCTATATGAGTAGAAAGCAGCGCCAAGAACTTTAGGGCGTCGAACTCGTGGGCCGTGCCGTCTTTGGCGGTGTAGGTGACGATATCATCCTGAATAC
>Ga0209101_1002736_pt1 | contig 11283 bp, 9 predicted proteins | sample ConPoolayeCmetaG_FD_185481 | JGI IMG/M metagenome (GOLD analysis project Ga0209101, IMG submission 185481) | Hot spring microbial mat communities from California, USA to study Microbial Dark Matter (Phase II) - Cone Pool mat layer C metaG... ... | reverse complement strand
CCCTTGCTGTTTTTTTTCCGAAAATTTGCTATACTCACTTGCCTAAAGTAAAGCATTACGCGGTATTTGGCCGCATTATCGTAATGGATACTCTATGAACACCATTGGTCGTACCATGCTGTGCAGTGTCCTCGTCCTCACCTGCAGTGGCGCCTGCACGGCGGCGGTATTGAGCGAGCATTTCAGTGCTTTTGTCGGCGACATTGATACACATGTCACCTCACATCTCAATTCCTACACCCAAATGCCCGGCTGGTCAGGCCAGAAAATGTTCCCCAGCAACCAAACCGCCAAGCTGGGTAGTGGCAGCACGAAAGCTATCATTACCACCCCGGTTCTTGACTTGGCAACCGGTGGCGCGCTCGCCTCAAAACTGCGTATCCAAGCCTTCACCGCCGCCAAGGAACGTCTCCTCCTCGATAATCTCGAAGTGACGCAGGACGCGTCTGCCGACGATCCCAACATTCTCATGCCTGCCTCGCTGTCGTTTGGCTTGATTGCGCCCAGCACAGCGGCCACCCAAGCGCTCGCCATCAACAACAGCGGCGCGCTGACCAATCTCCTCATTTACGCACTCTCGCCCGCCAGCAGTGCCTCCAGCGTGTTTGCCGTGCCAGAACTCCCCAGTCTCATCCCGCCCGCCACGCTGCTGCAGCTCATTGCGTCAATCATCACCAACTACACGGCCGCACAGAACAAGGAACTTATCGTCACTCTTATCCCGGACTTCGTCGCAGGCACAACGAATTGCCTCTTCCGTCTCATCACGGCCGACTGCGTTGACAATCCACCCACTACGGTTGTTGGCACAGCCCCACTCCCCGTGGTGCCAGAACCAACAGATGGTGTGATTGTCTCGTTCGCCGCACCCTCTTGTCCGCGCCGCGCCCCGCGCCAAGGAGGCCGCTCATGATCACCGCTCTGCGTGGTACCGTGGATATTCTGCCGCCCGACACAGCCCTCTGGCAGCATGTCGAGCAATGTGCGCGCGACGTCTTCGCCCGCTACGGGTTCGCTGAAATGCGCACCCCCATCTTCGAACAAACCGATTTGTTCGTCCGCTCCATCGGCGATACCACTGATATCGTCGAAAAGGAAATGTATACCTTCCCCGATCGCAAAGGCCGCTCGCTCACCCTCCGCCCCGAAGGCACCGCCTGCATCGTGCGCGCCTGCCTCGAACACAAATTGTTTGCCCCCGGCAAACTCCTCAAATTCTTCTACACCGGCCCCATGTTCCGCTACGAACGCCCCCAAGCCGGCCGCCAACGCCAGTTCCATCAAACCGGCGTCGAACTCTTCGGCACTTACAGCCCCCTCGCCGACGCCGATGTCATCGCCATGATGGTGCATTTTCTTGAATACGCAGGCGTCAACAAGGTCGTTGTCCAGCTCAATACCCTCGGCGATGCTGAAAGCCGCAAGGCCTTTTGCGCTGCCCTGCGTGCCTTCCTTCTGCCTCTTTTCGACCAGCTCTGCCCAGATTGCCAGCGCCGCCTCGAACGCAATGTCCTGCGCGTGCTTGACTGCAAAGTGCCCGCCTGCAAAGCCATATGCTCCGCCCCTGATGTGCCGCGCACCACCACCACTCTGAGTCCCGCAGCCCAGCAGCACTACGATGGTGTGCGCCGCGCGCTCGACGCCCTCAAAACCCCTTATGTCGAAGACCCCCGCCTCGTCCGCGGCCTCGATTACTACACCCACACCATTTTCGAAGTCCGCCATGCCGCACTCGGCGCTCAAGACGCTCTCGGCGGCGGCGGCCGCTACGATGGCCTGGTCAAGCAAATGGGCGGCCCAGACACCGGCGCTGTGGGCTTCGGCGTTGGCTTGGAGCGGCTCGTCATCGCGCTGCGCGGCGCTCAAACAGCTCCGCAGCAACCCCCGCCCGATGTCGCCCTCGTCGCACTCGATGCCACTGCACTGCAGGACAACCTCGTGCTCGCAGCTCTCCTCCGTGCCAAGGGCCTCTCTGTTCTCGCTAATTATGATCTCCAATCTCTCAAAGCCCAAATGCGCCAGGCAAACAACGCCCGCGTCCCCTGGGTGATTATCCAAGGCGAAGACGAACGCACGCAAGGCCGTGTAAAACTTAAAGACATGCGCGCCGGCACCGAACGTCTGTGCACACTTGACGAAACTATCTCACTCCTCACCTCATCAAACACATGATGTAGCCTGCCCCACTCCCGTCCCTTTTGTCCCTGTTATCCATACCGTCCATCCCGTCCATTTCGTCTTCCCGTTCATTCCATCCATCCCGTCCATCCCCTCCATTCCCTCCATTCTCTCCATCCCACCCCTCCACTCCTCATGACCATGTCCCACGCCCCATACACCTTCCGCCGCACTCGCGCCCCATTGGCGCGCCCGCGGCATTCCCGAACTGCACGGTGAACTATGCGGCGGCCACCTCGTGCTTACTGACGGCCGAACGCCCCTCGCTTTATCCGCGCCTGACATGCGTGCCGCCGTGTACGGCGCGCCAGATGCCCCGCAATGCCTCCCGCTTGGCGCCCTGCTCTGCCGCTCCCCATCTGCCCCTACGGCCTCGACTACATTTGACATTTGAACATCCCGCCCTGCGCCGTCCCCCGCGGCGCCTCACATCAAAAGATACACCGCACCCGCTGCTGCCAGTATCTGCATCACAATCGCAAATATTTTCTGTGGAATATATCGTACAAATAAATAACCTCCAGCTCCTCCTACCAATATAGCCGGAATCAACACCCCGTTCAACGCGAGTGAATCGCGCGTAATCAAGCCAAGGTGTGCCGAAAACGGCAGCTTAAACAAATTCATGCACAAATACCCCCACGCCATTGTCCCCGCAAACATTCTCTTGTCAAGCTGCAACATCAACAGATACAACATCATTATTGGACCAGAGGCATTCGCCGTCATTGTCGTAAACCCCGCCAAGAGCCCGATCAGCGCGGCCAATACCACATGCGTGCGCCCCACCGCAACATACTCGTGCGCCATGGCATACTGCAGTACAAGCAGCACCAGTACAATCGCGCCAATAATCGGTTTCAGCGCCGCATCGCTGATTCTGTGCATCAAAAAATAACCGGCCACCACCCCCGCCGCCGCAAACGGAAAAAGCCGCATCAATACATCCCACCCCGCGTGCCGCCGGTACAACAAAACACCCAGAAGATCTCCAAAACATAGTAGTGGCAAAAGTACTCCTGTTGACGTTTTCGCCGGAAACACACTGGCCATCAGCGGAATGGCTACCATCCCTCCGCCAAATACACCCGTCTTCGCCGCGCCGATCAGTACCGCCGCACCCGCCACAATCAGCCACTCACCTAATGTCAGCCCCTCTATCACGTTCTTACTTTGCTGCCCGCAAAATATACCTCAAACAACATGATGCAGGGTCGCACACCACTTCCAGCCGCCTCCCTTGCTCGTCCACAAGGTAAAGTGGCCTCCGCACCGCGCGGCCGCGCGCCGTCTGCAAACACAGCCCGCACTCGTACAGCACGCAGAAGCGCGTCGTCATCACCACCTCGCCCTCCAGCGTCGTCCGCGCGTCGCCCCCCATAGCAATTTCGCGTACACCATGCCGCCGGTAAAATGCCGCCGCTTTTTCATTCAGTACATTCCCCCGCAGGTCCACCGCCTCTGCCGGATACTTCGCCTCCATGCCGCGCGCCCGCACTGCCAGCTTCGGGCGCACCGCCAACCGCGTTGCCCGTAACAGCTCGCATATTTTCCGCCGCGCTGCGTTTAACCATGCAACTGACGGCAGTACTAGCTCGCCAGCTGCCACCTCCACTCCCTCACAGCGAAATTCCGTCCCACCCAGCTTCCCAAATGCCCGTTGCACCCGCCCGCGTATCTCTGCCTCGTTCCGCGCCGGCACACCAGCCCACGGAAAACGCACGCACGCCCTCGTCCCATCCTCGTCGCATACTTGGCACTGTGCCTCGTCCCCCTCTACCGCAATCTCAAAACGCACACCAATCGTTCGCACCGGCCGCGCCCTCTCCAGCATGCTCATAAACACTCGGTCGTAATTCCGGTATACCATCACCCCCGGCACAAGCCCCGCCGCGTCGTTCACCACAGCCCGCTGCCCATGCGCTTCGTTCATTCGCGTCCCGCACAGCTCGTTCTGTCGGTTAAAAAAACTGATCCCATCGCCGTTCGTCAGTTCCGCATCCGTGGCAATTTCTACCACCTTTCCCTCTATCTTCCGCACAATCCCAAGAGGCTCTCCTATCCATTTCGGGCTGGCTGGCTCGCTCATCCGCTCGCTGCGGCCACTGATGAAATAGCTCGTATAGCCGCGGTTGAATGTCTTGCGCACATCCGGCTCAAACCCCGCCTGGCTTCGCCCAGACGATGCTCGCGCATACCCGCGCGTCGCGACCACCTCGTCCAGCCGCGCCCGGTACCACGCCACCGTGTTCATCACGTATTCTCGCTCTTTCAGCCGCCCTTCAATTTTAAAACTCGACACACCAGCCGAAACTAACTCCGCAACTCGCTCTGTCAGATTAAGATCCTTCAACGATAAGAGATGAGCAGGACCCGCCAGCACAGTCCCATCCCGGTCTTGCAACGTGTAGCGTAAACGGCACGGCTGCGCGCATGCGCCACGATTCCCGCTCCGCCCGCCACGCGCATAACTTAAATAGCATTGTCCGCTGTAACTTACGCACAACGCCCCGTGAATGAAGCATTCCAGCTCAATCTCCGGCGCCGCCGCTCGAATCGCGCGAACTTCATCAAGGCTCAGTTCCCGCGCTAAAATTGCGCGCGTAAACCCGACCTCTTCAAGGAATTTTACCCGCTCCGGCGTGTAATTGTGCATCTGCGTACTGGCAATCAGCGCAATCGGCGCAAGGTCGCATTCCAACAACCCCACATCCTGAATGATCACCGCGTCTGCTCCCGCACGGTACACGTCCCAGATCAACCCCACCGCCTCCTCAAGTTCCTCATCGCGCAGCAGCGTGTTGACGGCAACATACACGCGCGCCCAGTAGCGGTGCGCATACTCGCACAGTGCCTGTATATCCTCTACACTGTTGCCCGCTTGTTCCCGCGCGCCAAACCGCCGCGCGCCAATGTACACCGCGTCAGCCCCACAATCTATCGCCGCCTGCCCGCATACCACGTCCTTCGCAGGCGCCAGCAACTCCAATCTCGCCATGCCGTTCACGCCGGAACCCGGCGGCCAATCAGCCGCAATATCCCGTCCAGAATCGTCAGCGGATGCGGCGGACACCCCGGCACGTACAAGTCTACCGGCACGATTCCATCAACCCCGTCGCAGGTCTCGTTATGCCCGCGGTAGATGCCGCCACTAATGGCACACGCCCCAACGGCTATCACTATCTTCGGCGCCGGTATCGCGTCGTAGGTCGCGCGCAGCGCTGCTTCCATGTTCCGTGTCACTGGCCCGCTCACAATTATCCCGTCGGCATGCCGCGGCGATGCCGCGATGTGTATGCCAAACCGGCTCAAATCAAACACTATCGTGGACAACACGTTCGTGTCCGCTTCACAGGCGTTGCAGCCGCCCGCACTTACGTGCCGCAGCGTCAGCGCCCGCCCCAGCACGCGCCGCACACTGCCTGTCAACGGCTCGACACGCGGCAGCGTGCCGCCGGTGATGCACAACGCCCGCCGCGTCCGCACTGCCAGCCGGTAATCGCGCGTGAAACGCACAGCCCCGCCCCCGCTCGCGCGCTCGCACGCCCCGCAAAACACACACCGGCCAAGATCCATCTGCAACCGCGTTGCTTCACCCGGCCCACCGCCCGCATTCCGACGAACCGTCAGCGCACCCGTCGGGCATACGCGCGCCGCCTCTTCACATCGCTTCGCGCACCGCTGCAACGCAAGCTGCGGCACCCCGCGAAACCGCTCTGGCATCTCCGGCGCCTTCGCCGGATACTCCACCGTCCGCCGCCCCTGCCGCACGCGCTCAAGTATCGCCTTTATCATACTTATGTCCTATCAGTCCTATGCGTCCTATTCTTCTCACAAATCATGCCCGCAATATGACAAGTTGAAACTCTTGTTGCACAGGGGAAAATTCGATATCTCCTCCCCGCGCATCGCCAGCGCCAGCCCAAACCAATTATGAAATGACGGATCAACAATCTTGTACCCTCCAATCCGCCCGTCCGTGTCTGTCTGCATTACATGACACACTTCACCGCGCCACCCTTCCACCAGCGACACTACCAGGCTGTCAGGCGCCAACTTCCCGCACTCATTCTGCATCGCATCCGCTGCCACCAGCCCAAGATACTCGCGCACCGCTTCCATCGAGCGTTGTACCTCGATCCAGCGCACATACGCCCGCGCAAACACATCACCGCTCGCATACGTCGCCACCGGTACATGCGTCAGCCGGTAAATCCCCGTTGGAAAATCATAGCGCACATCACGCGCCACCCCGCACGCCCGCGCCGCTACACCCACCAGCCCCACCTCTTCGCATTGTGCGCGCGTCAGCCGCCCCGTCCCTTCAAACCGGTCCAATACTGACGGTGTGTCCCACAGCAGCTCCACTGCTCCACGCACATCCCGCGCTATCACCTCAAGCCGCCTCAGGATTTGCTCTGCACGCGCCGCATCCAACGCCCACTGCACGCCTCCCGGCCGTACCAGCCCGCGCCCAAACCGGCTCCCGCACACCGCCGCCGTCAAATTCAAAAAATCGCCCCGTAACCGCCCGCAGAACGACGCCGTCGGCAGATACGCCACATCATTCGCCAGCGCACCTAAATCGCCCGTGTGATTCGCCAGCCGCTCCAACTCCAGCGCCAACCCGCGCACCACCTGCGCTTGCGGCGGCGCGGTGCATCCACTCAACGCTTCATATGCCTGGCAATACGCCAGCGTGTGCGCAATCGTGCTGTCCCCCGCCGCTGTCTCCATGTAATGTACGGTGCGCGCATCTGGCCCCCCCTTCAGCATGCGTTCTATCCCGCGATGCTGATATCCAAGCTCTATCTCCAAATGCACCACCCGCTCGCCATCACACTGAAACCGAAAGTGCCCCGGCTCGATTATCCCCGCATGCACAGGTCCTACAGCCACTTCGTGAATGTCCGCGCCTTCCACACGGAAATAGTCTGTTACTCCCGGCACCGGCCTCTCGGCATCCTTAGCTCCCGCCCCGCGCCACGGCGCATGAAAGCGTAACGGCTTCAGCCACGGATGCCCGTCCGGCACGATCCGCCATTGCTCGTACACTTCCCGTTCAAACCAGTGCGCCTGCACACAATCAGGCGTCAATGCCCCATAGCGCTCGCCCGGCTCCGTCAACAACACTTCACAGATGCCTGCCTCATCTTCCGCAAGCACCGCCATCATGCGCAGCGCTTCTCCCGGCATCACCCACAGCGCTACCAGGCGCGCACCGTTCTTCACCCGTTCCACCACATGCGTCCGAAACCCCTCTATGCCCACACACGGAATATCAGCCATCCGCACTGGCTCACAGTTGTGAACGATTGCTCCAATTGCCGCACTCATTGCCCGCCGCCTAGCGCCGCTGCCGCGCGCTGTAAAAATTCCCACAATCCCGCCGGCACATATACTCCCAACACCAGCGTCACACCCAACAACACTAGGGGCGGCACCACCAGCGCCAACGGTTCGCGCACGCGCCCATGCGCCATGCCCTGCCCCGGCACCCCGCCCGTCATCTCAATCACAATCCTCGCCATGCCTGCAACAATCGCCGCCAGCCCGCCAAGATACAGCACGCTGATCAACCAGCGCCCGCTGGCGAGCGCGCGCGCCGCTATCGTAAATTCACTGATGAACGCGCCAAACGGCGGCGTCCCTGTTATCGCAAAGAAACCCGCCAGCCATATACCCGCCGTCCACGGCAAGCGCCTGCGTAATCCGCGCACATCCTGCACCTGCTTGCTGCGGCACGTCTCCAAGATCGTCCCCGCCGCCATGAACAACGCCGCTTTCGTCACCGAGTGATTCACCGCATGCAACAACGCCCCACTCACCGCTCCTCCTCCCAACCCCACTCCCAGCATCACGATCCCCATGTGCTCCACGCTTGAATATGCCAGCATCCGCTTGTAGTCACTCTGCCCAATGATGAATATCGCTGCCACAATCACCGACCCAATTCCCAACACCATCAAAATGTCCTGGCTAAATGCCGCTAAGCCATGCGCCACGCACACCTGATGCGCCCGCATCACTCCGAGCGCCGCACAGTTCAACAACGCGCCCGACAACAGTGCCGACACGAGCGACGGCGCCTCGCTGTGCGCGTCTGGCAACCACGTGTGCAGCGGTGCCAAGCCCACTTTTGTTCCATACCCCACTGCAAAACAGATGAAACTGATCTTTAACCACTCAACCTGCACCATGCCTCCGGACCCCACTAACCGCTCCATTGTCAAGTCCGCTGGAGACGCATGCGCCGGTATCCCCGCCGCAAGAAATACCGTCCCCAACAGCGCCAGCGCGATCCCCACCGAGCAGATCAGCACGTATTTCCATGTCGCTTCCAACGACCGCTGCGTGCGGTGAAAATAGATCAACGGCGCACTGACCAGCGTCGTCGCTTCCATCGCCACCCACAGCAGCCCCAGGTGCCTGCTCGCCGTCACCAGTGTCATCGTCCCCAGAAAGGCCAGCAAACAACCGCAAAATACCCGCTCAGGCTCATTGTGCTCGTGCAAGTGCAACCCGGGCATTTCCTGCCGCTGCAAATACACAACTGTGTAGATGCTCACTGCTAAAAACAACGCACTGCTGATGCCCAGCACCAGCAACCCCGCTTCGTCAAGCCCAAGCCATGCGCCCGCGCGTATCTCCGGCCGTACGATAAAACATATCAGCGTTCCCGCCGCATGCAGCGCCGCTACTGCCACAAGCACCGCCCGCCGCAGCCCAGCCTGCCGCGGCAACAGCGCCATCAACGCCCCAACAAATGGCAGCACCACTAACAGCCGCGTCATCACTCCGTCTCCTTGCTTGCACGCCAGTCCGCCAGTTCATCCATCGCCTGCGTGTCGATGTGATCAAACTCTCGGCTAATGTGAAATATCGCAATCCCCATCACAAACACGGCCGCAAACGCATCCAGCAAAATCCCCATCTCAATCACAAACAATTGTTGTGGCACAAGTACGACGCTCAACAAATAAATCCCGTTCTCCAACGTCAGATACCCCACCACCTGTGTCAACGCCAGCACTCGGCTCACGATAAGAAACAGCCCTGTCAACACCGTAAACATCGCCACGGGTACTGCCAGCCCTGACACTTCGGCCCCCAACGGCAATCGCCCGCACAGCCAGCACGAACCAGCCAGCATCAGCACGCCTGCCAACACTGACACGGGAAAACTCACGTACACTTCTATCTCGCGCCGCACGCCCGCCGCATACAATGCACGGAACAATAAACGTGGAAACACAATCCCTTTCATCACCAACGTCACTGCGCTGACAACTGCTGCCTGCAGGCCTATCCCGTGCCCATGCGCCACCAGCGGCACTACCGCCGCCACTATGCCCTGCACGGCCACAATCCGGATGTACGCGCCCAATCGGCTCGAGCCCAGCAACAGCAGGCACGTCAGCACCATCCCCACCATGATCGCATCGATCACTTGCATCATCTCCGCCACATCTCAATGATAAGCGCTAACAAGGCCACCGCCCCAGCACCTGCTGCCAGTTGCGGCAGCTTGTTCATCCGCCAGCGCGCCATGCTCGATTCAACCAACCCAATCACACACGTCAAGGCCACAACTCCCCCCACACCCGCCAAAGTCTGCATCCACCACGCACTCCATTTAGGCATGATCATGTTCACACACAATACTCCCCACACCCACATCTTCAGCGCATGCGCATACTGCATCAGCGCCAAATCCGGCCCGCTGTGGTCTAACACCATTACTTCGTGGATCATCGTCAGCTCCAAGTGCGTCGCCGGATCATCCACCGGCACGCGCGCCGTTTCAATGATCATCATCACACCCATCACTGCGCACACTAGCGCCAGCACCGGCCACTGCGCCGCCCATGCCCCGCCCTGCGCCACCGCGCAGATCTCCGCCAGCGTGCACCGCTCCGTCTGCCGCGCCACCACCGCCAGCGCTATCAGCAGCGCCGGTTCGCTCATTACGCCCAACATCATTTCCCTGCTCGCTCCCATGCCTTCAAAACTCGAGCCCGTATCCAAAGCCGACAGCACCGTCAGCACGCGCGCCACTCCCAACACCAGCACAAACACCACCACGTCCCCCTCGAACGAAATCACACCCCGTACCCCGCCAAACGGCATCATCAGCACTGCCACTCCAACCCCCGCAACTATCCCCGCCGGCGCCATCCGCAGCATCCACGTGCTCGTCGTGCTGTACACCACTCCCTTCTGCATCAACTTGACAAGTTCAACGTACGGCTGCCACAACGGCGCACCCTTCCGGCCCGCCACGCGCGCTTTGATGCGTACGATGATTCCGCCCAGCAGCGGCGCCAGCGCCAATCCTAATACTGCATCTGCCCACGCTCGCGCCATCATCGTGCCTTCCATAACAATATCAGTAGCAACGTCACGACGATGTACATCAAATACAGATGCACGCGTCCATGCTGCAACATGCGCACACGCTCCAACACCTTCCTCATCACGCTAAATGGCGCGTACAACCGCCGCACTGCCACATCGTCCACCTGCCGCCTCACTTCAGCCGCGCGCGGAAATGCAACTTCTTCCAGCGCGCACTCCTCGCGCATGCTGACCATCCATCCGAATACCCGCACAACTGGCTGCACAAACGACATGCCGGTGTACTGCATCCGCGCCGTTGGCTGTGCATAGCCACACCCCCACGTCGGCTGCACTGCGCTCATCGCTGCTCTCCGCAGCCGCCGCCGTACAATATAAACTACCGCTCCTACGCCTGCACCTATCAAAGCTACACTGCTGATCCCCGTCAACAATCCAAACGGCACGCGCAAAACTCCCGGTGCCAGTGCGCCCGTCACCGCCGTCAAAGCTGCTTCACATGCCATCAACGTCAGTGGGGCCCCGCAGCCCGTCATCACGCACAATCCTGCCAATACAACCATCGGCATGCGCATCTCCTCACCTACTTCTTCCGCCACCTCGCCTGCCCTGCTCCGCGCTTCCCCTAAAAATGCCACCCCATACAGCATCACGCTGCACAGCGCCGCCAGCCCGCCCGTCAACGCCAATCCTCCCAGCGCTACCACCCCCGCTGCCGCGTGCGCCCCCGCCGCCTGCATGCCATAC
>Ga0209101_1002735_pt1 | contig 11286 bp, 8 predicted proteins | sample ConPoolayeCmetaG_FD_185481 | JGI IMG/M metagenome (GOLD analysis project Ga0209101, IMG submission 185481) | Hot spring microbial mat communities from California, USA to study Microbial Dark Matter (Phase II) - Cone Pool mat layer C metaG... ... | reverse complement strand
TGTGTATATTGAGTGAGTTTTTAATGAGAAATATATGAGATATTATGTGTGGTATATGCGGAATAATAGGTAAAAATGCCCGCCAGAAGATAGAGCTTGTCCAAAAGATGTGCGATATTCTAGCCCACCGCGGACCTGACGGAGCGGGAATAAAAGCAGGAAATGGATGGGTAATAGGGCACAGGAGATTAAAAGTAATAGACCTCTCTGATAGGGCGAGTCAGCCTATGGCAAATGAAGATAATACCTGCTTCCTTTCTTATAATGGGGAAATATTTAATTATTCAGCAATAAGAACAAAACTTGAAGCATCAGGACATGTTTTTGTTTCAAAATCCGATACAGAGGTGCTACTCCATGGTTTTGAAGAAGAAGGCATACAGTTCCTTGATTCGGTAAATGGAATGTTTGCTTTTATCTTTATTGATACCAGGAAGAAGAAGGCGTATTTGTGTCGTGATAGAATTGGCATAAAACCTCTATATTATGTCATTGCGGGGGAAGAAGTTGTTTTTGCTTCAGAAATAAAAGCGTTGTTCTGTCATCCGTTAATAAAACCTTCATTAAATGAAAACCGGTTAAAAGAACTTATTCAGTATAGATTTGTGAGTGGTGAAGAGACTGCTTTTAAGAATATTAAAGAGCTTTCACCGGGATGTTTTATAGAAATAGAATTGGATGAGATAAAAGCGCAAGAACAATGTTACTGGGAAGTTAATGAACGTACAAATGACGAAAATATAAACGCTGGTGAATTGCTGGAAGAATTGGATAAAAGCGTAGAATTAAGACTTATCAGTGATGTGCCGGTCGGGGTTCAATTAAGTGGAGGACTTGATTCAAGTATTGTTACTGCTATAGCTGCTAAAAAAAAGCATAAAGGCATTCATTCGTATTCTATTGCGTTTGCAAATAAGGAGTATGATGAATCTAAATGGGCAAGAATGCTTTCGGAATATGCAGGTACAATTCATCATGAGATAACTTACACAGAAAGTGATTTTTTGGAAGATATCGCTAAATGTACTTATTTCTATGAGGAACCGTTAAATCATCCGTCATCAGTTCCCATGTACAGGCTTTGCAGAGAAGGTAAAAGGGAAGTAACAGTACTGTTGACAGGAGAAGGCGCTGATGAATTGTTTGGCGGCTATTCATGGCACAGGCGGGCGTGGCACATAAGCAGAGTAAAGAGATATTTGCCGGCAGTGGGTATAGAGGTGCTTGGGGCTATTGCTCCTGAATCAGGTCGGTTAAGTTTGTTAAATAAATTTTACCGTCGTGATATTGAAGGAGTTGACATTAAAAGGATGGAAAGCTGGATTGATGAGAAAACAATGGCGGAAGTTATGCCGAAATATTGCGACCAGAAAATTTATTCTTACGAAGCAGGGGCAGTATCTAATGATATATTAGGGCGGATAATGGATTTAGATTTGCATGAATATCTTATGCCTATACTGCAGAGGCAAGACAGAATGAACATGATGTGTGGCGTAGAAGCTAGAGTGCCGTTTCTTGACTTTAATGTGGTAAATATCAGCAGGAGAATTTCTCCGGAAAGTCTTTTTGAATATGGATGGGGAAAAAGCATCCTGCGTAAAATTGCGAAGGGGATTGTGCCTGCCCCAATAATTAATAGAAAGAAAATTGGTTTTGCTGTGCCAATTTCTATGTGGTTTAGAAATAAGAAGGGAGCAGGAGCACTTCTTGACTGGCTGGTATCTGAAAGAGCGCTCAATAGAAAAATATGGGATGTGGCTGTAGTAAGTCAATATATAAATAAGCATTTAAATGGTGAAAATGATAATAACAACCTTTTGTGGTCACTTCTTTCTTTTGAAATATGGGCGCGCATCTGGCTGGATGGGATGAATTATGAAAAGTTAACTGAAGAGATACTAAGAAAGGATGAGATGGATGAACAGTCTACTATTTTTTCAACTAATACAATGAAAAAAATGACCGCTCAAAAATGCGCAGGGCAATGTGCTCGTCAAAATAGTATGACCTCTGTGAATATATGCCATGTTGTTTCTTCTATGGATATAGGGGGAATGGAGAAAGTTGTTCAAACTTTAATTGATAAACAAAAAGGAACTAATTTTTTATGTTACCTTTTTTGTACGGATATGGAGGGCGAACTATACAGGAAAGTAGACGTTGCAGAGCGGGAATGCGGCTGCAGAGGAGGATCATTGCTGGGTTTTGATGTGGTAACGTTAAGAAAATTAATAAAATTTTGTTCCGTCAATAAAATAGAAATAATACACGCTCATAATATGCTGGGCATTGTGTATGGTGTGGTATCAGCGAAAATTACAGGCATTCCTTGTGTTGTTACTGTGCACGGGCATGATATCTATCTATCTTTATTTGAAAAACACTTAAGGCATTTTCTTTTCAAAAATAGTTCTGCAATTGTAACTGTTTCAAAAGCTATTTTTGATGACTTATATGAACAGGGGATAAACCATCAAAAACTTTATATAATAAAAAATGGTATAAATTATAATGGAAAAGAGAACATACAAAAACAAGTGCAGGACAGGAAAGAAATACGGGAGATGCTGGGCATAAATGATAATGCGTTTGTTATTGGCAGTTGCGGGCGATTCAGAAAAGAAAAAGAATACCACCTTTTAATACAGGCGTTTGCAGAATTTATCAGGAAAACTCCAAATGATGCTAAGCTGATCCTTGTGGGAGACGGGCCGGAAAAGACTTCTTTAATTAATGAAAGCAAAAAGAAAGGATTTGAGGTGGTTTTGGGGACTCCCACAGGGGGAGTGGTCGGGCAGGTCTTTTTTCCTGGCTTGCAGAATAATGTTTATGAATGGCTTTCTGCAATGGATGTTTTTTGTTTGTCATCATCCAGCGAGGGCACTTCTATTACCTTGCTTGAAGCAGGGATGGCTGGGTTGCCTTCTGTAGTTACAGCAGTGGGGGGTAATACGGAGATCGTAAGGGATGGTGTTACTGGCATTGTTGTAAGTGCGGGGGATGCGCAGGGGTTTGTTAGGGCTTTTAACAAGTTGAGTGAAGATGTTGATTTGCGCAAGAGGATGGGGGAGGCGGCAAGAGAAAGAGTAAGCGAGGTTTATAGCGCGGACAATATGGTAAACGGATATCTGAAGTTATATCGGAACGTACTGGGATGTAAGTAATTGTGCTATATGTTTGAGTGAGGTGTTGTGTGTGTGCTGGAGAAATGTGGTGTGCATTTTGTCCCGTGAAGCCGGTATGCGCCTTTTGCGTTGCAACTGCGTTGCTGGCTCGCTCAGATACACAAAGTATACCTCGCTCGCCGACGCCTTGTTGCAAACACAAAAATCACATACCGTTTCACGGGAGAAGAGCAAAATGCACACCACGGTTTCACACGCCTTGCCGGCTTTCAGCCGAACAAGGCGAGGGAATTGAGGAAAGGCTTTGAGGTGGTGTGTAATGAATATGCTGTGGTGTCATATCCAAGGAGTAAGATTTAGTTTAGGCTTATCCCTATATTATTTTTTTATTAAAGTGAAGGTTTGATGAGAAGTTTTTGTTGATGGGAAAAAGTAGAAGTTATCACTATTTATTTCTAGGGACTGTGGTATGAGGAGTGGTGTGTGCTGGAGAAATGTGGTGTGCATTTTGCCCCGTGAAAGCGGCATGCGCCTTTTGCGCTGCAGCTGTGTTGCTGGCTCGCTCAGATACACGAGTATACCTCGCTCGCCGACGCCTTGTTGCAAACACAAAAATCACATACCGTTTCACGGGAGAAGAGCAAAATGCACACCACGGTTTCACACGCCTTGCCGGCTTCCAGCCGAACAAGGCGAGGGAATTGAGGAATGGTTTGAGGTGGTGTATAGTAAAAATGCTATGGTGTTATATTTGAGGGATGAGGTTAAGTTAAGGTTTATCCCTTATTATTTTTTATTGGAGTAAAGATTTATTGATAAGTTTTAACTGATAATAGGGAGTAGAAATTATTATTGTTTATTTTGGGGAATGGTGTGTAGCGAGTGTATGAAAGAGAAATGTGGTGTGCATTTTGCCCCGTGAAAGAGTTTCCATAGATGGACATAGATAAAAGACAGAGAAAAACACAGAAAGGAATTATCTGTGTTAAGCATGAGTGGTTTTTGTATTAATCTGCGGATAATTTTGTTGTACATTTGTTTATAGATGGTGGTTATTTAAAATGATTATTGCGTTTACAAAGGACTGGAATGATGTTCCTACCTGTACCACTCATATTCTCAAAGAAATGAGTCAGAAACAGCCGGTTTTGTGGGTTAATTCAATTGGGGTGAGACGCCCTGATTTATTTAAAGTCAGTGATCTCCGGCGTATCTTGCAAAGAATATGGCGTTGTTTTGCTGGAATAAAGGATGTGGAAGGCAGTATATCGGTCCTTTCACCTTTTCTTTTTCCAGCGGCAAAGAGGATTGTTATTTCGTACATAAATAAATTTTTGTTCCAGATGCAGTCATCCTCATGGATAAGGCGGCATCTCAAGCAAGGCGGGAAAGAACAAATAGAATACTGGTGTTTTGTTCCTAATTCGGTTTCATTAATACCTTCAAATTCTTTTATAGTTTATTATTGTGTTGATGACTGGAGTTGTTTTCACAATCTTGATGGAAAATGGCTTTCTTCGCAGGAAAAAATTTTGCTGATGAAAGCTAATGTTGTTTTTGCTGTTTCCCGTGTCCTCGTAGAAAAATGCAAGAAAATTTTGTATGATCTTAATCCTGCATGGACAGAGAAAGTTCATTACAGTCCACATGGAGTCAATTATGAAATGTTTCATGCGGCTATTATAAGAAAAGAAAACAAGGTGCCGGAAGAAATTGCGGGAATAAAACATCCTGTAATCGGCTTTTATGGTAATTTGCATCCATGGATTGATTTTGAGCTTTTGAGAAAAATTATAGAAAAAAGACCTTTGTGGTCGTTTGTATTTATTGGCGAATGTTTTTGCGATAAAGTTGATAATATTAAATTTTTACCAAATGTTATAATGACTGGAAGGAAGGAATATAATCTTCTTCCTGCTTATTGCAGTTGTTTTGATGCAGCGATTATACCGTATGATATGAAACAGAAGAGGATGGAATCGGTTAATCCGGTAAAAACGCTTGAATTGCTTGCTGCAGGCGTACCTGTAGTTTCTTCTGATATTCCGGAATTAAGAAATTTTTCGCAGGATGTTGCAATTTGCAGATCAATTGATGAATGGTTAACAGCGCTTGATGCGGCTGTTAAAAGAAAAGACAGAACAGAAATATCAAAACGGGTAGAAACTTTTGATTGGAAGAAGCGGGTTGAAGAGATTGAAGAAATTGTTAAAAAGCAAAAGAAGAATGGACGAAGAACACGGTGTTATTGATTTAGGGTATAAACAAAACAACCACTAAGAGATGAATGTGAAATGAGAATATTGTTTATAAGCCATTTGTATCCCAGTTCAATTGAGCCTGACGGTGCTCCCTATAATCGGCAATTATTGAAGGCTATCAGCGAGATTGCAGCGGTAAGGGTAATTGCGCCAATTTTTAGAAGTATTGTGCCGTTTTTGTGCAGGAAGAAACAGCTGCCGCCTGTTGAAGAAAGGATTGATGATATAATTGTTATGCATCCCCGAATCCGCTATTTGCCTGGACTCTTTATACATAAACACTGGCAGTTATACTATCGTGCGATAGAACCATTTTTTGATGACTGTATTGATGATGTAAAGCCTGATCATGTTATTGCTGGTTTTGCCTATCCTGATGGACTAGCCGTTTGCAGGTTGTGTGAAGAAAGAAATTTAAAATGGTCATTGCGGGTTAATGGATCTGACATCAAAGTACGGATGGAGCAAGATTTATTTAAACCGCTGATAATGCAGGCAATTAATAAAGCCATTTATGTTTTCTGTCCAGGAGATCATTTTAAAAAGGTGCTGATAGAATATGGTGTTCAGCCTCATAAAATAAGGGTTTTTTATAATGGAGTTGATTCAAAAAAGTTTTATGTTGGTGATAAAAGATCAGCGCTGAGAATTCTTTCGCAAAAGTTTGAATTGATGCCGATAGATCTGGAAACAAAAATATTTTTGTGCATTGGCAATCATGAATTTGTTAAAGGGCAGGATCGTCTTTTAAAGGCATGGGAAAAGTTTCTTGCTTTTTCTTCGGAAGATGAAAATGCAATGCTTGTTTTTGCAGGAGAAGGATCGCAGACAAAAAATTTAAAAAAATTTGTTGGTAAAAGTGTTTTTAAAAGTAGTGTGTTTTTTGCCGGCAGGGTAAGTCATGATGATATTCCTTTGTGGTTGAATATTGCGGATGTGCTTTGTCTTCCGAGCAGGTCTGAGGGTATGCCTAATGTTGTTATGGAAGCGCTTGCATGTGGTGTGCCGGTGGTTGCCACTGACGTCGGGGAAACAGCTAATATAATAAAGGAAGGAGAAAATGGATTTGTTGTAACCGGGATGGAAGAAGAGTTCCCTGAGCGGTTTGCAAAAGCTATGAGGGATGCAGTAGAAAAACGATGGGATAAGAAAAAGATAAGGATGACGGTTATCGGGAAAACATGGGAAGATGCGGCACGGGTATTTATAAATACTTTGAAATCACATGAAATCTCCGCTCTTTCCGCAGAAGCAGAAAAAGAAGACGGAATAAAATCAGATTCTAATGAATAAGAGAGGGTAGAATAGAGTTTTGTTTTTTGTTAATTATATTCTGTGTTGGCGAAGACGATGAATATGTGGAAGTTGATATTTTCGGATATAAAAGCTAAAGCTGAATGGCTATACGGCAATTCGGAACAAAAAAATATCCTGAAAACACTTTTTACTGATGGTACTTTTGCCATGATTGTTTATCGCTTTATGCAGGCATGCCATAGGCGGCGGTTAATCATACTGACGATGATATTTAATAAAATAAATATAATTTTTGGAAGGTGTATAATAGGGCGGGGGGCTTCATTTGGTCCCCGCTTTGTACTTATTCATAGTTACGGTGTTGTAATTAATACTGCTGTTTGTGGAGGAAGTGACATAAAAATTGAGCATCTTGTTACAATCGGCGCCGAGGGGAAAGAATCGCCTGTCCTTGGAAATAATATTTTTATAGGGGCTGGAGCCAAAATTATTGGCGGGGTGAAGATTGGGAACAATGTAAAAATAGGCGCAAATGCTGTTGTCGTTGATGATGTGCCTGATGGAGCTACGGCTGTTGGGGTGCCTGCAAAAATTGTGAAATAACTGCAGGATTATGGCAGGCAACTTTTTATAAAAAGAATGATATATGCATTAATAACTTTATTTCTTCTGACGGTATATACATGGCTTATTTACCCGGTTATTGTTGCGGGGATATGCCGTATGGTACAGAGAAAAAGGTTGTTACAAAATGCTGGCACATTTTTTAAAAAAGAATTGCCGCCGGTTAGTGTGGTTATTTCGGCATATAATGAGGAGAAATGTATTGTTGAAAGAATAAATAATATCCTTGAATCTGATTTTCCTCCTGAAAAGATATTTGTATGGATCGGAGTTGATGGAAGCATGGATGGGACTGCTGCAAAAGTGAAAGGAAAATTTGACAATGATAAGCGGGTGTATGTTGTTGAATTTCCAGAACGCAAGGGGAAAGCAGCTGTAATAAAAAATATTGTAGATAAGGTTGATACGCAAATAATTGTCTTTACTGATGCCAATACACTGTTTGCAAAGGACACTATTAAAAAATTAGTTATGCACCTTTATGATAAAAAAATAGGCTCTGTATGCGGGAAGCTTATATTTAATAAGGACAAAGGGAAAGTAGAAGCTGAAAATATTTACTGGAATTTTGAGAATAAATTAAAAGAAGCTGAAAGTATTATTGATTCATGCCTGGGGGTAAATGGCGCAGTGTATGCCATACGGAAGGATGAATTCTGGAAACAATTACCTGATAATACCATTGTTGAAGATTTTGTGATAGGCATGAAGGTGAGGGAAAGAGGCAAGAAAGTGGTTTTCCTCTCTGATGCGATCGCTTATGAGAATTTGCCTGCTCCGTCATGGGAATGGTATCGCAGGGTAAGGATAGGTGCTGGCGATTTTCAGGCATTGCGCTTGTGCTGGAGATGTCTGTGTCCTCAATATGGGTTATTTGCATGGATGTTTTTTTCGCATAAAGTATTGAGATGGATTATTCCTGTTTTGACAGCAGGAATTGTTATTGCGGCATTAGTTGATTTGGTAATTGCTGTTCTGGTTTGCGGTACTGTTTCGCTGGTGTCATTTGCAATATTAACAGGGGGGGCGGTTGTTCTGGTCATTGCAATGTTGTTAAGAAATAGGAGCAGGGGTGTGGGAGGAGTTTTTCAGCATTTTGTTTTTATGCAGATGGCAGTGGTATTTGGATTTATAAAATTTTGTATGGGTGGATTGAAAGGATACTGGGAGCCAGTTCCTAGAGATAGAAATTAAATGAGGGATTGTGGTGTTTGAGTTGAAGTATGAATGTATGTGGTGATGGAGAAATGTGGTGTGCATTTTGTCCCGTGAAGCCGGCATGTGCCTTTTGCGTTGCAGCTGCGTTGCTGGCTCGCTCAGATACACAAAGTATACCTCGCTCGCCGACGCCTTGCTGCAACCGCAAAAATCACATACCGTTTCACGGGAGAAGAGCAAAATGCACACCACGGTTTCACACGCCTTGCCGGCTTTCAGCCGAACAAGGCGAAGGAATTGTGGAAAGTTTTGAGGTGGCTAATAGTGCATGTGTTATGATGTTATATTCAAGGGGATAGGGTTAAGTTGATGTTTATCCCATATTATCTTTTTTGAAGTAAAGATTGGAAGTTTTAGTTGATAATAAAGTATAAGAATTATTGGAGGACTGGGGTGGTGGGAGTGGTGAGTGTGTGAATGGAGAAATGTGGTGTGCATTTTGTCCCGTGGAAGAGTTACCATAGATGGACATAGAAAGGAATTATCTGTGTTAATCTTGTCCGGTTTCTATGTGTTTCTATGGATATAATTCTGGTGGTTGCAGGTGATCATATTTAAATAAAGAATTGGTAAACATGTTTAAAGCAATAGACAGGTGGCTGGCAGGCTATTTTAAATCGGTGATAAAAAGAAATAAGATACAGGCGAAGCCATGTCACATTATGTTTTGCATTGCGGATCACTTTGAACCGTATGCACACGAGGCTAACAAAGATGAAGCCCATAAAAGGGTTTACAGGTTTGTAGAAAATTATCCTATGATTTTTAAATCGCTTAAAGATTCAGATGGAAGAAGTCCTTTGCATACTTTTTTTTACCCGATTGAACAATACGATCCTGAAATCCTTAACGTTTTGAAAAGTTTTACCACGGGGGGGATGGGGGAGGTGGAGGTTCATTTGCACCATCGCGATGATACGTCGGAAAATATGACAAAAACGATTGTGGAATTTAAAGAAAAATTAAGGAATAGGCACGGTTTGCTTGGAGAGGATAGAGATGGCAAGATAAGATACGGATTTATCCATGGAAATTGGGCATTGTGTAATTCGCTGCCGGACGGCGACTGGTGCGGCGTAAATAACGAAATAGAGGTGCTTTGCAGGACAGGATGTTATGCTGATTTTACTTTTCCATCTGCTCCATCTCCTACCCAACCCGGGATGGTTAATGTGATATATAGAGCAGGAGGCAGTAAGGAAAAGCCCAGATCACATGATAGTGGCACAATTGTGATGAAGAACAAAAAAAGCGAGCGGGAAAATAAGTTAATGATTATTGAAGGACCCCTGGCTATTAACTGGCGAAAGAGAAAGTATGGTGTTATTCCCTCTATTGAAAATTCTACGATTGACAGCGGTAATTTGCCGGCGAAGGATCGTGTTGATATATGGGTCAGACAGAGAATAAGTGTTGCGGGAAAAGGCGATTGGATTTTTATAAAAGTGCATACCCATGGCGCTTTACCTATAAATATGGATGTGCTGCTAGGGGAAAGAATGAAAGAAATGCATTCTTACTTGTTAGAGAAGTATAATGACAGGGAAAATTGGTTCCTGCATTATGTTACGGCAAGGGAGATGTATAATATAATAAGGGCGGCTGAAGATGGTATGGAAGGTAGTCCTGCATTATACAGGGATTATGAAGTTAAGCCGCCTCCTTGTATATAGAAGAAAATGTGTATGGATGAGAGTGAGTGTTAGAGAAATGTGGTGTGCATTTTGTCCCGTGAAGCCGGCATGCGCCTTTTGCGTTGCAGCTGCGTTGCTGGCTCGCTCAGATACACAAAGTATACCTCGCTCGCCGACGCCTTGCTGCAAACGCAAAAATCACATACCGTTTCACGGGAGAAGAGCAAAATGCACACCACGGTTTCACACGCCTTGCCGGCTTTCAGCCGAACAAGGCGAGGGAATTGAGGAAAGGTTTTGGGGTGGTTCGCTAAGTAATATGCTGTGGTGTTATATTTGAGGGCTGAGGTTAAGTTGAGGTTTATCTCATATTATTTTTTGAAATAAAGATTATAAGTTTTAGTTGATAATAAAGTATAAGAATTATTGGAGGAGTGGGGTGGTGGGAGTGGTGTGTGGTGAGTGTGTGAAAGAGAAAAGTGGTGTGCATTTTGTTCCGTGAAGCCGGCATGCGCCTTTTGCGTTGCAGCTGCGTTGCTGGCTCGCTCAGATAAAAAAAGAAAGTAACCATAGATGGACATAGATGAAAGACAGAGATGAACATAGAAAGAAATTATCTGTGTTAATCTTGTCCGGTTTCTGTGTGCTTCTATGGATATAATTCTGGCAGGGATGAAATTTATAATTTGATGCTTGATAGAACTGAAAAAGATTCTTATTTTAAAGGGGAAAGCGCATATTATTCTATGGGCGGGAGGATAGGATGAGTTACTATAAAGCTTTGGGACTGGAAAAAGAGCCTTTTTCAACAAGTCCTGATCCTGCTTTCTTCTTTCTTTCAAAAGAACATAAAGCTGCTTTATGCAGGCTTCAAATATCTATTTCTCTTAAACGCGGGATGTGTGTGTTGCTCGGTGATGTTGGAACGGGCAAGACAACTTTGAGCAGAAAGTTATCACAGGCTTTAAGTGAAGAACCATCGGTTTTTTTCAGGATGATTCTTAATCCTTATTTTAAAACGGAAAAACAGTTTTTATCACGTCTTGCTAGCCTTTTTAAAGTCAAAACCCCGCCAAATCCTACAGGGCTTGACTATATGGAAGGGGTAGAAAAGGCTTTATTTGAGAAAGGGGTTGAAGAGAATAAGACGCCGGTATTATTGAT
>Ga0209101_1002733_pt1 | contig 11297 bp, 9 predicted proteins | sample ConPoolayeCmetaG_FD_185481 | JGI IMG/M metagenome (GOLD analysis project Ga0209101, IMG submission 185481) | Hot spring microbial mat communities from California, USA to study Microbial Dark Matter (Phase II) - Cone Pool mat layer C metaG... ... | reverse complement strand
CTGCTGCGCCGACCCCGCCCGCCACGAACGTGAATCCCAGTGTCAAGCCCGACATCACCCCCGGTCGTCCGGGGAATAACTCCTGGCCGAGCAGCAGCGTCAGCGGTAACGAAGCCAGCAAACACAGCCCGATCCCGGCCATCGTCCCTAGCAGCAATGTGCCAGAGACAAACCGAAGCCCCAACACCAGCGGCGTGGCCAGCACCAGGCTGGCGACGATCACCTTATGCGGGCCGATCCGGTCTGCCAGGAAGCCCGCCGCGAAGCCACCCACGGCGGCTGCCAGGGCCATCATGAACAGCGCGCTTCCCGCAAAGTCCACGCTCTCTCCCAGCTCCACCAACCGCTGCGGCACATAGGTGGTGAGGCTCATGCTGGCCCAGGAGCGGAAGATGATCACCAGCGCGAGGAGAACGGTCGCGGCTAGAGGGAGGAGGTTATTGGCGGGCTGGATGGGGGTTGAGTGCGCTTCTGAGTGCGGGTGACCGATCTGCGGGGGGGCGTAGCGCAACCGGAGCAACCTGGCTGCTAGGAAGGGTAGCACCAGCACCCCGCCAATCAGTAGGATTATGGTTCCCCGTGCGCCAAAGTAGTTGAGCACCCAGCCCGCCACCAGTGGCCCGATGGCAAATCCGCTGTTACCACCCAACAGAAAAACCGACATCGCCCGCCCGCGATATGGCGGTGCGCTGAGGCGCGGCACGCTGCCCGCCGCTGAGGGGTGATACATGGCCGATCCCAGACCGCCAATCGCCACCATCCCCAGCAGCGCCTCAAAGCGCCCTGCCAGCCCCGCCGTGCCCATCAGTGTCACCTGCCACAGCGCGCCTGCCAGCGCCAGGTGCGGCGCGTAGACGCTGTCTGCCATTAGCCCGAACAGGGGCTGGGCCAGCGAAGTAGATAGGCTGTAGGTGAACGCGATCAGCCCAACCTGGGTTTGCGTCAGGCCGAGCGGGCTGGTCAGCACAGCCAGCACAATCGGCAGGCTCCCGCTGAAGAAGTCCACCGTGAAGTGCCCCAGGGCGAGCGAGAGAAGGTTAGCATCCCGGAGGGGGGAGGCCGAGGACTGTGGCGCTGCCCCGCTTGGAGAGACTTTCGGAGGGTGCAGATCAGCATTCATGGCGGGGGTGTTCCGCCTTCCATAGGTGGGCAGTTCGTCGCCAGGTCTCGAATTCATAGTAAGCCATCAACAGACTGAGCCGCAACCCGTGCAACCCGTCCCGGTAGCCGCGCAGCGTCACAAACCGCCACCAGAACTGCCGCAGCGGCCCGCTGGCGTAGGTCCAGGGTCGGGGGCGTAACCCCTGGCCATGCCGGATTTCAGCCTCGAAGTCCGTGTACTTCTCCTGCTTGGCCTTAAACTGGGCTACGCTGTCATAGTTGTAGTGGATTAGCGGGTTGTGCAGGTATCCCGCCTCCCCGTCGAGGATCACTTCCTCGTGCACAGGTCGCCCTGGATCGTAGCGCGCGCTAGCCCGGTGCAGCACACGAAGCTGGTAGTCAGGATGCCAGCCTGCACCGAGCGTCAGCCGCCCGAACAGATAGTTATGGCGCGGGACCCACCAACCCCGCTCGCACCCCCCGATCTTCGCCCTGATCTCCTCGGCCAGCGCCGGGGTGGCGCGCTCATCCGCGTCAACGAAAAACACCCAGTCGGCGTCAACTGCCTCCAGGGCCGCGTTGCGCTGCACGGCGTAATTCTGGAAGGGGTATCGGAGCACCCGCGCCCCTGCTTCCTCGGCGATCCCGGCGGTGCGATCGGTGCTGAATGAGTCGAACACGATCACCTCGTCCGTCCAGCGCAATGACTCGATGCACTGGCGGATATGCCTCTCCTCGTTGAGGGTGAGGATGACCCCGGCTAGCTTCATATGGCAGCCTCACACCCTCCGGCTCAACCGGATCACCTCCCGGTAAGCATCCACCAGCGCCCGCCGCGACTCCTCGCTGCGCGACGAATCGCGCGCCGTCCGCTGGATAGCCCGATTCATCCCGGCCCGCAGGATGATCTTCGCCAGCACCCGCTTGAGGGGGCTGTAGTGTTTGCGGTACAGCTTCAGCCGAGCTGTCCACAGATGGATCACCGCCTGCGGTTTGACCTGCGAGGTGCTCTGGCCGCCGTAGTGGACCACTTCCGCGCTTGGCACACAGATGGCGCGCCAGCCTGCTGCCCTGATCCGCATGGCCCAGTCGATCTCTTCGCAGTACAGGTGGAACTGCTCGTCGAGCAGCCCGACCTGCCGGATGACCTCACCGCGCAGGCAGAAGGTCGCGCCGAGGGGGTGATCCACATCGAATGGCTCCCGGCCTGCGTACAGGCTGCGCGGGTAGCGCCCGTTGAGGCGGCTCTCGCGGATGCGGCCCGGCACAGGGAACAGGTCAATGAGGAGCTGTGCCAACCCGGGAAAGCCAAACGCGCTATGTTGGAACGATCCATCACCATATACCAGCCGTGCCCCTGCCAGCCCCGCGCCGGTTGCGTTCATCCCCTCGATCAGTGCCTTGAGGGCGCCGGGCCGCAGCAGGGTGTCCGGGTTCAGGAGCAGCACGTATTCCGGTAGATCAGGGCCGGCGGGGAATCCGAGCGCCCGCAGCGCGTGGTTATTCCCCCCCGCGAACCCCAGATTGCTGCCGGGTTCCAACAGGTGCACCTCAGCGAACCGGCCCCGGATGGCCTCCGCCGTGCCATCGCTGGATAGATTGTCCACAACCCAGACCTCACCGCGCACTGGGGCGCTGGCGAGGTCGGCCAGAACGGAGTCTATCGCCGCCAGGGCATACTCGCGCACGTTCCAGGTGACGACGATCACGGCCAGCCGGGGCCAATCGGATCGGAGAGGGGTGCTCATCGCGCCAGAATGTACCGCCGATGGGCGGGAGAGGCAAAACAGCAAATGACCCCCCTCTCCCCCAGCGAGGCGCAGCCGAGCGCGTGGGATGAGGGGGGCAGAGGGTGAGGGTTACACAAACCGCTTGCGCAGCTCGCCGCTGGCGTAGTCCATCACCGAGACGGTGATGGCGATCAGCCACACGGCCATGCCTGCATCGTACCACAGAGTCTGGTTGATCCACTGGAACAGCAATTGACCGATCCCCCCACCGCCCACAAAGCCGATGATAGTGGACATCCGCACATTGATGTCCCAGCGGTAAATAGTGAACGACAGGAATGGCGGAACCACCTGGGGGATGATCGCATAGACAATAGTCTGTATGCGATTGGCGCCCGTGGCGGTTATCGCCTCAATCGGCCCCGGATCGATGCTTTCTATCGCCTCCGAGTAGAGCTTTGCCAGCGAGGCGATGGTGTGAACGGTCAGGGCGATAACGCCTGCGAACGGCCCCAGGCCGACCCACACGACCGCGATCACCGCCCAGATGATCGGCTCAATCGAGCGGGTGATGTTCAGGACGAAGCGGATGGCGTAATAGAGGAAGCGAGTGATCGGGTTGCCCCACATCAGGTTGCGGGCCGCCAGGAAGCTAAACGGGATCGCCAGCACGATGCCGAAGGTCGTCGCCATCAGCGCCTGGAAGATGGTGACGATCATGCGGTTGATGGCGAGGATGAAATTCTGAGTGAGTCGCGGGTTGCCGACGGCCACCACCTGCCGCGCCTGGATGCCGTGATACTGGGTGCCGACGGCGATGGAAGGCGTGTTGAACTGCGGCGCGGTAAATGTTACGCTGAAATACCCATTGGCGTCGGCCATTGCGTTGACCTTCTCACTCTGGAAGATCGGCTGAAACTCGTTGCCGATGGGGTCTTCCCACCAGATTTCGACCCGTTCGTTCGGGTCGAATCCCCCGCCGCGCACAGTGATCTCGGTGCCGGGCTGGAGCGCCCCACGTCCCTCCACGATGGCATAGGTTGCGAACTCACCGCACGCCGGATCGACGGTGATCCATAACTCGTCGCCGCTGCCCTCCACCTGCTCCGGCATCTCCGCTGGGTCGTCCGGGCATGGATTGGCCCATCGGGTAGCGACGATCTGCAGCTCCTCGGGGCGCTCGATGGCCGCCCGCCACGGCCAGATCACGCGCCGGAAGATGTTGAACGTATCCGGGAACTCGGTGAGGAACTTCCGCATGTTCACTTCGGTGACCTGCCAGCCCAGCAGGTAGGTGTATCCCAGCACGATCAGCAGGCCCAGGGTGGGGGCAAAGTTCCGCCCACTGGCCGCCGCCACCGCCGAGCCTATCACCCACAGCCAGAACAGCGCTGCCAGGGTAGCCAGCGCAGGCAGCATCCCGGTGAAGACTTCGAATTCGTGGGTCGTGCGCGTCCAGTACAGCAATCCCAGGAACGTGGCCGTCAACAGAAAATAGCCGATGCCGCGCGTGGTCTGCCGCGCGTAGATATGGCCTGCGCCGGGCAATATGAGCGAGAAAATCGCTGCCAAGACTGGCGAGCGATGAACCTCCGTCATCGCCTGCTCCTCTAGCGGGCCTGCGCCTTTAGGTGGAAGGTCGGGGGGATTGTCGCTCATCGTATGCTCCCTCATCCAACCAGGCTCGATCCAGTGATGCGCTCCGCTTCCTGGCCGTAGATTTCCTTGAACCGTTCGTCCGTCATCTTGCGAATGTCCTCGTTGGTTCCCCGGAAGATCAACCTGCCCTCGCGCAGCCCGATCACCTGGGAGCCGTAGCGCTGCACCAGGTCGAGGTAGTGCAGGCTACAGATGACCGTGATCCCATCCTCCTTGTTGAGCTTCTCGATCTGGCCGAGGATCGTATGGGCCAGCACCGGGTCGAGGCTGGCTACCGGCTCGTCCGCCAAGATCAGCCGGGGTTCCTGCATCAGCGCGCGTGCGATCCCGACGCGCTGCTGCTGCCCCCCGCTGAGCGCATCAGCGCGGTTGCGTTCTTTGCCCGTCAACCCGACGCGCTCTAGTGCTGCCATGGCTCGCTGCCGCTCTTCGTGTGGAAAGTAGTTGATCAGGCTCCATGCGGGGTTGATGTACCCCAGGCGCCCGCTCAGCACGTTGGTCAGCACGCTGGAGCGCCGGACAAGGTTGAACTGCTGGAAGATGAACCCGATTTGGCGGCGTATCTCGCGCAGTTCCTCCCCCTTGGCAGCGGTGATATCCACGCCATCCCAGATGACGCGCCCCGCTGTGGGGTCAATCAGCCGGTTGATGCAACGCAGCAGCGTGGACTTGCCCGACCCGCTCAGGCCGATCACGACCATGAACGCGCCATCGGGGACCTCAAAGCTGACATCCCGCAACGCAACCGTTCCGTCCTCATAGACTTTGGTCAGATTCTCGACGATTAGCATGGCAGAGCCTTTCCGCAGGCCACTTCCAGAGGCGGCGACAGGGGAGGGGTGAAAGACAGATCGGTGGATGGTAGAGGCACAGCACGCTGTGCCTCTACCCCTAGGATAAGCGACACGCTTAGTCGCTGACGTAGTCCTCGACGTTCACACCGGAGGCTTCGAGCACCTGGCGGAAGCCATCGTAGAAGCTGTCGTCCACCTCCACCAACCCCTCCCACCGATACAGGTCGTTCAGTATCTGCATCTGGTCGGGGTCTTCCGTCATTGCCAGCAGCGCCTCCACGATCTGCGCCCGCATCTCCTCCGGGAAGTCCGGGATGAACGATACGGTATCGTTCGGGATCGGGTCGCTCTCGGCGAATACGACCACCACCTCCATCACATCGGGTAGCTCTTCCTGAACGTTGGTGCGCGCATCGACGAAGGTCGCGCCTGCATCGCAGTCACCGTTGTAGACGGCACGCACCACGTCAGGATGACCGCCCGCGTCCACGATCTCGGCCAGGTCGGTATCCGGGTCGATTCCCGCCGCCCGCATGGTGATGCTGGGGATGATCCAGCCAGAGGTTGAAAACTCGTCCACGCGGCAGAAGGTCTTGCCTTCCAGGTCCTCGATGGTGGTGATGCCGCTATCGGCGCGGGTGATCATCTGGCCCGTATAGGTCGGGCTGCCGAAGCGCACGGAGGCCACCGCCACATCCGCACAACCCCGCTGACTCGCCACGATGTAGCTGAAGGTGTTCAGTGTGCCGATGTGCGCCTCGCCCGCACACATCGCCTCAATCGAGCCGACGTAGCTGGTCGGCACGTTGGCCTCGATCACCAGCCCGGTGGCCTCAGAGAGCGCCTCTGTGATGGCATCCGCGCTGGCGATCACCGCGTCTGCGTCGCCGGAGGGCACGAATGACATGACAATGGGATCATCCTCCGTGCCCAGGGTGATCGGCTCCTCGGTGGGGGTCGGTTCCTCGGTCGGGGCCTCGGTTGGCTCCTCGGTCATTTCCTCGGTTGGCGCTGGCTCTTCCGTAGCCGCTGGGGTGGCCGGGGCGCAACCTGCCAGCACAAAGGCCAACACACCCAGCAGCGCCAGCAGTGCGATCAGTTTTCTGTTCAACATCCCTTCTCTCCTTTTGATTGAATGGGCATGGAATTCCAATACAATAGGGGTCTCATTGGGCATTGGGCACAACGGGCTTACGGCATCACCTCCCTTCACCGCTGCCAGGAATAGGGGCAGGGCCATGCCTTATTGAACATTATCTGGCGCACGAATGTCTAGAGATCGGACGTGCAGTGTGGACAGCGCTTTGCCTGGATGGGGATGTTCATGAAACAGCGTGGGCACTCTTTGGTCGCTGGCAGCGCCGCAGCTTCCTCCTTCTTCCTCCCTTCTGCCAGCCGGTTGAACCCCCGCACCAGCAGAAACATGGCCAGGGCGATGATCACGAAATTGATGAGGGTGTTGATGAACACCCCGTAGTTGATCGTCGCTGCGCCAGCCGCTTGTGCCTCAGCCAGCGAGGCGTACTGCTCACCTGATAGATTTAGGTACAGGTTTGAGAAATCAACTCCGCCGAGCACCACCCCCAACGGTGGCATCAACACATCACTCACCAGTGAGTTGACAACGCCACCAAACGCGGCTCCCATGATGATGCCAACGGCCATGTCCAGCATGTTGCCCTTGATGGCGAACTTCTTGAATTCCTCAAAAAAGCCCATCGTTTTTCTTCCGCTCCTTGCAAGGATGACGCGAGTACGTTGGCATGGCTTTGGAGGCCCCCTATTGCTCCAGCGCCGCTGGATCGACCCGCGCGCTGGCGAACAGGTTGCGAAGGGGCGTGTACACGCTGTCATCGGTCGCAACCAGCCCGTCCCCGCCCAGCAGCGCCGCGATCTCACTCGTGTGGTTGGCGATGAGGTCCTCCAATAGGGCGTGGGTGAGGTCGTCCAGCCGCGACGAGATCACCACGGCATCGTTGGGAACCGGCGGCAGCTCCTCCAGCACGCGCAGTCGGTCCGGGAAGCGCAACCCACGCACCTCCTCCTGCGCGCCGAGCGTCGTCGCGCCCAGGCCGCACGTCCCCGAGTCGATCATGCGGATCACCCCTTCATCGCTGCCCGCATCGACCACGTCGTACAGGTCGGTGAACGTATCCACCCCTCGTGCCTTGAGCGTCAATGTGGGGATGACCCAGCCATGCAGCGAGGAACCGTCCGGTCGGCAGAACACCCCCCGGTACGACTGCGGCAGAAATACATCTCGCGCCACAAACTGCCCCTGCGTCGCGGTGACCCCGCCCTTGTCCAACACATACCGAGCCTCTCCGCAACCCTGCTGGCTCACCGCCAGGTAGCTGAAAGCATCCAGCGATACTACCCCGGCCTGCCGATCACATAACGCCCGCTGGGCTTCGTGATAGCTCTCTGTGATGCGCACTTCGATGGTCAGGCCCGCTTCGGTGGAAAAGGTGGTGCTGAGCGCGCTGGCGGCTTCCTCGGCTGTGGCAACGTCGGTCACGCTGAATACCACCACCAGGGGGTTTTCATCGCTGCCGAGCGGGGCTACGGTGGGCAGCGGAGGCAGAGGCGTTGGAACTGCGATTAGGGTCGCCAGGCCGCGCGTGGGGGTGGGGGTGATCCGTTCGCGCCCACACCCAACCAGACTCGCGACGGTCAGCGCCAACCCGGCCATCATCAGAAACGGTAGGCGTTGGCGGTTAATAGCCTTCTCTCCTCGCTGGGTTGCGCGTTGACATTCGTGGCGTTGCCGGGCTGTTGATGATGGGGCAGCGTCAGCTCAACCTCGCCCTTTCCATGATACATGACGCCCATGTGCCCTGCAAGTGATGTTTTCGCGCCACCGCCGGTTACATCCGGGGTTGGGACGAGGTCTAGGGTCTCAGCACGATCTCGATCCAGTGCGGGTCAACTCGATTGTTGATCGCCGCGATCCCCACATCCTCGTGGATCAATCCGGCCCAGAACTGCTGGGGGTTGCGCGATTCGACGATGTTGGTCAGCCGGATGCTTCCATTGACAACCGCTCGCTGGCCCGGCATCAGGTAATAGTGCACCCGCCCGTCGCTTTCGATGGGTGTCAGTGTTTCGGCTGTGCCCAGCGCCCACCGCCACGGGTAGTCCAGCAAACAGGTGTCGCAGTGGATTCCGACCCGCCAGGCGCCCGATTCCTCGTAGCAGCCCGTGCTTGAAAAGGTCTCATCCTGTTGGTAAACGTAGCCTGGCTCCGGGCAAGTAGTGCGGATCGGTGCTTCGCCGTAGTTCTCCACTGTGAGTTCAAAGCTCAGCCTGTCCCCGATGATCACCGTCTCGCTGGAAAAACGGACGGTATCCCCCACCGGCTGCGCGACGATCTCAGCCAGTGGCACGCCACCATTCTGGATGGTCAGCTCCCCCAACGCCTCCACACGCTGACCCTCGGCATCGCTCGCGACGGCCCGCACCTGATAGGTTCCATCTGGCGGCGGGTCCGATCCATTGTCGATCCCGCCATCGTACTCGAAGCTATGCAGACCCTCCTCGCCCGGCTGCCGCGCGCCCTGGGATTCGGGGATGAAAATAGCCCGCCCCTCGGCGTCGATCAGCGTCACCTGAAGGTTCGCCTCTTTGGGCACGTACACATTGATCCATACCCGGTCGGTGAGGCCATCCTGGTTGGGGGTGAATGTCGGTGGCGAAATAGTGAATTCCCAGATATCCGGCAGAACGGGGTCGCCATCGGCGATGACCAGCGTCCCGTTGCGCTGATCAACCTGCCCGGTGGCCCGATCTGTCGCCTCGATCACCCAGGTATACTCGCCATCCGGCATCAGCCGCTGGAGCACCCTCCCCTTGACTTCCTCACCCTCTTTGACGTAGCCCTCCACGATCCCGCTGAACAGCACCCGGTACGTACCCCGCGTGCGCGGCTCATCCCGACGGAAGAAGTAGCGCTGCCCATCCTCACCCTCGAAGTAGATCGACACAATGCACTCACGCCGCAGGCGATAGGTCATCGTCACTGCGTCGCTATCCCCATCCGCATTGGGCGTGATACGCGCCGATCCGAGGCTCGCCTCGGCGATCACCGGCCCGCGTGGCCGGCTCACCAGGTACGCCGCAGCCAAGATCAGCGCCAGCGCTACGGCTGCGACGCGCAGAGTTATCGCTTGTTCAACCCGCACGGTATTGCTCCGTTGCCCATTTAAGGGTCTGTCTTGCAGGCAAAGCCCATCTCAGCTATCTGCTGCCCGCTGCGAGTCTATCCAACCCTTTGGGGGATGCCAAGCCGAGCACCCTTTGTGGAACCCTATCGGTATCCCGACAGCATGACCTGGCCGATCCGCACGCTGTCCCCGCCGCTGTCTACCGGCACTCGCACCAGGGTATCAGCGTCGTACAGGCCAACCAGCACATCGAGCGTGATCGGTTGTGTCCTGTGCGCCAGCGAGGGCGGGAGATTGACCGCGTGAAGATCGAGGATTGGCTCACCGGGAAGCCACGTGTATGTTGGCCTCAGCCCGTTGACTGGCTGCACGTCCTGCTGGGCAATCGGCACGGGGCCATCCGGCCCTACGACGTGCACGAACACAACGTAGCGTTCGTGCACTACCTCGTGCGCGGTCCAGGTCAGAGCTAATGCCAGGGGAGGGAGGGGTTGGCCTGGCGAGTTCGTTATAGAGTGGTCCAGCGGTACGTAGCATAGCTCAATACGCTGCTGGCTCAGCGTCTGGCATGTCGTTGGTGGGCCGGGGTTATTCACCTGCTCCGGCGCGATGAACAGGCTGAGCTGGCTCTGATCGTACCAGGTCCCGCCCGGCGTTGCGGCGTGCCCCAGGAGCCATAAGCCCACATCGTTGATCGGGTTGGCTGCGTCAATCTGGTAGGTCAGCAGCCAGATACGCCCGTGCCGCTCAAGGATCGTCCGCATGGAGGCATCCAGCGTGCCCGGCGGGAAGAAGCTGGCATAGGTGCTCAGTTGGCGGTCGGATGGCAGGTAGGCGGCCAACATGCCCGGCTGCCAGTGATAGCTGTAGATCAGTCCGTCGCTCTCTTGGTAGTGCGCGGCAAGATCAGCCGCCAGAGATCGGAGATCAGTCTCTGGTCCTCCAGAGCGCTCCTTCTGTGCTGATCCCCATCCCACGACGAGCGCCAGCGCGGCCCCGCCAGCAAGGATGGCGCGGCTTCCCCACGCGGCGGCGCGGGGGTGAGGCCGGAGGGCAAGCTCGGCTCCTGCCCCAGCCAGCAGAGCCAGCGCTGGGGTGACGTACAGCAAAAAGCGGGGGTAAAAGAAGGGGATGATGACCTGGACCCCCCAACCTAGCAACACTGGCCCCAGCAGCCAACTTGCCAGCGCCCACCTGCCATCTCGTTCTTGGCTCATTCCCCTTCTCTCAAGGCGGGCAGGGGGCGGGAGATGAAAGTGAACCAGCCCCAGGGTGGTCAGGGCCAGCAGCGCCCCGACAATGGTCAACCCCACCGCTTGGGGCGCGGTTGGGCCTCCACCGAACTCGCCCAGCATTTCGCTCAGGTACGCGAGGGGGTCGCGCGGCAGTTGTCCTATATTGGCCGACGCGGCCCGCGTCCCAGCCGCTGCCCCCCGCCCCGCAGCCAGTACCCAGGGGAGCCAGGCCAGCCCTGCCGCGAGCTGCACGCTAAACCATATCCCCGCACGCGGCGCGATGGATTTCCACGCGACCATCCGCCGCCGGGCCTCTGCGATCCAGACCAGAGTCCATGCGCCTGTTACGGCCATCAGCAGCGCAGACAGGTAATGCGCCCCAAAGGCCAGCCCTGTGCTGAGGAACAGGGTGGCTGCCAAGCTGCCCGCCTGTTTTCCGCTCAGCGTGCGGCTGGCTCCCTCTGTCGATGGTGGGAACAGCCGCAACCAGATCAGGATCGTGACCAGCAGGGCTAACTGGATAAACGTGTACCCCTTGGCCTCGCGGCTGTAGTGCACCTGCATGGGCAGCACAGCCAGGATCGCTGCCCCGGCCAGCGCGGCCCTCCGCCTCAA
>Ga0209101_1002732_pt1 | contig 11311 bp, 8 predicted proteins | sample ConPoolayeCmetaG_FD_185481 | JGI IMG/M metagenome (GOLD analysis project Ga0209101, IMG submission 185481) | Hot spring microbial mat communities from California, USA to study Microbial Dark Matter (Phase II) - Cone Pool mat layer C metaG... ... | reverse complement strand
CCCCAGCCCACCCATGAACGCCACCAGCACGGTCGTGATCGCGTAGGTCGTTCCGCCGAAGACCAAGACCAGTTGTCGTACCCACACCAACTCATAAACCAGGCCGGCGGCTCCTGAAACGAAGAACAACACATACAACAGGGCGAAGGGCATAGAACGTCCTCGTCAGCCCGGCCGGGATCCGCGAGCGTCCGCGGCTACTTATCACCAGCCCGGCCGACACTCGCCAAGGCTCGCAGGTTGCGGTAGCATATGCGTTTGGGTTACGCATGGTCCACGCGGAAGCACAAGACACGAGGTAACAATCATGAAGAAGTTTCGGCTGTTCACGCCCGGCCCCTGTGCAGTACCTGAGGAAGTGCTCATCGAAATGGCCCGCCCTTTCCACCACCACCGCACCGATTGGTTCAAGGGCCTGATGAAAGCGGCCACCGAGCGACTCCAGCAAGTCATGCAGACGCGCAACGAGGTCATCATCATCACCGGATCGGGCACTGCCGCCGCCGAAGCGGCCATTGTCGGTTGTCACCCGGCCGGATCACGACTGCTGACCATCGAGGGCGGGAAGTTCGGCGAGCGCTGGGGCGAGATCGCTCAGCAATTTGGCATCGACGTGGTTCGACACGCGATTGAATGGGGCACGGCCCCGACAGCCGAAATGGTGGCCGACTTCCTCAAGAAGGATCCCAAGATCACGTCGGTCATGGTGGTGCACAGCGAGACTTCCACCGCCACAGCGTGCAACCTCCAGGCCATCGGCAAGGTGACCAGCCAGGCCGGCAAGTTGCTGCTGGTGGACGCGATCACGTCGGCTGGGGCGTTGCCGCTCAAACCGGATGAATGGGGTGTGGACGTGACCATTACCGGTGCCCAGAAGTCGCTCATGCTGCCGCCGGGGTTGGGCTTCCTGGCCATCAGCGAGCGTGCCTGGAAGGTGATCGAGGCCAACAAGAGCCAGCACGCCTATTACCTGAACCTCAACAAGGCGCGCAAGTCTGCTAAGGAAAACGACACGCCGTTCACACCGGCCCATCTGCTGGTACGCGGGCTGGTGCGCGCCCTTGATCTGATCCTGGAAGAAGGCATGGAGAACATCTGGAAGCGTGTGGCGGCGATGGCCGCGGCTACGCGCGCCGCCGGCGAGGCCATCGGCCTGAAGGTTTTCTCCAAGTCACCGTCCGATTCAGTCACTGCGCTGTGTCCGCCCGCCGGCATCGCCGTCAAGGACATCCGCAACGAACTGGAGAAACGCTACGGAATCGAGTCCGCCGGTGGCCAAGATCAACTCAAGGGCAAGATCTTCCGCCTGGGCCACATGGGCTACGTCGATGAGATGGACACGGTCCTGGCAATCGCCGCTCTCGAGCAGGTGCTTTACAAACTGGGACACAAGTTCGCACTGGGCGCCGGCGTGACTGCCGCCCAGAAAGTCTTGGCCGAGCGACTATAGTCTTACACCCGAGCGCTGATGCTCGGCAGCAGAAAACAGCCCGGCGCCCCCGCTGGATACGGGTGCGCCGGGCCGTCGTTTCGCCGGGGCGTTCAGGCGGCGCGCCACTCGGCGAGCCCCCTGACATCGCTGAACCGCCGGCGCCCCGAACAGCCATAACGGCTTGCCGCTACTTCTCGCCCTCTTGCGGCTCGGCCGGCGCCTCGTTCGCCGCCTGGATCTCAGGTGGCACTTCGCGCGGCATGCCCTGCGAGTCCAACGTTATGTACCACTTCTTGGTCTTCGGGTCGACCTGGGCGCGAACGACTGAGAATGTCTTGCAGTCCGGGCACCAGAAGACGATCTGCTTGCCCATGTTCGGGTCACGGCGTATCTTGTCCGCGCTCTTGAACCACTCATCGAACTGCGCTGGGCTGAGCGAGAACTGCTTGCCGCACTTGTCACACATCCACTCGGTTTCGTAACCGGTCTTCGGCAAGGTGGCTTCCTTGTCACCGCGGCTGAAGAACCATCCGGCCAAGCCCAAGATCACGATCAGAGCGACCAGCAGCAACCCGTTTTTCAAAGCAGGCGACATTGTGAGACCTCACATGCCAAGACGTGCCGGGCGGGACCACTCGTCCCGCCCGGCCACGTCATTCCCTCAACTGAGCAGCGTCCCGAGCGGCGATTCTACGCGCCGCGCCGCCGATATGCTACTACCTCGGCTTTGGATCGCAGTTCTTGGTAGTTTGTACACCGTTGCAGCCGTAGTGAGTCTGAGCTGTAGACATCCCATACCGCCAGATCCACTCCGGATTGATGGCCTGCCAGCCTACCCCACACCAGCGGGTCGGATCTGCCTGCATATAAGCGGCGTGACCGTCAAGGAAGCCAAACGAATGCTTATTGAACTTGCCGTGGTTGCCCATCTGCGCGACGTTGACGTTCAGGCCCCAGTCGAACGGATCAGGTAGAAACGCCACGAAAGTGGAACTGTACTTGGCCTGCACTTGGCGCATCAGCAGTTGCCCGCGCTCCCACCAGGTTCCCGGCGGGTTCCAGGGGTCGCAATTGCCGCTCCACTTCACATCTTCGAGCGCGTGCAAATTCCAGTGAAAACTGGTCCCAACGTCGTCGTAACAACTGATCGCGCGCAGGTTCTGTTGTTGCCCCTGCCAATTGCTACCCTGGTTCGAGAACTTGTCCGACGGGCATTGGAGAACGGGGACACCGATCCGTTCCACGAACTCGCTACCGGACTTGATGTCGTCCTCCAGCTTCTTACTCATCAGGTACTCATTCATCGGGCGGTATTTCTGCAAGATGAAGAAGATCCCGCCGTCTTGAGTCAACCAGAAATCGGAGTTGGTCTTTCCACCATAAGACCACGTGCAGATCGCGTTCGTGATCGCCTGGCCTTGCTGGTTAAACGTATAGAACGGGAAGTTGTCCTGGAAATCGAGCAGATACTGCGTCGTCGCCGTCATGAGCTGCCGGTAGTGCGCCAAGCACTTGGCCACCTTGGCCTGCTCACGCGCGTCTCGCAGGGACGGCAGCAAGATCGAGATCAGCAGCGCGATGATCGCCACCACCACCAGAAGTTCAATGAGGGTAAAGCCGCGGGCCGTCGTCTCTTTGCGTTTCATCCGTATGGCTCCTACTGCGCCAGGGCTCCGGCTGCCGGGCGCCAACTCGCCCCGTCGCAGCCGGCTATTCACTCTTGAGCTGCCGCGGGCGCTGGCCTTCGCCCGTCGCCGCCCAGCCGGTTGTTAGACGTTCACTATAACGCCGCGTTCCGGCCATGTACAGACTCCGCAAAAAACGTCCAAAGATGTCAGAAATAACCCGCGCCCGGCCTGGCCGCTGGGAATAGACCATCACGTCGCGGCGGGTCGACCACAAGGCTGCGTAGTCGGCCAGCGCCGGCGCAGGTAAGTCCCCGGCGCCATAACCATTTGTCATGCCGTTTTATACAGCGACATCCGTCGGCAGGCTGCCCCCGGCAGGCCATCCGCACGTCGTCCGCCGACGCGCTCCCGACGCGGGTGTGTTCACCCCAGGGAAGTCAAGTAGGACACGGGCTGGCCCGCACTCCGCCAGCGAGCCACGTCGGCAGCCAGTTGGAAATGATGTTTGGCTTTTGTTTGCCACACCATTACCATCTGGGCGTCGCACCTGGCGTGGCCACGGTGGCAGTGTTGATACGAACCGTAGCAGGAACGGCATCATGGACGTCGCCGCTTTTATCAAGAAAATCACACTCGACCGCCATTATCGCGGTCAGATCGCCGCCGTCCGACCACTGGAGCCGCGCGCGGCGCGCTACGGCGCTCCGACTCACCCGTTGCCGGACGCTCTCTGCGCGCTGCTGCGGGCGGCGGGAATCGAGCAGCTCTATCAGCACCAGGCCGAAGCCTACGACGCCGTCGTGTCGGGGCGCAATGTGGTAATCTGCACCGGGACCGCCTCCGGCAAGACCCTGTGCTATCACCTACCGGTGTTGGCCGGCTTGCTGGAGGCGCCGGACGCGCGTGCCCTGTACCTCTTCCCCGCCAAGGCCCTGGCGTACGACCAGTTGGAGAAATTGGAGACGCTCGTCTCCGCCGGCGGACTGGCCGAACGCCTCCGTCCGGCCTGTTACGACGGCGACACCCCGCCGCACCGCCGTCCCGGCATTCGCCGCACAGCGAACATCATCCTCTCCAACCCGGATATGCTGCACCAGAGCATCCTGCCCTATCACGCCAAGTGGTGGCAGTTCCTCGCCGGACTCAAGTATGTGGTGCTGGACGAGATACACAGCTACCGCGGCATCTTCGGCAGCCACGTGGCCGGGGTGATCCGTCGCTTGCAACGTCTGTGTAGGCATTATGGCGCCGCGCCCCAGTTCATCTCTTGCTCGGCCACGCTGGCCAACCCGCGCGAGCTGGCAACCCGCCTGATCGGTCGCGACGACATCCTGCTGATAGACCAGGACGGCTCGCCGCGTGGTCGGCGCTGGGTGGTTCTGTGGAACCCGCCGTTCCTGGAGGAGGGCACGCGGGTTTCGCGTCGCAGCGCCAATGTCGAGGCCCAAGAGCTGATGCGACGATTGCTGGAAGAGGGCGCCGGGACTGTCGCCTTCTGCAAGGCCCGCGTGGTCGCCGAGCTTCTGTACAAGTACCTGACCGAGGCTCTACGTCGTCATCGTCCGGACCTGGCCCGGCGCGTACGCCCCTACCGCGGCGGCTACCTGCCGCTAGAACGACGCGAAATCGAGCAGCGCCTGTTCAGTGGCGAGCTGCTGGGCGTGTGCAGCACGAACGCTCTGGAACTCGGCATCGACGTCGGGGCCTTGGATGCAGCCATCATTGTCGGCTTCCCCGGCACCTTGTGCAGTCTGTGGCAACAGGCCGGCCGCGCCGGGCGACGTCAGGATGACGCGCTGGCCATCCTGGTGGCCTACGACGACCCGGTGGACCAATACCTCATGCGCCACCCCGACTTCATCTTCGAGCGCCCGCTCGAACAGGCCATCATCGACCCCGAAAACCCGCACATACTGGCCGCCCAGCTCTCCTGCGCCGCTTGCGAGTTGCCTCTGTCGGACGACGACTGGACCGCCTTCGGCAAACGGGCCGAAGCCGTGGCGCAGGTCCTGGTCGGCGCCGGTCGGCTGCGCCGCACGGCCGGCCAGGCTCTGTCGGGGTCGGACACACGCTACTACTGGTCGGCGGCCGAGCTGCCGGCGCCGCAAGTAAGCCTGCGCACGCTGAGCAACGCGACCTACGCCATCGTCGACGTAACGGCGGGGCGCAACCAAGTCATCGGGCAAGTGGATTCCATCTCAGCACCGGAGCTGGTCTACCCGGAAGCCGTCTATATGCACCAGGGGGAGAGCTACATCGTCCGGCAGCTCGACCAGGCCGCCCGCCTGGCACGCGTCGAGCGACTGGACGCCGATTACTACACCCAGCCCGTGCTGGCTGACGAGTGCCGAATCGTGCAGCAGCGCCACGAGGGAACCGTCCGCGGTGGCAAGCGCTTCTTCGGCGAGGTCATCGTCCGTTGGCAGACCGTCGCCTTTCGCAAGTTCAAGCTCTATACCCAGGAGCTGATCGGCCAGACGGTTCTGGACCTGCCACCACAGCAGGTCCAAACGGTAGCTCTCTGGCTGCAACCGCCGGAGACGGCGTGGCGCGCCACGCGTCAGGCTGGCTTCAAGGTGTACGACGCCTTGGCAGGCGTACGCAACCTCCTCATGGTAGCCCTGCCACCGCTGGCCATGTGCGACCGCTACGATATCGGCGGCGTCGTGGATCAAGCACAGCTCGGCGTGGCCACGATCATCATCTATGACCGCTACGAGGGCGGCGTCGGCTACGCGCGCCACGCCTACGAGCACGCCGACCGCCTGTTGGAGATGGCTGCCGAGCTGGTGGCCGGCTGCGCTTGCGAGTCGGGCTGTCCCGGCTGTGTCGCCCCGCCGAACCTGCGCATACCGCTGCATCATGACCCGGATCTGGGATCGGGCTACGCCATCCCCGACAAGCAGGCGACGCTGACACTCTTGCAGGCTTGGTGCTAGCCGGTCAACCGACAACGGCCGCAAGCCGGACCAGCGCACACGGCTCACCGGCAACGCCCAAGAGGGCTGCCAGTGACGCTCCGCTAGCGCTTGCAACCGGACCTACGCCACGCGGCTGCCGGCGAGCTGCGCTCCCGCTGAGCTTCAGGCTTCAGGCGATCCTGATGCACGTTGCTCGGCCCGCAACAGTTCATAAAGGCATTCGACAACGGCGTCGATCTTGTCCGGACTGAGGTAGGTACCGGCCTCGATCTGCCGACGAAGTTCCTCGATGCGCAGCTTCTGACCCGCTGCTCCTTCCGCCTCCGGGTCGTGGGCCTGCGCCATCGCCGACAGCTCGACCCGATCGTCCCCGAGCGGCCCCGCCGCACCCGCGCCTCGCGGCAGCGGGCGCTGGGGTCGGCAGTGCTCGGAGCCGGTCAACAAGCTACCGGCATCCTGGCTGATAGCTCCCACGCGATCCATGTTTCCTGCCTGCCTCCCGGCAGCGCCGGGACCGCAATTGAAGCGGTCTGCGGCGCTCGCCATTCGACCCTCCGTGTTTGTCGGGATTCTCGCCCGCGGTGCGTGGCGCGTCCGTCCGTTGACGTTCCATAATGCTCCGCAGGCCCGCTCGCTCAACGTTTACTATCGGTCAGTTACCCATAAAGCTTTCGAAAAAACCGGGCTTCGCCACGTTTTTCCTGGCGCGACCGATAGAGATGCCTCAAAACTCGTCGTCGTGGGAACGCCCGATAAACGCCAGCTCGGTCCCCCAATTCATCTCACACCGCCATCGGATGTGCCCGCCTCATGTTTTATCGGGCACTCAGGACGTCAGTGTGATGATGTCCCCCGGCTCGGCTAACCCCTGCACGAATCGTCGCACATGCGGCTCGTCGGATTCGAGAATCTCCTGCGGCGTGCCGTCCGCCACGAACCTTCCATTGAACAACATCAGCACGCGGTCGCCGACCTCCACCGTGCACTTCATGTCGTGCGTCACGACCACGCCGGTGACATTGAAGCGTTGCTGCATCTGGCGGATCAGCTTGTTAATGACGTCGGAGCGTTGCGGATCGAGTCCGGCGGTCGGCTCGTCGTAGAGGATGACTTTCGGCGGCGGGTCCATGGCGATGGCGCGGGCAATGGCGACGCGCTTTTTCTCGCCGCCCGACAGCTCGGCCGGCCGCTTATGATCGAATCCGGCCAAGCCGACCATGTTCAGGCATTGCGAGGCCAGCTTGTGAATCTTCACGCGATCAATGCGCCCGGTGCTGTTTTCAGTCATCGGGAAGGCCACGTTTTCCAGCACCGTCATGGAGTCGAACAGGGCATTGAGCTGGAAGACGAAGCTGATCTGACGCCGGATAGGCACCAAGGCGCGCTCGTTCAGCCGGTCGATGCGCAGGCCCTCGTAGTACACTTCGCCCTTGTCCGGACGCAGCAGTCCGACGATGTGCTTGAGCAGGACGCTCTTGCCGGTGCCGCTGCGCCCCATGATCACCGTGGTCTTGCCGCGCTCGATTTGCAGGTCGATCTCGTCCAGCACGCGCTGGCGACCGAAGGACTTGGTGACCCGCCGAAGCTCGATGATCGGATGGTGGCTGTCGGTCACGTCACGTCCCTCAGATCAGCGACCGGAACCCGAACCAGACGCTGTACAGCCCGTTCAGCAGGAACCCCAAGAACAGGTCGAGCATCAGGATGAGGATGAAGCTGATCACGAAACTCTGCGTGCAGGCCTGGCCGACACCTTGCGCCCCGGGTTTGCAATGAAAACCGTTGTAACAACTCACCAGCCCGATCGCCCCACCGAAGAAAAAGGCCTTGAACAACCCGCTGCCCAAGTCCCACAACTCGACTGTTTGTCGCACATAGAACCAGTATGGCTCGGATTCCCCGCCATACACCCCCAGGTACACGACGTACGCCCCCAGCGTGCCCATCAGGTCGGCATAGCAGGTCAAGATCGGCGCCAGCAACAGGCAGGCCAGAAAACGCGGCGTCACCAGAAAGCGCACCGGATCGGCACCCATCGAGCGCAGCGCCAGCAATTGCTCAGTCACATTCATGGTGCCCAGCTCGGCGGTCAACGCTCCGCCGGCACGACCGGCCAACATCACACCGGCCAGCACCGGACCGAGTTCCGAGCACACCGAGATCATCACGATGGCACCCAGCCGATCAGCCATGTTGGCCGCGTCGAATTGCGCCCAGCCCTGCACGATCAGCACCATGCCGATGAACATCCCGGTCAGCATGATGACGGGCACCGACCGCGTCCCAATGAAGAAGCACTGCGGCAACAGGCGGCGCCACCCGCGCACCGAGACCAGCTCCAGCGGGATGAACGACATGGCGTAGGCCGAGAAAGTCCAGAAACGTCCGAAGTGCGAAAGCCCGTTGAGCGTGGCCGTTCCCAGCCCCCTCAGCGAGGCGGTGACGATGTTCTCTCGCCGCATCACTTCGTCCTTCGCGCCCGACGCTGCGAAAGGGCGGCCAGGCCCCGCACGCTGGCCGTCACCGGCGGCCGTCGGCAAAAGCGGTAGATTATCGAATTCGAGCGGACAAAGCGATATGATAGCCCGCGAAGTCCGTCGCCGGACCGAGCGGTCGGGCGTGGGAGCGAGCAAGGATGGTTCGCGTGTCGCGCACGGATGAGCGTCAAGCGGCGCTGCGTTTCTGCCTGGTGGTGTTCGGCTGGCTGGCCTGCCTGTTCGGGTGGGCCAGTGTGCTGAGCTTCGACGCGGCCGACCCGCCTGCCACCACCGTCTGGCCACTCAATGATCCGCCCCGCAACATCTGCGGCCATGTCGGAGCAAGTCTGGCTTTCTATGGATTCCGTTACTTCGGCATCGGCGTCTATCCGCTGCTGGCACTCGCGCACCTGGCGGTTATCGCCTGGTCGCGTGGCGCCCGTCTGCATGACCTATGGTTGCGGTTCGCCGGCCTGGCACTGATTGTGACCGCCGCCAGCACTTTCGGGCGTCTCCTGTTGTCGCACACCGACCATCACCTCGTCACCGGTCCGGGCGGACTCCTGGGTACCGCGGCCGCCGACTTCATGCAGGCGCACTTCAACAACTTCGGCACAGTTCTGCTGCTCATTCTGTCGCTGATCGTCGGGTTCGTGCTGGCTGCTGACAATCTCCTCATGGCCATCTTCCGCTGGCTGCGCTGGGCGGGAGAAACTTCCGCGCCCGTGCTGACGCGCGGGACGACCGCCCTGGCCAACGGCTTGACTCGTACGCTGACTTTTGAGCACACCACGCCCGACGGTACACCCAAGCCGGCCAGCAATGCCGCTAAGACCCCCACGCCGCCGGCCCGTACCGATGGAGAACAGCCGAGGACCGGCGCCGCCGTAGCGCGCCAACTGGAGTTCGGCGACTCCTTGTCGCCCGGGCCCCGTCGGGGCGAAAGCAAAGGCCCAGTCGTACGCGAGATGGAGTCACGGCCGCCACGCCAACCTGCGCGAGCGGTCTCCGGGCCGACAGATCATGATTATGTGCTGCCGCCGCTCGACTTGCTGGAGCGTCCGGTACCTTTGGACAAAGCCGCGATCGAAAAGCTGTGCCGCGAGAAGGCTTATGTGCTGGAACAAACGCTCAACGAGTTTCGCCTGGCTGTAGAGGTAGTGGCCATCGAAACGGGGCCGGTCATCACGGTCTTCGAGTTGAAGCTCGCACCCGGTATCAAGGTCAGCCAGATCGCGTCGCTCACCAACGACATGGCTCGGGCCCTCAAAGCACCGGCCGTGCGCGTCGTGGCCCCCCTGCCCGGCAAGAGCACCATCGGCATCGAGGTGCCCAACGTGGACAAAGAGCGCGTCCGCCTGCGCGACGTGATGGAGATGTCGGCAGCGCGGACCGAGCACTACGCCATCCCGCTGTTTCTGGGCAAGGACGCATCCGGTCAACCGTTGGTCGCCGATCTGACGCGCATGCCGCACCTGCTGATCGCCGGCACCACCGGGTCCGGCAAGAGCGTGTGCATTTCCAGCATCATCACCTCCATTCTGATGACCCGCGCGCCAGCCGAGACGAATTTGATCCTGATCGATCCGAAAGTGGTCGAGCTGGCAGCCTACAAGGACGTGCCGCACCTGATTTGTCCCATTGTTACCGAGGTCGGCAAGGCCGAGGCAATCCTCGATTGGGCCTCCACCAAGATGGATGAGCGCTACGCCCTGTTGGCCGAGGCGGGCGTCAAAGACATAAGGGGCTACAACCGACTGGGCGAAGCTGGACTTCGGGAGCGCTTGCGGCCGGCTTGCGAAGAAGAGATGGCTCGCATCCCGATTCGCTTGCCCTACATAGTCATCGTCGTTGACGAGTTGGCGGACTTGATGATGACTTCCGCCAAGGAGGTTGAGTTCTACCTCTGCCGTATCGCCCAGAAGAGCCGCGCCGTGGGCATCCACCTGATCGTCTCAACGCAGCGGCCGCAGGCCAATGTGGTCACCGGCTTGATCAAATCCAACCTGCCCTGCCGAATAGCGTTTCGCGTCTCATCCCGCTTGGACTCTCGCATCGTGCTCGACCAAAATGGCGCAGAAGTGCTTATGGGGCAAGGTGATATGCTCTTCCTCCCGCCGGGCAGCTCGAAACTGGTGCGCGCTCAGGGCACCTTCGTCGATGACGAGGAGCTACGCGCTGTCGTCAAGCATTGTCGTCAGCAGCGGCCGCCCGCCTACCACCCCGAGTTGGTACGCCTCCCAGGTGCCGAGGTCGCCTCCGCCGACACTGAACGTGACGAGCTTTTCGACCAGGCGGTTGACATTATCGTGGAGTCCGGGCGCGGTTCCGTCAGCCTGCTACAACGACGCCTGACCATCGGCTACGGGCGCGCGGCCCGCCTGATCGACCAGATGTACGCCGCCGGAATCGTCGGGGAATACAAAGGCAGTCAGGCCCGGGAAGTCATCGTGACCAAAGAGGAATGGGAAGCCATGAAGCAACACCGGGACCGCGACGAGCGCGCTGAGACGGCGCAAGCCTGAGCCGACGGCGCGCACCGGCTGCGTGCGTCCCGCACCTGCTGCCGCTTCCACGCCCTTTGCATGGCAACATTGCTCAGCTTTCGCTAGGGTTCGAATTGCCCCGGTTCACCGGGCGGCGGATCCAGCCGGCCGCCGCGCGGCCTCGGCTGCCGATCGACGCGCTCCAACAAATGCATCAGACGCTGCTCGCATTGTTCCGCAAGTGTCTCGCGCATGCGTTCGGCGCGCTCGCGCAAAGCAGCGGTTTCGCGTTCGGCCTGTTTGCTCAGGAGACTTTCGATTTGGGCGCGGATCGCAACGCGCTCCGCCTCACTCGCGGCCATCCGAT
>Ga0209101_1002731_pt1 | contig 11312 bp, 13 predicted proteins | sample ConPoolayeCmetaG_FD_185481 | JGI IMG/M metagenome (GOLD analysis project Ga0209101, IMG submission 185481) | Hot spring microbial mat communities from California, USA to study Microbial Dark Matter (Phase II) - Cone Pool mat layer C metaG... ... | reverse complement strand
TGCGCCCCGCGCATGGGGCCTGACGTGAACATGGGGGAACCAGGTTCCCCCACGCCCCCACCTGAGGGAAGGTAAGGGCGCGGCCCTTGCGCAGGGGTCTGGGGAAACGGAGTTTCCCCAGACCCCCTCCCGCGGGAGGGTTTGGGGGGAAACCACGTTTCCCCAGACCCCCACCTGGTGGAGGGTTATAGCCCGCTGGAGCCGGGGTCTGGGGAAACCAGGTTTCCCCAGACCCTAGGAGCGGAACCGCCTGTAGCGGAGGCATCATGGAGCTACGCATCGCAGTAACCATCACCAGCCGCACGCCCGTCAGCGTCGGGGCCGGGGGCAGCGTCGGCACGCTGGCCGATAAGAGCATCGTCCGCGACGGCTGGGGGCGCCCGATCATCCCCGGCTCCCAGGTGAAGGGCAAGCTGCGCTGGGCCGCCGAGCAACTGCTGCGCGGCCTGGGGCAGGATATTCCGGCGCCGTTTGAAGGCGCTGCGCGTGAGGAGTTGCCCACGCTGGTTCGGGATCTCTTCGGCAGCCCGCGACAGCGTTCACCCCTCTTTTTCGCCGATCTACCGGGGGTGATCGGCGAACCAGAACAGATCGCCGCCCTGCGCGACAGCCCGGAGCAGCGCCGCAGCCAGATCCGCCCCTCGGTCGCCCTTGACCGTCAGCGCCGCACGGCCGCCGAGAAACTCCTGGTCTTCCAGGAAACGGCGCTGGAAACGACCCGCTTTCATTCGGAACGCGCCATCATCGGCCGGGTGGGCAGCCTGGATCACGTGGCGCTGCTCTGGGTGGCGGCGGGCCTGAGCACCCGCTGGGGCGGAGCTAAATCGCGCGGCCTGGGCTGGGCCGAGGTGCGGGCGCGGGTCTGGGTAGATGACAATGAACGGAGCGCCGACCAGTTGCGCGAGGACGTGCGCGCCCTGGTTGCGCGCAGCGGAGGCCGGTAATGCTCCTGCTCAGCTTTGATCTCGAAGCCCTGGCGCCGCTGACCTTCCCCGAGCGCAAGCCCGGCGTGCAGTTCAACGCCAGCCTGCCCTACGTGCCCGGCGCGGCGCTCTTCGGCGCCCTGGGCCAGGTCTTCGGCGCGCAAGACAGCTTCGATGCGGCGCTCCTCCGCGCCATCCGCTGCCACAATGCCTACCCGGCGCGGCAAAACGACGCATGGGTGCGTCCGCTTCCGGCGACGGCCATTCAGCCTAAGGGCGCGGATGCAGGCGAACACGTCGCCGACTCGCTCTATGCGCGGGTGTGCTGGGAACGCCAGCAACCCCCGGCGCTGATCTACGCCCCCACCGACGCCGATGGGCGGCCCTGGGAGGCGGTGGGCCAGAAGTTCTACACCTTGAGCGATGGCCGCCTGCGCTACCGGAGCGTGCAACAGCGCGTCCTGACCCGCGTGGCGATCCACCGGCAGCGCGGCACGGCCCAGGACCAGCGCCTGTACTCGCTCCTGGCCATCCGTGAAACGACCGAGGTTGAAACCGAAGACGGCGCGCGGCGCGCGCCGGCCCGCTTCCGGGGCAGCATTGCGCTTCCCGCTGACGCCAGCGATGCCGTGCGCGAGGCCCTCAATCAGGTGACCCACCTGGGCGGGCGGCAGACCAGCGGGTTGGGCGCGGTGCGGATCGAAATCTCTTCGACCGCCCCGCCCGCCGATGAGTCCCGGCAGGTGCTGCAACGGGTCAATGCGATGACGCAACGCTTCCAGGAGCAGGCGCGGTTGTACGCAGATCTCGGCGGGTCGCCGTGGCCGATCACCGGCAGCATCTTCACCGTCAACCTGCTCGCCGATGCCATCCTCCTCGAAGATGGCTGGCTGCCCACACAGGAGTTGAGCGCCGAACAGCTTCAAGCGTTGACCGGCATCGAGGCGACCTTGCTGCGCGCCTTCACCACGACCAGAACCGTCGGCGGCTGGCATGTGCTCTGGCAGCGCCCCAAGCCGACCAGTGTCGCCGTCGCCATAGGCGGGGTGTATGTCTTCCAGACCGACCGGCCCCTGAGCGAGGAGGATTGCCGGCGCCTGGCGCGCCTCCAGCTCGACGGCATCGGCGAACGCCGCACCGAGGGCTATGGTCAGGTGCGCGTCTGTGATGAGTTTCATCTGAGGTAAACACAGGCCCTCGGAGAGGGGCCGGGGAAACCGGGTTTCCCCACACCCCCGCCTGCGGGAGGGTTTGGAAGGGCGCAGCCCCCGAGCAGGGGGATGGGGAAACCGGGTTCCCCTATCCTCTCACCCGGTGGGAGGGTTTGGGAGGGCTTCGCCTTCCCAGAGAAGGCTCGGAAGGGAAGCCGCAAGACCTCAAAGGATCATTACTGGCGAAACAGGCCACACGCCGAGGAGCAACCATGAATGCGAATGTGAATACAAATGCGTTGGAACCAGGTCCCCTGCGCCGCGATCTGCTGCTGCAAGAGGCGCTTGACAGGCAACTCGACACCCTGGTGCGACAGGCGAACCGGACCGCGGCGCTCCTCAAAGGAACCAGAATGGAGAAAAGCCAGTTGCGCAACCTGCTCAACGTCGCGGTGACCTCCCGTTCGCCAGAGGTGGTGATCAACTTTATTCGCTACCAGATTGCCCGGGAAAAGGACAAGTGGAGTCTCGATCAAAAGGGGTTCGGGCATACGGTGATCGGGGATCTGCGCGGAATCGTTAAGGAGCTTGCCGGTAAGGTCGTCGAAGATGTAACAGCGCGCATGCCCGATGCGCCGCAAGCCGAGACCCTGCCCGACATCGCCTACGCCCGTCTGATGCAACTCTACCTCGGCTACCTCAACCGGGCCTTTTACTACGGCAAGGAGACCGGTGATTTTGAGCGACTGCGGGAGGGCGCCAATGGCTGACGAACTGGACTACTCCTTCGCCGCGCTGCGCAACCGCCTGACCGCGCGCGGCGAACTGGCGGCGCTGAGCGGGCTGCGCATCGGCGCCGGCCGCGACAGCGGCGTGGTGGGCAATGACCTGCCGGTGTTGCGCGACGCGCTAGGGCGCCCGTTCATCCCCGGCGCGTCGCTGAAAGGCGCCTTCCGCGCCCGCATCGAGGCGCTGGTCCATAGCGCGGCCCCCGACCAGGCGCGCGACCTGGAAGCCATTGAGCGGCGCATGCGCGATGGGATGGTGGCCGACAAGCAGGATGCCGAGATCTGGCGCGAATCGACGATGATCGAGTTAACCTTCGGCGCGCCGTGGATCGCCGGGCGGATCTTCTTCAAGGACGCGCCGGTGCGGGCGGATCTCTGGTTCGGTCAGTTCGAGGTGCGCAACGGCGTGACGCTCAACCGCGACACCGAGACGGTCGAGCAGGGGTTGTTGTACGACTATGAAGTGGTTCCGGCGGGCACGCGCTTTGAAATGGAACTGACGCTGGAAAACGCCGCCGACTGGCAGTTGGGGATGGTCTTGCTGGCGCTGCAACCCTGGGAGCGCGGCGAGATGCAGATCGGCGGCTTCCGCAGCCGCGGTCTGGGACACGTGCGACTGGAGGGGGTTACGTACAGCTTCGGCATGTTGCGCCCCGGCAATGCCGATGATGTGCTGACTTTTCTTGACGGCGGGGGCCGGGCGCCGACTACGGAGCAGATCACGGCCTGGAAGGAGGCGTTCCGCGAGGAACTGCGCCGCCGGGCCGGCGCGCAGAGCAGGGGGTGAGCAGCAATGCACAAGGCAACCTTTCTCGAAGGAACCATCCGCTTTACCATCGTTCCCGATGGGCCGATCCTGATCAAGGCCGGCGAGAGCGGCGGCGCCGACCCGACCCTGCCGGATATGGAGTTTGTGCGCAGTCAGGACCGCATCTACCTGCCCGGCCCTTCGCTCAAGGGGGTGGTGCGCGCCCAGTGCGAACGCATCTGCCGTTCGCTGGACGGCCCGACCCGTTATGACCTGGCCCACGAGCGCCGCGGTGACAAGGAGTTCATTCCGCCCCTGGCCGATAACCCGCTGGTCGAGCGGAAGCGCTACCAGCCCTACACGCGGGGCGGCGACGAGATGCGTTTCTCTTCGGGGATTTACTTCGAGGAACTGCGCAACGGCAACGCGGCCGGCGATACAGCGCTGATCTACCGCCGTTCCTCGTTCGTGAGCCAGATCTTCGGCCACACCAGCCTGGCCGGGCGGGTGCGCTTCGCCGATGCCTATCCCACCGGCGAGGTGCACGTCGAGGAGCGCAACGGGGTGGCGATTGACCGCATCTACGGCTCGGTCGCGGTTGGCCCCTTCAACTACGAAACCGTGGTGAAGGGCGCGTTCGAGACCCGCATTGACTTCAAGAACCTGACCCTGGCCCAACTCGGGCTGCTGGGCCTGGCCCTGCGCGACCTAGCCGAGGGGCGGGTGGGCATCGGCTTCGGCAAGTCGCGCGGCCTGGGGCGGGTGACGATCACCTTCGACGAGTTGCGCATCTTCTACCCGACCTGCGAGCTGGTCAACGGCGCGCTATGCCTGCTCGACGGGCGTGAGGTGGCGCCGGCCGGCAAACTGGCCGGGTTGGGGGCGCTGTGCGCCGATGCGCGCTACCAGGGCTACGCGCTGCCGCCGCGCGAGGTTGATCTGGCCGATCTGCCCGCAGGATCGGCCTACCGGCCCGACGAGATTATGGGCGTGAGCCTCACGGCCACGGGCAACGAGCAGGTCCGCGCCATCTGGAAAGCCTGCATGCCCGCCTGGCGCTGGGAGGTTGGCCTATGAAGGGCTGCCTGTACCGGATCGATCGGGCCGACGCCGCGCGCATCGGCGCGCTGGCCCGGGATATCGTCGGCCTGCCTTGCTGGAGCTTCGGCGGCGCGGCGCTGTGGGACCTCGACCCCGGCAAGGGGAGCGATAACCTGCGCCCGATCAAGGCCCTCGGCAGGCTGGAGGACCTTGACCTGAGCGGCGACTTCGGCCACATCTTTTCGATGCGCGCCGAGGTGCGCTGGAAGCGGCGCGACGACGGCGCCTACGACGTGCTGGTGCTGAGTGAACAGACGCTGAGCATCCAGGGAGCGCGAACCCTGGGCGAGGATTGGGAGGTCCACGCGCATCCCGCGCGCAAGCTGATCCAGACCGGCCAGTACCCCCCGCTGATGTGCCTTACCTATTACGCGCCCAACGGCGCCGCGCAGTTCCTGCGCTATAGCCACCCTGAGGTGACAGTATGACGAACCGCGATCGTGGCCCGCAGCAGCCGCCCCTGCCCAAACCCTACGACTTTGTGCCGTTGCCGGCCGGCAAACCCGAACGCCGCCCACCCGCCGGCCACCACCGCTACCGGCCCGGCACCCTTAGCGGCACGCTCGAGGCGGTGATTGTGGCCCGCTCGCCGGTGCATGTCGCCTCGGGCATTCTGGAGCAGATCCCGGGTGATCGCCAGTACCCCCTGGTCAAGGGCCACTTCCGCACCGGCGGCGTCCCGGCCATTCCGGCCACCTCGCTCAAAGGCTGCATCCGCAGCATTGTGGAGGCGATCAGCCGCTCGGCGGTGCAGGTTACGCGCGCGCACCAGATGCCACGCGACTATCTGCCGCCCCGTTCCGCCGAAGAACTGGACGTGGCCCAGCGCATCTTCGGCGCGCTCGGCTACCAGGGCCTGGCGCGCTTCGCCGACGCGCCGCTGCGCGAGGGAAAGGTGGTCACCGTGCCCACGCCGCAACTCTTCTGCCCGCGACCCGAGGCTAGGGACACCTACTTCGATGGGCCGACCCCACGGGGGCGCAAGTTCTACATGCACGGCAAGCTGGCGCAGGGCAACCTGCCGCTGGAAGCCTGCGCTGTGGGGAGCCGCTTTGCCCTGCGTCTGGACTTCAGCAACCTGACGTCGGGCGAACTGGGGCTGATCCTGATCGCCCTGGGGCTGGGCGAGCCGCGGCTGTGGCCCAAGCTCGGCGGCGGCAAACCGGCCTGCCTGGGGACGATCGAAGTGCTTGAGCCGCGCCTGGTGTGCGATGACCCACGGGCGCGCTACAGTGACTTCGAGGCCGCAGCCGCGCCGCTCGATATCGCCTCCCTGATTGCCGCCGCGCGCGCGGAGGGGCTGGCGCTTGCGCCGCAACTCGCGCGTCTGGCCGAGACGTTGCGCTGGCCGCGGGAGGAGCGGGAGTGCCCGGATCGGAGTTATTGAGGCTTGAGGATTGCTATGTCACACTTCTCTACCGCTGAACTCCTCGCCGCCGATCTGGCGGGGGCCAGGGTTGACCCGAACGAGGCCCAGAAGGCCCTGGCCTACCTGCGCAGCAAGCGCGACCCCAAAGCGTTCTTCGACTATTTGCAGGCAATAGTCACCAATGGCGGGGCAGTGATCCGCTCGAACCAGACCCTCGACTACTACCACAACCTGCAGAGAGCCTGCCAGCGCCACCTGCGCGGCATGGCCTACGAGGAACTGGCGCTGACCCTGGGGTGGGCGCTGCGCCTGCTGCGCTACTACCGCGCCGTGCCATGGGCCGCCGAGGAGAAGGCCGCAGAGCGACGCGCGCCGGTCCAGACCCCGCGGCGGGCAGCCGCCGCCGACACAGGCGCGGCGATGGGGGCGCGCCAGCAGGCCGCGCCCCCGGCCCGCGAGCTGCCGGCGGTTGGCGCGACGTTCACGGGAAAAGTGGTAAAGGGCGATGAGAACATTTTCGTGATCGAGGTTCCTGGTTTCGATCCCGACCAGGTGTGTGCAGTGCTGAAGATCGAGCCGGGGGTGCCGAAGTATCGCGTTGACAAGGACAGCGCCAGGGTCGAGGTCACCGGCGTCCGTCAGACTAAGACCGGCAAGACCGTGCTCGACGTGCGCCGTCCGGCAAAGCAGGGGTAGGCATGGCGCGGATCGGGGTGTTCCTGCGCCGGCGTGATGCTCGAGGTCGCTCTTGCTGAGCAACCGCGCAGGGCGGTCCGCCTGCAACCGTTTCTCACACCGTCTCATCGGGCGAGCCGGCGAAGAAGGCGGCGATGGCGGCGCGGAAGGGCAGGGTCGGGGAGCTAAGTTCGCCGTCGGGGGCCACACGGGTCTCCTGGCGGTAGTCGCCGGCGGCGGGGTCGGGCGCGCTGAGGACCAGCACATCGCGCTCTACGGGGCGAACGATCCAGTACTCGGGCAGGCCGGCCCGCGCATAGGCGCCCCGCTTGACCACCAGATCCTGGGTCGGGTTGCTCGACGAGAGCACCTCGACAATCAGCGCCGGAACGCCATTGATGCGCCGGTCGTGGATGATGCTCAGGTCCTTGCGCCCCACCACCACGATGTCGGGCTGCACCGGGTCGCACCCCGGCATCAGCAGGCCGATTGGCGCGAAGGCCACGATGCCCACGCCAGTGTTCTCAAGCTGCGCCTGGAGCGCGCGGATGATCCGGCTGGCAATCCACTGGTGAAAGAAGCTCGGCACTGTGGTTATGTAGAGCACTCCGTCGATCACCTCGTAGCGGTGGCCGTCGTCGGGGAGTTGTGACCAGCGGGCGTAGTTCCAGTTTGTCGTTACCGAGCGGGTGACCAGATCGGGTTCGATCGGCGCGGTGATTGTGGACATAGCGGACCTGCCTTTGCAGTCTGGTTGGCGATGCTATCGCCTTCTTGTCCCTGTGTATGGCTCAAACGAACGTGACAATCCAGCCTTCACCTCCACAGCTCTACACCTCCACAGCTCTACAGCTCTACAGACCGGTTCTGTGGAGGTGTGGAGGTGTGGAGCATCTAGAACGCCCCATCCTGAACCGTGTCTTAGCCGAACAACCGCTCGGTGGGGACGTTCCAGGCGGGGATGACCGTGGAGGGGATGATCGCCTGCCCGCGGTAGACGTGTTCGGCGCGGTAGAGGTTGCCGGCCAGGGTGAGCAGTTCCACGACGCGGTAGCCGGGGTCGGCGATCCAGTACTCGCGCACCCCCGCGGCGGCGTACAGGTCGCGCTTCTCGCGCCGGTCGTAGCTGGCCGTGCCGGGGGAGACCACCTCCACCACCAGGTCGGGCGGGCCGACGATGCGCTGCGCAGTGATGGTCGCCGCGCCGCCGCGCAGGATGACGATCAGATCGGGCTGCACCACCGTGGTGGGGCCGAGTTCCACGTCAATCGGCGCGCTGAAGACCCGCCCGTGGCCGGCGCTCTCGACGTAGGTAAACAGATAATGTGCCAGGCGCAACGAGGCGGCCTGATGGTCAGGAGTGGGGGCGGGGGCCATACGCAGGTCTCCGTTGATCAGTTCGTAACGCTGGCCGTCGTCGGGGAGCCGTTCGTAGTCGGCGACCGTCCAGCGCCCGCCGGGGGGCGGGGGCAGGTGGGTCGCCGGCCCGGCGATGGGGAGGATGTCGGTGCTCATAGGCGTGTCCTGTGGCATCATACCGGTTGGCATTGAACAAGCCGCGCGCGCTGTCCAGGGTTATCGTACAACACCGGGGCCGCAATCTGCAATCGAAGCCGCTCAACATAGTTTCCTGGAGCGGGGTGGGGGGGAAACCGGGTTTCCCCAGACCCCTACCCACAGGAGGGTTTGGGAGGGCTACGTCCCGGAACAACCTTTCTTCATCGAGACGTTGTGCAGCGCAGCCGCATGGACAGCGCTCGCCCGCGCGGAGCGCGCCTCCCTCCTGGCGCGAACGCTAACCCATGCAGTGGCAACCCATCCGAAGGAGTATCCGTTGATGACGACCCTGATCTCGTTCCTCGGCGCGACCGACTACCGTGATACGATCTACGTCTATCGTTCGCGCAAAAGCCATGCGACTCGCTACATGGCCGATGCGGCAATGGCGCTGTTTGAACCTGCGCCGCAACGCTTGCTCGTCGTGGTGACCGAGGAGGCCCGAACGAAACACCTGGAAGCATTGACCCGGAACCTGAGCGGCGTGATTGAGCCTGAGCAGGTCCTGATCCCATCTGGTCAGTCGGAGGCCGAACAATGGACGATCTTTGAGCGCATCGCCGCGCAGATCAGGCCGAATGAGGAACTGATTTTTGACATCACCAACGGCTTTCGCTCCATTCCCGTGCTGGCATTGCTGATTGCCGCCTATGTGCGCGTGGCGCGCCGGGCCACGGTGCGCCATTTGATCTACGGCGCCTTCGACGCGCGCAACCCGGATAATGAGACACCTGTATTCGACCTCACCCCGCTGGCGGCGTTGCTCGAATGGACCACCGCGACCGATGCCTTGCTCAAATACGGGCGCGCCGACGCGCTGCGCGATCTGGTTCAACAACGGGCACATGCGCATTCCAGCTCGAACCAACTGGCTCAACAGCTCCACCAACTGACCGCGGCGCTCCAGGCGTCGCGCCCGGCGGAAGTGATGCGAACTGCTGCGACACTTCCTGAGGCCCTCGCCGCCTTTAGCGAGCCCAACGCCGCGGATGGGTCCACTCGCCCCCTGGGATTGCTGCTGGGCGCGATTGAACAGGAATATGGGCCGATGGCCCTTGCGCAGCCGGATAAGCGCGGATTGGCCCGCGCGGTAATCGGCAAGCAACTCGAGATGATCGAGTGGTACGTGGCAAAGGGGCTGTACGTGCAGGCGTTTACCCTTACCCGCGAGTGGCTTATCTCGGTGGTGCTGGCCGCAGCCGACAGCAACGGCGCCTATGACCTTTACAGTGAAAGCGACCGGAAACTGGCCGAGACGGCGGTTAATGGCTATGATCAAACCTCAGAAAGTCCGCCGCGCCTGGTGCCGGCGCGTATCCTGGAGATCGCGAACCGGCCTGCCATCCGCAGCCTGTGGAAGGAGTGTCGCGCCCTGCGCAATGATCTGGCCCATGCCGGAATGCGCCGGAACGCAGAGGCGGCCGAGCGGGTCGAGAAGCGGGTGCGTGATGTGTGCAGCAGGCTTCGCCCGGCGTTGCAAGCATTGGGGTTTGAGGTTTAGATGTAATCTGTAGCCGGGCGCCATCAGGCAGGGGTATGGGAGAAACCGGGTTTCCCCATCCCCCTGCGTGAGGGCTGCGCCCTCCCAAACCCTTCCACCGGGTGGGGGAATGGGGAAACCGGGTTTCCCCATTCCCCTGCTCCAGCAGCCTATTTTCACGTTAGGAAACCCAATGAACCGGCTCTCCCTCAACGATCTGTTGCGGCTGTTTCTGGAAACCCGTGTGCCGGCGCTCTTTCTGATCGGCTCGCTGGCGCTGGCGATTCTCGGCAATGCCGTCTATGAATTGTTGACCGGGGTATTCGGGGCCACGCCGCAGTTTCTCATCGCCCTGATCGCCAGCGCGGTGCTGATCTTTGCCTTTGTGGTGGTCGGGTTCCAGCGCGTGCTGAGGGCGCTGCGGCGTCAGAGCGCGACGAAGGTTGACCCGGATCGGCAGGCCCCGCCGCATGCTGGCCTGATTCTGCCGATAAGCGCGAACCCTCAGGCAGCCGACGCCGAGATTCTCGCCTGGCACCAGCAAGGCGCGACCCTGCGCCATTGCTGGCTGCTGGCGTCGCCTTCGGTTGCCAGCAGCGAGCGGTTTCGCGATCTGAAACAGGCGCTGTTAGAGCGAAACGTGAACCCCCATGTGGTGTTGCTCGACGATGTGCTCCGCGCCGACCAGGTCTACCTCAAGGTGCGCGAAGCGATCAACGAGGCCGCGCCGGTGCGCGATGCCTGGCCGCTGATTGCCGACATCACCGGCGGCACCAAAGTGATGACCGCGGGTATTCTGCTGGCCTGCCTCGATGCGGGCGTGCCCGTGCAGTACTGGGTTGCGCCCCGGGATCGGCGGGGCGATCCGTTTTCATCGCCAGACAGTTGCGCGATGCAGGTTGTGGTGCGAACTCTGTGATGAGGAGCTTGACAGGTATGCCGGTACTCGTGCTGAATTACTCGCATCCGCTCACCGAGGCGCAGATCGCGACCGTTGCCGGGATCGTTGGCGAGGCGCCGGAGGTGCGTGATCTGGCTTCGCAGGTCGACCGCGCTCGTCCCCTGGCCGAGGTTGCGCGCGATCTGGCCGACGCCGCCGGTCTCACCCCCCAGGAATGGCAGACCACGCCGCTGGTACTGAACCCGCCGGCGCTGGCCCCCGTGGCGCTGGCGCTGATCGCCGAACTGCACGGGCGCTGCGGCGGCTTCCCGGCGATCCTCAACGTGCGCCCCGTCGCCGACAGCGTGCCGACGCGCTACGAGGTGGCCGAGGTGGTGAACTTGCAGGTGGTGCGCGAGGCTGCGCGGGGGAGGAGGTAGGGGCGGCGGGGTGGGCCTCCCTCAGGTGTGCGCATGTGTGACGGGGCCACGCGACAGACTGGGGATGTGGCCGCCCGGCGGGCGGGCGGCCGCCCTCGCCCTGGCGCCCGCGCACCGGAGGCCCTATGCGCACCCCACTGAGGCGCCGCGCGCTCGCCGCCCTGCTCTGCGTTCTCCTCGTCCTCGTCGCCGCCCCAGCC
>Ga0209101_1002730_pt1 | contig 11317 bp, 12 predicted proteins | sample ConPoolayeCmetaG_FD_185481 | JGI IMG/M metagenome (GOLD analysis project Ga0209101, IMG submission 185481) | Hot spring microbial mat communities from California, USA to study Microbial Dark Matter (Phase II) - Cone Pool mat layer C metaG... ... | reverse complement strand
TAGTTTTTCCCGCTTTGGTGGTCATTCATGCGCGCAAGTATCCGCCTGCCAAGAAGGGGCATTGCCCCGTTTGCGACTACAACCTGACGGGCAACGTGTCGGGGCGGTGTCCGGAGTGCGGGACGCCGATCGCGGCCGGGACGGAGGCCGCAGCGCCGCCCGGGCCGCCGGAGGTGAAGAACGCGGGATGACTTGGAGCGTGTAGAATCGTCGCATCGGACGCCGGCGGGGTCGCACAGCGCGGCCCCGCCGGGCTCTGCTGCTTGCGATGGGCACGGGGTACGGGCAGGTGTTCACGGTGCCGCTGGGGTACTGCGACGAGGGGCCGCTGGTGATCGAGGGCCTGCCGGCCGAGTGCGCCTTCTCTCAGGGCTGGCGGAACTACCTGTCCGACAGCCCGGAAGCGTTCCTGCTGGAGCCGCTGGACGTGGTGCTGTTCACGATCGACGAGCTGATCGCGGGCGGGCTTCAGATCGCGCCGGAAGATGCGCAGCTGTTGCGCACGCACGAGTTCAGGATGGGCTACATGGCCGGCGTGGTGCAGACGGCGGTGGGGGACCAGGGTTTTCAAGGCCTGATCGTCTCAGCTCAAGACGAAAGCGGCGTGTTCTCAGCGTGGACCCCGGCCGGACTCTTGTCCCCTGACGACTGCACCCTGCTTCGTGAGCTCCGAAACTGTGCCGGGACGGTTAGGAACTCGGATTCTGGATGGGACGACCCGACCCATCCCGGTTGGGCCTGCAAGGATGCCTACAACCGATGCATGCAGAGGGCGACAGATGACTACAAGGATGCGATGGAAGAGGCCAAAGAAGATTTTGAGGAGTGCGTGCGGCGGTCGCTTGACTCTCTCGACGAGGCGGTTGCCCTGTGTGTAGCTGCGGCCCTGGCCTCCAATCTTGGTGCCATTCCCCTTATATTGGTATGCGGAGGCGTATACGTTGTCAGTTCCTACGTCAATCCGAGGCTTGGCGGATGCTACTCGGATTTGAGGGCTGCTGAAGGCACGGCCAAGCAGGCGCGCGATGCGGCATACAACCTGTGCCTCATTCGGCGCGAAATCTGCATCGCACTGGCCCAACGCGACTACGAGCGCCAGAAAATTGCCGAGGCTCCATCTGCGCAGCCGCCAGAGCCGCGGAAACCGCAGCACCCGCAGGCGCCGCAAGAGCCGGGTCGGCGGATCCGGAGGTAGTTGTGATAGACCTCAGGAAGATCTCCGTTACTCCGAAGGCTAACCCAGAAACACGGTTCGGGGTCTTCGCTTGCGGGTTTTCCTTGCTTGCTATCGTGCAGGACCTGGACCAGTTGGATCAGGCCCACCCCTGGTCGTTGGCCGCCAAGCTGTTGATTGGCGCACTGCTGATCGCCGTGTTAGGTGTGCTCATTGCCCCTCCTCGGGGTCTGCGGACGCTCCTCGGAGTGCCGTCCTCTAGGTGGGCTCGGCTGTGCCTCGGTACGACTGTTCTTCTGGGGCTGGTCGGGTGGGGGCTGCCGTTTGCGCAAGCGTGGATCGGAGATGTTTTCCTGCGGATGAGATTTCTTGACATGCGTGAAGACCTGACGCTTGCACTCCTTATTACGGGCTCTTGCGCCGGCTTTATATTAGATGGCCGGGTACCGACGCACCTTACCCGGCGCGTTGTCGGCCTCCATCTGTTCGTGGCCTTCAGCATGCTGGTTTCTTGTGCAGTCAACTATCCCCAGTTCGAGCCGCGCCGCTTCCCCCCTCCGTGGCCGGTCATGGTCTCCTGGACTAGTGGGTTTGTTTTCTTGCTGTTGATGGCTATCTATCTGCACAAGCACCGCCCCAGGAAAGGGCACTGCGCCGTTTGTAATTACAACCTGACCGGCAACGTGTCGGGGCGGTGTCCGGAGTGCGGCACGCCGATCGCGGCCGGGACGGAGACGGCAGCGCCTCCGGGGCCGGCGGAGGTGAAGAAAACGGAGTAAACACGACCCAGCGAGGTGCAATGTCGGACGCCGGCGGGGCCGCGTCGTGCAGCCCCGCCGGCCGCTTGTTTGCAGCCGGCCGGTGCTCCGAAGTGAGCGCACGGGCGGGCGATTCCCGCGGGGCCGGGCGGGTTCACGAACTGCAGTATCGCGCGCTGCCGTATGGCGCGGGATGGGTGTGCCCCGCGCTGCCGCTCGGTGTGGGGAACTGGAGGTTCCTCGCCGGCGCTCGGGTTCGGTCGGGCCACTCGCTGCCGATTGGGCGCGGAGCGGGAGCCGCGAACGCCCGCGGGGCCGCGCGCTAACGCTGGGCCGCGGTTGGCGCCCCGGCGGCCGCGCGAGCTGCCTCGCACGCGCTGGCGAAGTCCAGCGGCCAGCCGACCCATACCGCGGTGACGCGACCGTCGCGATCCAGCAAGCGCAGCACCGGCTCATCCGGCACGGGGTCGACGAACTGAAGGGGCGCGCCGAGCAGGTGCGTCAGGCCGTGCCCGCAGGCGGCGACGGCGGCGGGTGCGCGACCGGCATCGAGGTCCATTTCGTAGCACAGCACGGGCACCGGTGGCTCCCGGAGGTTGGGCAGGGCCCGGCGGAGGTCGTCCAGACCGAGCCAGCCGAGGCGCGTGCCGGCGGACCAGAAATACTCGAGCACGACGCCGGTGCGGAGCGTCTCGGAAGTCACGGTCCGGCCCGCCGCATCCTGAAGCGACCAGGCGGGCGCCCGCTTGCCGAGCCAACGCTCCGCGAGGGCGGCGCGGCTGCGCCAACGGGCTGCGCCGGCGCGAAGCTCGCGGCGGCGGTTTTCCGCCACGTCGAGGAACGGTGAGCGGCCCTCCTCGACGTCGGACACGAAGGCGCTCCACAGGCGCTCCAGCTCGGTCAACGTGCGCTCGGACGCGGCGGGTGTCTGAACCAACGTGTCCCGCAGGCGGGCCTCGGATCGCAGCGTGCGCAGGAACCGCGCGGCTTCCTCAGCCCGCCGCGCGGCCCAGTTCGCCGTTTCGCGCGCGACACGGACCAGCTCGACCCGTACCCGCGTCCGGGTGCCGCGGCCGTCGTCCGCCTCGGCGTCGAGCACGAGCAGGCCGCCGCGGGCCGGGTCGAACCAGTACCGGCCGGTCCGCGTTTCCGGCAGGAGCGGCGCCCCGCAGGTCGTGTCCTCGACGAGGAACTCGACGCGCGTGGCTCCGCCTTGCGCGGGGTCCGCACCGTAGGCGACGCAGCGCCAACGCAGGCCGAGCGGATCGGGCGGGCCGTCCCAGCGGCGCTCGGGCTCGACGCGGAGCGGCAGCTCGGGCAGGGCGTCGAAGGCCGGGGCGAGATTCGGCCACAGCACCAGCGTCTCGGGTGCGATCCGCCGCCGCCCGCTAGAGTCGATGTGCAGCACCAGACCAGAGGCCGGGCCGGCGGGATCGTCGGCCCCGCGTGCCACGGCCACCAGGATCAGTGTCTCGTCGCCGACGCGGGCCAACGCCCAGACCCGGATGGTTTCGCGCGTCACCAGCGGCGCACCGCCGCCGACCGGCACGCGGGTCACCGTGCGGCCGTATTCACGGTACGCGCCCGGCGCGAAGCGGTATTCGAGCGTCCGCTGTGCTCCCGCGGCGGACGAAGCATTGGCGGCTGCCAGGCCGAGGATGCAGGAGGCGATGCGCGTGACGGCGGGGCGCACGCGCCCGGGACGCGAGGGCCCGCAGCGGAGCCCCAGCAGGGCGGGCATCGCGGCGAGGGGGGGCGCGTTTACGCTCATGAGCACAGGGTACCCGCCCGTCAGCGCGGGGCGAAGGCCCCGTCGCGCGCGGGGGAAGGATTGCCCACGGTGGATGGACCGCGGTGCCGGCGCGGGCGCCGGCTGTCGCGCGCGCGGGCCGCGGGTACAATCCGCCCGCGGGGCGCCGGCGCAGGCGCGGTCCGCGAAAAGGAGTTCCACGCGTGAAAATCGTGCGTGAGCCCCGAGTGTACCTCGTGGGCCGTCAGTACATGGACCCCGACGGTCTGGAGCGCTTTCTGGCCGACCACGGGCTGAGCTGGACCACGGACACGGCCGTCGGGGCGGAGGCGTTATGCGAGACGGCCGGTCGGGTGTGCTACATGTCGTTCGGGAAAGGGCGGAAGACCAATCGCGAGTACCTCCACCACATACTGGAGTCCGCGCACGGGTCGGTGCTCGAGCACGCGACCTGGAACTTCATCGTGGCGGGCGTATCGCGCTCGTTCTCGCACGAGCTGGTGCGGCACCGGGCGGGGTTCGGCTACTCGCAGCTCTCGCAGCGCTACGTGGACGAGTCGACGGCGGACTTCGTCGAGCCCGATGCGATCGCGGCCGACCCGGAGCTGCATGCGATCTGGGAGGAGTCGATCCGGCAATCGCATGCGGCCTATTGCCGGCTGGTGGAGGCCCTGGCGCGGCGTTTCGCGGCGGAGCCCGACCCGACGCAACGCCGCAAGCTGGCGCGGCAGGCCGCCCGCAGCGTGCTCCCCAACGCCACCGAGACCAAGATCTTCGTCACGGCCAACGCGCGGGCTCTGCGGCACTTCATCGAGTCCCGGGCCCACGAATTCGCCGAAACTGAAATTCGGAAGGTGGCGATCGCGGTGCTCCGCATCCTCCAGCGCGAGGCGCCGGCGTTGTTCGGCGACTACACGATCGCCACGCTGCCGGACGGCAGCGAGGTGGCGCGTACGGAGTACCGCAAGGTGTAGCGGCCGCGTATGCGGCGGAGGTCGGTCATGCGGCAGGCTGTCGGACCGCTGGGCTGGCTGACGCTTCTGGGCCTCGTGCTGAGCGGCCTGCCGGGGCCGGCCACGGCCGAGCTGGCCGACGTGTATCTCAAGAATGGGCTGCGCCTGCGGGGGGATGTGACGCGCAGCGGGGACGAGGTGATCGTGCGCAACGCCGCGGGCGAGACGCGTCTGCCCGCGAGCGCGGTCGAGGCGATCGTGCCGGTGCCCGCAGCGCCTCCGCCGGCAACGGCTCCGACCGAGCCGCCGGCCACGGCGGCGGGGTCGGAGCCGGCCGAGCCGGAGGAACCGGCGATCCGGCCGGAGCCGGGGCACGTGGAGCTGCCGCCCGCGCCGCCGATCAGTGCCCGGGACATCAACCGGCTGCGGCTGGGGGAGCTGACCCGGAGCGGGCCGCCCGAGACGGTCAAGGTGCGATTTTTGCGCAAGGCCGGGCAGAAAGACGTGGTCGCTGAGGTGCTGGATGAGCTTCGTGCGCGGGACGACTGGAACGCCGCGTGGGAACTGATCCTGACGCGCGGTCGGCCTGAGGAGCGGGTGCAGTTCATCGTGCGTGAGACCGGTCTGAAATACGCCGAGCGGATCGCGGTCGAGAGCGATCCCGAGGCATTCGCGCTGTTTCGGCGGCGGCCGTTGCAGATCGTGCATGCCGGCTGCGCGCGGGCGGGTTGCCACGGCGGGCGCGCCGCCCGGGTGTTCCGGTTTCCGCTCGGCGGTGTGGAGAGCGAGAAGTATGCGTACACCACGTTCGTTCTGCTCGATGAGATGCAGACGAAGCGCGGCCCGCTGATCAACCGCGCAAATCCTGAGCAGAGCGTCTTGCTGTCTTACCTGCTGCCGCAGGAGAACAACCCGCGAGCTCACCCACCGGTCGGCCGCGGTCCCGCGTTCCGGCCGATGTTCCGCGATACCGTGGATCCGGCCTACCGGTCGATGCTCGAGTGGATCGACTTCCTGCTAGATCCGCGACCGGACTACGGGCTCGCGTACGAGAATCCCTACCGGGGGCCGTTCGGCGTTGCGACTCAGCCCGCCGAGACGGCGGCGGCGAGCGGGCCGGCCGCAACGCAACCGGGCCAGCCGGTGGGGCCCCCGACGCCGGCCGCGGCGCCCGGAGCGCCCTGAGGCGGCGCGGGGTCGGCCGAGGTCAGAGGGTCACTTCCTCGCTGGTGCGTTCCAGGCGCACGGCGCGCGGGGCGGCGAATACGGAATCTGGCGGCGTGTCGGTGGTGATCACGGCGCCGGCGCCAACCAGCGTCCGCGGGCCGAGCGTCACCCGATCCCGCACGACCGCCCCGACGCCCAGAAAGCTCCGCGTGCCGATGCGCACCCCGCCGGCCACGGTGACCCGCGGCCCGAGGAAGACGTGGTCCTCGACCTGGGTGTCGTGGCTCAGGCAGGCGCCGCTCCACAGCGTCACGTTGGACCCGACGCGGACCGAGGGCTGGACGATGACGCCCTCCAACACGAACGCGTTGTCACCCGGGGGCTCCTCGGCCAGCCAGAGCGCCTTGCTGCTCACATAGCTCACGAGGCGGTAGCCGAGGCGGCGGAACGCGGCGTATTTCTCAGCTCGCACGGCGTTCATGCGGGCGTAACCGAGGGCGACGAAAAGTCGGTAACTTTCCGGGGGGTACCGGTGGGGGAGTTCCTCGGCGGGAACGACGGGGCGGCCCAGCCACTCGGTCGCGCGGAGGTGTGCGGCGTCGACCGCGAACGCGGAAACGACGTGCGGACTGTCCTGCGAGAAGTAGTGGGCGGCCATCCGCCCGACCACGCCCGTGCCATAAATCACCAGCCGTGCCACCGCCGAGCCCCGTTATTTGCGCACCAGGATCGTGAACTCGTACAGGTCGTAATCGTGCAGCAGGGCGACGTTGCGGGCGAGACGGCGCTTGCAGTAGTCGAACAGCGCCGTCGGGTCGCTGTAGTGCAGGTCGGCGCGGCGTTTCTCCGGGTCGGAGTAGGTGGTCAGCGCGTTGAATGCGAACCCGCGCGTCGCCAGCGCCGCGAGGCGGTCGATCGTCGCCCGCAGGTATTCCTCCCAGCGGGCCGGGTCAGTGCCCAGCCGCACGTTGAACAGGCCGCTGCACACGACGTAGTCGCACGGGCGCAGGGCGGCCGCCTCGGTGGTCAGCGCCGCGGGCGGCAGCTCCGGGTGGCGCTGCCGGGCGGCCGCGATCATGTCCGGTGCGATGTCGTACCCGACGTAGCGGCAGGTGATCCGCCGCGCGGACAGGTAGTCGTACAGCGCCGCGTAGCCGCAGCCGTAGTCCAGCAGTGAAAACGGGCCGCGTAGGTCGCAGATGCGCAGAATCTGCTCGAAACGGATCTCCTGCGCCGCGGCCGAGTTCCAGTCCACGCCGCGGGGCGTGGGGCCGTGTTCGCGGAGCCGGCCGGCGTAGTAGTCCGCGACCGACCGCAAGATGTCCGGCGGCGCGGCGGGATCCCGGACGGGGGCGTTCATCGGGCGGGCACCTCCGCAAGCGGGGCCGCGGCGCCCCGGAGCACGGCGCCGGCGTCCGGCCCGACATTCATGAGCAGGTCAACGACCGACAGGTGGGAGACGAAGTCGCCCCAGAGCTGGGGATAGACGGGGTGCGCGTAGTCCTGAAACGCGACCGCGATTCCGGCCTGCTCCAGCGCGGCCACATCGAGATAGGCCCTGGCGGCCGCGCCGGAGAGGTAGTTCGTCGCGCCCAGCGCGCGGCAGATGGCCAGCAGCCGGTCCGTCTTGTGCAGGCCGTCGCAGCCGGGAAGCGTCGACGATCGCACGGTGGGTGTCGTGATGCCCAGCATCCCGGCGAGCAGTTCGACTCCCGCGATGCACAGGTCGGCCAGCCGCTCTACGGGACGGGAGAGCCACGACTCCAGCCGCGGGTACACCCAGTCGAAGTGCGGCGCGCGGGCGTAGCAATGCCGCAGCGTGGCCAGGTGCCGGCGGGCCCAGTCGGTCCCGGCGATGGGCACGTCGCGGATGAGCACATTCGGGCGGCCCTTCACCGCGACGGGAACGGTCAGCCATAGCGGACCGCCGGGGCCTTTGATCCGGTTGCGGTTCCGCCAGTCGCGGCGCGTGTACTGCACGTCATCGTAGTGCACGAACAGGTCCACGCGCGCCAGTTGGTCGAAGTAGCCCAGCCAGGGCAGGTACCCGGGCTGGAGGATCGCGACGCGACGCTTCATGCCACCGTTCCGTGGACACCGGCCGGGCACCGGCGTCGAGTACTCGTGCGGGGCCGCGTGACCGCCGGGCGCGAGCGCGGCGCCCCGCGCATCTGTTATCGGCCGCGCCCGGCGCCGACCTGATGCGCAAAAAAACGCCGGGCGCCGACCCCGCGTCGGCCGGACCGACCGGCCGAGGGCGTGCGGCGGGCGGCCGCTGCGGGCCGATAGGACGGGCGGCAGGAGCGGGGCCGGACGTCGGCGGCGCGCCGCGTCCGTGGCTCATGGAGCGCAGTCATGGCCGAGCAGGCGCGGATCGAGTTCTATCGGCATAATCTGGGCGAAGAGGAGAAAGCCGCGGTTCTGGCCGCGCTCGACGAACCGATCCTCACCACCGGGGCGGCGACGGCGGCTGCGGAACGGGCGCTGGCGGAGTACCTGGGTCTGCCGGAGGTCGTGTGCCTGGACTCCTGCACGGCGGCGCTGCATTTGGCGCTGCTGGCGTCGGGCATCGGGCCGGGCGCCGAAGTGATCGTGCCGGCGATGACCTTCGCGGCCACGGCCAATGCGGTGCTGATGGCCGGGGCCCGCCCGGTGTTCGCCGACGTCGATCCGGTGACGGCGCTGCTGACGCCGCAGACCGTATTGCGGCACCTGACGGCGCAGACGCGTGCCGTGATCCCGGTGCATCTGTACGGCCAGTTGTGCGACATGGTCGGGCTGCGGGCGCTGGCGGACCGGCACGGGCTGAAGTTGATCGAGGACAGTGCGCACTGCCTGGAGGCGCGGCACGCGGGCGTGCGGCCCGGGTCGCACGGGGACTGCGCGTGTTTCTCGTTCTACGCGACCAAGAACATCACCTGCGGCGAGGGCGGGGCCCTGGCGACGCGGGACGCGGACCTGGCGGCGCGGGTGCGGCGGCTGGCGCTGCATGGCATGACCACCTCGGCGTACGAGCGGTTCGGCCGCCGTTACCGGCATTGGGACATGCCGGAGTGGGGCTGGAAGTACAACCTCGACAACATTCGTGCGGCGTTGCTCGTGCCGCAGATCCGCCGGCTGGACGAGCGCTGGCGGCGGCGCCAGGCGCTGGCCGAGCGATACGAAGCCGGTCTGGCGCGGGTTCCGGGCGTGACCTTTCCGCGGGTGATCGCCCGCGACGCGTCCGCGCGGCACTTGTTCACCATTTGGGTGCCGCCGGGCCGGCGTGACGCGGTGTTGACCGGGCTTCAGGACCGGGGCGTCGGTGTCGCCGTCAACTACCGGGCCGTTCACCTGCTAGAGTACTACCGCCGCGCGCTGGGTTATACGCGGGGCACTTTGCCGGTCGCGGAGAGCATCGGTGATCGGACGGTCACACTCCCGCTTTATCCGCGCCTGACCGAGGCGGAGGTGGACCGGGTCGTCGCGGCGGTGGCGGAAACGGTGAGCGTCGGAGCCGACGCACCGGGCCGGCAGGGCGCGGGACGCGGTGCGCCGGTCACGGTGCCGCCGGCGGCGGACGCGCCGGCTCCGCGGTGACGAATTCGTCGATCCGCCGATCGACCTGCAAGACCTCGACGACGTCGTTCTCGCTGCGCTGCGCGGGGATATACGCCGCGGCCACCATGGGCTCGTTCGTGCCGGCGGCGACGATGACGATCCGCTCGCGCTCGACGCCCGCCGCGACCAGCGCGTCGGCGACCGCCCGCGCCCGGGCGAAAGCCAGGGCCGTGTGGTCCGGATAGGGGGAGCCCGTCGTCGGCCGCCGGTCGCAATGGCCGCGGACCTCGATCTGGTTGGCGTGGCCGCGCAACTGTTGCGCGTATTCGGCGATGCGTTCGGCGACGTCGGGGGCGAGCGTGGCGGAGAGGGGGGTGAAGTAGAACTTGCCGCCGGAGGTGTAACACTCGGCGCGGCGCAGGGCCTGCACGCGGCTCTGCCGGCCGCGGGCGCCGCGGTCCGGAGACTGGGACCAGTCCTGGGGCTTGATGGGGATCACGATCAGCTCGCCCAGGTCGGCGTTCTTGACCTGCAACTCGGGGTCGAGCGGGAAGGACTTCACGCCGCCGACGTACCCGAAGGCGTCCTGAAGGGAGCGCAGCACGTCGAGCCAGCGCGTGTCGTCGGTCTTGATCTCGCTCATGGAGACCAGCAGGACGAAGAACACGAGCATGTTCGTCACGAGGTCGCCGTAGGTGGCGAGCCACAACGGGCAGGAGGGCGGGGGCGGTTTCTTCTTCTGGATGGCCACGGGAAACTCCGCGGCGGGGGCGCCGGGCTAACTTCGCTGGAGCAGCGCCTCCACGCGTGCGCGCTGGTGACGGTCCAGCGTTGCCATGAGCTTCTGCTGGACGATGCGCGGATTGTCGCCGCTCTGGATGCTCATCACGCCGTCGATGATGAGCGCTTTTGAAGCGGCCTCCTCGTTGCTGCGCAACATGAGCTTGTCGGCGATCGGCCCGAACAGCGTATTGAGCAGGAAGGACCCGTAGAAGGTCGTGATCAGGGCCAGCGCCATGCCGGGGCCGATGGCCGCCGGGTCGTTCATGTTCTTGAGCATGACGACCAGGCCGATGATCGTGCCGAGCATGCCGAACGCCGGCGCGTACTTGCAGAGGGAGTCGAAGATCAGCTTGCCGGTGCCGTGGCGTTCGAGCATGGCCTCGACTTCCTTCTCCATCGCGCTCTGGATGATGCTGGGATCCTGCCCGTCGATCGCCATGCGCAGCCCGCGCACCAGGAACTCGTCGTACTCGCCGTTGGCGAGGTGGTTCTCGAGGCTGAGGATGCCCTCCCGGCGGGCCACTTCGGCCAGTTTCACCAGCGCCACCACGTTCGTCACGGGGTCCGGGGCCTTGTACAGGACCACCTTGGCCGCGACCTTGCCGATCCGCAGGAACTTGCTCAGCGGCAGCGACATGAACGTGGCCGTGAGCGCCCCGCCGAAAACCAGAACGGCCGAGGGCGTGTCCCAGAACGTGGCCAGCGACGACCCCATCATGATCGCGCTGAGGCACAGCCCGATCGTCGCCAGATAGCCGATAATCGTCGCCAGGTCCATGCGTTTCCCGGCCGTCTCGGTTACAACCTGTCGGCGTACCTGCGGCGCGGCACGGCGCCGCAGGCGCCCGCGCTGGAGCTATCGTCCGGGCGAGCGGGGGGCGTAAGTTGCCCGGGCGGTTGGCCGTGCGGTGTGCCGCGATCGGCGCCCGACGGCGGGGCCGCCTCGCATCCGGGCGGTGATCGCGCGACACGGCACGTTTTGCGCTGCCACGCCGGCTCCGCCGCCTCCCGGGTTGTAAGTTCGTATTCTGTTAGGTACCATAGGGACGCGGGACAATGCCGCTTTGGAGACGACGGCCGGATCGGCTGTCGGACGTGCGATGCCCGATTCGCCCATACCCCGGTTCCACGATCACCCCGCCCGTTGCAGGCCGGCCGGATCGGCGTCCGGCGCGGCCGCGGGGCGGGTGGG
>Ga0209101_1002729_pt1 | contig 11319 bp, 8 predicted proteins | sample ConPoolayeCmetaG_FD_185481 | JGI IMG/M metagenome (GOLD analysis project Ga0209101, IMG submission 185481) | Hot spring microbial mat communities from California, USA to study Microbial Dark Matter (Phase II) - Cone Pool mat layer C metaG... ... | reverse complement strand
ACCAATTACCCGTATCCGTATCAAAGTCTCTATCATCATCATTGGTTATCAGTTCATCTCCCACCGTTGCTACCGAATTTGTTCCTTGTAAAGTTAAAAGATAAGAAGGGGAAGTTGTCCCAATCCCGACGTTGCCATTAGTATCTATTATCATTCTCGGAGCTGGGATTACTTGAGCACCTTGTGTAGTTGGACCGCTGGCAGTATAAAACTTTAAGGTCCCCCACCTTGCTTCCATTCCTGAATAACCATAAGAAGTATGAGTACCGAAAGTCCTAAGAGTATTATTTGAGTCAACATAAAGATTTGAACCAAATATAGCTCTTCCTGCATCATCACCAGAAATCTGAGCACCAAAATAAGTATTATTATCGGCAGTGTAGATTAGACCGCCAACTACACCTAACTTTGATAATGATAATGGTGTCGTCCCAATCCCGACGCTACCAGCAAAATAGGCAGAAACAGGAGAAGGAGGAGTTGCTGAGATTCCTGAAGTGCCTGTGTCAGTGTAGGAAGTGGCAGTGGTTTCCCAGTATTGATCTTGAGCGTTTTGGTCTCTTCCATAAACTCTATACCTTGCTGCTCCTGGAACTGCTGACCAAGAGATTTGACAAGCCTTAGTAGTTGAACCATTAACGGTACAAGAAACCTCGCTTGATTTTGCTGATTTTAAATAGTTTGAATCTAAAGCAACAACTACATAATAATAGGTTCCAGCTGCTAAACTTCCTACTGATGTAGGAGTGGCTGTTACTCCAGAAGGAGTGGCTAAATAACCAAAATAAGAACCACCACCTGAGACTGTTAATTTTGAACCCGGATCCGTCGTCCCAATCCCGACGTTGCCGGAAATATAGGTATTGTGAGCAATAATGCCGTTGGCAACAAAATTATGCGTTCCTTCAACCTCAATATCATAGACTTGTTCGGCTGGTAGTTGTTCAATTGAGGCAATCTTTACCCATTTTATTCCTTGATAATTCTCATCAGGAACAGCAATCTCATCACCAACAGAAAGATCAACCACTTTAGTCCAAACACCGTTGACAGAGGATAGGGTTTTTGATAGATTAGAATCTATGAGATTTTTGTCTTCAAGAAGATCCTGGCGGGTTTTTTTATTGTCTATGGCTTCAGTTTGCCAAAATCTTTCAGCGGCGTGGTTTGGCCTTACGCTTTTTTCTCCAGGGTTGGGGCTATTTAAAAGAGATGATTGGTTTTGGTTATTGACAAGTTCATTAATCTTTGGTATATTTTTTTTAGTTTTATCAGTTTGGTTAATCTTAAAGTCAAGATGAACTTTGATACTTTCTGGAATATTGTCAGTACTGCTCAAGCTTCTACGGCTTTGGTTTTGATTGCCGTGGCTTTGTTTTTGATTGTCTTCAAGCTTTACAGTGGCAAAAAACTTTCTCGCTAAATACGGATGATTGCTGGTTGTTTTTATCTGTCTTCCGTCTTCTGCATGCGGCCAACTGATAGGTGTAGCCTCGGCCACAGTAATTTCACCGTTGATAGAGATGGGGGTTTCTGATAGATTATCTTTAATGAAGTTTTTAAGGATTTTATTTTCGAAAAAATCACGATTAATATTTTCTTCGTTTTTCTGTGATCTGGCGGCTGCCTGGTTTATCGCGGCGTTGGCTTCTTCATCATTTTTAGTATTGACAACCAATCTATTACTTTCTATAATGTCTTTATATTTATCAATTTCGCTTATATCTAAATGAACGGACTGGATCAGTTTTTTGTTAAAGCTCAAATAGGATTTGCTTTGACGGTCATTGCTTTTGCTGTAGTTTACTTCGTTTTTTCCAGAAAATCCTCGAGTCGGAGTCAGTCTCGTTAACTCCTCGTTAATGTTTTGGCGGACAAAATACGGATGATTGCCTGTTGTTCTAATTGTTCTTCCATCTTCGGTTGTCAATTTAAAGACTGGTTGTACTCCCATATCTAAAAGTCCTTTGATTCTTGCGGGAACGATCTTGCTTGTTTCTTCATCTAAAGATAAAACATACTCTCCACCTTTAATATCTTTAATCTGTTTATATTCAATGTTAAATGTCAAATCGCAAATGTCAAATCCACAACTCAAATCTGAAATCTTTTTATCTTTTAAGTTTTTAGATTTAAGTTGTATTTTTGAGTTTTGAGTTTTGAGTTTTGAGTTTTCTTCCGATATAATCGGAAGAATGGTATCTCCTGTCACACATTGTCCTTCAACGTGAAGTTTTTGGGTAGGCGCTGTTGTTCCAATCCCGATGTTTCCGTCTACTATCAGAGTATCATTGGTTCTTAAAACATCAGCGGCATTTCTAAAAAGATTAACATCTTGAGAAGAAGAGCCTCCTGGTCCTAAAGCAAAACCAGGATTGTTATTGCTTCCCCCTATTTGTCTTTCAAAAGATGCCCAACCCATTGAATCTGTTCCTGAAATCATTAAAAATCCTTTTTGGGCACCGGTAGCGGGAGTAAGAACTACAAAAGCAGCAGCATTATTTAAAGATGATGCGCTTGCATCAACACGAAAAACATTAGTATCTCCCCCGGTGTGTTTGATGTGTAAAGGAACTTGAGGGTTTGTTGTTCCAATCCCCACATTCCCACTTGCATCAACAACAAAAGGAGTAGAATCAGTAAAGGTGCCGTCGTCGTTAACCCGTAAAGCATAACCAGATGCGCCGGCGGTGGTGATGTTTAAGGCAGTGCCGGTGGCTGATGCACCAGTTAAGCCGACCTTTAAGGCATTGCCTGTCACTCCGGCATTATTACCTGAAGCAATGATGCTTACTAAATCTCCTGTTAATCCCGTTGAAGAAGAAGAGAGATATAGTCCTGTACCTGAAGTTAAAGAATTAGCATTGATGGTAAAGAAAGTGCCTGTGGTAGCCGATGAGTTAAAGGTTGTTGTGTATGTGTTATGATTTAAGGTTAAGTTGGCGGTTGGATCGGTGATGTTTGACCAGGAAACAGAGGTGGCAGGAACGGTGGTTGTCCAAGATAATACCCCTGATGAGTTGGTAGTTAAAAATCCGTTGTTGACAACTGAAGTAGGTAAGGTATATGTTATATCTGCTGTCTGATCACCACCCTGAAAGATAGTGTAATATTGAGGTGATGCTCCTCCTTCCAATATCCCCAAACTTCCAGCAACTGATAACTTTTGAGAGGGAGATGTTGTCCCGATGCCGACGTTGCCGCTTCCTCTAATGGTTAAAGCAGATTTTACGATACCATCATTGCCAGTATTTACAAAAGAAATACCACCATCAGGATCCGCATTATTTCCGTCTGTTTTTTCAATGATTAAAGCATCTGCGTTGCTGCCGTAAAAATTATCATCGTATCTAATCCTAAACCTATCACTCCCAGGAGTTCCCGATTCATTAAGATCATTAAACAAAATTGTCCCGGCAGACTGTACTTTAATAGCACCGGTTACTTCCAACTTCGCCCCCGGCGCCGTCGTCCCGATGCCAACCCTTGAGTTAGCAGTATTAAGGGATAATAACCCTCCTTCAATATTTAACGCATTAACAGTTGAATTTGGCAGATCAAAAGCCGATGTTTGATTAAATTTTAACGTTGGTGTGCCGGAGTTGATGTTGGTAAAGGCAAACTTAGCCGAAGAAGAAGCGGTACCGCCGATAGCTAAATCTAACGTTGAGTTGATTGGATAAAGCAAACCTAAATTTTGCGTCCACAAACTTTGACTGCTGCTGGCTATCTCAGTCCAGGCAGAGCCATTGTAATAATAAACTTTTGCTGTCGTTGAGTTATAGTACATTGAACCGGCACCAATTGCTGAAGGAACAGAGGCAAAGTTGCCCAATCTTATCTGTCCGGTGTTAGCATAGATGTTGCCTAAGACTTCAAGGTTTTGGCTTGGGGTTACTCCGATTCCTACTAGTCCACTACTGTTAATAATCATTCGATTAGAAACATCAGAGTTACCACCAGTTCTAAACTTTAGCGAACCTGATTCAGTTGCCTGCAACACCACATCACCGGTTCCGGCTGACTGAATAATGGCTGTTTTAGCGCTTGAAATAGTGAAGTCAGCCGAAGAGTAAGTAGAGCGGATTCCAGGAGTGGCTACGGCAATCAGCAAATCACCACCTTGATTAATAAAAGGGATGTTACTAACATTTGTTCCAGGCGGCAAGCCTTGTAGGGTTTCGGCGTTTAAGGCATAACCCACATTGGCAATTAACTGGCGATCACTCATCTCGTTATCAGAGCCAACAGTCACCCCAAGATAGATATAAGGATTCTCGCTAAAGATCGAAGCCGGAATTCCATCCATACCACAGTTATAACCAATTAAAACATTAAAGATTCCATCCTGATCCGGATCAACGCCATTGGTTCCGGTACAAGAACCAGTATAAAGAGGTGTGCCACCAGTTGAAACATTATAAAGTTTAAAAGCCATATCAATTTTGTCAGTAATCGGATTGCCTAAAGAGTCAGTTAATCGACCTTGAAAGGAAAGAGTTCTTTTTGTTCCAGAAGTAACCCCAGGAAAGGTTGGTTCTGAAGGGTAAGCCAACGGACGTTGAGTTTTTATGAAAAATTGATTATAAAGACCCGCGCCCAAAAAACCTAAGAAAATAAGAAAAATGATTAAGCCAATATAGTGATAAATTCCAAAACTAGAAAGATCAAACTCGGCGGTGGGTTTTTTTTCTTTTATCTCTTCTTTGTCATTTATTTTTTCTTTGTCATTCCCGCGAAAGCGGGAATCCAGTAACGGAACTCTTTTTAACAATCCCAAAAGAAGCGATTTAATTTTATACGTCTGTAGATTAAAGCGCAAAGAGATCTCACCAAAGATCCCTTTAGTTTTTTTCTTACCAGCATAAACGGCTTTTTCGAAGTCAGAAATCGAAGGAATAATTTTTTGGTTTTCAGTTGATAAGAAATATTGTTGCGTTGATTTTTTGTCTTTAAGTTTTGAGATTTGAGTTTTGAGATTTGAGTTAATATCATTAATCTCTTCTTTTACCTGCTTAAAAACACTATCTTTAATTAGACTCTTTTGATAAGCCCAGTTAATAAACTTGTCTACAATGGTTAATTTTTTTAGGATCAAAGGAGGAGATTCTTCGCGTTGAAGGAGTTTTTGCAGATAGGAACAAACTGTTTCTTTGGCGATGTTTATCATATTAAATTAGGATTGTTTTCATCCTTTTCCCAGTTTTTAGGATTGTTAATAATATATTGACGGATGTTGTTTAGTTGTGATGTTTGTTGTAGGGGCGATTCACGAATCGCCCTTTTATATGCCATCACATTATGATTCAAGGGCGCATCGTGATGCGCCCCTACGATATTTACAATCATATGAATATGGTTGGGCACGATTTGGAATTCCTCCAATTCAATTGGAAAACGATTGGATAATGATTCCCATATTTTTTCAACGATTTTGCCCATTCCGTTTAATTGCATATATTTAGACGTGTGATTTTTCCCCACAGAAACAATATTGCCAAACAAACATTTACGATTATGAGTGCAAGCAGTGACATAATAAAATCCAGATTGGGAATAATCATATCTTTTAAGACGAACTGTTTTTCGGTGATAAAATTCATTTGTATTCATACAATACCTATTTAAAATTAATCAACATTTGTGATGGTTTGCCAAAATTGGCGAAAATCCCTTTTTCCTCTTCTTCCTTCACATAAGGACAACTTTCCATTGCCGGATCAAACCACTCTCTTAGGTTTTGCCAAGCCCCAGAAAATAAAGTTAAAAGTTTAAAGTTAAAAGTTAAAAATCTTTTCATAATGTTAAAAACTCCTGGATTGCGTCCAGATAACTTTTAATGGTGTTTTGATCAAGACCTTCTTTTTGTAGGTCTTGTTGGAAAAGACTGAGAGTTTTTTTTGTATCAATATTTGATATTTGATATTTGATATTTGATATTTTCTTTGCCGGATTTTCTTTTATCCATCCCTGACTGATACAAAAAGAGCAAAATTTGCGGATGGTAGAAAGCCGGCGATTGATAGTTTTTAGGGGAATTTTGTTTTCCAAAAGATATGCTTTGTAGTCAGAAATTGTTTTGATGGTAATTAATCTTTGTAGGGGCAATTCATGAATTGTCCCTACCTTATTTGATTTCAAATAAAAAATCAACCAACCAAAAAAATGCCGCAGATCAGAAAGATAATTTTTAACAGAAATTTTTGTTAATTTTTTTTGTGTTGTTTCGCGTTGATTTTTATCATAAATAGCATTGCTTTGTGTTTCATCAATTTCCGCAATTAACCAATTTTTAAATGAGGCTTCAAGATTATAAAAATTATACTGGTTACTCATATAAAAAAATAATAGAACAATAATAATAAATTTGTCAAGAGGTATTTTATAGATATTTTGATATATTTAAGAAGCATTTTTGATATATAAAAAATATAACCTATAAAAATATTTATTTAAATTTATAGATATTACCGATATTTAAAATTAAATTGACTTAGTATATAAAAATACATCATCAAATCCTATAAAATTATTTCTTATAGTATTTAAACTTATCTTTTATTAACTTTTTATAAACCGTTTTTATTTTTTCGAAGATTTTTTTATTTTTTCGAAGATTTTTTAATGATAATTTGAGGCTAATAGCAATTATTAAAAATAATTGCTATTTTTTAAAGAAGAATAGCGATTTTTATTTAAAGCCTATTCATTATATTTAGTGTTAATTTTTATCTTTATTCACTATGGATAGTATTTTTAATTTTTATCTTGACAGTTTAATAATAATTTTTTATTCTTAAATTTATGAAAAAATTTTTACCATTGTTGATAATTTTTCTTTTAATTTTGTCTTTTTTTTCGATTTATTTTTTGCTTTATCAGGCTAAGTTTTTTATTGGTCGCGCCAGTGTTTCTTCAGCCTCTTTTTCGGTTGATAACTCCTATTTATTTTTAACCCCGCTTCGGGCAAAAGCCAACGGACAAGAGCGGATTCGGGTAACTGTTTTTATTCTTAACAACCAGGGATTGGGTGTAATGGGGAAGCGGGTGATTCTTGGTCAAGACGCTAATCTTTCGATTGAGGTGGTTCAGCCGGTAACTGATAACTTGGGTAAGGGTATCTACGATATCTCTTCAACAAAGCCGGGTGAGTATTATTTGGAGGTTAAGGTTGATGATAAGACTCTTCCTCAAAAAGCCCAACTAAGTTTTTATTAAAACAATCATATTTTTCAATTCGGGCTTCGTTTTTTAACGTCAGTGTCATTTCCTCTCTTCTTATAATCGCCAAATTAACCGGGTGGAAGATCTTTTTTAGAATATAGATGATTAAAAAAATTATCTGTCCTAATATGACAATATTTAAGATGTATGGTTTGATTAATAACAAAAGAAAATAAAACAGTTTAAAGACAATCATCCACCAGGGAAGAATTTTTAAGGTAAGTTTGACGCTTTCCGGAGAAAAATGATCTTGATATAAAACTTGAGCAAACAGTCTAAACTTTTTCGGTGAGGAAGAGGGAAGAGCGACAGAAAAGTTTCCTTTATCATCGGATCTAATCTCAACCTTAGGTAAGGTAAACGCCTCTACCGATTTAACAATCGATAGATTAGGCTTTAAAAAGCCTAAAAAAGTATTTTTTTCGTCAGTAAACATTGAGAGATTAACTTCGGTGTTTGGCAGGGTCTGGCCGGTTAAAATAACTTGATTACCAACCCAGTAGTCATTTTTATCAAAACTAACTGTTGGTGGTAGAATAACCGGTCCGATAATACTATTACTAGAAAAAGACGGTAAACAGACCGGTAGGGTTAATCGACCAAACTGGTCTTGGGCTGTAAGGCAGAGCTCATTATTAGAAAAAAAAGAAAAGGTGTTGAATTCAAAGTAGCCTGTCTCAGCGGCATAGGTTTGATCAAAAACACCAATACCAGAGATTGTTACCAAGGCTTTAGGTGAAGAATAACCAAAAAGAGTAAATCGTTCGCCTCCAATTGTCGCCGAAACCAAGGTTTCCTTAACATCACTTCTAAGGCCGGCGATATTATTTTTTGAGGATAAAGAAATATTATTTGTTACTTCTATTACTATTATTGTAATTAATACGAATAGAAAAAAATTATTACGCAAATAATTTTTCATAATAGTTGGTGGTTTTTGATAAATTTTTGGGATTTTCGACGTCAAACCCCCACTTAAGATGATTATAGCGGATATATTGGCGAATTTTTTCCAAAGATTTCTTATTACGGATGATATGATCGTAATAGGATTTTTGCCATTGAAAGAAATTATATCCCAATTGATGAATTAATTTTGATGAAGTTGTTTTAAAAGCGCCGATTAATTCTGGTAATGGTTTTATTTTTATTGGTAGGGAACGGTCGCGACCGTTCCCTACATAGTTATTAATAATAACAATTCCATGCAAATGATTTGGCATAATTGTCCATCATCTAATTTTACGTATTTAAAATTTTTTTCCAACCACAACCATTGTTGTTTAACAATATTGCCTATTTCATTTAGTATTATGTTATTATTAATTATTTTTCCAAAAAAAGGAATTCGTTTTCTTGTACAAATCGTAACAAAATAATATCCAGATCTAGAATAATCAAAATTTTTCAACCGAAGCGTTTTTCTTTTAAAAAGAAGATTTTTCATTGAATAAAATGGGTAGAAAATTATGCTAAATATTTCGAGTTGTTCTAACATTACATTGCGATGATCTATTTACTTTTTTATTCGGTCTTCTTTTTAAGAGATTTCTTTAATTCTTCTATTTCTTTCCTTTCTTCTTCTAATTCTTTCTCAAGCGCTTTTTCTTTAAGAAGGGTGGTCGTGTAAAAATGACGGATGATAAGAATGATAATAACTAAGGTTAAAACAACGATTGTCATTACCCGCCAAGGCAGAACCCAAAGATCGGTCGTCGCATTCAAAACACCATTTTTCTCCCCGTAAGTGGCCGTCAGACTAAGGCGATACTTACCAAATAACCATTTTTTTCCTAATGAGTTAGTATAGGTTCTTGCGGTATCGGGAAAGATGTTTTGTTCTTTAAGGATGGTTTTTTCAACTGGTTTCCCCAAAAAGTTAGTGAGAGTAATTTCTCCTTTAGGTGTAATGTGATAATCACCCCGATTTAAGATCTGGGTCTCAACCGTTACCGGCCCGTATTCATAAAAGTTATTAGCAAAAAACTTAGTGATAAAGGCATTTTCTTTGATCTCGCCTTTGACCTTAATATAGATTAAGGAAGCTAATCGGGGAGTGATACCGGTTCCAGCCTCGTAGTTCTTATTTGATGGATTAAATTTTGGTTCCTGGGTTTGAAAATAAAAAGCCACATAACGACCACCTGGATTAGCATTTTGGGGAACATTAATCTCGGCTTGAATTGAGATTTTTTCATTAGCCGGTAGGGTTAACCGATCATAATCAGTCTTAAACCAGGAAGCGGCAGAGTACTTTTCTGGGGCGGCCTCCGAATTTTCAATTAATTCCGGGGTTCCTTGATTATCACGAACAATAAAGTCAACAATTCGGATAAAACCAGAGATTGGTTGATCGGATTGATTAACAAAGTTAACTGTTACGCCGGTTTTTTCACCCGGGGTTAGTTCTAAAAGTTGGCGGGCCGGATAGACAACTAATGGCAAAACGTTTTGCGCTGAGATAGAATTAAAAAATAAAAAAGAAAAAATGAAAACCAGTCCTCCGAATCGGAGGAGGGCAATGAAAAAAGAAAAAAGGATCGATTTAAAAAAATTTTGACCAAGTCTGATTTGGTTTTGACCAAGTCTAAAGTATTTTTGACTTTTGTCCGCCAGCTTGCGGATTGACTTTTGAGTTTTCATTTTAGAATGTTGCTGTTGCAGTATATGTAATTCGATTAAAATAATAACCAGCTGGTTGGGTGGGTGGAATGTTTATTCTGTAACAGACATATGCTTGAGATGAAGCGGCAGGTGTCTCTCTTCTCATAATTGTTTTTGCCGATTCAGAGGCTGTGTTTGTTTCTAAGTCAGGAAATTGTTTAGCTTTAAAACTTGAACCATCGTCGTTATAATTAAAAACATTATCATTTCCTGAGATATTTTGTAGTGAGTAACCCAAACCATAATATATCGGTGAACTCCAATCAGCGGCGGTTTGCTGATCGCAATGATCGACTCCACAGATTGTATCTTGAATACAATTGTTAGAAGGACCGGCATCACCCCCGGGACAGGTAATCCCATTTCTTCCCATTTGGTCGTTTTCAGCAATTTCTACAATGTAGCCAGAAACCGCATTGGTTGAAACAGTTATTTTTTGGGCCGCTTCTAAGAAAGAACCAAAATTAGCAATTGTTTCCCAGGGAACAGAAGTAGCTGTTGTTTTTACGTCGGTTGTTTTACCACAAATGTCTGCTGTTCCTGAGTTAACACCTTCTACAGTGACGGTGAGAGTTTCTTGGATTGTGGCTGAAACTAAAACCCCTTCAATCATAGCAACTTTAACATTTGATTCATCTAAAGTATTATCCGAACCATCGCGGGTTTTAACATTAATGGTGTAAACATCAGCTATGCCTTGGGTATGACCCGATATTGGTGCGGGATTAATAAGTTTTTTATTAGCATCGCCGATGGTAACGGTAATGGTTGATCCAGCGGCACAGGAGTTTGTTGTTCGATCAATTCTTATTCGGTGATCATTTGTTGCGTCGCCGGCAGTCACTGCGGCAACGGTCCAGTTATTATCACAACCAGAAGAAGAAACACTGATGTTAGAGGTACCTAAACTATTTAGATCAAAACCATTAGTGGAAACTGATGAGTTGGTATCAGGAAAACCATCGTTACCTTGAGTCGCATGGTCAATCGAAGGAATAGTGATATAAATATCACCGTTAGAGGGCACGGCTGAAGCTAAGGTAAAGGCGATTGTATGAATAGCCGATTGAGTGGCAATTACATAGTCATTAGCGCCTAAAGCAGTCTCTCCTAAAGGCGGAGAGATATTAAAGGTGTTGTATGGATCTTGATTAACTACAGAAACAACACTGTAAGTTTTTTGTTGATAACAACCATCAAGCAAAGGTCCAGCAAAACAAACGGTATCTTTTGGAAAAAGATGTTTAGTGTCGTTATCAGCATTACCAGAACTGTCGATAGTAATAACTGAGCCGTTGGCCGCGCCCGAGGTAACTCCAGCCCGATAAGAAAGACGAGAGTTGGAAAGAGTATCAGAAATATTAGTAAAGTTGGCCGAACCAACCGGAGTTGGTAGTTTAACCAAAAAGATGTAAGACACCTGAAAGAAAA
>Ga0209101_1002728_pt1 | contig 11322 bp, 8 predicted proteins | sample ConPoolayeCmetaG_FD_185481 | JGI IMG/M metagenome (GOLD analysis project Ga0209101, IMG submission 185481) | Hot spring microbial mat communities from California, USA to study Microbial Dark Matter (Phase II) - Cone Pool mat layer C metaG... ... | reverse complement strand
CCGGCAGCTTGCCCAAGGTGGCTACAACTCTTTGCCGTGGCCCGCGGGCCGTGCGCACGGACTCCACGAGCGTCCAGTACTCGTAGCTCACGCCATCCTTCCTTCGCCGGTTCCGTCTCAAGAACATCTCGGCAGTATCGCGCCCTCAGGCATGCTCAGGCAACCGGCTGGTCTCCACTACACGCACGTTCAGAAATCACAAAGCCGTTATTCCGAACCTTTCCGACTTTCCATGCCATGAAAAATCAATCATTCCTCGGCTCTACTGTCGAACTTGGGCTAGCGATCAACAGAACCATTTCCAAGTGAATGTTCCCGGGTGCACTAACCTTCTCCCCAAGCGCCAATCGCCCCACGTGCAGTTCCGTTCTCCCTGTGCCCAATCTTCTTCTGGTGTAGTTGCGTTCTCCCCGACCTTCAATCTTCTCTTAGTGTAGTTACGTTCTCCCTGAGCGAAGCGAGGGGAACGTAGCTTCCGCGGCCGTTTCTCAAGCGCAAAATTGGAACCAATTAAGATTCCGGATTAAGATTCCGGACCGCAACAAGCCGTGAGTTGCAGAAAAATCAACACCCCGATCCTCACCGGCATCAGAGGATCGGGGTGCTCCCTTACTGATTTGGAGTGTCCAACGTTGTTGCCGCCTATTCCGCCTCTGTCTTGGGTGTCGGAGGCACATCTGCGGCTGGTTCCACCGCAGGCGCAGCCTGCTCTGCGCTCTCAACCTCTACGGTAAGACGCGGATCGAACTCGCCAGCGTTGGAAGCCCAGAAACGTACGTAGGTTCCCGGATTAGAAGCCACAAGCGCCCATCCATAGTTTGGAAGCTCGCCACTGTACCAGAGTTTCACGACTTCGGTGACATCAAACTCGGTTATGTCTCCCATGCGAAGTTCGGGTTTCATTGTGGTCGGACGTATGCCTGTGGCGCTGATTTTCACGCCTTTGTGCGCTTCGGCAAAGTCGTAAACGTCTTTATCGGCGTCCGTGTCCGGCGCAGGTTGAGGGTTAATTGCCTTTGACTCCTTGTTCCAGCCCAAAAACTTTTCGCCTCGTCCCTCTCTGTACATTTTGGAATTCCAGGAAAAACCTGAATAATTCCATTCCTCGATAAAAGGATAAGCCACTACCTGGACCGGTTTCCCTGACTTGCTGCTAGCATTGCAGCAACTAAGAGCAAGCGTTGCTTTGACGATCTTCTTCCCCTCCCCAATTCTTGCATTAAGATCGTTGAAAAGTATCGCCGCTATGTTCATAGTGTTGGATCCCAAGAAGGCATTTTCTACGCTCAACTTCTCGTCATAGCGTCCACGATACCCGTCAGTGTTCCTGGCAAAAGTGTCCCACATAATGGTGCCTTCTGAAGGGTTGTCGCCGCCGGTTGCGGTGCCGTCGTCATAGATGGCAATGACTTCGGCAAAGAGCGATCCCGCCAAAAATGCGCACGCCATCAGGGCTCCCGTGACCATTGCCAATATTCTTCCGACTTTCATTAAATCTTTCCTCCCTTCTTATCTTTACTGCTCATAGCCACAACATGGGAGAACCGACTGTCTTTGTCCCGCTGTTACTCGCGCCATTGTTTCCTCCTCTCCTGTCCGCCGGGCTTCGGGTACGGTCAAAAATAGCAAGCCGCCGTCACCACCAACCCCCGCGAGGTTCATAAGCGCTTCCCAAGACACGCATCTATCGTGTTTCCTTTCCTATTCCTCTGTCAAGAACACACAACGAAAATCTTCCGACGCTGTGCGCTGGCGCTGCAGTTCCCGGAACATACAGAGTTTCACCTTCCCATCTGTACTGACGTTCTCCCCGAGTCCACGCCTTCCCCACTGTAGTAACGTTCTCCCAGAGGGAAATGCCATGATCCCGGATTTTGCGTTTGAGAATTGGCAGGTGTTTGTATCGTGCTGCGCGCAAACAAAAGTTAAAATGCAATGCAGTCGCCCATCTTTTGCACCGAAATGTGAAAGCGACATCCGAAGAGAAAAGCAGCCAATTCTCAAACCCTTCGGGATTGTCGAAAACAGGCAATCTGCTGCGTTGCGGGAGGTTCGGAGTATGCGCATACACCTGCACCTCCCGCGCCTTGCATCTTGCCTGTTTTGCCCAATCGCAAAATCTGGGATGAAATCAACAGTCTCCGGCCTGGGACGGGAAGATCGTTCCGGGATGCGTGTCAATATCTCGGATGAGGCTTGGCGGCCCATCGCCACGCCCAGTTAAAGGTTCTGAAGCCCACCGTCCCAGAGTTGACAGGCGCTCAATTGGTGGGCTAGATTGTTTTTTAACATTGCTTACGGACAAGGATGACGATGCCGCTCGAAGCCCAAGAACAAGAGAAACGAAAAGAGCGGCGGATTTACCTTATTCTTTTTCTCGTTCTGCTGCTGCTCCTGGTCGCTCTTGTTATCCTTGGCTGGATTTTTTTCCACATGCTGCCAGCGGGCTGGTTCTTCAAAGAAAAGCCCAAGCCCATCCCAGAAATTGTCGTGCCACGCCTGGAAGGGATCTCACCGGAAGAAGCTGCCCGGCGCCGAGCTGGTCCGCTGGGCCCCAGTGGCCGCAAGCGGAAATACGGACTTCGAATTCCACTGATTCAACCGCCTCCTGGTCAGCCATTTGCTACCAACGTGACCAGGACCAGCCGCGGCGGCGCCATTGAAGGCCTTGGATGGCCTGTTTTTTTCGAAGAAGAATGCCGCGATTACGGTGGCCGGTTCGACATTCACGCGCCCGGCGCGGGATTTGATCTTCTCCTCCAACCACAGCAGATCTGCCTTCGTTTGCAGCGTGCCGAGATCGAAGTCAAAGAAGGCGAACGCCTGATTTACATGCCCCGCGGCCGCGAACATAACGCTTGCGACCTCGGACGCGAAATCACCGTATGCATGAAAATGGTCGGCCCCGCCGTTGGCCACAGCGGATGGAAACGCTGGACAGGGGGGAGCACGACCAATGAATGGGATCCTGAGCGTCGGTTGATCATCTGGCATAGCAGTCATCCTCTGGACGCCTCTGCCCAGACAAGCGAAGCAGCCCCATCTGAAACCGGGCAATTCGACGTCGAAGTCCGGCGTCAAGAAATAGTTGGCACACGTAATTACTACGTCGGCAATGAACCCAGCCTGTGGTTCGTCGATCTACCGGCAGTAGCGCGGATGCGTTGTCGGGACATCTATCCCGGGATAGATCTCGTGTGCTATGCCGCGGGCGACCGCGTGGACTACGTCTTCGTTGTCTGGCCGGGCGGCAACCCTGAAGACATTACCTTCACCTTCGACACGGCTGATCCGATTGAGGTGGATCTGCATGGCAACCTTATTATCCACGTTGAATGCGGAAAGATCATCCAACGCCCGCCAATTGTGTATCAAGTAATCAATGGTTCGCCCACACCCCTCCGTGGCTCTTACGTGCTGGAAGACCGCCTCGTGCATTTTCAAATGGAAGATATTGTCACCGAGGCCCACGACCGCGGCCCAGGTCTCGAATATCTCTCATACCTTGGTGGCGAAGGCCATGAGTGCGCCTACGCTATCGCCGTGGATAATGCGGGATTTGCTTATGTCGCGGGCGAAGTGACTTCACCGGCGCAACCGACCAACAACGCCGCCGGCCGCCGGGAAAGCGGCACGGACGTTTTCGTCTGCAAGTATCGGCTCAGCGACATGGCGCCCATTTACACCACCTACCTGGGAGGCCAAAACGATGACAGGGCCTTTGCGATCGCTGTGGATTCTGCCGGGAACGCCTACGTCTGCGGAGAAACCTTGTCGCCCGATTTTCCCCTCACGAATGCCCCGCCTGCCCTCGGTTCAGGCGGAACATTTTGGGACGCGTTCGCAGCAAAACTTGACCCCCACGGCCATATTGTGGCCTCGACGCGTTTCGGCGGCGATGGCGACGATCGCTGCTACGCGGTCGCGCTCGGAAGATCTAACGAACTGTTTCTTGCTGGTGAAACGTCCTCGCGCTCTTTTCCGGCGACACAGGCCATCTGCTCCCGTGACGGCGGTGGACGAGTGGACGCTTTTGTGGCCAAGTTAGACCAAAATTTGCGGGAACTTTTCTATCTCACCACTATCGGTGGAACCGAGGAAAACAGCGCTTTCGCTCTGGCGGTTGACAGCCGCGGGTATGCCTGTGTTGCCGGTGAGACTTCTTCCAGCAATTTTCCCACCGCGCGCGGATTTTTGCCTCAGTACCGAGGCGGACTCTTGGACGGCTTCATGGGCAAGCTGAATCCAACCGGCAACCGGCTCATTTACTCGTCTTTCTGGGGTGGAACAAGCGATGACCGCGTGCTGGCAATCGCCGTGGACACAGCCGACAATGTGTACCTGACCGGCGAAACAGCTTCTTCGGATTTTCCAACTTTGAACCCGATCCAGCGCAAACATGCCGGTGGGAAGTGGGACGCCTTCGTTGTCAAGCTGACAGGGGATCGTCTGCTGCCCATTTATTCGACATTTCTCGGGGGTACCGCCGAAGATCGCGGGTTCGGCGTCTGCCCGGACGCCGCCGGCAACGCACACGTGGCCGGAGCCACCTTTTCGACCAATTTCCCGCCTGTCAGCCCTCTGCAAGACCCACAGAGCGCCCACCAGCTGGACGGGTTTAGCGTCAAAATCACGCCCGAGGGCAACGTTGTGTACTCCACGCGCCTTGGAGGCAGCGACAACGATCACTTTTTCTCTGTTGCTGTTGACGGCAGCCGCACAGCCCACTTTTGCGGGCAAACCTCCTCGGCTACCAACCTAGCCGTCGTGCGACCGCTCCAGGCTGAATACGGCGGCGGCGAAGCTGACGCGTGGATTGCCGCCGTGCGTCCTGAATTCAGACCGCCTCCGGAACTGCGTCTCGTGTCGGCCGGCGGCCAGCCTAACGGACTCCAGTACGACTTTTACATGTCACGTTACGAAATCACCAATGAAGAATTCGTCCGCTTTTTGAATGACGCCCAGGCCAATACCAACAATGACCGCGGCACAAATCTTTTCTTCGATGTCCACGGGAACGTTTGGATCAACCCGGCCATGCAGCCCGAACGCGACGAGGCATTCGACTTGGCTGACAGCCGCATTGTTTACAATCCCCATTTGCCGGTAGGCGCTCGCTACAGCGTCTCGCCGCAAGTTCCCAGAATGGGCGGTTCGTACTCGAACCATCCGGTAGTTGGCGTTTCCTGGTACGGCGCGGTCAAGTTCTGCAATTGGCTCACCCTGGACACGGGCCGCGGGCCCGACCAACGCTGCTACCGGGAAGGCACGAACGGACTCGACTGGGCGCCCGTGACGTGCGCCCCAACCAATTGGGCGCGTGGCATTTTTACGGCTGAAGAACGGGCCGAGTGGTTGAAATACAGAGGTTTTCGGCTGCCGATGGACAACTGTGCCGGCGCCAAGAGCATGACCAACGCGTACCTGCGCGTGTCCAATGCTGACTTTATCCGCTTTCTCAATAGCGTCCAAATGAACCGTGACAATCCTAAAGGAGCCAATACCTTTTTCGATGACGAAGGCAACATGTGGTTAAACCCAGCGATGCGGCCTGGCCTGGACGAAATGTTTTCCATCCGTGATTCGCATATCGTCTACTACCCGGGGAATCCAGTCGGACGGCGATACCAATTAACGCGTGCGCGTCCTCCCGACGGGGGCAGCTACTCGAATTATCCTGCCGGCGGCATTTCCTTGTTCGGCGCAATGAAGTTCTGTAACTGGCTGACTTTGGAGCACGGTTACACTCTGGACGACCGGCGTTACCGGGAAGGCACCAACGCCATCGACTGGGCGCCTGTGACGTGCTCGGAAACAAACTGGATTGCCTGCCGTTTTTCGGACCTCGATCGGGAGAAATTGGCGCAATTGAAAGGCTACGCTCTACCGTTGGACCTCTGTCCGCTGCCGCGAGACTGGCCTGACGCACAGGTAAGCGGCTTTCCCGGCACGAATAGCTGGCCCAATCCCTTTAACGAGTTTTACAAGGCGGCTGCCTGGAACGGACGCAGCAACGTTAACTTCGGATTTGGCATGGACACGTGCACTCCGCGTGACGCCAACTCGCTCGATGATCCCCTCGCCGCGTGGCACGATACCACGCCTGTAGGCTTCTATGATGGGTCATCCCATGACGGCAGGTTTCAGACAAATACAAATCAAAATCGATACGGCATCTTTGATTTGAGCGCCAACGTCGAAGAATGGTTGACGGATCCGGGCCAAATGTACTCAAGCTTGGATCGAGCGTGTTATGGCCGCTCCTGGCTGTTTCCCCTGGCACGGAATCATGAGCGTTCCTACGTGCATCCCCATTTCACCGATCGGTTTCGAGGTTTCCGCGTCGTAACGACTGCCCTGGAACGCGACATGTATATGGTCCGTCTGGCTTACCGCATATGTCTCTGCGGACGCGGCTACGGACCAGGCTGCGCAGTCAAAGAGGAAAAAGTTGAAAAACCCGAGGAAGTCGTTCCCCGCGTCGTGGAAAAAAAGAGGTTGGAGGTGGAACGACGGGAGGAAATCACGCCCGGCGGTGTGCTTTACAAGCCCGAAGTATACAAGCCCGAAGTAATCGAAAAGAAACGTGAAGTGCCTGGCGAAGTAAAAATCCCTGAAGAAAGTCCCAGCGGATTGTAGTCTGTGCCATCCATTATGGATTTCCTCTTGCATACCGGCGTCAGGACCGCCTTGGTCCTAGCCTTGTTTGTGAATCCGTGGCTGTTGGTCAGACTCGCCCGTCCTGAAAGCTGTAATCTTTTGTCCCTGCTGGCCGCCTCAGGAGCCGTCAGTGTGGCGCTGAACATGCTTGCACCGGCAGCGCTGCACCTGCTGCGCATCCCGATCACCGGCGGCAAGCTGGCCATGGTCCACAGCCTAACCACCCTTGTTCTGTGGCCGGTCCTCAGAGCAAGACGGCCCGTCAAGTTTCCAGCGTTGCGCACCCTTGACTGGGCAGCATTCGCTTTGGGGATTCTATTCGCTTTAGCAGTCCTGCCGTTCACGCATCTGGCTGGAATAGATACGTACAAATGGCTGGACCTTGCCACAGCCGTACGTGTCGAGCAAGCCATTCCGTGGTTTGTTCACCCCCTCTCGCTTCTGGGATTTACCCCCCGCTCTTACCCAAGCGCCCAACCCCTTGTGCTGGCTACGATTCAGATCATGGGCGGACTCAATGTGGAATGGAGTTATTGGATGCTGTCGGCCTTTTCCGGCGCTCTCGGAATTTTCGCCGCATGTGTCCTCGGAGAGCGGATATTCGGGAACCCCTCTATGTCCGCCTGGTTTGCGTTCCTTTATGCATTTTCACCTGTATTTATGCGTTACAACCACTGGGCTACCGGGCGGGGACTGCTCCTGTCGCTACTCCCTTTGTTCATCGCCTGTCTGCTCGGGCTTTTCCAACTCCGCGCGGCTTTGTCGCTCGTTAGCCTGGCCGTGCTTCTCGCCTGCAGTCATAAGGCCGGCTTAATCGCCGTGCCCATCTTCTGCATCGGATGGATCATCTCATGGCTGCTTCCCCGCCGGGGCCGGCGCTGGCTGGTGGTCGGACTGTTCGCTCTGGCTACCGGCGCAGCCTTAGCCCTGACGCCTGCCCCCAGCCACAGTCACGTTGCCGTTCTTTTCGGGTTCCTAGAAAACGCTGTTACCCGTTTTGGATGTTATTTGCCGCTCGCCGCCGTGGCCGTGCTCTTTTCAACCGGAACATTGCTGCGCCCCGCGTTTCCGCGACTGCTGCCGTCCGCCCTTGTGACCTTTCCCATGGCGTTCCATCGCGAAATGTATGGCGCGCTGCTGGCTCTGCCTTTTGTAGCTCTTGCCGCTACCGAAGGGGTGACCTGGCTGATAGCCCGCCGGTCTTCAACCGCGCGAACAATCAAACTGCTTGTCATCGCTGTGACCGCGCTCGGAGCCGCAGCAGTGCTTGTCAAACGCTCAGTCAATGCCACCCCCGTCCCTGTCTGGCGCGCCGCATTGTTTCTCGAAAACTACGACCCCGAGGGCCCTTTCCGCGTCATAGCTCCAGAACCGGCGCGTTCTCAAATCCAGGGCTATGTCTCCGGCTGCCCACGGTTCACCGTCGTCGCCCCAACACAATTACGGCTCGCCCTCAAGCCACCGCCGGTATTCCGCCGACCTTTCCGCCTCTTGTTTCAAGCCTGGGTAGCATATTTGCGTTCGCTGATCGGCGTCGCTGATGCAAGTACCGACTGGTATGGAAAGAACCCCCGCGTGTATTATGTCGTGGTGCGTGGTGAGGGCATCAAGCCGCACGGCGTCCGCCTGCTTTATGATCACGCCGGTGTGCAGATTTACGCCCCCGCGGATCAAGAGATTTGAAGCATCAACAGACAAAATGAGTGACATCGTGCCATTTTTTCTGCTGGCTGCCGGCATCGTCTTCATCACCGCGTTGGGCGCTGGAATTTTTGTTTGGACTCTGGCCGCCGTCGCGGTGTTGTGGTCCGGTGTTTACTTGTTTTACGCGTATCGCGCTGCCCAACAGGCGCCCGTGTCGCCAACATGCCACAAACGGCTGAGCGGGCCGCTGCCCCCCTGTTTAGCGATAGTTTTTTTTCTTGTGGCTACTCTTGTACCGCTCCCCCTTCACCTCAGCGCCCCGGCTAATTCCCAACGACGAAGTCAAAACTCACAGGTCCTCGAAATGATCGCGGAAGCTCGAAAAGTGGCGCCGGACGCAGTCTCCGCCACCTCCTGGTTTGCGCTCACCAGAAATCGCGCCGGCACCATGCGCATGCTGTTGCTGATCGTCGCGGCGCTGGCCGCCGCAGCTCTCGCTTCGGCGCTTTCACCCCGCCTGGCTCATGGTTATTTACGCTTTCTGATCATTCTTGGAGCAACCGTCGCCTTCCTGGGTTATCTTGGCAAGTGGCGCATTCCGCAGGGCAACACGTTGTGGTGGTACATCCCCATTCCCCGCGTTTTGCCCGGTCCGATGGGCGGCTTTATCAACCGCAACCATTTTGCCGGCTTTATCGCGATGCTGGGCCCGGTAGCCCTGGCACTCTGCGCGGAAGACGCACGACGCAGATTCTGGCTCGGGGTTCTCTTGTCGGCTGTCTGCTTCGGGATCATGGCTTTCGGCGTGCTCGCCTCACTTTCCCGCGGCGGCTTTGTGGCCATGCTGGCCGGTGTCAGCGTCGCCTCTCTCGTGTATGCCGGACAGCGCCGCTTTTTTGCAGCGCTCGGGGTGACAAGTCTGGCCGCTGTGATCATCGCCGCAGTAATCCTGAAGTTTTCCCCGGAAGTCCGCCAGCGGCTGGGCACACTTAGAGAAATCCAGAAGACAGACAGTTTCAAGAAGCGTACCCAGATCTGGCATGACACGCTGAAAATCTGGCGGGCTTACCCCCTGGTCGGCGCCGGAGCAAACGCTTTTCGTGCTGTCTATCCACAATTTCGCAGCACTTCGGCCCGCGAGTTTTCCATCAATGCGTCGAACGAGTATATCCAACTTGCCGCCGAAGGCGGCCTCATCGGGTGCCTGCTCGCCGTCTGGACGGCTGCAGCCCTCATAATCACGGCTTGCCGACACAGCACGCTCGATACCTATTCCCGACGTCTCTTGAACCTGGCGACAGCCGGCGCCTTGGCTGCCGCGGCTGCACACGCTTTCATGGACTTCGCTCTGCGGGTCCCGCTTTATGCCCTCGTACTCGCCTCGTTGATCGGGCTTCGCCTCGGTTCGGGCTCCCCCCTCCCCGGCTTTCTTTTACCACACCCACGCGCGGCGGGAGTCTGCCTCGGCCTTGCGCTGGCGTTGATGCCGGCCTGGCGCGACCTGCGCGCAATGGATTCTCCCGACGAACTGCGCAAAGCCGACTTACGTACGCTCAGTCACGCGCTTGTATGGACTCCCACCTTCTGGCCGGCCTGGTATAACTTCGGCCGCCGGCTGGCACTAGAGGTCGGCGCACCCGCCCAAACCCTCGCCGCCCACTGCGCCACCCGCGCCGCCTTGTATGATCCCAACAACTACCGGCTGTGGTTGGCGCTGGGCCATTTTCGGTTAGCAATCGGCGACTATCGCGGCGCGCGCGAAGCCTTTCAGAAGGTTCGTAAGTTGAGGTCCTGGGTCGAAATTCCCGACGTGCCGGACGATTGACCGTTTCGCTCAAAACCGGACACCGCACGACATTTGAAATTCGTGATGTCCAACGCGATACAACAGCAGCAAACTCCAAGACGCAAAAAACGGAATGAACCCAGATTTTGCGATTGGCCAAAACAGGCAAGATGCAAGGCGCGGGAGGTGAAGGTGTATGCGCATACTGCGAACCTCCCGCAACGCAGCAGATTGCCCGTTTTCGACAATCCCGCAGGGTTTGAGGATTGGCTGCTTTTCTCTTCAGATGTGGCTTCCACATTTCGGTGCAAAAGATGGACAACTGCATTGCATTTCAACTTGTTTGTGCGCAGCACGATACAAATACCTGCCAATTCTCAAACGCAAAATCTGGGATGAATAGTGTGGTAACATCATGAATCAGATCCTGTTCGGTGCGCTAATACCATTCCTGGTGGCGGTTGCCATCTACATCCGTCGTGGTGCCCGCGCCTCTTTCACCTTCCTTGTTTTAACGCCAGTGTGGATGGCTCTCGGTGCGCTTTACGCCGTCGTTCCCGATCTCCCGCGGCTTTTCGGACGGCCAGACGTTTATCATCGTTGGTCGCATGACCCCCGCATGAATATTTTTTTGTGGCACTACGCAATTGATCGCGTTGAGGTGGACTCGTCCTTTTATCACGCGGGACTTATCGTCATGCTGTTGCTTCTGCTTGGGGCAGCCTGGCGGGAATTGTACTTGGTGGAGAAGACTTAGGTGGCACACTCTGCAATCCACTTTGCGACGGGCGCCATGATCGGAGCGGTAATGGCCTCCCCGTCCGTCGTGCGCACCTTCTTCAGGGGAAAGCCCCTCGCGCGCGCCGTTGCGCGCTGGTTGCTGTGCTCCAATGCTGTCGGCCTGTACGCAGTTGTGCCCAGCGTGCTGCGTTATCTTGGTTGTCCGGAACATTTATGCCGATCAAAATGGCTGTCTGTTTTCATTTTTCATCCGCAACTCGCCTCCCTGCACCTGGGAACAATATGGGCAACGGCCGCGCTGGTGATATGTTTTGCGCTTCAATATGCCGGAGTGCTGACCGCACTCGCGGTCGCGCTGCGCCGCCAACACTTACGTCCGCATCCAAACTTAGCCCAAATTCGACAGTTGGAGGGCCAAAAACCTCAAATTCCTAGGAAAGTCTGTCATTGACCCCCGTTTTTCTCCACTACATTTTGGATCATTTTTGGGC
>Ga0209101_1002727_pt1 | contig 11322 bp, 11 predicted proteins | sample ConPoolayeCmetaG_FD_185481 | JGI IMG/M metagenome (GOLD analysis project Ga0209101, IMG submission 185481) | Hot spring microbial mat communities from California, USA to study Microbial Dark Matter (Phase II) - Cone Pool mat layer C metaG... ... | reverse complement strand
AAAATTATTAGCGGAGAGATTCAAGTTACAGACATAACCAAAAAGTAATTTCCCAAATTTAAACAGGCGGGCTATTTACTTCAGCCCGCCTGTTTCAGCAGTTTTAGCCTGTTTGCGGAGGTGCTGCAATTTGTCGTACTTGTTGATGAAATCCATAACCAAAACATTTCCAGGTGTCATTGCAAATGACAACATTGATTTAGAAGTTGCGCAAGGTAGTATTCATGCCTTGTTAGGCGAAAATGGTGCTGGTAAAAGCACGCTGATGAAGATACTTTATGGCATATATACCCCTGAAGAAGGAAGAATTTTTTTTAACGGGCAAGAAATTCGTGTTCCTAACCCACGCGCAGCTATACGTCTGGGGATAGGGATGGTTCACCAGGAATTTCATCTTGTGCCTTCGCTAACGGTTTCCGAAAACATCGCATTAGGTTATGAACTCACCCGTAATGGGCTAGTTGACCGTAAAACACAGCGTCGCCGTATCGAAGAAGTAATAGAGCCTTTCGGATTTAAGCTCCCTTTAGAGAAGGCGATTGCCGATTTGCCTGTTGGCGTTCAGCAGCAGGTTGAAATCATAAAGCTGCTCTATCGAAAAGCAGAGCTTCTTATCCTAGATGAGCCTACATCAGTGCTGACGCCTCAGGAAGTTGATAATTTGTTTGGAGTCCTACAAAACCTGCGTGAGCAAGGAAAAACCATTATATATATTACCCATAAGTTGCGTGAAGTCAAAAAAATCTGTGATTTTGCTACAATTCTGCGACGTGGGAGAGTTGTTGGTAGGGTCAGGGTAGCTGACGTTACAGAGAGAGAGTTAGCAAATCTGATGGTGGGTGAACAGGTCATTGATTATATCTTTCCTCGTAGTCGGCAAGTTGGAGAAAAAAAACTGATACTAGAACGAGTTTCTGCCGTAGACGATCGTGGTATCCTGGCTCTGAAGGACGTTACTTTTTCTGTCAATGCAGGTGAAATTGTTGGTGTTGCTGGTGTACAAGGCAGTGGTCAAAGTGAGCTGGTAGAAGTAATTAGTGGTTTGCGTCATCCAGCAAAGGGTAAAATTTGGCTAAATGGGAAAGACATCACCCGGTCCTCGCCTCGCCAACGGCGAGAAATTGGCTTGGCGATCATTCCCGAAAAACGTAAGGAACAAGGCTTGAACTTGAACACCAATGTTGTCGAGAATGTTATTTCCACTCGCTATTACAAGTCTCCATTTAGTCGATGGCTAACTTTGTTCGAGCGCCCAGCTGAAAAATTTGCACAACGGATTGTTAGTGAGTTTAGTATATCGATGTCCAGCCTGAAAAGTAAGGTCGAAAATCTGTCTGGAGGCAATCAACAGAAAGTCATTGCAGGCCGTGAAATGATTGAACAGCCCGATGTCCTAATTGCAGCTTATCCCACACGTGGATTGGATGTTAGTGCCGCCCAATTTGTGCGTGAAACCATGATCCGAAGACGCGATCAGGGTGGTGCAATTTTATTGATATCTGCTGACCTGGATGAATTGTTTGCTGTTTCAGATCGTATACTGATTCTTTACGAAGGTCAGATTGTTGGTGAAACCAATCCAGATGAAACTTCTTTTGAAAAAGTTGGACTCTTGATGACAGGACACTTCCATGCAAGCTGAATTACCCCATCTCGACCCAGCTACTTCTCAAATAAATGTTGAGGATTCAGCAGAGCAGATACCTTCAGCAATCCTCTCGCTTTCTCGAATGTTGTTGACTCTTATTATTGCCTTATTGATGGGAGCATTGGTCATATGGATTTCGGGTAAAAATCCTGTAGAAGCCTACCGGGCTTTACTTCAAGCTTCACTGGGTAGTCGAACAGCTATTGCCAATTCCCTATTAGCAGCAACTCCTATCCTTTTTACAGGAATGGCTGCAGCGATTGCTTTTCGAGCAGGTATTTTTAATGTGGGTGTTGAAGGATCTTTATATCTGGGAGGCTTTGCAGCGGCATGGGTTGGTTTTACGTTTACCACTTTACCCCCTTTGCTGATCATTCCGCTTTCACTTCTGACAGCAGGGATTGTCGGGGGGGCATGGTGTTACTTCCCTGCTATCCTGCGTTCCAGATTACAAGTCGATGAGTTAGTAACAACAATTCTACTTAACCACGTAGCCATTTTATTCACTGAATACCTGGTCAATGGCCCTTTCCTCGTACCAGGTTTGGCAAATGCAATGTCACCTCAAATTTCTGAGTCAGCTCGTTTGCCGCGTCTTCTCCCCCCCTCTCAATTAAATGCCAGTTTTTTGTTTGCGCTTTTGGCTGCATTATTTACGATATACCTGATGACACGCACAAAGTTTGGATATGAAATTCGTATGGTTGGAGATAATGCTCAATTTGCACGTTGGTCGGGTATCAACGTCGTTAGTGTAATCGAGAAAGTCATGGTGTTCGGTGGCATATTTGGGGGGCTAGCAGGGGCAGGACAAGTGATGGGAGTTCATTATCGCTTTATTGCTGGTTTTTCATCTGGACTTGCATTTACGGGTATAACCGTTGCGCTATTAGTGCGTAATTCACCATTAGGAGTTCTGTTGGCGTCTTTGTTGTTCGGTATGCTTCGAAGTGGTAGCGCAACGATGGAGATTATGACGGATGTACCTCGTGACTTGATTCGTGTTCTTGAAGCTACAATTATCTTCTTTGCCGCTATTGAATTTAGCAATCTTCTTTGGAGGCGTCACCGTGAACATTGACCAATTGACAAATGTGCTTTTTGCTGCTCTGCGTGTGATGACCCCTTTGTTGCTTGCTGCATTAGCTGGTTTAATTAGCCAGCGAGTCAATTTACTTAATATTGCTTTAGAAGGCTTAATGTTATTTGGAGCATTTTTTGCTGTTGTGCTTGGCGCAAAGTTCAACAGTCCGTTGTTGGGTCTTTTCTTTTCCATCGTTTTTACGACATTGATCACCTTTATCTATGCTCTATCCATCATTGAGTTGCATGCTAACTTAATTGTTGCTGGTTTAGCAATTAATATTTTAGCCGTTGGATTAACCTCCTACTTGCTAGTGGTCATGTTTAATGCTCGAGGAGCTTACTCGCCAAGTAACTTGGTTAGTTTACCTCACCTAAACCTTCCCCTCCTCAAGGACATAGCTATACTTGGAAAGGTATTTTCAGGTCATGGAGTCTTAGTGTATGTTTCATGGATATTAGCTGGGTTGTGTTCTGTTTTTCTTTATCGAACCCCACAAGGGATACACCTAAGAGCAGTAGGTGAGCGTCCAGAGGCTGCTGAAACAGCTGGGATTAACGTGAAAGGCATTCAGTACCTTGCCCTACTTCTAGGCGGCGTTTTGTGTGCTTTAGCGGGTGCTCAACTTGCCATTGGTGATCTCACCATTTTTAACGACAGTATGATAAATGGTCGAGGTTTTATTGCTTTAGCTGCTGTATTTTTCGGAGCAGGCAAACCTAGTCTAACAACTCTAGGATGTTTCCTGTTTGGTTTATTTGAAATCTTGCAATTTCGCCTTCAAACTTCTGCCAACATTCCTCCCCAGTTGCCTCAAATGCTCCCATATTTGATTGTTGTGCTAACGCTTACAGCTATATCATTCCAGAAAAAATTTACGAAGAGGATGGCAGGATGAGCCTTCCGCAGGTGCTTATTAGTGGTTATCCTGGATTTGACTATATTTTGCGGATCGATCATTCTCCACAAGAGGGTGAAACAGCAATTATTCTTGATCCCCCCGGTATCCCCCAACCTAAACCTGGCGGTTGTGCAAGTAATATTGCCGTTTGTCTTGCGCGACTTGGGATTTGTGCGGCACCTTCTCTAATCCTAGGTGAAGACGATAATGGTAGGCAGATGCGATCCCTGCTCCAAGCTGAAGGCGTTTCGGTTGATTACTTAACCATTCATCCGAATGGCAAAACAGCCACAACTTTTTTATTTATCAATCCGCAAGGTGGACATCAAACTTATTATTTCCCTGGCTGTGCCGATGCTGATGTGAATATTGAACTAACCAATGAATTGATCCAGGCAATTAAGTTTGCTGTCATCACGGTTGCTAGCCCTCATCATACATGGCAGGTTTTACACCAACTAAGGAGTAGTCGAGCGACACTGATTTGGTCTCTGCGAAATGATCCGCACGCCTTTCCGCCTGACTTGGTGAAAGAATTATTGAGTAGGTGTAGTATTTTGATAATGAATCTCGCTGAACAGAAAGCCCTTATGAACTGGATAAATGCAGAGAACGTGCAGTCAATTCTTAATTGGGGAATTGAATCCCTCATAGTCACTTTGGGCGAGCAGGGCAGTATGCTACTGAAACCAAATCAAGTGATACAAATACCTGCCGTTGTTCCAAAACAGTATGTCGACCCAACCGGTGCAGGAGATGCCTATGTAGGTGGTCTTTTAGCCGGTTTATGTATTGGATTTGACTTAGAGACTTCAGCAAAAATTGGTAGCGTCGTTGCTTCGTTTGTAATAGAAGATTGGGGCTGTCAAACCAGTTTGCCAACATGGGAGGCGGTGCAAGAAAGGTATTATCAATCTTTTCACGAAAGGCTGAGTAGGTCTTGAGACATGAAATGGGCTTTGATTTTAGTTGACGTGATTCGCGACTTTTTCCATCCTGAAGGCGTGAACTATCATCCCGAATATGAAAATGTTCTAATGTCAATTCGCCGGGTATTGGCTATTGCTCGCCAGGCCGGTTGGACGATCATCCATGTTCGGGAGACACATCCAATTCACCATGATCAGGATTTTGAGTTTGAAAAGCTGCCAGTTCATTGCCTAGAAGGTTCGGCGGCAGTGGAATGGGCGGATGGAATAGAAGTTTTACCGGGTGAGCATGTTTTACAAAAAAGGCGCTATAGTGCTTTTTTTGAGACCGATCTAAATCTATTATTGCGCGAGAAAGCCATCGATCAAGTTGTAGTTGTGGGTGTAAAAACGAATGTCTGTGTTCGAGCAACCGTGCAGGATGCATTTGGTTGGGGATACCGCCCTGTGGTCATACGAGAAGCTGTTGGCTCGAATTATGTCCACTTGCATGAAGCAAGTTTAGAGGATATTAATCGTTATATGGGGATAGTCCAATCTCTTGACCAGTTTGAACGCTGGGCATTATCTCTGGAAGGAGAAGTACATCGTGAAGTCTAATACCAGTTGGTACTTAAAATTATCTGCTGACGATTGTACACCTCGAGTAATTCTAGTCGGAGATCCGGCACGCCAGGCTATTTTCGCTGAACACATGAGCAATGTGCGTGAGGTTGCCAATGAACGCGAGTTTTGTACAATTCAGGGAGTCTATAATGGGCAAAGCGTTTCGGTGATTACTGTTGGAATTGGGGCTCCAGCTGCCGTTCTGGTTCTGGAAGAACTTTGGGAATTAGGAGCTCGCATTGTTGTGCGTGCAGGTACAGGGATGAGTGTAGGAATACCGCTTGGTAACTTTATTCTGGTGCAGGCTGCAATTCGGCACGAAGGTGTATCCCAAAGCTACTTACCCATTAATTTTCCAGCTGTGGCTGATATTGATTTGTTTCACAGTTTCTTACACACCCTAAAGGAAAAAAAGGTTGCTTTTGAAGCGGGAGTAATTCTGACCTCGGATAGTTTCTATACCGATTTGTTCTCTCATTCCATCCAGAATCGACACCCAATCCGCCAGCAACAAACTCTTTTGCAAAGATATGCAGAAGCGGGAATTATCAGTGCTGACATGGAAACATCTGCACTATATATTGCAGCTCAATATCTTGGTATACGTTGTTTGACGTTGCTCTTAGCCACCGTAGATGGTTTTGAACTGAGAAGTTTGGAAGAGAAAGAGCGTCAAAATAAGGAGCGAGAATTGGCGCGATTAGCATTAGAAGGGATTACACGCTATAAACAAAAGGAATAGGAGTGTAAGTAATGAGCAATTTGTTTTCTTCTTCCAATGTTGTGATCGGGATGATCCATCTTCTCCCTTTACCCACTAGTCCTCTTTTTGAAGGTGATCTAAAGGGAATCTATGAACGTGCCTTGTGGGAAGCTGAGGTATTAGAAAGTGTCGGTGTAGACGGATTAATTGTTGAAAACTTTGGTGATCTACCTTACCAGGCTCGAGAGCCTGAAACTGTGGTGATAGCCTTAATGGCTAGTGTAACTCGTGAGATTGTTCGCTCGGTCAAAATCCCGGTAGGAATTAACGTTCAATTCAATGCTTGGCAAGCGGAAATGGCAATCGCCTATGCTTGTGGAGCAAATTTCATTCGCGCTGAAGTTTTTGTGGATACAGTTGTCAGTACGCAAGGAATTATAGCTCCTTGTGCTGCGGAGTTGACTCGCTATCGCAAACAGTTAGGAGCATCTGTGCAAATTTTTGCCGATGTCCAAACCAAGCATACAGCAAATCTAATTCCTCAAAGTTTAGTCAAATCAGCTTTGGATGCGCAAGCTGCTGGTGCAGATGCTCTTATTGTTACTGGTGAAGCAACAGGCAAAGCCACCCCCCTAAGTGCAATCCAAGAAGTCAAGGAAGCGGTTAGGCTACCTGTTTATGCTGGGTCTGGAACCACGGTGCAAAATGTTAGCGATATCCTCAAGACAGCTAATGGCGTGATTGTAGGTTCTGCCTTGAAAGAAGATGGAATAACGACTAATCGTATTTCACCTGAAAGAGCACAGGAATTTATTCGAGTTGTTCGATCCCGAAGCTGATGGAGAAGATCATGCCCAGAAGAATTTTAGATGCCACTGCGAGCGATTTTCTCTCAATGAATGCCACGCAACTGGCGCAGAGTATCCGTGAAACAGAGGGACGAACGGTGTCCGCTGAAGTTATTTGTACTTATGAACCTCCCATAGAAGGTGTCACCCATGCTGAAATTGCTGCAGCCTTTGGTGCAGATATCATCACGCTAGACTATTTTGATCCAGATAAGCCTATCATTCGTGGTTTGCCTGAACATATAGCGGCTCAAAAGGACATCCTACTCCAATTAAAACGTATGATTGGTCGTCCAATTGCTGTTAATATGGCGATAACTTGCCAAGAAGAAGGAGGTTGGTTATATACTCGTCGTTACTCTCCACAGAGATTAGAAAAATTAGTCCAACAGGGTGCGGATATTGTCTTCTTGTACGGTGATCCGACTAGTGGTCAGGCTGCGCAGCAAGTAGCTGAAGTAGCTCATTATATAAGTAGCCATTATAGTGAGGCGCTGATGATTGTGGGAGTACCCGATGTTTTCTTTCCTCCTCCTATCAATGAGACGGTACGCCAAAAATATCGTCAAGCACACGAACTGATTTTGGAAGCTGGTGCTCAATCTATTGGATTAGTAATGCCGGGTAGTAAGCAGAGCTGGAGACCAGAAGATACTGCCGAATTAGTTGATCATGTTCACCAGTTAGGTGGATTAGTGTGGTTGATTATGACTGGCTCTGTGGAGGGTAGCCACAGTGACAATATTCGACAAATGGCACTTAATGCAAAAATGATTGGTGGAGATGTCTATCGACTGGATGAAGCCGGCATGTCAGGAATGCCCTTGCCAGAAAATATCTTGGATTTTTCATTAACGATTCGCGGCAAGCGTCATACTTACCGACGTATGGCACTCTCTATTTTACGCTAGACAAATTATGCCTATATCGTGCCACTTGGAGAATAGGTGATTGTTCGGTACTGTATCTTTCGTTCAGGAAATTCTATACTAAATCTTTCAAGATTAGCATGAAATATAGACACCACAGCTCCATCGTTTTAGCGCTATTTTACGTAGCTACATCCAACTATGATGAGTATCCGATTTGTATTTAGCGTGAATTCGGGATAAGGCGAGGGTCTCCAAAAGGGAGTAAACTATATCACAACAAAACAAATTTACACCTCAGGAGGCCCTCGATGGATAGTTTACTCGAATTGTTCTGTGATGTCGATGATTTTTGCAAAGCATTTCTGCCCAACTGGGAGCGTCACTTGCTCGCCAGCGGGCTGAAGCAACGCCAACGGGCTCGTTCCTTGTCTATCAGTGAAATTATGACCATCTTGATTGCTTTCCACCAATCCTACTATCGGAACTTCAAAGCCTATTACATCGAACACGTTTGCAAACACTGGCGAGCAGAGTTTCCCAACCTGGTCAGCTATACCCGTTTTGTGGAGTACATCCCATCCGTTTTTGTTCCGCTGGTCATCTACCTGCGCTACCGCTGTCTGGGCAAGTGTACGGGCATCTCGTTCATCGATTCCACGGATTTAGCGGTCTGTAGCAACCAACGCATTCACGCTCATCGGGTTTTTGCAGGACTGGCACAACGCGGGAAAACTTCAAGCGGTTGGTTTTTTGGCTTCAAATTGCATCTGGTGGTCAATGACCGGGGTGAAATCTTGGCTTTCTGTCTCACGCCCGGCAGTGTAGATGACCGCAGACCGGTTCCGCGGCTGGTCAAGCAGTTGTTTGGCAAGCTCTTTGGCGACAAGGGCTATCTCTCCGAAACGTTGCGGCGCACTTTATGGGACTTGTTCAATCTGCGCCTGATCACCAAAGTGCGCAAGAACATGAAGAACCGCCTGATGGAGTTTTCGGATCGCATTTTGCTCCGTCGCCGGGCGATTATCGAAAGCATCATTGACCAGCTCAAGAATATCTCGCAGATTGAGCATTCCCGTCATCGAAGTTTCACCAATTTCTTGGTCAATGTGCTTTGCGGGCTGATTGCTTACTGCCGCCGTCCTGCAAAACCATCTTTGGGCTTGGATGACTTTGTGCCCTTGTCTGCTTAACCCGAACTCACGTTATTTACCAATCATTGAAATCAATGATACCCAAATTTAATAATTTGTCCTTTTCGATATGAATAATGGTTAACCCTCCAGTTTCATTTTGAAGAGCCTTCCCTCCCATTACAACTTCATATACTACCAAAACATAATCGCCTGGAGTTACATTATAGATTGCAAAATATCCATCATCTTGAACATGTGAAAAAGGGGCGTTAGCTAAGTCTAAAAATCCTCCTACCAACTCTTCATAACTAATAGTGTCAGCCAAATATACAATCAATCCTCTTCGATCAATAGCGTTAGATGTACGTATATAACCAAAAACCCCCCCTGTTCCTGGAGCAAGTACAGCGGTTGGGTATTCGACGCTTTGAGTTACTTGGGTATGATTACATCCATTTAAACAAAGCACCAATAAACCGGTTAGTAATGAAACTAAAATTGATTTTATTAGCATACTTATTAAAGATAAATAAACATCAGAAGTATTGCAGAAGCAATACTTCTGATGCTGTTACAGAAAGAAATTTATGGAATTGGAACACCCGTATACATCGTAGCTACATGACGTCCGTAGTTGGTGTGTATTACAGTTGCAACTAACTGAGCGCCACTTGTTCCTTCAACCAATGCAGAGCCTTTCCATCCGCTAGGAATTACGCCATTTCCATCCAACACCGGATTACCAAAATAGAATTCTATTGCTTGGTTTGAATTCAGCGTCACATTTGTTTTCGACCCACTGACGGAACTGATTGAGTCTGGGTCGGGTGAGTATGTCACAGAGAAAGTAGCAGGACTTCCTCCATAGTTTTGAACCTTAATGCCTGAAACCCAGACACCCGCTCCCGAAGGCCAATGATATAGGGAAGGAAGACTAATCTTCTGACTCCCGGATGCAAAACCAGCATAACCGACTGCTACTCCATACCCGCCTCCTCCAGCATAATTGGTATGTTGCACAGTAGAAACAACTGCTACATTAGAAGTTATAACCGCATAACCTTTGAACATGTCTGGAATTCCTGCTCCACCATCCAACACAACACTTGGTAAAAAGAGCTCGGTGCTTGCACCAGGATCTAGGCTCAAAGTTTTCGTACCACTGTAAGGAGGCCGATCGGGATCCGATCTAAATTCAACCGTTATATTCGCATTTGAGCCTGAAGTATTTACAATCGTAACACCAGAACGCCAAGTTCCACTTGCACCAGAAAAATTCTTGTATAAGGAAGGCAGGAGTACTTTTGTACCTGCATCAGTAGCAGACAATCCTCTCGCACTAATTAATACATTACCTGGAACATCACCAGCGCCTACCAAACGGGTCTGATTTGCGACAACTGCAACATTACCCGTGGCTTGAATTGTAGCACTACCAATAAACCATCCTAGATCATCATACGCTGGTGTCGAGGTATCTAGAGATTGAATCCCATTTGGAGGTATACTTAAAGGCACAGTCTTTGTATGCACCCCAGAATCACCATAAGATACGGCTGTTGGTGGTTCTGTGAAGACTACATTACCTGTGACCGTTGCATTTGTTGTGTTTTGAACGAATATTTCAGTGCTCCAGTTGTTATGATTGTGGTAGACATACGGAACAAAAACATTTGTATTCGGCTCCATAGAGTTATAGCTATCGGCTATACCATATGGATAATTTGTAGTGGTAACCACAGAACCAATACTTCTATCTGAAGATACAACCGCTCCATATTGACCGGAACCCACGCTGCTGTAATTAGGCAAATAGACCTCCACAGATTTATTTGGTTGAGCAGTTAATGGACTTCCGCCCGAAGTTGTATTAATCGTGTGCTGAAGGTTTCCACTTGAAGTGTATAGATTAATCATAATGCTTGCAGGGTTGGTTGAATCTAGATTCTGCACTTTGATGCCCGATTGCCACGTTCCCCCTGACAATGCGTTTGCTTGAAACGCAACCAACAATGAAACTACAACAGTTATCAGAATTGTAAAAATACGTCTGTTAATCATTTTCTTCTCCTTTCAAACATATTTTGCTACAATATAATAGCTGCTTAATCAAAGATAAGCAATAATACTTATAGGTTATTTCCTATCTGTTTGACACAATACGAAAATCCAGGGAAATACTATTCTAATAGACGAAATAGATAGGTACATAGAAAGCAAATTGACAATGCCCTTAATTGAGAAATGTCTCACATGACCCGGGGTGTTTCCTAATCTACTTATGTACTTTCCCCTTAAGATATTTAGTAATCTCCAGTATGGCTCAAAAGGAACGGTCACAAAAACCCACCTTCTTGAGATTCTGGCCATCTCCCTTACAATTCCGCTTGGAGTTTTTACGTGCTCTAGAACTTCGCATGCTAAAACTAAATCAAACAATTTACTTGGTACGGGTAATAGCTCCCCCATACAAACTAACCTATTTTCAGTAACGCCTCTCCAAGAATCTACTTTCATCAAACGTAAGTCAATATCACTGGCTATTACTAATTTTGGCTCGACAGTTTCTAATAGGTAATTAATTATATAGCCCTCTCC
>Ga0209101_1002726_pt1 | contig 11325 bp, 8 predicted proteins | sample ConPoolayeCmetaG_FD_185481 | JGI IMG/M metagenome (GOLD analysis project Ga0209101, IMG submission 185481) | Hot spring microbial mat communities from California, USA to study Microbial Dark Matter (Phase II) - Cone Pool mat layer C metaG... ... | reverse complement strand
GGCAAACGCCCGTAGGCGGGCGTCTTCGCACAACCTCTTGCCGGCGATCCTCGCGCTATTTTGCGCGCGGCCGAGAATGAGTCCTTTTCGCCCGAAAAACATGTCATCGCAATGCGTGCGGAGTATATCCTCCGCGCGGCCGAATATGAGTTCTTCTTGCGCGAGAAACGTCTCATTTCCACGCGTGCAGAGGACAACAACAAACCGCCCTCGCCACTCCCAGGCCTTCAGTGGCTGACGTCGGCTCGGCCCGGAGCCGCCAACGCAACCGGTGGAAAGTGATGAAGCCTTTCTTGCAACTCCGCAAGCGGGTGGGGTTTCAAAAACTGAATCGATGCCGCGACACCGCGCGGAATCAACAAGCTTTCAGAGTATACTTTCGACCACCCTCAGAATATCGTTCGCGCGCTGGACCGACAAGCGGAGGATAGCCTGCCCAAACACCGATAGGTCTTTCAGCGTGTGCATGGAAGCTGTCGCCTCGTTTTGTTACAACACATGAGTCGCCTGCTTGATCGACAGATGGCTCCGGGTTTGGACGATCCCAGATGTCGGGGGCAAACGCAGATCAGGTGCTCGTGCTCGTGAATCCGATAGCCGGACGCGGATCGCCTTCCGCCCAAGTCGATCGGCTTTGCGAGCTGATTCGAGCCAAAGCGATGGACGTCGAGGTCTTCAGCGATCTAAACAGGGCTGCGGAAAAGGCGTGCGAGAGCTATCGAGCTGGTAAACTGCGCGCTTTAGTCAGTGTGGGAGGTGATGGCACGGTCGCCGAGTTGGTCAATCGCACGGTCACGGGGATCCCGCTGTGTGTCTATCCGGGTGGGACGGGGAACATGCTGGCGAGATTCTTGAAAATGCGTCCCGACCCTGGGTTTGTCGCCGAGGTCATTGATCGCGGATCACAACTTAAGTTGGATGCCGGTATAGCCAACGGAAGGGTTTTTCTTGCCCACGTGGGTTGTGGCTTTGACGCGACGGTAGTCAATCAACTCCATGAGCGACGGCATCGGGCTGGTTCTGGACACATTTCCTTCTGGAGTTACATGAACCCAATCCTGAGGACAATCCGTACCTACAACTATCCGGCCATGACGGTGCGGTGTAAGACCGCGCCAACCGCAAACGAACCTGGGTTTCCATTCGATTGGGTGGTCCGCTGGTTGTTCGTGTTCAATCTCCCTCTTTACGGGTGGGGTTTGCCACTGGCTCCAGAAGCAGACGGAACCGACGGGCTGCTCGATGTATGTGGTTTTCAGAGAGGCTCTCTCTGGAATGGACTGCGTTATTTGATCGCCAGCCAGTGCGGTTGGCATGGACGGTTGCCTGACTGTCTGCGTGCTCGAACCGCGCGAGTGCGGATCGTCGCCAACCAACCGGTGCCTTACCAACTCGATGGCGATCCCGGCGGATGGCTGCCGCTGGAAATCGAGGTAGTCCGTAATCGGTTGACGTTTCTGGCGCCTGAAGCGGAGTGAAAGGAGCAGGCTTGCCCGAGAATCCTGCCGTCATTGGTCCTTACCGTTGCGGGCGAGGCCAACGGCTGTTGGTCATTGCCGGACCGTGCGTGATCGAGGATGAGGTCACGACCGTGGCCATCGCGCGGCGGCTGCGGCAATTGGGCGACGCGTTGCCGGTCCAGGTCGTGTTCAAAGCGTCGTTCGACAAGGCGAATCGCACCAGCGTGGCTTCGTATCGGGGGCCGGGGCTGATGGCCGGGTTGGCGGTGTTGCGGCGGGTGAGGGAGATGACTGGACTTCCCGTGACCACCGATATCCATGAACCGAGCCAGGCCGAGCCGGTGGCCGAGGTCTGCGATCTGTTGCAGATCCCCGCCTTCCTTGCCCGGCAAACCGACCTCTTGATGGCCGCGGGCCGGACCGGGCGGCCGGTGCACGTCAAGAAAGGGCAGTTCATGGCGCCAGCCGACATGGCGCACGTGGTCGCCAAGCTCGAAGCGTCCGGCTGCCGGAATGTGTTGCTTTGCGAACGTGGGACGTTTTTTGGATACGGTCGGCTGGTGAACGACATGCGGGCGATTCCCCAGATGCAGGCCTTGGGGACGCCGGTGGTGTTCGACGCAACGCACAGCGTCCAGGAGCCGGGCGGACTTGGGGCCGCGACGGGCGGGAATCGGCGGATGGTGGAGCCGTTGGCCCGCGCCGCGGTCGCCGTAGGCGCCGACGGCCTGTTTTTTGAAACCCACCCCCAGCCCGACGCCGCCTTGAGCGACGGTCCCAACATGGTCCCCCTCGATCAGTTCGGGCCTCTTTTGGCCCGGCTCGTCGAGCTTCGTCAAACCGTGGAGAAATGGTTGTGAGCTTGTACACGAGACACCTGAAACGCGCGGCGATTGTTGGTCTAGCGGCGGTGCTGGCGATCGGCCTGGCGATGCCGCTGGGATGCCGGAAGAAATCGCGGGCATGGGAACACAATGCCGGCGTAAATCCCCATCGCGAGAATCTGATGCGCGAGGAACTGCTCGACATCGCCATCGACAATCTGGGGCGGATCGAGCAATACGAGAGCGACGAAGCCCTCAATCAGATTCTGGACCGGCTCAACCAATGGCTTCAGACCCAAAAGCCGTCGGAGGGCTGGTCGGTTGATCCCATGGCCGCGCCGCTGTTTGAAGCTTTGACGAAATTGCGGGACCATGTCGCGCCGGTTCAGAAGGCCCTGGAAGAGCCGCGAAACCAACTGGAACTGAAAAGCCTGACAAGGCAATTCGCCGCCATGCCTGCCAAGTTCGAGGAAATGCGGAGGCGGCTCGATCTGAAAAAAGCCGAGGAAGTGGCGGCAAAGCTCGAACAGGCGCTCAAGCAAATGGAGGCGGCCGCCAAGCAGTGGGGCGACGCGGCCCGGATGGCCGAGGTCGAGGCCAAGCTGCCGGAAATCTTTGCCGGCGAAGTGCGCGACAAGACCAAATCGACTCGCCTCCAGGAGTTGATCGCCTTGGCGAAGGCCATGGATTGGCCCAGCCGCCTGCGCGATCCAATGCAGTTGGGCCCCTTCGCCGAGCAGGTCGAGGCCTATTGCCGTGCCCATGACCCCAAGGAACTCAAGACCATCATCAAGACGTTTTCCGACGCCGTGAACCGGCGGTTTGGGCCGGCGGGCCGGACCCGGCTCGTGGTGCAACTCGAACTCCTCGGCGACCACCTCGAAGAGATGGCGGCTTGGAAGGAGTTGGCGGGATTGCGCCTGGTGCAGCAAATACTCGGTCAGCGGACGCAGCAGCTCAAGTTGGCCGCCGAGCGAAGCAGCCGCGACGACATCCGACAGCTTGCCATCACGATGGAGGCGGCGGTCAAGCAATCGAACTTCGACCAGGTCACGGAATCGATTCGCCAACTCGAAGCCCTTACCCGGCCAAACACCCTCGACGACCTCGGCACGCTGGCCCAGCGATTCGAGGAGGCGGCCAAACAGCTCGAGCAGGCTGCCGCGACCGCCAACGCGGCCGGCAAGAACGCGGGTCTGGAAAACATCCGGGACCTGGCGGCGTATTGCCGCCTTTTGAGCGACAACGCTGGCGAGCTGGCCAAAAAGTTCAAGGGCAGCGAGGGGGACAAGGCGGGATCGCCGGAACAATCCGCCGCGGATCTGGAGAACATGACCGCCGCGGTCCTGGACCTTGCGGGCCGGTTGGAGTTGCTCGGGACCCAGTTGGCCTATTTCGCCAGCGTCGCCGAGTTGCGGTTTCCTCGGCTGGACATCGCCGCGCTGGAAGAAGCCGTCCTAGCACGAGACCTTTCCCGCTGGGCACGCGGCGAGGAGGCCGACGACGTGACTCGGGCGAAACGATTGTTCGATTGGGTTGTTCGCAATGTGCAGCTCGAGGCCGATCGCACCCAGCACGAGGGCAAGACGTCGATCCACGTGATGCAAATGCCTTGGGAGACGATGTTTTTCGGTCGAGGAACGGCGACGGAAAGGGCGTGGGTATTCATGTTGCTTGCCCGGCAACAGGGGCTTGAAACGGCGGTTCTCGCCTTGGACGAGCGGTCCCCGTCAGGCGAAGGGAGGCTTCGTCCTTGGGCAGTCGGGGTACTCAGCGAAGGCAAAGTTTACGTCTTCGACCCGACGCTCGGCGTCCCCCTTCCAGCCCTTGATGGCGTCCGCCTCGATGAGCAAGGTCAACTGGACGTGCAGCCTGCCACGTTGGCCCAATTGGCCGCCGACGACCGGTTAATGCGTCAATTGGACCTCGGGCCGGATCGACCGTATCCGTGGAAGGCCGCTGACATGAAAAGGATCGTCGCGCTGGTGGATGGGACGCCGTGGTGGCTGAGCCAGCGGATGCGGGCGGTGGAATCGCGGTTGGGAGGCGACAACCGCATGGTCCTTAGTATTTCGCCCTCGGCGAGTGCCTCGCGATGGAAGGCGTGCCCTGGAGTGTCCGATGTACGTCTGTGGACCGTGGGCTATCAGACAGCTTTCCAGCGGATCCTCCTGGGGCCTGAATTCAGCAACTGGCAAATGGCCATGATGGCCCCGTTCATGGCGCGAATTGTCACCGTCGGCGGGACCGCCGCGCCAACCGCCGAGGCGCAACAGGCCCCGATGTTTTGGGAAACCAGCCCAGAAGCAGCCGCTCGACAAACCCGATCGCGCCAGGGAACCTCCGACGAACGCCCGGAAATGATCCCCTCGGCCCCGTTGCGCATGGGTCGCCTTTTGCACCTGCGAGGACGATTCATTGGCCAGCCAAGTGCAACCTGGTGTTATCAGTTGGCGCGGGCGTCCGACCGGCAACTGGCCGACTTGACCAGCCCCGAAACCGCTCAGCAGGTGGAGGTCCTCCGCATGGCGAAGCAGTTTGCCACCTATTGGCTGGGCGTGCTTGCTTACGAACAGCGCAATTACCCCTCTGCCCGCGACTACCTTTTGGCCAGAACTCTGGAAGCCTATCCCCGAGGTCCGTGGACTGCCGGAGCAAAGTACAATTTGGGGAGAGTCTACGAGGCGGAAAAACAATATGCCAAGGCGATCCAGCAATATCGCAGCAATTCGGAGGCGAGGGACGAGTATGGGAATCGCCTCCGCGCGCGTTGGCTGGAGAAACTCGTCAGCCCCGCCGATTTGGGGAAGAGCCCTACCGACGCGGGAAAATCGAAAGAACCCTCGGGAGACTTGCCCGACTTGCCTGCTCTGCCCGGACTGCCCGACATGTCGGACACCCCCACCAAACCGGACAAACCAGAACAATCAAAAAATCCTGAAAAACCAGAAAAACCCGAAAATTCGCCAAAAATCGAACAAGGTCAAAAATCCGCAAAGCCCACGGAAACAAAGCCCGTTTCTCCGCCCGAGAAAAAATAGGACGGCCGGGTGAATCATGCTGACTGTTTCCGGGGATGCTTCAAGGATTCGCGAACAGGCCCCGCGCGCTGATCCCTGCCAGAAGCACAGTGCGAACCAGGACCGCTCGCCCAGTGAAGACAGACGCCCGCCCATGAACGAAAACCTGCCATGTAAGTCCCGGCCGTCGTTGTCGTGGCGAGTCCGAGCCGGGCTGTCGGCCTGGCTTGCAACCACCATTGTGCTGGCTGGGGCAAGCCAGCTCTTCGGCATCGAGGTCGTGCTCAAGGACGGCCGCGTCTTGAGGGGAAAAAGGGCCCCGGTCACGGGAATGAATCCCTTTCCCGCGGCTACCCCGCCCGAAGGCCCCGGCGATGTCCCTCTGATCGAAGTCCTCGACGATGAGTTGCGGCGGATATTCGTTTCGATCTACCAGATTGCACCGGACGGGCGGCGGCCGGAGCAAGCGGGAGAGGTGCCGGAGAAGATCGTTCTCAAACAGCGGGTCCGCCGCGCCGGGGCGACGGTCAAGACCGTCGGACCGATCCTCCAGGCGTCCCCCTTCGACGAGTTCGGCCGGCGAACCGTCACCATGCTCACGGCCCAGGGCGAAGTGAAAATCGTCCAGGCAATCACCGAACTCACGCCCACCTACACCAAGGTCGAGGGCGTGACCCACGTTTGGGACATGCGCATGGCCACCAGCAGCCTGCCGCCGGAAACGTTGGCGACCCTGCTGAAGGCCCAATGCAAGGAAGACCTCGAGGGCGTCAAACGGATTGCGCGTTTTTACGTCCAGTGCGAGCGTTATGAAGACGCGTCGCGAACGCTCGAGGAATACCTGGCCGCGCACCCCAACGACGCGGAGGCGAAAACCCAGTTGGCCGCCGCGCTCGCCGCCATCAAGCAGCTCGGCGCCAAGCGGCTGGTCGCTGAACTGGCCTTGCGGCGCGAGGCGGGCCAGCACCGCTTCGTGTACCAGATGCTCAACAAATTCCCGGCCGACGAATCCTCCGGCGAAGCGATTCAGACGGTCCGCGAGATGATCCGCCAGTACGAGGCTAGCGAGAAAGCCCGCAAGCAGGTCATCGAACAGATCGAGGCCCTTGTCAAGCAAGTGGCCGACGCGGCGGCGCGCAAGCGTTTGGAATCCGTGGTCCGCGAGATCGCCACGGAACTGAATCCCAACACGCTCGATCGGATGGCGGCGTTTCGGGAACTGGCCGAGGATCAGACCTTGCAGCCGGCCGATCGGCTGGCCTTGGCGATCAGCGGCTGGCTGTTGGGTTCCAAGGGGGCCAACCCGAGACTCTCGACCGCGCTCTCCCTGATTGACGTCCGCCGACTCATCGTTCAATACTTCGCCGCGCCCGACCAGGCGAGCCGCGACGGGCTGGTGGCCGATTCGCGATCGCAGGAAGCGGCGACGCCGGCTTTGGTTGCGGGCCTTCTGGCCCATATGAAGCCCCCCGTGCCCGTCGAGCCTGTTGCCGAGGAAGGCGCGCCGCGCGAATTCCAGGCGCCCGGTTCCGACCCGGCGTCGCCGCCGGTCCGCTGCCTCGTGCAGCTTCCGCCGGAATACGATCCGAATCGCCGCTGGCCGGCCATCCTCACCTTGCATGGTCCCGGCTTCACGCCCGAACAGCAGATCGATTGGTGGGCGGGTCCGTTGGTCAAGGGCGGATGGCGGGCAGGTCATGCCTCGCGTTATGGCTACATCGTCATTGCGCCCGATTGGACCGTGCCCCATCAGAGGCAGTACCAGTACTCGGCGCGTGAACACGCCGCGGTGCTCGACTCGCTTCGCGGCGCCTGCCAGCGGTTTTCGATCGACACGGACCGCGTGTTTCTCAGCGGCCACTCGTTCGGCGGGGACGCGGCCTGGGACATCGGCCTGGCCCATCCCGACCTCTGGGCTGGAGTGATTCCCATCGCCGCCAAGGCCGACAAGTATTGTGCGTTGTATTGGGAAAACGCGGCCCTCGTGCCGTTCTACTTCGTCTGTGGCGAGTTGGACTCCAGCCGCATCGTGGCCAACTCCCGCGACTGGGATCGCTACTTGCGCAAAGGGTACAACACGACCGTGGTCGAGTACCTGGGACGCGGCCACGAGAACTTCTCCGACGAAATCCTTCGGCTTTTCGATTGGATGGGTCGGTTGCGCCGCAATTTCTCGCCGCAGAAGTTCAGCGTGGTCTCCATGCGGCCTTGGGACAATTTCTTCTGGTGGCTGGAACTGAGGCAGCTCCCGCCGCTGGCCATGGTCCCGCCCGAGGATTGGCCGCCGCCGCGCAGCACCCTTCCCATGCGCACCCGGGCCACGGTAACCAAGACCAATGGGCTTCAGATTCAGACTGGGGCGGGCCAGTTGACCGTGTGGCTCTCGCCCGACGTGCTGGACCTGACCCGCCGCTTCACCGTGACCGTCAACGGGGGATCGGTCAACACCGGCGCCGCCTCGCTGGCCGGCGACCTGGCCGTGATGCTCGAGGACGCCCGCACCCGAGGCGACCGCCAGCATCCGTTCTGGTCCAAACTCGAAACGCCCACCGGAAGGGTCGGCCGGAATTGACGCGCCACCCTGCCACGAAGCGAAAGCCCGCCGGTATGCCGCCGTGATTCTCGGCAGGGAGCTTTTCCACAAGGTCCGTCGTCAAGAAGTTTGTGGCCGAAATCGCGGCGCGCCGTGCGTCGCCAAGCCAGGCGCCGTGGGTTTTTCCTTGAGGTAGTAATGGCACAGGGCCACGGCCAGGGCGTCGGCCACGTCGGGCGGCTCGGGCAATTGGGCCAGACCCAATTCGCGTTGGATCGCCCGCTGAATCTGCGCTTTCGAGGCCCGGCCGGAACCAGTAAGCACCCGCTTGATCTGCGTTGCCGGATAGGGCACAACCCCTATTCCCGACTGCACGGCCGCCAGGCAAATCACGCCCCGCGCATGGCCCATCAAAATCGCCGTGCGCGGCCGATCGTAGTGCGAATAGAGTTCCTCCAGCGCCATCACCGAAGGACGCAGCGCGGCGATCACGTCGCGCATCCCCGCGTAAATCTGTTCCAGCCGACCTGCAAGCGTACCGTGCGATCGGCCGCGAATCACCCCGGCCTCGCATAGGCGCAATCCGCCCCCGGCCAGTTCCAGCACGCCGTAGCCGGTGATGTTCAGCCCCGGATCCGCGCCGAGAATGCGAAAAGAAATGTCCAAGGGCGGACTCCGATTTGGCGAAGCGTGGTTTCCTTTGGCGGTTCCATGTTGGAGAGACGATGAATCGCTGCGCGGGGTTCGGAACGGCACCCCCGTTCCACTGCCCGCATCCGCGCCCCTCTGCCGCCCCCATGGCAACAAAGAGGATGTCCTGATCGCCCACCGCCGACCACCAACGGCTTCTACTTTCTACTTCGCCACCGTCCATTCCGTGCCGCCAGGCCGATCTTCAAGGATCACGCCCATTTCGGCGAGCCGGTTGCGGATCTTGTCGGCGGCGGCAAAGTTCTTGGCCTTGCGGGCGTCGGCCCGGACTTCCACCAACAGTTCGATCAGCTTGCCGACCAAGGCATCGCCGTCGGCACCCGCTTTTTCTTGTCGCGGCGTGCGGAACAGACCCAGCGTGCCAGCCAACTCGCGCAGCGTCTTGGCGCCTTGTTCCAGCGCGGCGAGTCTGGCCGGGTCGCGCTTGGCCGGGTCCTCGAGCTTGTCGTCATCGACGAATTTGTTGAGCCGCCGCAGGAGGTCGAACAGGATTCCCACGGCGCCGCCGGTGTTGAAGTCGTCGTCCATCGCCTCGAGAAACCGTTCGCGATGTTCGGCCACGTCCGTCAAGAGCGGATCGTCCTTTGGATCGAACTGGCCCTCGGATCGCGTCGTGGCGGGAACGATGTCGTAAAAGTTTTTCCCCGTCACGCGATGAAATCGTTTGAAGAATCGGTAAAACGTCCCCAGGCCGGTCTCGACCTCGCGGATCCTCGCCTCGCTGAAGTCGATCGGCCGCCGGTAATGGGTGGAAAGGAGGAAGAAGCGGATCGTCTCGGGATCGAAGTCGCGCAACAGCTCGCGGAACGGACTGGCCCCGCGCGACTTGCTGATCTTGCCCTTCTCCTGGGCCTCGCGGTCGCCTTCGGCGGGCCGGGTGTGGCGCCCGCCAACCTTGCCCACCTCGTCCGAGGCCTGCATCAGCCCGTTGTGCATCCAGTAGCGGGCCATGGGCTTGCCGAAGCGGGCCTCGCTTTGGGCGATCTCGTTTTCGTGGTGCGGGAAGACCAGATCCAGCCCGCCGCCGTGAATGTCGAACGTCTCGCCCAACAACCGACCGCTCATCACCGAGCACTCGATGTGCCAGCCCGGCCGCCCGTTCCCCCAAGGGCTGGGCCACGACGGCTCGCCAGGCTTGGCGCTCTTCCACAGGGCAAAATCCGCCGCGTTGCGTTTGCGCTCCGCCGTCGAGCCTCCCTCGACCTGCATCGACTCCAGCGTCCGATGGCTCAACTTCCCGTAATCCTCCAGCTTGCTTACGTCGAAATACACGTCGCCCTCCGACTCGTAAGCAAATCCTTTTCTGACCAGGTCCTCGGTGAACTCGATAATCTGGCCGATGTGCTCCGTGGCCCGAGGAAAATGGTCCACCGTGTCGATCTCCAACGCCTTGAGATTCGCCATGTAGTCGGCGATCATTTCCTCAGCCAGTTGCGACATGGGGATGTTTCGGGCGTTCGACTCGGCGATCAGCTTGTCATCCACGTCCGTCATGTTGATCACCAGCGTGACCTTGTAGCCGTTGTAGGTCAGATAACGCTTGATCGCGTCGAAGATCACCGGTCCAACCATGTGGCCGATGTGGCTCGGCTTGTAGACCGTCGGGCCGCACAGATAGATGCCCACTTTGCCGGGCTGGACGGGCTGGAAAACCTCCTTGCTTTTGGTCAGCGTGTTATAGACTCGGATCATCGTCTCCTCGGCGCCTCCAGACGGGAAATCGATTCTCTCCTCGGGTGCGACTTTCAATAAAGTCACAAGTCGTTTGCTTCATCTGTCGCGGCCGAGCTTCCTCGAAATTGCAATAACGCCACACACTCGGCCGCAATGGCCTCCTGGCGACCGATCGCCCCAAGGCCTTCGCCGGTTTTTGCTTTGATTCCCACTTGGCCTGGGTCGATCCCCAGGATTTCCGCCACGCGGGCCTGGATGCCCCGCTTGAATGGTCCCAGTTTCGGCTGTTCGGCAAACACAATGCAGTCGAGGTTCACAATATCCCAGCCGGCGGTTGCCACGGCATCCCGCGCCGCGCGAAGCATCTCGGCGGAATCTTTCCCTCGATTGGAGGGATCGGTGTCGGGAAACATCTCACCAATGTCACCCAGTGCGGCGGCCCCAAGCAAAGCATCCGTGATAGCGTGCAGTAGCACGTCCGCGTCGCTATGACCAACGGCCTCCCTGGCATGAGCGATCTTAATCCCCCCGAGAAACAGATGGCTGCCAGGACGAAGCCGATGGGTATCGTGACCGATCCCCACTCGTGTCGTTCGCGTAGTCGTATCTCCCGGTGCACTTCAGCTTTAACGACGCACGACCTGGCGGATTATACCCGCTCGTGAACAGATCGACAACGCGAACACAATCTTAGCCACAACGCATTAGCGTCACAAAGCATTAAGGCCGCGCGACATTCGGCTCATCGCCCTCACGAGTAAAACCCCGACCCGTTGCCGTGAACCAAGACTGTTCAAAGTGGCAAAAAACCGCTAGTTCTCAATAATTATCAACATTCTCTCAAACACCCAGACTGCCTGGTATACGGTTTTTTCTGACAAAGAATTAAAAGACCATTCGGCATCGTCTCTGAATGGCCATTTCGGCGTTGGATTGAGGTTGACAAATTCGGGCGAAAACGGTGTCGTTTGGCGGAGGGGTGTCAACCGAGCAACCGTGTGCATGGAGGTTCACCGAAATGGCCAGATTGTCTATTGTGTCATGGATTTGTAACGCAGCGGCGGTCTTGTCGGGGGGATGGGGGGCGGTTTCTCGCCAGGCGA
>Ga0209101_1002724_pt1 | contig 11328 bp, 9 predicted proteins | sample ConPoolayeCmetaG_FD_185481 | JGI IMG/M metagenome (GOLD analysis project Ga0209101, IMG submission 185481) | Hot spring microbial mat communities from California, USA to study Microbial Dark Matter (Phase II) - Cone Pool mat layer C metaG... ... | reverse complement strand
ACATCGTGATGCAGCTCTGTCGGACGCTTCCTGCCGACGGCGCGCTGTTTGCCATCAACATGCTGCTGAACACCGAGACGGGCGGCACGTTCACCTTCGACGAGTTTGCCGAGGACTTGCAGGCAGCCGGTTTTGTGGGCCCGCAATGGGTGATCCGCCGGGAGGATATGAACTCGGTGATCGTAGCACAGAAGCCCGGCGCGTGACGCCTGGCCGCCAACCCGGGCCTAGTTGCACGCTGCGCGGTCGATGAAGTCCGCCAGGCACGGCAGAGCCAATCCCACCTGAACGGTCACCGCCGTGTCCCAGATGTGCCGAACATCGCTAGGCGCTGCGCATCTCGGTGCGGTCGGGCAGTCCGTGCGGAACTCGAATCGGACTTTGGCGTCAACGCTGTGCCTGTGCCGGGGCAATTGTGCCTTCCAGCGGACTGCTTGCGGTTGCGTAAAGCCGCTTGGGAATGCGGCCGGCCAGATATGCCAGTCGGCCCGATTCGGCAGCCAGGCGCATCGCTCTAGCCATGCGCAGTGGATCCCTGGCGTGCGCAATGCCGGTGTTCAGCAGCACGCCATCCACGCCCAGTTCCATGGCGATGGTCACGTCGCTGGCCGTGCCTACCCCGGCATCGACAATCACCGGGTAATCCGGATCGCCGTCCTTGAGATACTCCAGACAGATGCGGATCGCGTTGGGGTTGAGAATCCCTTGACCAGAACCAATGGGACTGCCGGCAGGCATCACGCTGGTGGCGCCGGCCTGTTTGAGGCGCTTGGCGATTACCGGGTCGTCGGTGGTATATACCAGCACCTGAAAGCCCTCGGCCACCAGCTTTTCGGTGGCTTCGAGCGTTGCCACCGGGTCGGGCAGCAGGGTCTTCGGATCGCCCAGCACTTCCAGCTTTACCCAGTCGGCCCCGGGATTATTCAGTTGCTGGAGGATCTCTCGGCCCAGTCTGGCGACGCGGATAGCGTCTTCGGCCGTGTAGCAGCCGGCCGTGTTGGGCAAGATTGTGTAGCGGGAGGTATCGATGTAATCCAGCAGATTCTTGCCTGCCGAGTCGATCAGCCGTTCCCGGCGGACGGCCACGGTGATGCACTCTGCCCCAGACAGGTCCAGCGCCTGGCGCATCAACTCGTAACTGGAATACTTGCCGGTGCCGACGATCAAGCGGCTAGCAAACTTGTATGAACCGATCCGCAATGGGTCGTCATCAAACATGACTGCATCTCTTGCAAAATAAACTGGCGGCGATTGTTTGCCGCAATGGCCGTGCGGCTATTGGGCAGGCCCAACCTAATAATTGTACGCGACAGCATCATCCGCTGAATGTATGCGGAACCATCATCCGCCGCCCACCAGCGTGACAATCTCCACCCGATCGCCCGCCTTCAAAAGATGCTGGACGTGTTGCTGCCGGGGGATCAATTGCAGGTTGACTTCGACCGCCAGCGGTTTGCCGGCAAGCCCCAACTGTTCGAGCAGCGCAGCCAGCGTGGTTCCCTCGGGAACCTGGCGCGACTGACCGTTGACGGTTATTTCAACGCAAGTATTCACCGGTTGGTTGGAACCTTGATGCCAAACTCGCGCGCATTTTGTGCGCGTTTTTACAACACCTCTGGAAGGCTACGCTCCGTCGTGGCCGTGCGTTCAGTGCTGACGGGCGCGACCGCAACGGGGCGCTACAGTTGGCCACCTGAAGCGTCGCTTCCGGTTGGCCACAGCGCGCGTACATCCGGTTGTTTGCGGCCGCAAGCTGCATCCGGACGACGGGCAGCCGCGGCCGAGACGGCGCAACAGTGCACATCGGGCTTGGCCAAGCCGCAAGTCGCCGCAGACCGACCTGAGGATGGCCTGATTCGAGCAACTAATACGACAGTGCTAGCTTACGACAAAACCACCACATCTACAGGCGAAATCGCCACCAGCACCACAACGGGCAGTTGCGGAGTGGCAACTTAGCGCTGTCGTACTAATTTGTGCCGCCTGGAATTGTGCCCACGGCCGGCCCTGCTGCCGCCCGGAAGCGAGTCACATCCAGCGGGATGAACGGCGCTTTGGCGCCGGTCAAGTGGGCCTGTGGCGTCCAGGGCAAGGCGTAAGCGGCCACTTTTCCGGTGGTGACTTCGGCGATGTACACAACCGATCGCCCCACACCCCCGTGGCCCGGTCCGCGCCGCAAGTTGGCAATCCCCGTGACCATCATGAACCGTGGGTTTTTTGCCGGGTCTATGCCAAGGTCCTGTAGCACGTTGTAGCTGAAGAACGAGGTGAACTTGCCCGTGTTCTTGCTCAGCACGACCGCCCTCAGATCGCCGGTGAGGAAATCCAGGAAAAAGACGGCTTCGCAGTCTTCGTCGACCGGCCCCGTAGCTACCGCGAAGGTGTCTATTCGGTCGGTAGCCACTGCCCGCAGCGGCTTCTCCGGCCAAACGCCCGATAGTATCAGCCCGGCTGCGATACCGATGAACAACCACGCCAGTGGATAACGTCTTAGCATGTTGGGCATAGATCAGCCTCCTGAAAAATCCGTTGCAGATATACGAAGAAGTGCGTTGAGCCTCGGTTGTACAAGAGGTGCGTTGCGCCTTTGTTGTAGATGAAGGATTCGGGCGGTGTTATGGCGCGGTGGCTGTGCCCTCAACAGCGCCCATCAGGTCCCCTTGCTGGTTGAACGGTTGCAAATACAAAGCGGCAACTGCTACCGCTATTTGCGTAATCTCGGCAAGCCTCGGCCCGGCAATAGTCGGCCAGACAATATCAGTCAGAAAAGCGACGCTGCTGGATCGGCCGAAAGCGGCGTCCTGCGGACAATGCTCCTGCGTCCCCCGTTAATTGGACGACTGCTGCGCTGGCTGGCCAAGGTCTGTGCACCTGCAAGTTTCAATCCCACACTAATGGCATGATACACCTTTGTTGTATTGCTTACCAGGGGGTTGTGAGGCGGACTGGGCACATCTGTTCCCCAACGCCCGCGGAAAACCGTGAGCCTGGCATCCTCCGGCGGATGGCTGCCTCCCCTTGTCAACACTGGTTTGGGGGTCTATAAACGGGCTGCGCCGATTGGCTTCGATTTGGGGTTTTCGCGTGGGTTTGCCCACTTTCCGACCATACAGCACAGTTTAGTCGAATTGGAGGACGCCATGGCGACGATCAATGTGGCTTTGATTGGGCAAGGGTTCATGGGCCGTTCGCACTCGAATGCTTGGGGGCAGGTGGCCAAGTTCTTCAAGCCGCCGATTACACCGGTCATGCATACCGTTTTTGGCCAGCCGGAGGAGAATCCGCCGGCCTTTGCCGCCAACTGGGGTTGGAAGAATGCATCGACCGATTGGAAGCAGGTGGTAAACTCGCCGGAAATCGGCCTGGTCGATGTGGTTACCCCCAATTACATGCACGCCCCAGTCGCCATAGAGGCGCTTGCGGCCGGTAAACACGTGGCTTGCGAAAAGCCCTTGGCAGGCACGCTCTCTGATGCGCGGGAAATGGCCGAGGCCGCCCGAAAAGCAAAGGGAAAAACTTTCGTGTGGTTCAACTATAGGCGCTGCCCAGCGGTTGCCCTTGCCCATCAATTGGTCAAGCAGGGCAAACTGGGCGAAATACGGCATGTTCGCGCAGTGTACCTGCAGGATTGGGCCAGCGAAGCCGTGCCACTGCTGTGGCGATTCGACAAAAGCCTCGCTGGTTCCGGCGCACATGGCGACTTGAATGCCCACATCATAGATATGACTCGCTTCGTAACCGGAGCCGAAATTGTCGAGGTCACCGGCGCTATTGCCGAGACCTTCATCCGCAAGCGAAAACTCCCGGTCGGCGCCGCCGGCGAAACGCTTGGCGCAGGCAAGGCAGGCGAGCAGATGGGCGACGTGACGGTCGACGATACGGTGCTGTTCCTGGCTCGTTTCTCCAACGGCGCAGTAGCCAGTTTCGAGGCAGCTCGGCAAGCCACCGGCAATCAGAACCGAAACGCCTTCGAGATCAACGGCACCAAAGGGGCTTTGAAGTTCGACTTCGAGCGGATGAACGAGCTACAGTGGTACGATGCCACGTTGCCCCGGGCCGTGCAAGGATGGAGCACCATCATGTGCACCCACGGGGGCGATCATCCCTACGTGGCCAACTGGTGGCCCGACGCCCATATCATCGGCTACGAACACGGTTTCACCAACCAGGCCTACGATATTCTCAAGGTAATTGCCGGCGAAGAGCCCACGGTGCCATTGCCCGACTTCGAAGACGCCTATCAAACGCAACGAGTGCTGGAAGCGGCGCTGATTTCGGCCGCGGAACGCCGGCCGGTGAAAATAGACGAAGTGCGGTGATGCGCTCGGCGATCCGTTCGCTCCGTAGAGCCTTTTGCCGAACCCTGCCAATATAGTGTGCGCATGTTGTAGTAGCCGGCGGTTAACACCGGCGTGGCTGCGTTTACGGCCACCAACTAGAGCATCGCTTCAGATCACATGTAAACCTGCGCGCAAAAGGCGCACAAGTTGCGTCGTAACGGTCTGGCGGATACCCCGCAACCGCATACCAACGGCGATATCGGAAGCGCCCGTTGCGGCAGCGTCCACTGTGGTGTCGTCGATGGCCGTCCGATAACCGGCGACCGTAAGGCCAGCATTGCGCATAGCCCTCAAAGTCGCACTGCGACACGGCGCTTCTAGCGCGCCGATGCTACCACGTAAGAGAGTAAACAAGTGCACAAAATACCGGAAGCGGTTGGACTACTGGCAACCCCGAAAACGAAGGTGTTTCGCAAACTTCAACCAGGCTTGCAATTATGCGAGGGTGTCCGGTATTTGGTGCCCCGCAACTGCTTCAAACACCAGGGGATTCGGCGACTGGCGAGACGAGAAAGTTACATTGGGGCGCTGCGGGACGAATCAGGATTGGTAATCTCATACGTAACAATGAATTACGACCTGCGAATTCCCGGAAACCCTCAACTATGTGGATCAGTTTAGTTCTACAACCTCACTTTTTTCGAAGCGCCTTTGGATGTTTTGCCAGCCACGTTTTGCGGTGCGACTTGGTAGCTTGGTCGTTGCGGGCCCGGTAGTACTCGACCAACTCGACCGCTTCTTCCAAGCTCAGCCGCGGTCGCGGCAGGGCCGCCCGAAGCAAACGCACGGCCATGTCGATCGTCAGATCGGGAATCTTACGCCCCGCATCTCGCCGCGTCTGCACCACGTACAGATAGGCCAAAGCCACCAGGCTCATGTGGTGATGCCAACCAGTCCACGAACGAGTCTCATAGTCCGCCATCCCCAATTGCCCCTTGCCATCCTCGAAAAACTCCTCTGCTGGCCACCGCACGCCCGTCACCAACGCAATGCTCTCCAGAGGAACGTCCACTGGGGCATTGGAGAGGTAGTATTTGACCTCGGGCTTCGTTTCCAGCCAGCGGCGGATCGGCAGCCACACCTGAGGACCAACCTGACGATGACGCACGCTCGTATGTTGTCAGTATTGCGATGAGTGCTGAGTTTGGTAAGTAATAAGAAAGCGGGCTGCTCCAGATTCCCTAAAAACATGCGCGCAAAACGCGCGCATCGCTCGCCATAAGGGACCGGTTTCCAATGACACCACGTGTTGCGAATATCAACACGTGTTGCGAATATCAATCTGTGGGTAGCAATTCCCGTGCGGGTTCAAGTCCCGCCTCGGCCAGCTTTGCTTAGCCGGTTGACGCCGTAAGAGTAAGCAATTACGTAGTTGCAGAAACGTTCGGCGTTTCCCTCTGTTGTGTGGGACTGTGTTGTGTGGGACCTCGGCCGGCTGGCTGCAAGTTTCGGCGACGGCAATTTAGTCGGCGGTAATTCCCGGTAGAGTTTTCAAGCTCGCCTGGTGCGGCTGCAAATGCTGCGGACTGGTGCACAGTGAATCGCATTCGGCCTGGGCGGGTGTCTGGATGGGCTACCGTCGGAACTGCTGGCACCAGAAGATGGTGCCGTCGGCAGCGCGAAAAGCGGCCACGCCGATTCGGCCGTGACCGTGGTTGAGAATGTTCGCCCGGTGCCCCGACGAGTTCATCCACGAGCGAACCGCCTCGCTGCTGTGCGATTGGCCCATGGCGATGTTTTCGGCTACTGGGCGGGAGGTGTGTACCAGGCGCCGGAAACGGGCCATCCAACTGCAATGTTCGCGGGCCGATTTCATCAGTTCCCAGTCTACTTCCAAGGGCTTCAGTCCGTACTTGGTTCGTTCGTAGTTGGTGTACATGATGATGTTTTGTTCTATCGGCAGTAGTTGACCATCTACGGGCTGTGGCTCGGCTTCGGTCCCACCGGTCGTCAGCGCCAGTCCGGCCAAGATCGCGTACGTCAGATTCACCATGCCTTATGTCCCTTTCTTTTCCTAAAGGCCAAAACAGAAACGATAACTCCTTGGGCGCGAAATGGTTTTCAGGTGCCTCGCCGTATGGCCCGACGCGTGTTTTAGTCGTAAGCCGGGCAGGCTGCGGCGGGCTGGCGGGTCGTTGCGGACCGACCACACCGCGAACGTCACACTGGCGGCAAATCGACGCCCGCGCTATGACACTACGGGCACAAGGAGGGATAGCCCTGGCGCGTCAAGCTGGGAAGCTTGCGTCAACTTTGCCGGATGTGTGCCCGATAGGATAGTCGCCGGCAGCCAGACTGCAAGCACTGACAGCAGATTTTTGGTTAGCGAGTAGTACTATCAGGCGGGGCAGTTCCACCCTACCCGTGCGCCGAAGACTTCTGCCGCGGGCAGGGTGCCACCCAGGCAGACCGAGCGTAAGCCGTCGCTGGTAAAGCCCCAACGATAATTTGCCGGAAACCGGCAACCTTCGGTCGATAGCGGATACAGTATTTCGGGCGGTAGTCGTAGGATGGCGACCAAGGGGGGGCTAGCTCGCACGAGAACTTGCAACGCGCAGGCTGGCGTAGGTTTGAGGCATAGGAGGCCTGAGGCAAATCCCCAGCGGCGCAATACAGCGTGCCTGCTTGCCAAGAAGTGTAACAGCGGCGACTGGCCCTGCGGGAGCAGATGGTATCGACCATCAGAGCAGAACCGCACAGCGGCCGCCTGACCATCGCCGATCGGCTACACCGGCTCGAGCAAGTAGTCTTCGATTTCGATAGAAACTCCTTGCTTTAGGAAGTCGACCGCAACAAGAAGGCGGGTCTCGCCGCGGCGGGTAAGCACGGCACCCTCCAAACCGGTCAGGGGACCGTGTTTGACTCTGACACGCATACCAGTAGTCAAACTGGCTTCCACGGTAAGCGGCTTTCCTGAAGCAATGGAAATCTGCAAGTTGCGCAGATCGGTGCGCAGCCGCTGGCCGTCGGAAACCGGCAAAGATCGTACCACGCGATTGGTCGCCCAGGCCTTGGACAATTCCGTCTGGTTGGCAAACAGGAACACATAATTGGCGAACACCGGTACGTAGGAGACCAGCTTGCGCCCGCGCCACAGCGACCGCTTTTTGACTAGCGGCAGATAGAAGGGGATTTCTAGCTCCAGCAAATTGCGGGCAATAGCCTTTTCTTGGCGCGACTTGGTGTATAGAACCCACCAAGCGCGGTCCGAACTGATGGCTGCGTCGTCTTCTAGCAGCCACTCTGGAAAGAGGCTGACTTGTTCGGCAAGTATGGGCATGTCCCCCCCCAACAGTTATTGACATTCACAACACGCAGTGACACGGAAAAGCAGGAAAAAACTCGTATCAAGCGGTCACCACGTTTCGCAAAGATCAACAGTCGCCAAACACTGACCGCCAACAGGCCAGTCGGGCGGCGATCACCGGGCAGCCCACTCGTCACCGCACTGACCGGGCTCGGCCGCCTGTGGCTACTAGGAAGCAAATCGTGCGCCACACGGCTTTACCCCGGTAGCAGGAATCCTCCGGCTTCGCGCCAATGCCACGCTCGTAAGACTTGGCGAGCAGCCACTAATCGCATGTATGATGCACGTTTTTTTAGCCGGAGTTTACTGTACAGCCGTTCGACACCGGTCTGAAGCCAAACGCGTGCGCCACAACAATAGTTCGCTATATTTTACGAACCAGGCGGCGTGCGCGTGTGTGTTTTTGGTGTTGTCTGAGTTAATAGTTGGTTTTTCGGCCGTGCGCTCTACAGCTCGTAATCTTTGCTGCTTCGGCCGATCAGGACCACATCGACCGACCGTGCCCCAAAGTCCTTGAGTATCTGGCACGCTTCCTGGACTTTGGGAGTCTGGCTCACATCTCGCAGGGCTGTAACGATGACACTATCAACAGTTGGGCTGAGGAACCGGGTGTCGGCCACAGGAAGCACTGGGGCCGAATCGACCACTACGAACTCGTAGCGGGCCCGGAGTTCCTTGAACAGGGCCTCGGTAGCGCCGTTGGCCAATGCAGCCATCGCCTGCCGGTCCCAACGTCCGGCTGTGAAAATCGACAGGTTCTCGCTGTCAGTGGGCCGGATTATCGAAGACAGTTCGTTGCTGCCGCGCAGTGCGTCGCTGACGCCCGGCTCCAACGGCACTTTGAACAGGTCGTTCAGGAACGGGCGGCGGAGGTCGAAGTCTACCAGCACCGTACGGCGGCCGCTGCGGGCCAGACTCAGCGCCAGCTCCTTGGCCAGGGCCGTTTTGCCTTCGCCGGCCACGGCGCTGGTCACAAGTACGACTCTCGACTCGTCGGTCAGCGCCTTGCGATGCACTCGGGCGGCCACCGTTTCCACAGCTTCGGCAAGGTGCCGCTGTCGGGGGTCCTTTTGCGGCGCTGAATTGTCCAACCGCCACACAATCCGCTCCGGCACCAGAGGCACCGACGCCACCACCGGCAGTCCTGCCCCGCGCGTAATGTCTTCGGCAGAACTGACGATCTGGGCGGCACGATCGCGTACGATCAACACGCCCAACGGGATGCACATCGCCGCCAGCGAAGCGGCTATGGCCAAGGCGATGCGGATGCCGGGCAACGACTGGGCGGTGGGGCGTTCGGGTTGCTGGAATACGTCGATGCGTCTTGGTGCGCGGCGCTCGGCGGCCAGGCGCTCGCGTTCCTCGGCCACCACTTTGAGTACATTTTCGGCGTTTTCGATTTCGGTCAGCACCATATCCAGGTCGACCGAGGAGGCGCTAAGCCGTTCGGCTTCCTCTTTCTTGCGCTGCACCTCGCGCGCCAGCTCCACTTCCTGCTCCTGCAAGGAGGCGACTTCGGCCTCTTTCTTGAGCATCTCGCGCTCGATCTCGGCCGCCTTTATACGACGGACGCCTTCGCTCAGCTCGCGTGTTAGCTCTTCAAACTGCGCCTGGACTATTTCGGCGTCGGTACGAAACCTTTCGACGTAACGCGACTTGCTGCCCGGCCTGATGTTGGCCTCCGTGTAGGCCCGATCCAACCGCCGCAACGACAGCTCTTCGGCGATCTGTCTGTAGAGCGGATCGGAGCGGGCGTATTGATCCAATTCGAAGCTGGTCAGGGGCATGTTGGCGATGGCCTCCAGCACGGCCTTGTGGGCGTCCAGCTCGCCCTTGGCACGGCGCAGCTCGAACTGCGTTCGCATCAACTGCCGCTGGTACTCGGAGAACTGCTCCATGGCCACCTGTTGCTTCAAAGAAATTCCCTTGCGGTCCGAAGTGCCCAAAGTCTCGGCCAGGTTCTTTTGCGTGGTGCGTTTAGCGCGGAGCGTTTCGGTAGCATTGCGATACAGGTCATCCAATTCGGTAAGGCGTTGTTTGCGGCGGGTATCGTCGACAGTCACTACGTTCCGCTCGTAACTATCCACCACTGCCTTGACCAACTGATAGGCTTCTTCCGGATCGCGTCGGACAATGCTGACCCGCATCAGCTCGCCGTCGCCGGGGAAGGAGACTTTCAGTTCGTCCTGGAGCCAGGAGACCGGGTCGCGTTTGCGCTTGTCCAGCTCGAAGCGAAGGACTTCCGGCGAACGCAGGGCGTCGGTCAGCACCAAACGGCTGCGGATGGCCTGTTGCTGCGTGCTGCGGAACAGATCGTATTCGTTTCGCCCGGGCATAGGTTCGTAACCCCGTTGCAGCCCGGGGACTATCTTGTCCTGAAGCATGGAGATTTTGATCAGGGCGACACACTCGTAGCGGGGGCCGTAGGCGAACCAGACTATCGGAAAGGTTATTCCGGCGGCCAGCGCGCCGAGGATCAACGCTACAACCCAGTGTCGCCGCAACGCATGATAGTAGCTGGCCAGCGTAGAGGCTGCCGAAGGCGGCGTGATGGCGGCCGGTACTACCGGCAGCCCCCATTCGTCGGTCTGTTCCAGCACCGCGCTGGAGCGCAACGCCAGCGGTTGAACGAGGGTAGCGTCGCCAGGATTGCTGTTCTGGTTGCTCGACATGGCTTGCTTCTCAGGTTCCGGGTAGATGACAACACTGCCAATCGACTACCGGCACAAGCCGGTTGCGGATCACCACATAGACGCCGTCGTAGCGGCGGGCGAACCCTGCACCGATTTCAACGCCAGGGGCATACGCACTGCACCGCCAAGGAAAAGTCGTTAGCACCGCTTCCTTCAATTTGACCGACCGCTACGCAAAAGTCAATCGCTCGCCAAGTTCGCCCGCACCTGCCCGGCGTTTCACCACGGCGAGGCCCCACCACGGCGATGCCCCACTGCGGCGACATCAATTTCGCCAGGCAGCGCCGCAGGGTTGCGGGTAGCCTTGCTCTATCGGACTCCAACCGGGGGGCTGCCTGTCAAGCGGCACTGTGCTATGCACTGTGACCGACAGGGCATCCCGCGCCGGGCAACCCGGCGGACCAGGGATTCAGCGTTAAGCTGTAGCAAACCTTGTGCCGCCGCGCTGGGGGGCCGATCGACAACTGCCGCCCGGAACCGTGATTTCCCAGAGTTCAAAGGGCATTTCTTATTGTTGCGCAACTTCCGCCGGTAAACCACATTGCCTGGACTTCCCCACCAGCAGGGCCGAAATTGTTGCCGTCGGTAATCACTTGGTTGCAAAAGCAAAACCTTGAAGAAACCAGCGCCGGCAACCACATAGAGGGGGGGTGACTAGATCGCGTCCGTGATGTCTTCGGCGATGGCCATACAGTCGCCGGCGTCAGTGCGCGCGCCACGGCGAGTGGTTGACCAGATGGCCTGACAGCATGCGCGCAGCGCACCCACAGCGTGCGATGTAATGCCCTGCGCCCCGTTGTGGTGCTGTGGCCGATCGGCTCCTAAGGTATGGTGCTTTTTTCGCAACTCAGCGCTGTCGTAATATGTGGCGCGGCCAAGAATGAAGCGCTATGACAGGGAAAACGTTTTATAGTATTATAACGGTGCGTGCGGGGGTAAACTACAGAAACTGGTTTATTGCAGCAGCTCTTTTATGGCGACTTTAAGG